>ERZ1645187.380-NODE-380-length-43321-cov-97.619563_pt1 | contig 43321 bp, 37 predicted proteins | sample MGYA00575352_ERZ1645187 | MGnify/ENA primary metagenome ERZ1645187 (study PRJEB40837, sample SAMN11349314) | freshwater sediment metagenome | isolation source: river sediment | host: Sediment | place: India: Wazaribad , New Delhi | collected 2017-02-21 ... | reverse complement strand
TCACCATCCGCCTGCCACTCGGCGTCGCCGCGACCACCGACGACTCGGGCACGACCGGAAAGGCACCACCCCAACACGCCCACCACGGTGGCGTCGACACCCACGATCCCAAGATGGCGGTTGCTGTGAATGGCTAGGATCCTGATCGTCGAAGACAACGAACTCAATCGCGACATGCTCTCGCGGCGCCTTCAGCGCCACGGCTTCGAGACGCTCATCGCCGTGGACGGTCCCGCGGGGGTTGCCATGGCGCGAGCCCAAATGCCCGATGTGATCCTGATGGACGTGGCCTTGGGCGAAATGGACGGCTGGGAAGCCACGACCCTGATCAAGAGCGACCTGGCAACCGCCGACATCCCCATCATCACCCTGACGGCGCACGCGCTGTCGAGCGACAGGGAAAAGAGCATAGCGGTCGGTTGCGCGGATTTCGACACCAAGCCGGTCGACATCGACAGGCTACTCGGCAAGATCCACGCTTGTCTCCAGAGAAGTCGCCCCTGATCACGGTGCGCGCAACTCCTTCGCCCCGGCCACACACCGGTGTTGTCGCCCGCACAATACCGGTCACGTCCTCCCATCCCGGCATCGGGGTGCCGATCTGCGGTGTAGGAGCCGCCAGCCGCCGCTCCCTGTCCGAGAGCATGCAGCGATGCGGTCACAGAACGCACTCGGGCGTAGCAGGAGCGCGGAACGGGGGCTGCGGTTTCATCGTGTCGGCCTTCATCGACCCTCGCCTCACTCGGAACGCCTCGACTGGCTGATGCATCGATCGCCGCCTTTGAGGGCTGGATAGGTCGATGATCAGTCATCGCAACATCGGCGATCCGATGTTGACAGACGTCATGGCCCATTTTGTCTCAGCTTCGGCTTTTTGTGGGAAACGACGCCTCCATTCACTTCGGTGCGTGCGGTGTGTGTAAGTAAGAAACAGCAGTAAATTGACAGCAATTGGCAGTAGGCGTTGGGATGTGTCGGGACTGGTCGGTCGATGCCTCGTGGATGCGGCGGTCGTCGCCTCATACCGAGCCCATGAAGTTCTGACCTGTTCAGAACGTCATGGGCGAAGGCAAGCCCGAACGGGCGTCGGCCGGTCAGGCCGAAACCCACGAAATTCGGACGAGTCCGAATTTCGTGAACTCGGTATCACTCGGGTGGAGGGCGATCGAAGCGGCGACGGCGTCACTTCGACCGGGGGACCTCAGGTCGGTGGCCTACGACGTCGACCGGCCGCGACGCGGCTTTCGTGCCATAGCGCCGTGACATCCCCGCTTCGGCATGGCCCATCGGCTGCTTCTGCTCCGTCTCGTTCGCACCGGCCCCGGTCACTCGATCCTCGAACGCGTGCCGGAGGCCGTAGAGAGCCTCTTACGGATCGGGGATGCCGTTGGTGTCGCGGGTGAAGCTCGACCAGAACGGCGAGAACGACCACGACACCTCCTCGCTGGTCTCCACCACCGGCACACCGACCCGGCCGACGATGCTCCGTACGACGCCGAGGCGCTCGACCGCGTCGTCGGCGACCGGGGTCTCCTCGAGCCGAGCGTTCAGCCGGGTCAGGGCGACGAGATCGGGGTGGGCGCGGACCGGATCGCCGGCGGGCTGCGCCTGCCGGAAGAGATCCTTACCGGTGAGCCGGGAGCGACTTGCGATGATCGTCCTCGATCAGGGTCGCGGTGAACCAGTCGGCGAGCGTCTGCCGATCGACCCGGGTCCAATCGTCGACCGGGGTGACGCAGAGGATAACGCCCTTCTTCCGGTGCGCGAGGGCGAACTGCGCTTCGACCTCGGCGGCGACGCGCACCGCCATCGCACGGGCTTCCGCCTGATCGCGGGTCCGCAGCGACCGCTGGATCCGTGACGAGGGGAACGCGTCGCGGATGTCGTCGGGGATGCGGCGGACATACTGATAGACGCCGCCGTGCCGGTTGATGTGGGAGGGGAAGGGCACTTCGTCATCCATGTTGTGCGAAATGGGCTGCGAAGGCGAATTCCGCAGGAGGCGCAGGATCCCGAAACACGTCGAAAATCGACGAGAAGACCGATAGCCCACTCGAGACGTGCGCCCCCTCGCGGGGGAGGGCCGAGGTGGGGGCGGGTCCACGGGCGAGGGACCGGCGTGGAACGTTGCCGAGGCTGCTGCGCGGCGTGGCGCGCCGAATGCGGGGGCGGCGGCCCCCTCCGACCCGGCTGCGCCGGGCCACCTCCCCCGCGAGGGGGGGAGGACGCGCACCGCCGAGGCGACGCCCCCGCGTTCACGCTCCCCCCAACCGCCGATGGCGAGCCCGTCGCCGCGCTGATAGTGTGCCGGCCGCAATTCCTCGTGAAGAGACGCCCATGCTCGCCGACAAGCGCATCCTCCTCGTCATCGGCGGCGGCATCGCCGCCTACAAGTGCCTCGATCTCATCCGCCGGCTGCGCGAGCGCGGCGCTCGGGTCCGGGTGGTGATGACGCCGGCGGCGAAGGAGTTCGTCACGCCGCTCTCCGTCGGAGCGCTCTCCGAGGACCGGGTCTATTCCGACCTCTTCGACCTCACCGCCGAGCATGAGATCGGCCACATCCGCCTCTCCCGCGAGGCCGATCTCGTCGTCGTCGCGCCGGCGACCGCCGACCTCCTCGCCAAGATGGCCAACGGCCTCGCCAACGACCTCGCCACCAACGTCCTCTTGGCCACCGACAAACCGGTTCTCGTCGCCCCGGCGATGAACCCGCGGATGTGGGCCCATCCGGCGACCGTCCGAAACGCGGCGCAACTCGCCGCCGACGGCATCCGCTTCGTCGGGCCGAACGTCGGGGCGATGGCGGAGCGCGGTGAGTTCGGCGCCGGGCGGATGGCCGAGCCGATGGAGATCCTGGCCGCGATCGAGGCCTTCTTCTCGGCTGCCGCCGCACCGAAGCCGCTCGCCGGGCGGCGCGTCGTGGTCACCGCCGGGCCGACGCACGAGCCGATCGATCCTGTGCGCTACATCGCCAATCGCTCTTCCGGCAAGCAGGGCTACGCCATCGCCGCCGCCCTCGCCCGCGCCGGCGCGACGGTGACGCTGGTCTCCGGGCCGGTGACGCTTCCCGATCCCGCCGGTGTGACGACGATCCGGGTGGAGACGGCGCGCGAGATGTTGGCGGCAGTCGAGGCGGCACTGCCCGTCGACGTCGCGGTGATGGCGGCGGCGGTGGCCGACTGGCGCGTCGCGTCCGAGGCGTCGGAGAAGATCAAGAAGGGGCCGGGCGGCACGCCGACGCTGGCCTTCGTCGAGAATCCCGACATCCTGGCGACCGTCGGTCGGCATGCGACCCTGCGGCCGCGCCTCGTCGTCGGCTTCGCCGCCGAGACAGAGAGCCTGATCGCCAACGCGCGCGCCAAGCTCGACAAGAAGGGCGCCGACCTGATCGTCGCCAACGACGTCTCGCCCGAGACCGGCATCATGGGTGGCGACCGCAACACGGTGCGCATCGTCGAAGCCGCTGGCGTCACCGACTGGCCGGACCTGCCCAAGGACGAGGTGGCGGAGAAGCTGGTGGAGTTGATCGTCGCGCGGTTGGCGTGAACCGGATCCGGCCGACGGTCCGGCGCTGTTCCCGTTCCCTGCCGAACGCAGACGGGGCCGCATCGCCTTCGCGATACGGCCCCGATCTCTTTCCGAACGACCGCGCCGCTCAGGCGGCCGACTTCGCCCGACCGCGCTTGGCCTGCACCTTTTCGGGCGCATGGCGGCGGATGAACTCGGCAATGCGCGGCTGGATGTTGGCGCGGAACTTCGAGCCGTTGAAGACGCCGTAGTGGCCGACGCCGGGCTGGACGTAGTCCTGCTGCTTCTCCTGCGCGAGGTTGACGCACATGGTGTGCGCCGCCTGGGTCTGGCCGGGACCGGTGATGTCGTCGAGTTCGCCCTCGACGGTGAAGAGCGCCGTGTCGCGGATCTCCGACGGCCTCACCGGCCGTCCGCGGTGCATCATCGTGCCCTCGGGCAGGGCGTGCTCGAGGAAGACGGTGCGGATGGTCTGGAGATAGAACTCCTTGGTGAGGTCCATCACCGCCAGATACTCGTCGTAGAAGTCGCGATGCTTCTCGGCCGAGTCGCCGTCGCCCTCGATCAGGTGCTGGTAGAACTCCTTGTGGGCGGAGACGTGGCGGTCGAGGTTCATCGACATGAAGCCGCCGAGCTGCAGGAAGCCCGGATAGACCTCGCGCATGAAGCCCGGGTTCGGGAACGGCACGCGCATGATGACGTTGCGCTCGAACCAGCTCATGCCCTTGTCGTGCGCCACCTTGTTGACGGCGGTCGGCGAGATGCGGGTGTCGAGCGGGCCGCCCATCAGCGTCATGGTCGCCGGCGCCAGCGGATCGCGATCCTCGTTCATCAGCGACACGGCGGCGAGCACCGGCACCGAGGGCTGGCACACCGCGATGATGTTCACGCCCTCGCCGAGGTGATGGATCATCGCGATGACGTAGTCGATGTAGTCGTCGAGATCGAACGAGCCCTCGGTCAGCGGCACCATGCGGGCGTCGATCCAGTCGGTGATGTAGACCTCGTGAGCCGGCAACATCGCCTCGACCGTGCCGCGCAGCAGCGTGGCGTAGTGGCCGGACATCGGCGCGACGATCAACACCTTGGGGTCGGCCGGCCGATCGGCGGGCAACTCGCGTGAGAAATGTAGCAGGTGGCAGAAGGGCTTGTGCCAGACCACCTTCTCCACCACCGGCACCTCGTGACCGTCGACCACAGTCGTCGGCAGATCGAAGGCGGGCTTGCCGTAGCGACGGGTGGCGCGCTCGATCACCTCGAAGGTGGCCGACAGCGAACGGCCGACAGGGGTCTGGGCAAAGGGATTGAGCGGGTTCGAGATGGCCAGATGCCCCATCTCCGCGGCGATGCGCAGCGGACGGAGGGCGGCGTGGTTCAGTTCATAGAGCTGATAGAACATGGCCCCTCGATACGGTTGATCGCGCCGGCTTCGACGGCGGTGCAGCATTTCAATCGATTACGCGGACGGTTTCCAGGCATGCGACCACCGCCGGTCTCGGCAATTGGTCGTAGGCGGGCGACATTGCCTCGAGCGAAGCGAAAGTTCTTTCGCCGGTGAATGTTTCCTGCGCCACGAACCATCATTCTCCCTGCTGGAGGAGCGAGCCCGTCCGCCGCGCCGAGGCGAGCAGGCGGTAGAAGACGACCACCGCCGCGACGAACCACAGGGCGTCGAGGGCGAAGGCGCCGGCGAGGAGATCGAATCGGATCTCGTGGTGGATGAGCAGGGCGCGCAGGCCCTCGAAGACGTAGGTCGTCGGCAGCGACCACGCCACCGGCTGGAGCAGAGACGGCAGGGTCGAGACCGGGTAGTAGACGCAGGTGATCGGCATCAGGAGGAACATCAGGGACCAGGCGAGCGCCTCCGCCCCCATGCCCTGTCTGAGCAGGATGCCGATGATGACCAGACCGATCGACCAACCGGCGATCACCAGCCCGGCGAAGAAGACGGCGAGCGGCAGCCCCAGGCTCCAGACGTTGAAGCCGAAGAGCGGGATCGCCAGGAAGGTCACCGGCAGCATGCCGATGGCGAGGCGGACGAGCGAGATCACCATCAGCGAGACGATGAACTCGGACGGGCGCAGCGGGCTCATCAGCAGGTTGCCGAGGTTGCGCGACCAGAGTTCTTCCAGGAAGGCGAAGGCGAAGCCCTGTTGCGAGCGCAGGAGCACGTCCCAGAGCAGCAGGCCGCCGACGAAGAGGCCGGCGGCATTGGCGAAGAACGACGAGTTCTGCGCCACGTAGAGCTGGACGAAGCCCCAGGTGAGCATCTGCACCGTCGGCCAGTAGATCAGCTCCACCGCCCGCGGCCAGGAATTGGAGAGCAGATACCAGTAGCGCAGCACCATGGCGCCGATGCGGGCGAAGGAGAAGCCGGTGGACCGGGTGGCGCTGGTCATGCCTCGGCCTCCTCGTGGCGGGGTGTCGGCGCCTCGGCCCCCTCGGCGCGGGTTCCGCGCGCGACGTCGAGGAACACTTCCTCGAGCGTGCCGCGGCCGTAGCGGCGGACGAGATCGGCCGGCGCGCCGCGATCCTCGATGCGCCCCTTCGCCAGGATGACGACGTCGTCGCAGAGCCGCTCGACCTCGGGCATGTTGTGGGAGGCGAGCAGGATGGTCGCGCCGGTCGCGGCTCGATACTGCTCCAGCCGGCCGCGGACCCAGTCGGCGGTGTCGGGGTCGAGCGAGGCGGTGGGCTCGTCGAGAAGCAGCACCTCGGGCCGGTTCAGGAGCGCCTTGGCGAGCGCCACCCGGGTCTTCTGGCCGGCGGAGAGGCGGCCGGCCTTGCGGTCGACGAAGGCGGCGAGATCGAAGTCGGCGACGAGCTCGGCGATGCGCGCCTTCAGATCCGGCACCCGGTAGAGCCGGCCGAAGACCTCGAGGTTCTGCCGCACCGTCAGGCGATGCGGCATGTCGACGTAGGGGCTCTCGAAATTCATCCGTTCGAGCAGTTGGGCGCGCTCGCCCGGCATGTCGCGGCCGAGGATGCGGATCGAACCGGCGTCGGGCAGGATCAGGCCCATCAGCATGCCGATGGTGGTGGTCTTGCCGGCGCCGTTGCCGCCGAGCAGGCCGGTGACGGTGCCGCGCGGCACCTCGAAGGAGATGCCGTCGACCGCCCGGACCGTCCCGAAGGACTTGGCGAGGTCGCGGATCTCGATGGCGAGGTCGGTTTCGGCGCGTGCCGGCGCGGGCATGGGCGGATCCGTTCGAGGGGATCGGGGCGATGTGCCGCCTCGGTCATGGTCGAGGCGCGACGGTCGTTGTATAGGCTCGTGGGACGGTGCGAGAAAGACGGGACGACCCGCGGATCGCGCGATCGTGAGGACGGGCGGGTCGCCTGTCCGGTCCCGAGGGAGGACATGGAGAGATGTTGGGCGTCCTGTCGGACTTCGGGGATTCCTCCATCCGCTCGCTGAAACTCGACACGCTGGTCAAGCTGCGTTGGCTGGCGGTGGCGGGTCAGACCGCGGCGGTGGTGTTCGTCCGGTTCGGGCTCGGCTTCTCGCTGCCGCTCGCCTCCTGTCTGGTGCTGATCGGCGCCTCGGTGGCGCTCAATCTGGCGCTGCGTTTCCATTTCTCGACCATCCACCGCCTCGACGGCATCCATGCGACGGTGTTACTCGGCTACGACGTCATCCAGCTCTCCGGTCTGCTCTACCTGACCGGCGGGCTGGAGAACCCCTTCGCCTGCCTGCTGCTCGCTCCGGTGCTGGTCTCCTCGGCGTCTCTGCCGCCGCGGTCGACGGCGCTGCTCGGCGTCCTGGTGGCGGTGATGGCGACGGTGCTGACCGGCCTGCACCTGCCGCTGCCGTGGGGCACCGTGTCGCCGCCGGCGCTGCCGACGCTCTATGTCGTCGGCATCTGGCTGGCGATCCTGCTCACCCTGTCGTTCTCGGCGCTCTACGCCTTCCGCGTCGCCGACGAGTCGCGGCGCCTCGCCGAGGCGTTGGCGGCGACCGAGCTCGTCCTGCAGCGCGAACAGCACCTGACCGCCCTCGACGGGCTGGCGGCGGCGGCGGCGCACGAACTCGGTACGCCGCTCGGCACCATCGCGGTGGTCACCCGGGAGATGGAACGCGAGTTGCCGGCCGGCTCGCCGCTGGCCGACGACGTGGCGCTGTTGCGCTCGCAGTCGGAGCGCTGCCGCGACATCCTGCGCAAGCTCTCGTCGATGGGGGCGGATCCGGACGCCTATTACGTCCGCCTGTCGGTCTCGGCACTGATCGACGACGTGATCGAACCCTTCCGCGACACCGGGCCGATGCTGACGGTGAAATGCGTCGGATCCGGCCCCGAGCCGGTCGGGCGGCGCAACCCGGCGATCCTCTACGGCCTCGGCAACATCGTCGAGAACGCCGTCGACTTCGCCGAGAGCGAGGTGTCGATCTTCGCGCGATGGACCGACGACGAGGTGTCGATCACCATCTCGGACGACGGACCGGGCTTCTCCTCCGGCATCATCGACCGGCTCGGCGAGCCGTGGGTGACGACGCGCGAGCCCTCGTCGGAACCGGCCGGCGACGAGGTCGGCGGCGGGCTGGGACTCGGTTTCTTCATCGCCCACACCTTCCTGCAGCGATCGGGCGGCAAGGTCGCCTATGCCAACAAGGCCTTCCCGGCGCACGGCGCAGAAATCCGGGTCACCTGGCCGCGCCACCTGATGGAGACGCCCGATCCCGAGGAGGCCTGACGTGGGCCGGCCCGGGCCGTTCATGGTGAACTGGCATTCCACGCCGGCTCACTGCCCAGGGGATTGATGCCAAAGGCGGCGCGACCTAAACTCCGGCCCCGTCGAAGGGGGTCTCTCCGAGGAGAGTCGCAGGTGGACCAGCGGGTGAGAACGATGACCGACGAGCCGGCGTTCGAGAACGGCGACGCCGACAGGTCGCTCCTGATCGTGGACGACGACAAGCCGTTCCTGCAACGGTTGGCGCGCGCCATGGAGCTGCGCGGCTTCGAAGTGGAGACCGCCGGTTCGATCGCCGAGGGCCTCGCCCGGGTCGAGGCCAAGGCGCCCGCCTTCGCGGTGGTCGACATGCGGCTCGGCGACGGCAACGGGCTCGACGTGGTCGAGGCGCTGCGCGAGCGCCGGCCGGATGCCCGCACCGTGGTGCTGACCGGCTACGGCAACATCGCCACCGCGGTGACCGCGGTGAAGCTCGGCGCCACCGACTATCTCTCCAAGCCCGCCGACGCCGACGAGGTGATGCGGGCGCTGACCCGCACCACCGAAGATCGCGCCCCGCCGCCGGAGAACCCGATGTCGGCCGACCGGGTGCGCTGGGAGCACATCCAGCGGGTCTACGAGCTGTGCGAGCGCAACGTCTCCGAGACGGCCCGCCGCCTCAACATGCATCGCCGCACCCTGCAGCGCATCCTCGCCAAGCGGGCGCCGCGCTGAACCGGGCGATCCGCGCGCGATCATCCTGAACGGCGCCGCCTCCGGGTCGGCGCCGTCGTCGTTTCGCAGCGCGCGAACGCTCACCGCCCGAGGAAGCGCACCACACCGCGACCGGCGGCGCGGCCGGTGGAGAAACAGGCCTGGAGCAGGTAGCCGCCCGTCGGGGCCTCCCAGTCGATCATCTCGCCGCAGACGAAGACGCCGGGGCGCTTCTTCAATTGGAAATCCGGGCCGATCTCGGCGAGGGCGACGCCGCCGGCCGAGGAGATGGCGCGGTCGAGCGGGCGGGCGGCATGGACGCGGATCGGCACCGCCTTGATCAGGCGGGCGAGTGCCGCGGGATCGGTCGGCAGGACCTTGCCGGCGCCCTCGCGCAGGAGCCCGATGGCGACCGGAGGCAGGCCGACCGCCTTGCGCAGCAGGTTGGTCAGGCTGTCGCCCTTGCGGCCGCGTCCGAGGGCTGCGGCGATGTCGCTCTCGCTCATCGCCGGTTTGACGTCGAGCAGGATGTCGGTCGGGCCATCACCGGCGATGGCCTCGCGCAGCGGCGCGGAGAGGCCGTAGATGGCGCCGCCCTCCAGGCCGTCGGCGGTGACCACGGCCTCGCCGATCGACACCCGGTCGGCGAAGCGGATGGCGATGCGCTTCAGCGGCTCCCCTTCGAAGCGGGTGCGGAAGACGTCGGACCAGGCGACGGCGAAGCCGCAGTTGGTGGGGGTCAGGGCTACGACCGCGACGCCCGCGGCCTCGAGCATCGCGGTCCAGGCGCCGTTCGAGCCGAGGCGTGGCCAGCTGGCGCCCCCGAGGGCGAGGACGACCGCATCGGCGGGTAGCGTCGCGTCGCCGTCGGGGCCGGCAACGGTGATGCCGCCCTCGGCGAAGCCGGTCCAGGTGGTGCGGACGCGGCTCGTCACCCCGAGCTCGGCGAGGCGATGGCCCCAGGCGCGCAGCAGCGGCGAGGCCTTGAAGGAACAGGGGAAGACGCGGCCGGAGGTGCCGACGAAGGTCTCCTCGCCGAGGCCGCGGGCCCAGTCGCGCAGGTCGCCGGGGGTGAAGGCGGCGATCGCCGGGGTGAGGAAGGCCTCGGCCGCGCCGTAGCGGGCGAGAAAGCGGTCGCCGGCCTCGGAATGGGTGAGGTTGAGACCACCCCGGCCGGCCATCAGCAGCTTGCGGCCGAACGAGGGCATGCGGTCGATCACCGTGACGCGATGGCCGGCCGCGGCGATCACCTCCGCCGCCATCAGCCCCGCAGGCCCACCGCCGACCACGACAACGTCCCGTCCACTTTCGGTCATGACACCCTTTCGACCCGTCGCCACGGCGATTCGGGCGCACTTTCCCCAACGGCACTTCGAACCGGCAGTTTCCGATAGCCGAGACCAGGGGGGAATGTCGAGATGGCGGACAGTGCTGGAATCTCAGTCGCCAGGGTCTGTCCGGCCGCCCCCACGGCAATTCCACGTCGAAGCAGGTCGGCGACGCATCGTCGCGGCAGAAGGAATACCACATCCCCGTCGTCGGATCGTCGCCATTCGTCGAACGATCCATTCGCAGTCCGCGAAATTGTCGGGAGGGACCGCCCGCTCCAGATTCCTCGCCACCAAGCCGACGAGGCATGAGCCATCGGCCGGCCCCCGCTCGATACCCGACCCACGAGGAGACGACGACATGACCAAGGTGCTGGTGCTCTATTATTCGACCTACGGCCACATCGAGACCATGGCGGACGCGGTGGCCGAAGGCGCCCGTTCGGCCGGCGCCGAGGTGGCGGTGAAGCGGGTGCCGGAGACGGTGCCCGAGGAGATCGCCAAGGGCGCGCACTTCAAGCTCGATCAGGCGGCGCCGGTCGCCACCGTGGACGAGCTCGCCGACTACGACGCCATCGTCTTCGGCGCCCCGACCCGCTTCGGCACCGTCGCCTCGCAGATGCGCTCGTTCATCGACCAGACCGGCGGCCTGTGGTTCCAGGGCAAGCTGATCGGCAAGGTCGGCTCGGTGTTCACCTCGTCGGCGACCCAGCACGGTGGCCAGGAATCGACCATCCTCGGCTTCCTGCCGACGCTCCTGCACCACGGCATGGTGGTGGTCGGCCTGCCCTATTCCTATCAGGGCCAGATGACGCTCGACGAAATCGCCGGCGGCTCGCCCTACGGCGCCACCACCATCGCCGCCGGCGACGGCTCGCGTCAGCCCTCGAACAACGAGCTCGACGCCGCCCGCTTCCAGGGCCGCCACGTCGCCGAGATCGCCGCCAAGCTCAAGGGCTGAGGCCCGCCGCGCCCCGGCGAGAGACGACGACGCCGTCCCCTCGGGCCCTCTGCCCGGTGGGGCGGCGTCGCCACATCGCGACGATTCCCGTCGCCCCTCCGGCGCTTTCCGGATGCGCCCGCGAACTCTCATGTTAGTCTCCCGGCGCGAACCCAGGGGGGTGGGCATGACGACGACGCATTCGATCCGCGAGACCCTGATCCGGACGGCGAGGCGCGGCCTCGCCGCAACGGCGGCGCTCACTCTCTTCGGCGCGAGCGCGGCACAGGCCGCGGAGGCCCACGGCATCGACGGAGCGTCGCTCACCGGTTGGTGGGCCATTCCATTCGTCGGCATCCTGCTGTCGATCGCCATCTTCCCGCTGATGGCGCCGCACTTCTGGCATCACCACTACGGCAAGGTGGCGGCCTTCTGGGGGCTCGCCTTCGTCGCCCCGTTCGCGCTCGGTCACGGCGTCGGGCCGACCGGCGGCGAGGTGCTGCACACGGCGCTCGCCGAATACATCCCCTTCGTCATCCTGTTGTGGGCGCTGTTCACCATCTCGGGCGGCATCCTGGTGACCGGCAACCTGCACGGCTCGCCGAAGCTCAACACCTCGATCCTCGCCATCGGCACGGTGCTCGCCTCGCTGATCGGCACCACCGGGGCGTCGATGGTGCTGATCCGGCCGCTGCTGCGCGCCAACGACGAGCGCCTCCACAACGTCCACGTCGTGGTGTTCTTCATCTTCCTCGTCTCGAACATCGGCGGCTCGATGACGCCGCTGGGTGATCCGCCGCTGTTCCTCGGCTATCTCAAGGGCGTCGGCTTCTTCTGGACGACCCTGCACATGGTCGAGGAGACGGCCTTCGCCGCCGGCATCCTGCTCGCCCTGTTCTTCGTCGTCGATCGCCACCTCTACCACAAGGACGAGGCCTTCAAGGCCCTGCGCCGCGATCCGACGCCGGACACGCCCGGGATCGGGCTCGAGGGCAAGGTCAACATCCTTCTCCTTCTCGTCGTGGTCGGCGGCGTGCTGCTCTCGGGGTCGTGGAAGCCGGGGATCGCCTTCGACGTCGGCGGGGTCGAGGTCGAACTTCAGAACCTCGCCCGCGACGTCATCCTGCTCGCCGCCGGCTTCGCCAGTCTGGCGATCACGCCGAAGCGCATCCGCGAGGCCAACGAGTTCGGCTGGGGGCCGATCCTGGAAGTCGCCAAGCTGTTCGCCGGCATCTTCGTCACCATCATCCCGGTGATCGCCATGCTGAAGGCGGCGGAGAACGGCGCCTTCGCGCCGCTGGTGGCGATGGTCAACCACGCCGACGGGACGCCCAACAACGCCATGTACTTCTGGCTGACCGGCATCCTGTCGTCGTTCCTCGACAACGCGCCGACCTACCTCGTCTTCTTCAACCTCGCCGGCGGCGATCCGCAGCACCTGATGAACGACATCCCCTGGACGCTGCTCGCCATCTCCTGCGGCGCGGTGTTCATGGGCGCCAACAGCTACATCGGCAACGCGCCCAACTTCATGGTCAAGGCGATCGCCGAAGAAGGCGGCGTCAAGATGCCGAGCTTCTTCGGCTACATGCTGTGGTCGGGCGGCATTCTGATCCCGCTGTTCGGCCTGATCACGCTCGTGTTCTTCCACTGGTGAGGCGATGGCGGAGAGCGAACCGGACCTGACGGCCCCCGCCCCGACGCGGCCCGAGGAGACCCTCCTCGTCACCCGTGGGGTCAAGCGCCATCTGGTCCAGCTCGGCTTCGCGGTGGTCGAGGAACTGCCACTCGCCTCGGGACGGCGGGCCGACGTGGTCGGGCTGTCGCCTTCGGGCGACATCTGGATCGTCGAGGTGAAGTCGTCGGTGGAGGATTTCCGGGTCGATCAGAAGTGGCCGTTCTACCGGCTCCACTCCGATCGGCTGTTCTTCGCCACCTCGCCGAGGGTGCCGCTGGAGATCTTCCCGGAGGACTGCGGCCTCATCCTCGCCGACGCCCACGGCGGCGAGATCTTGCGCGCGGCGCCGGAACACCGGCTGGCGGCGGCGACCCGCAAGGCGATGACCCTGCGCTTCGCCCGCGCCGCGGCAGTGCGATTGCACATGCTGATGGACCCGCGGGTGACGGGGAACGTCGAGATCGGGTGAGAGCCGGCCGGCGATCGACCGCGCCTCCCGCGCCGCGATGCCCGCTCCTCCCGCACGCCGGCGGTCCGAACGCTGCAATTCGCTCGGCTCGTTGCACCGTCCCCGCCGGCGTTCACCCCTTCTCGAACCGGGCGATCGCCGCGAGGAACACCTCGCCAAAGCGGGCGAGCTTGGCGGCGCCGACGCCGTGGAGCTCGCCCATCTCGGCCCGCGTCCGCGGCCGTGCCCGTGCCATCTCGATCAGGGTCCGATCGGCGAAGACCACATAGGCCGGCGCATTGAGCTCGTGCGCCAGCGCCGCCCGTTCCGCCTTGAGCGCCGCCAGCAGATCGCTCTCCTCGGCGTCGAGCCCGGCGGCCGTGATCTTCTCCGCCCGCGCCGCCCTCTTGGTTCTCTTCTCCTTGGCGCCCTCGACCACGTCGCGGCGGAAGGTGACTTCGCGCCGCCCCTTCAGCACCTCGACCCCGGCCGCGGTGACGAACCAGCGCCGATGCTCGCTGAGATCGACGTCGGCGAGCCCCAGCGCGATCAGCTGGCGGAAGATCGCCCGCCACTGCGCCTTGGTGAACTCCTTCCCGCAGCCGAAGGTCTTGAGACCGGTATGGCCGAAGCGGGTCATGTTCTCGGTCGTCTCGCCGGTGAGCAGCGACACGAGATGGACCTCGCCGAAACGCTCGCCGGTGCGCACCATGGCCGAGAGTGCCTTCTGCGCCGCCACCGTCCCGTCGAAGGTCGCGACGCCGTCGACGCAGACGTCGCAGTTGCCGCAGGGCTCGCTCTCCTCGCCGAAATAGGCGAGCAGCACCTGCCGCCGGCAGCGCGGCGCCTCGGCCAGCGCCACCAGCGAATTGAGCCGCTGCCGCTCCACCCGCTTCTGCTCGTCGGAGGCGTCGCTCTCGTCGATCTGGCGGCGGCGCAGCAGGATGTCGTCGGTGCCGTAGAGGGTGAGCGTATCGGCCGGAAGCCCGTCGCGGCCGGCGCGGCCGATCTCCTGGTAATAGGCCTCGATCGACTTCGGCAGCGCCGCATGCGCCACGAAGCGTACGTCCGGTTTGTCGATGCCCATGCCGAAGGCGATGGTTGCGGTCATCACCACCCCGTCCGCCTGCAGGAACACGTCCTGGCGCTTCGCTCGCGTCTCCTGATCGAGCCCGGCGTGATAGGCGAGCGCCCGGAACCCTTGCGCGGTGAAGTGCTCGGCCAGTTCCTCGGTCTGCTTGCGTGACGAGCAATAGACGATGCCGCTCTCGCCGCGGTGATGCTCGAGGAAGCGGACGAGCTGGCGCCGCGCATCGTTCTTCGCCCCCATGGCGAGCTTCAGATTGGGCCGATCGAAGCCGTGGACGAAGACCTCCGGCGTGGCGCGGAAGAGGCCGGCGACGATCTCGTCGCGCGTCGCCGCGTCCGCTGTCGCCGTCAGCGCCACGATCTGCGGGTTGCCGAGCCGCTCGGCGAAGCCGCCGATCTCGCGATACTCGGGGCGGAAGTCGTGGCCCCATTGCGAGATGCAGTGCGCTTCGTCGACGGCGAGGATCGCCACCTTCGCCCGCGCCAGCATCTCCTGGGTGTCCGGCCGCGCCAGCCGCTCCGGCGCGACGTAGAGCAGGCGGAGGCGTCCGGCCCGCAGTTCCTCCATCGTCTCGCGGAACTCGTCCGGCCCGGTCGAGGAGTTGAGCGCCGCCGCCGAGACGCCGTTGGCCCGGAGCTGCGCCACCTGATTGCGCATCAGCGCGATCAGCGGCGAGACGACGACGGTCAGCCCCTCGCGCACGATCGCCGGCAGTTGATAGCACATCGACTTGCCGGCGCCGGTCGGCATCACCGCCAACACGTCGCGCCCCTCGAGAACCGCCGCGACGATGTCGTCCTGGCCGGGGCGGAAGTCGGGATAGCCGAACACCTCGCGCAGCACCGCGCGGGCGCGGGCGAGTTCGAGCGTGCGGGCGACGGAATCGGCGGCGGGGGAGGGCAAGCGGCATCTCCTCGGGGGACACCCCGAGGGGTATCGGCCGGGGAGGGGGGCGTCAATCGCCTGCTCGCCACCCGCGGTCTTCGGCGTCGTCGGCCCGTCCACCGGCCGGCGGGCGATCGTCGACCCCGGTGGCACTCCGGTCCGGGGCGAGGGAAGCGCCGGCGCCTGTTCATCCTCGTGCCGGGCACGAGAGGGTCGGCGAAGAAGTGCCTTCGTCGACGAACGGATCGACGACGACGGGCGGCAGGATCTTCAGCGGTTCGCCGTCGGCGCGATGTGGGCGAGGCGGCGGAAGCGTTCGGAGACGGCGACGCAGGTGACCAGATAGAAGACGCCGACGACGATGTTGGCCTCGAGCGAATAGGCCTGCCACTCGACGTCGGCGGTCGCCAGCCGCGACGTCGCCATCAGGTCGAACAGGCCGACGATGGCGACCAACGAGGTGTCCTTGTAGCCGCCGATGATCGAGTTGGTCAGCGCCGGCAGCGCGGTGCGCAGCGCCTGCGGCAGCACGACGAAGCGCAGCGTCTGGCGCGGCGTGAGGCCGACCGACAGCGCCGCCTCGACCTGCCCCTTGTCGAAGTCGTCGAGGCCGGAGCGCACGTCCTCGGCGAAATAGGCGGCGTGGAAGACGGTCAGCACCACGAAGATCGAGATCATCGACGAGAGATGCCAGCCCGGCGGCATCAGGAGCGGCAGGATGAAGACGCCGGCGAAGAGCACCGCTACCATCGGGATGCCGCGGATCGCCTCGATCCAGGCGATCGCCAGCAACCGGACCACCACGGCCGGCGACTTGCGGGCGAGCGCCAGCGCGACGCCGATCGGCAGCGCCGCCGCCATGGTGAAGACCGAGAGGAAGAGGACGAGCGGCAGGCCGTTCCAGCGCGTCGCGTCGATGCGGGAGAGGCCGAAGACGCCGCCCGACAGGAACACCAGATCGACGGCGCAGGCGGCGAGGAAGAGCCCGGCGAGGCCGAGGAACGAGCCGCGCCAGAACAGCGCGATCGCCACGGTGACGAGGGTGACGAGCGCCGCGACCTGCGCCCGCCAGCGTTCGTCGAACGGGTAGGTGCCGGTCAGGATGACGTCGCCCTTGACCCGCAGGAAGGCCCAGCAGGCGCCGCCGGAGGTCTTGCAGGCGGCGACGTCGCCGCCGATGCCGACGGCGTCGATCACCAGCCAACGCAGCGCGATCGGCACGAACCACACCAGGAAGGCGACGGTCACCAGCGTCAGGGCGGTGTTGACCGGTCCGTCGAAGAGATTGGCGCGCGCCCATTCCCAGGCGACGACCCGGCGGGGACGACGCGGGCGCAGGGTCGGCGGTGGCACCGGTGTCGCGGAACGAACCTCGGTCATGACGTCTTCCCCGGCGGTCTCGACCAGGCGGCGAACCAGTTGAGCGCCGCCGCGGTCGAGAGATTGATGGCGAGGAAGACCAGCATCACCACCAGCATCAGTTCCACCGGCCGGAAGGTCTGGTTGACTGCGGTGTTCATCACCCCGACGAGGTCGGAATAGCCGACGGCCAGCGCGATCGAGGTGTTCTTGATCAGGTTGAGATACTGGTTGCCGAGCGGTGGCACGATCACCCGGATCGCCTGCGGCAGCACGATCAGGCGCAGAACCCGGCCGGGCCTGAGGCCGAGGGCGGCGGCGGCCTCGCGCTGGCCCTTGTCGACCGAGACGATGCCGCCGCGGACGATCTCGGCGATCTGGCTGGCGTGATAGACCGACAGCGAGATCCACAGCGCGGTGAACTGCACCGTGAGATGGGCACCACCGGTGATGTTGAAGCCGGTCAGCGCCGGCATCGACCAGTGCAGCTCGACGAGGCCGGCGGCGTGGGCGACCGCCACGGCGGCGGCGAGGCCGAGGGCGGAGGGCAGGGCGACGGGACGGCGCAGGCCGGTCGTGTCCTGATGCCGCTTCACCACTCGTGCCCAGATCCAGGTGCCGGCGATCCAGACGACGGCGATGCCGGCGAGCGCGCTCGCGCCGACCGGGATCTCCGGCAACGGCAGATAGAGGCCGCGGTTGGCGAGGAGCGCGCCGCCGGGGAGTTTCCACGCCGCCCGGACCAACGGCAGGCCGCGCACCATGGCGATGTAGAGCGCCAGGAGGACGAGGAGCTTCGGCAGGTTGCGCAAGAGCTCGATGTAGATGCGGGCGAGGTTGCGGACGAGCCAGTTGCGGCTGGTCGAGGCGATGCCGACGGCGAGGCCGATGCCGGTCGAGAGCAGCAGCGTCGCCGCCGCCAGCAACAGCGTGTTGAGGAAGCCGACGAAGAGGACGCGGGCGTAGCTGTCCTTCGGGGTGTAGGCGACGAGTTGTTCGGAGACGTCGAAGCCGGCCTCGCGGGTGAGGAAGCCGAAGTCGATGGCGATGCCCGAGGCGGCGAGATTGCGGGTGACGTTGAGATGGGCGTAATAGCCGGCGGCGATCAGTGCGGCCGCGAGCGCCGTCTGCCACGCCGCCGAGCGGATGCGCCGGTGAGTGAAGATCGCGGGCTTCGGCGCCGGGCGATTCGCCGGGATTGCGGCGAGCGGCTCGGCCGGGAGTGTCACAGCCATGGAAGGTCCGGGTCGGTCCGTCGGGCGACCGCTCGGGTCGGGGTCCGCGGCGGTTCGTGGTGCGAGCATAGGGGCACGGTAGGAAATGGCAATTCGCCGACGCGCGTCTCTCGTCCCCGTTCCCGGCAGGGCCGGGCGGCTGCATCTCTCCGCCTGCCCCGGCACCTGGGAGGGAGCGATCGATCGCACCGCGGTCCGCCGCGATCTCGCGAGCATCGCGGCGAGCGGGGCGCGCGTCCTGGTGACGTTGGTCGAGGCGAAGGAACTGCCGCTGCCGCTCGCCGACTGGCGCGCCGAGGTCGAGGCCGCCGGTCTCGCCCTGCTGCATCTGCCGATCCCCGACTTCGGCGTCCCCGACCTGCGCTTCGAGGTGGGGTGGCGGGCGGCGCGTCTCGGCGAGCGCCTGACGGCGGGCGAGACGGTGGCGATCCATTGCCGCGCCGGCCTCGGGCGGACGGGAACCATCGCCGCCCGGCTCCTGATCGAGACGGCGGGTCTCGACGCGGCGGCGGCCATCGCCGTGATCCGGCGCGACCACGCCGCCGAGGCGGTGGAGACGGCGGGGCAGGAAGCGTGGCTGGCCGCTGTCGAACCGGCCGGCAGCCGCAGCGGGTGAGGCCGGCGGCGAACCACCGAGGGGCGTCGCGACTGTCGCAGATCCGACGCGATCGAGCGCTTCCCGAACTTGTGGTGCGGCGTCGAACCATCCTACTGTTCGATCGTCCATCGCGCCCCACGCGATCACCGGAGAGTTGTCAGATGTCGATCAGAACGTCCCTGGCGGCGGCGGCCGTTGCCGTCGTCCTCGCCCCCGTCGCGGCCCAGGCCGGCCCCGTCCTCGATCAGATCAAGAAGGACGGCAAGATCATCTGCATCGTCAATCCGAAGTCGCCGGGCTTCTCGGTGCCGGACGCGCAGGGCGTGTTCCAGGGCTTCAACGTCGACTTCTGCCGCATGGCCGCCGCCGCTATCTTCGGCGACGCCACCAAGGTCGACATCCGCGGCGTCGGCTTCTCCGACAGCCTGAAGACGCTGGTCGCCGGCGGTGGCCACATGGCGTCGCGCTCGATCACCGTGACCGGCACCCGCGACGCCGATCCGGGCCTCGCCTTCGTCACCACCACGTTCTTCGACGGTCAGGGCTTCATGGTGCCCAAAGCGACGGGGCTCAAATCGGCCAAGCAGCTCGACGGTGCCACCGTCTGCGCCGAGGAGGGCTCGACCACGCTCCTCAACCTCGCCGACTGGTTCGGCGAGAACAAGCTCAAGTACAAGATCGAGAACTTCACCGACATGAACGCCCGCCTGCAGGCGTTCTATTCGGGCAAGTGCGACGTCATGTCGAACGACTTCACCGCGCTGGCCGCCAACCGCCAGCTCGCCGACAAGCCCGACGCCTACGAGCTCCTGCCGGAGATGATCTCCTCCGAGCCGCTGTCGATCGTCACTCGTCCCGACACCGAGCTGCAGAAGACCCTGTTCTGGAGCTTCCAGGTGATGCTCGCGGCCGACCAGTTCGGCATCAACCAGAAGTCCATCGGCGACGTCGTCGCCAAGATCGGCTCGCAGCCGGCGGCGGTGCAGCGCATCTTCGGCGACAAGGGCGCGGCCACCGACATGGCGGCGAAGCTCGGCATCCACCCGAACTGGGCGGTCGAGATCGTGAAGCAGGTCGGCTCCTACGACGACGTCTTCGAGCGCCACCTCGGCCTCAAGACGCCGCTCGCCATCGACCGGTCGAAGACGCCGAACCGTCTCGCCAAGGACGGTGGCCTGCTCATCACCTATCCGATCCGCTGATCGAGCGGATCCTCGATGTGACGATGGACGGCGGCGCGCTCGCGCCGCCGTTTCGCATCCTGTGGCGTCTCACCCCCGCCAGGGCAGAACGGCACGTCGATCGACCGCGAGGGGAACGACACCCTTCTCGGCCGAGGTGGTGTCGTCGATCCACGAGCAGGCGGCCACCTGCCACTTGCGCCGCTCCATCCGCGCCTGCCGTTCGGCGACCAGCGCCGTCCGTTCGGGGAAGGGGGCCTCCGCCATCGGCTCCAGCCGGCCGGCGAGGAAGGCCTCCGGGTCGAGCAGGTCGATGCGCCGCTCGCCGAGCCGCACCCACAGGAGGTCCCCGGTGACCAGCGCGCCGATGCCGCCGCCCTCGTAGGCCTCGGGCGTGACATGGCCGATGCAGGCGCCCTTGGTGACGCCGGAGTAGCGGCCGTCGGTCATCAGGATCGAGGTCCGCTCGAGAATCCCCTGGTGGCGCAGATAGGCCGAGGGCGCGAACATCTCCGGCATGCCGAAGGCCTTGGGACCCTGGCCGGCGATGACGAAGGCGAAGGCGAGCGTCCCCTTGGTGACCATCTGGGCGAGGTCGTCGCCGACGTCGCCGCCGTTGACCTCGCGCAGCCGATCGGTGAGCCGCTCCGGCAGATCCATCGTCCGGCACAGCGTCTCGACCAGATCGGTCGACTGGAGCTCGTGGTTGCAGTCGGTCTCGTTCTCGTAGTGGCGCACCAGGAACACCCGGCCGTCGAAGCGCCGCACCTGCTCGGTCGCCATGCCGGCGAGTTTGAGGGTGCAGGAGGAGAAGAAGTTGCCTCTGAGCACATCGGTGCCGGAGATGGCGCGGATCGGCTTCGTCCGGATCACCGACCGCTCCTCGGGCAGATCCGGCGACACCGCCACCGGCAGCGCCGCGATGCGCTCGCCCCAGGTCTTCCCGGTCACCGTCGGTGCGTCGAGATCCATCGGCACGCCGAGGTCGTCGAGCACCTTGACGATGCTCTCGAGCCCGGCGTTCTGCCCGGCCTTATTCTGACAGGCGAGCACCCAGGTGTCGCGGCCCTCGGTCAGCGAATGGGCGAAGATGTCCGGCACCGGATGGGCGTCGCGGACGCGCGCATAGTCGAACAGCGTGACGTCGAAGCCGGCGTGGCGCATCACCGCCGGCATGTGCAGCATCAGGTTCGACGACGATCCGGTGGCGCCGTGGATGCGGACGGCGTTGGCATAGTTGGCCGCGAGGATCTCGCAGACGGCGTATTCCGGCTTGTTGATCAGCCGGAACAGCGTGTCGACGCTCGATTCGACCAGGCTCAGCTCCGGCTCGGCGATCAGCAACTCGGCCCCCCGCGGCACGAAGCCGAGTGCCGAGACGAGCGTCCGCGACGAATTGCCGGTGCCGTTGAAGGCGCAGATGCCGCCCTTCTCGTCACAGGTCGCCGCCGCGAGTTCGTCGAGCAACCGGTCGGCCTCCGAGCGTTCCACGACGCCGCGCCCGACCGCCCGATTGAGCTGGCCGAGAAACGCTTCCCCCGACGAGCATTGCAGGATGTAGCGGGTGTTCTCCTCGATGTCGGCGGCGAGCTGGGGATCGCCGGCGGCGATCGCCCTCTCCTGGATCGCCGCGAGCTTCGCCCGCGTCGCCTTGGGGATGGTGCCGCCCTTCAGCACATGCGCCGGCACGAACACCGCCCAAACCGGCGCCGTGCCGCGCGCCGGCTCGCGCCGCGCCCGATCGGCGGCGGCGAGCCCGGCGAGGATGCCGGTCGGCGTCTTGTCGCAGCCCGACATGACATAGGCCGCGTGATAGCTGTGGCCCTCGAAATTGATGTTCACCGCCATCGCCGTGTGATTGCGCGAGGCGAGCGAATAGCTCTGGCCGATGTTCGACTGCGCCGTGCCGTCGCAGATCACCGGAATGCCGAAGGTGAAGGGCACCCCGCCGTTCTGCCACACCCGAGCGGCGGCGCGCAGGGCGTGCTCGTGGTCGGCGAGATGGGCCGGATGATCGGGCGAACCCTGGATGATGCAGATCCGCGGCCGGTTGGTCGCCAGCCGCTCGACGATGGTGGCGAGCGAATAGTCGCCGAGCCCGGCGAAGTCCGGGTCGTCGGCGGTGAGCGTCTCGGCCCGGGCGAGGAGCGCCCTCACCGTGATCGGCTCGTTCGACAGCCCTTGGATGCAGCTGCGATAGGGGTTGTAGGCCTCCTCGACGAAGAGGTCGGCGAACTCGGGGTTGATCGGTCGATTGGAGAGGCTGGACATGGGCATGGCCTGTGCGCTGTGCGACCCGTCGACGGACGTTCGGGAGCGTCGGAACTCGCGCCGAGACGCCCGGTCGGGCGCTCGACGAACGAACACCCCGCCGACCGGCATCGCCGGCGGGAGCGAAACGGTTCGCGCCGCGGTTCGGTTCCGCGACGCCGGCCGGCTCAGGCGGAGATCGAGGCGTGCCTCTGGCCGCTCTGCGCATCGAACAGGTGGTAGTGGCTCGGCGCCAGCCGCAGCGTGTCGCCCTGCCGGACCGTCTGACGCTCACGGAACAGCGCGATGATGTCGGCGCCACCGGCCTTCGCCGTCACTTGCGTCTCCGATCCGGTCGGCTCGACGATCTTGGCGCCGACCTCGAAGCCGCTCTCGCCGTCGCCGGCGACGCGCAGATGCTCCGGCCGGATGCCGATCACCAGCGGCCGGCCGGCGAGCCCCGCGAACTCGGGCGCCTCCGGCAGCGGCACGAAGACGCCGTTCTCCGCGGCGAAGCCGGTGCGGCGCCCGACCTCCAGCGTCCCCTTCAACATGTTCATCGCCGGCGAGCCGATGAACCCGGCGACGAAGAGATTGGCCGGCGTGTCGTAGAGCTCCAGCGGCCCGCCGATCTGCTCGACCGAGCCCTCGCGCATCACCACGATGCGATCGGCCATGGTCATCGCTTCGATCTGGTCGTGGGTGACGTAGATCATCGTCGTCTTCAGTCGCTGATGCAGATCCTTGATCTCGGACCGCATGGCGACGCGCAGCTTGGCGTCGAGGTTCGACAGCGGCTCGTCGAACAGGAACACCCGCGGATCGCGCACGATCGCCCGGCCCATGGCGACGCGCTGGCGCTGACCGCCGGAGAGCTGCTTCGGCCGCCGGTCGAGCAGCGCCGTCAGCCCGAGGATCTCCGCCGCCCGCTTCACCCGCTGCTCGATCTCCGCCCGTGTCGTGCCGCGCAGCTTGAGCGAGAACGCCATGTTCTCGGCGACCGTCATGTGCGGATAGAGGGCGTAGTTCTGGAACACCATGGCGACGTCGCGGTCGCGCGGCGCCAGCTCGTTGACCAGTTGATCGCCGATCCGGATCTCGCCCGAGGTGATGCTCTCCAGCCCGGCGATCATCCGTAAGAGCGTGGACTTGCCGCAGCCCGACGGGCCGACCAGCACCACGAACTCGCCGTCCTGGATCCCGACCGAGACGCCGCGCAGGATCTCGACCCGATCGAACGACTTCTTGACGTTGACGATGTCGACGGAGGCCATGATCGTATCGCTCTTTTCGTTGTTCGTGGAGAACGGTCCGGGCCTCAGCCCTTGACCGCGCCCATGGTCAGACCTTTGACGACGAATTTCTGGAAGATCATCGTCAGGACGATCGCCGGCGCCATGATCGCCACCGCCGCCGCCATCACCCCGCCCCAGTCGACTTCGGCATAGGAGACGAAGTTGTAGACGGCGATCGGCAGCGTCTTGGTCTTCTCCATCGACAGCACCTGGGAGAACATGAAGTTGTTCCAGGAGAAGATGAAGGACAGCGTCACCGAGGTGATGATGCCCGGCCCCGACATCGGCAGGATGATCGCCCAGAAGGCGTATTGGCGCGTGGCGCCGTCGACCATGGCGGATTCCTCGAGCTCGACCGGGATCGAGTTGAAGTAGGACGACATGATCCACACCACGATCGGCAGCGCGATCAGCATGTGGCTGAGCACCAGCGCCACGTAGGTGTCCATCAGCCCGAGGCGCGAGAAGATGATGTACCAGGGCATCAGGAACGAGATGCCCGGCATCAGCCGCGCCAGGAGGATGAACAGCGCCAGCTTCTTCTGGGTGAAGCGCGAGATCGAATAGGCCGCCGGCAGTCCGAGGACCAGCGACAGCCCGACGGCGAGGCCGCCGACGACCGTCGAGTTGATGAAGTACTTGAGGAAGTCCTGCTCGCCGAACACCTTGGCGTAGTTCTGCAACGTCGGATCGAAGATGAACTTCGGCGGCCAGGCGATGATGTCGGTCTGCGTCTTGAACGACGACGACAGCATCCACAGGAACGGGAACAGAACCACCAGCGAGATGAAGACCACCGCCAGATAAAACAGGATTTCTTGCGGGATGCTCTTCTTGATCATCGTCGGTTTCCTCCCGCTGTCGGGCGGTTCGGGCGGCGGCCGTCAGTTCTCGGACGACGCCCTGAGCTTCATGATGCCCAGGCTGCACAGGAGAACGAAGAAGAACAGGGCGATCAGGATCACCGAGGCCTGTCCCATGCGGAAGTATTCGAAGGAGTACTTGAACCCCATGATGTTCAGCGTCTCGGAGGCATAGCCCGGTCCGCCGCCGGTCATGGCGAAGATGATGTCGAAGGTCTTGAGCGCATCGATCAGCCGCAGGATCACCGCGGTCAGGATGGTCGGCATCACCATCGGAATGGTGACGTAGCGCAGCACCTGCCACTGCGTCGCGCCGTCGACCCGCGCCGCCTCGAACGGCTCCTCGGAGAGGCCGGCGAGACCGGCGAGCACGATCAGGGTGATCATCGGCGTCCACTGCCAGACGTCGACGATGATCAGCGACGGGATCACCGACGTCGCGTTCGAGATCCACAACCCCTGCGGCATCCCGAGCGACGACAACGCGAAGTTGGCGAGCCCGATGGTCGGGTCGTAGAAGAGATTGAAGACGATGCCCACCGCCACCGGCGTGGCGACGAGCGGCAGGAGGAGCAGGAGCTTGGCCAGGCTCTTGCCGATGAAGGCGCGGTTGAGGATCAGCGCGACGACGGTGCCGAGCACCGCCTCGATCGCCACCGCGAAGACCGTGAAGCCGAGGGTCCGCAGCACCGCGTCGAGGAAGCGCGGTTCGGTGAGCACCTGTTCGAAGTTGCGCAGGCCCACGAAGCGCAGCGGCGCCCCGGACGTCAGGTTCCAACTCGTGAAGCTCAGCGCCAGCGTGTAGAGGATCGGGAAGATCATCAACAGGCCGATGAACAGGATCGCCGGCAGCGGAAACAGGATCCGCAGGTTCTTCTCGACGAAGCTCGGCTTTCTCATCGAGGCCCCCCGATCTCGATCACCTGGTGAGGCCGACCGGGGGCCGGCCCCGGTCGCGCCGAGCGACATGCGCCCGGCCGACCGCGACCGACACCGGCCGTCGGCGAACGATCACGGCTGACCGTACTCGCCCGCATCCTTGAGCAGTTCGTTCACCCGGGCGGCCTTGGCCTTGGCCATGGTCGCGAGGTTGGCGGATTCGCCCTTGGTGTTGATCGACTCGATGATCAGCTCGCCGATCTGGTCACGCGCTTCGCCGACGGCGCTCATGTAGGGCCGATCGAAGGCGTTGCCCTTCTCGGCGGCGAGGGCACGCGTCGCCACCAGACCGGGGTTCACCGCTTCGAGCACCTTCGGATCCTTCCACACCGACGAACGGGCCATGGTGATGTTCGAGAGCATGCCCTTGGTGGCGAGTTCCTTGCTCGACGCCCAGTCGAGGAACTTCAGCGCCGCTTCCTTGTTCTTGGACTGGTTCGCCACCGCGATGCCCCAGGAGGTGACGATGAAGGGGCTCTGCGCCTTCGGGCCGGCGGGCAGATCGGCGATGCCGACGTTGGCGGCGGGGATCTGGGTCTTGGCCGGGTCGACGGTCTGGCCGTAGAACACCGAGGCGTCGGTCCACATCGCCACCTTGCCGGCCTGGAACAGCGGCATGATGTTCTCCCACGACATCGACGTCACGCCCTTGGGGCCGTAGTTGCCGAGGAGCCTGCCGTAGTAGCGGATGGCATCGATCGCCGCCGGCTGATCGAACACCGCCACGCCCTTGTCGAGGTAGAGGCCGCCGTGGCCGTAGACGTAGGACGAGAGCTGGGTCACCGCCGCGGCGCCCTTGCCGCGCGAGGCGACGCCCGCGACCGCGTCGGAATTGAGCTTCTTGGCCGCGTCCTCGAGCTCGGCGAGGGTCTTCGGGACGGCGATCCCGGCCGCCTGCAGGAGATCCTTGCGATAGTAGAGGACCTGCCATTCGGTGACGAGCGGTACCAGATAGGGGGTCGCCCCGGCCGAGGCCACGCTCATCACCGGCTTCGGATAGTCGGAGAAGTCGTAGGCCTTGAGCGGCTCGTACCAGCCGTTCTTGTTGAACATCTTTCCTTCCTGCAGCGGCCGCGTCATGAACACGTCGACCGACGAGGACTTCGTCGCGAACTCGGTCGTCAGCTTCGTGGTGAGCTGGCCTTCCTGCAGGCTCTCGAAGTTGACCTTGATCCCCGACTGCTTCTCGAAGTCGGGAATGGCGGCCTTCAGGAGCTCGCCATAGGGATGATTGGCGAGCAGAACCCGGATTTCCTTGGTCTGCGCATAGGCACCTGCGCTGAGGCACAGCGAAGACATCAGGATCACGGTGGAAGTGAGAATCTTCTTCATTTTGGTAGTCCCCTCACCTGAGTTCTACGAGACGTCGCCGGCAGGCGGCTCGGATCGCCATCGACATTGGCGTCGGCACCACCGAATGAAGCGGTCGGCGGGGCATTCGCGCCCGGTCCGACCACTGCGCCGCGAGTTGAGGGAGGTGACCGATCTTCCCGTGAAGACCGTCCGGCTTTCGTCCGACCCGCCCGCGGCGTCGAAACTTCACACGCCGTCACCCATCGGGCCGGTTCGTGTCGACGATGCGGTGGTTCGCTACCACCACCCACGCCATCGCCATCCTCCCACGGCTGCTGTTTCTTGGCTGGAACTACTAATGACAGCGCTGTCATTTGTCAACCGAGCGCGATCGGATATAATATCGGCGAAATGCAGCGTTCGATGGCGAGACGACTGATTTGAAAAAGAAAATCAAACTGATCGACGTCGCCGACGCGGTCGGTGTAAGCGCTATCACTGTGTCGCGGGTGTTGCGCAAGCCCGAGCTCGTCTCCGAGGCGGTTCGCCTGCGCGTCACCGAGGCCGTCGCGCGGCTCGGCTACGTCCCCGATCCCGCCGCCCGGGCGCTCGCCTCGGCGCGCACCGACGTCCTCGGCATCCTCATCCCGTCGGTCACCAACAACGTCTTCTCCGCCGTGCTGCGCGGCATCTACGATCGGGTCGAGGGCCTGCCCTTCAACATCCAGCTCGGCAACACCCGCTACTCGGTGCTCGAGGAGGAACGCCTGCTCGGCGTCTTCTCGCGCCAGCGCCCTGCCGGTCTGATCATCACCGGCCGCGACCAGTCGGCCCGCTCCATGGCCCTTCTCCGGCAGGCCGACTGCCCGATCGTGCAGATCATGGAACTCGGCGACGAGCCCATCGACATGATGGTCGGCCTCTCCCACCGCGACGCCGGCCTCGCGGCGATCCGCCATCTCCAGGAACGCGGCTACCGGCGCATCGGCTTCCTCGGCGCCCGCATGGACCCGCGCACCCAGCGCCGGCTCGAGGGCTACGAGCAGGCGATGCGCGAGACCGGGCAGTTCGACGAGCGGCTGATCGTCACCACCCAGCGCGCCTCGACGGTGACGCTCGGCTGTGAGCTGCTGAGCGAGTTGCTCTCCCGCACCCAGGAGGTCGACGCCGTCTTCTGCAACAACGACGACCTGGCGATCGGCGTCCTCTTCGAGTGCCAGCGCCGGCGCATTTCGGTGCCGGACGAATTCGGCATCTGCGGCTTCAACGACCTGGAGATGATGGCGGTCGCCAATCCACCGATCACCTCGGTGCGCACCAACCGCGAGGAGATGGGCCGCCGGGCGATCGAGATGCTGATCGCCCGCATCGCCGGCGATCCGATCGACACGGCCGTGGTCGACCTCGGCTTCGAGATCGTCGCCCGCCAGAGCACCGCCGGCCTCCTGGTCCGCGAACCCCGCTCGGTATGATGCTCGACGCGCGGCGCCGCTCTCACCACTCGGCGAAGGATCCGTCGGCGTGGCGCCAGATCGGATTGCGCCAGCGGTGCCCGGCCGCCGCCCGCTCCAGGACGTAGTCCTTGTCGACGCGGATGCCGAGCCCCGGCCCGTCGGGGATGGCGACGAAGCCGTCGGCATAGTCGAAGACCGAGCGGTCGGCGACGTAGTCGAGCAGGTCGTTGCCCTGGTTGTAGTGGATGCCGAGGCTCTGTTCCTGGATGAAGGCGTTGTAGCAGACGGCGTCGAGCTGGAGATTGGCGGCGAGCGCGATCGGCCCCAGCGGGCAATGCAGCGCCAGCGCCACGTCGTAGGCCTCCGCCATGGCGGCGATCTTGCGCGTCTCGGTGATGCCGCCGGCGTGGCTCGGGTCGGGCTGGATGATGTCGCAGAGCCCGTCCGAGAGGATCTTCTTGAAGTCCCAGCGGCTGAACAGCCGCTCGCCCAGCGCGATCGGCGTCGATGTCTGCGCCGCGATGTCCTTCAGCGCCTCGGCGTGTTCGGAGAGCACCGGCTCCTCGATGAACATCAGCCGGTAGGGCTCGAGCTCCTTGGCCAGCACCTTGGCCATCGGCCGGTGGACGCGGCCGTGGAAGTCGACGCCGATGCCGAAGTCCGGCCCCATCGCCTCGCGGATCGCCTGGACGCGGGCGAGCACCGCGTCGATCTTGGCGTGGCTGTCGACGAACTGCAGCTCCTCGGTGCCGTTCATCTTCACCGCGGTGAAGCCGCGCGCAGCGACATCGCGGGCGGCCTGCGCCGTGTCCGCCGGTCGATCGCCGCCGATCCAGGAATAGACGCGGATGCGATCGCGCAACTTGCCGCCGAGGAGCTGGTGGACCGGCACGCCGAAGGCCTTGCCCTTGATGTCCCACAGCGCCTGATCGATGCCGGCGAGCGCGCTCATGTGCAGCCCGCCGCCGCGATAGAAGCCACCGCGATAGAGCACCGTCCAGTGATCCTCGATCAGGAACGGATCCTTGCCGATCAGGTAGTCGGCGAGTTCGGCGACCACCGCGGCGACCGAAGCCGCCCGTCCCTCCAGCACCGGCTCGCCCCAGCCCGAGATGCCTTCGTCGGTTTCGATCTCCAGGAAGCACCAGCGCGGCGGCACGATGTGGGTGGTGAGCTTGGTGATCTTCATCGGGTGGCGCCTCCGCAGCGCGGGGAGTTCACAGACGGCCGGCGGCTCCGAGTGCCGCGGCGAAGGCCTTCGCCTTGGCGCCGACGGTCGCCGCGTCGTCGCCGGGCCTGTAGAGCGACGAGCCGATGCCGAAACCGGCGATCGGCGTGCCCGTCCAGCGCTCGATCGTGTCGGCGGCGACGCCACCGACGAGCAGCATCGGCACCGTCTTGGGGATCACCGCCGACAGTGCCCGGACGATCGCCGGCGTCGCCGCCTCGCCGGGGAAGAACTTGAGCACGTCGGCGCCCGCCGCGATCGCCGCGAAGGCTTCGGTCGGCGTCTGGAAGCCGGGTGAGGAGACGAGACCGAGCCGCTTGGTGGCGGCGATGACGGTCGGATCGGTGTTGGGCGAGACGACCAACCGGCCGCCGGCCGCCGCCACCCGCTCGACCTCCTCGGCACGCAGCACCGTCCCCGCCCCGATCACGGCGCGGCCGGCGAAGGTGCGCGCCAGCGCCTCGATCGAGCGGAGCGGTTCGGGCGAATTGAGCGGCACCTCGACGATCCGCACCCCCTCTGCGACCAGCGCCTCGGTCACCGCCACGACCTCCTCGGGCCGCACGCCTCGGAGGATGGCGACGACGGGGAACGCCGCGAGGGCGTCACGGAACTCGGCGATCGCGGACATCGGCCGCCTCCCTGGCGTGATGGGCGATGCGCAGCAGGCCGTCGACGAAGGCCCGCTCCGGATCGACCGGTGTGACGCGGCCGCCCGCCGTTTCGATCGCCTCGCGATAGTTCTCGGCGACGATGCCCTCGGCGACCAGGACGATCGGTAGATCGGTCGGCGCGAGCCGCATCGCCTCACCGATCTCCGCGCCGATCAGCAGCCCGGAGACATAGGGCTCGACGTCCTGCGGCGCGAGCCGCCCGGTGAGGACGCCGGCGCGGGCATGGAAGGCGCGGTCGAGGATGCCGCCACCGGCCAAGGCCGCCGCGAGACCGACCCGGAAGGCGGCACGCCCGGCCTCGCCGTCGAGCGGCGGCTCGCGCAGAAGGCGCAGCACCGACTGGCGGGTGAGGAGGCCGAAGACCTCGCCGGTCATGAAGGTGCGGAACCCTTCGATCCGTCCCGCCCGCACCACCGCCCATTTGGAATGGGTGCCCGGCAGAACCACCACGGCGTCGTCGAAGCCGCAGCCGAGGATCTGGGTCTCCTCGCCGCGCATCACGTCCGCCGCGGCCGCGTCGACGACGAGACCGGGAACGATGGCGACGCGCGTCCCGCCGGCGATCTCGAACCACGTCATCCCCGCCGCGATGGCTTCGAGCCCGGCCGGGCAGGCGACATAGGGCACCTCGCGCCAGCCGTTGCGGCTGCCGACCATCCCGCCCATCAGCACCGGAAGACCGGGGTGGTGCGTGAGCCAGGACGCGCACATCCGCGTCAGCACCGCCTCGAAGCCACCCGCCTCGACACGGCTCATGCCGTCGTCGGAAGCGACGTCGCCGAGAAGCCGCCCGCCCGCTCCGACGAGATGCGCGCGGAACCGCGACGTGCCCCAATCGACGGCGATGCAGACCGGTTGCTCCGTATCGGTCGTCGACGGGCTGTGGGTGTTCATCGGATGATCACCTCGACCTCGTTGTTCCCCGATCGGGTGCGATCGATGCACCCACTTCGGTCACCCCATGGCGCATGCGTCGTCGTCAGGTACGGCCGCATGACACGCCTGTCAATCGACCGCCGATCGCCCTTTGCCGCGCTCACCCTCGCCGGAGAATCATCGTCTTGCAGCGACCGCCGGGAGGATCCCCCCGGCGTCGAGCACACCGCCGCCCGCCCATCCGGCTCAGTCGCGCGACATGGAGGCGTTCCACTCGGAGAGGAAGCGACGGCGCTTGGCGGCGTCCTGGACGGCGAGGAGGCTCGGGCCGATGGTGATCGGCCGGAAGAGCGAAGCCCCGTCGTCGCTCGCCGGACCCTCGACGCCGGGCGGGATCGGTCGACCGGCGGCGAAGTGGAAGGCGCGTTCGGCGACGATGCGCTGGCCCTCCTCCGAGAGGAGGTGGTCGAGAAAGGCGGCGCCGAGCCCAGGGTCGAAGCCGACCCGAGGCAGCATCGCGGCACGGGTCAGCACCAGGGTGTAGTCGCGCGGCAGCGCGATGCCGATCGGCGCGCCGGCGGCGAGCCGGCGATAGGCATAGGAGCCGAGGAGATTGTAGCCGATCTTCAACTCGCCGCGTTCGATGGCGTCGAGAATGCCCGAGGTACAGCACTCGAGGCGGACGGCGGCGCGGCCGAAGGCCTCGATCAGACGGCCGTAGAGGTTGGACTGGCGTGCGTCCATGACGGCGAAGAGATAGCCGATGCCGGAGGTGGCGACGTCGTAGGTGCCGACGGCACCGCGATAGGCCTCCCCCTTGTCGCGCAGCAGGGCGACGAGATCGAGGTGGCTGCGGGGCACTTCCTCGGGCGGGACGGCGCGCTGGTCCCAGACGATGACGGCGGGCTCGAAGGTGAAGCCGAAGACCGAATCGAGCCACTGCGCATAGGCCGGGGTGCGCCGCGTCTCGGCGGAGACGTGGGGTCGGGCGCAGCCGTCGTTGACCAGCTTCACCGCGTGGTCGGAGGACGAGGTGACGAGCACGTCGGCGATCGGGCGGTGGTTGCGGCAGGCCTCCCCGGCGAGCAGCACCAGTTCATTGGACAGGTGCTCGCCATAGACCACGGCGACGCCGGGGTTGGCGAGGCGGAACGCCTCGATCAACGGCCGCATGACGTCGAGGTCGGTGGTCGAACGGATGGTCAGGACGCGGGTCTCCCGGTCGAGGGCCGAGAACCGGGTGAGGGTCTCGGCGCGCAGCGACGGCGCCGTCAGGAGAACCATCAGCAGGGCGAGGAGGCGGATCACGCGGACACCTCCTCGGTGGGGGCGATCGGTGATGCGGCGAAGCCGAGACGGACACGGAAGTCGCCGTTCGGCGCCGCGTCGAAGACGAGTTCGCCGCCGTGGGCCTCGACCACGTCGCGGACGATGGCGAGGCCCAGCCCGGAGCCGCCACCGTCGCCGTGGGCGAAAGGCGCGGTGGCGGTCTCGCGCAGATCGGCGGGAATGCCGGGTCCGTCGTCGGCGACCGAGAGGATCGAGCGTTCGCCTTCGCTCGCGACCCGGATCGCCAGGCGCCGTCGGGCGCCGTGGCGCAGGGCGTTGTCGACGAGATTCTTCACCGCCTCGACCAGGCTCACCCGATCGCCCGACACGCCGACCGGTTCCTCGGCGATATCGAGCCGCAGGTCGAGCGGACGGACCGCCTCGTCCGGAACGGCGAGACGGACCACCTCGGCGGCGACCTCGCGCAGGTCGACCGGCCCGCGCGACACCGCCTCGGCGCGATGCAGCACCATGGCATGCCCGAGCAGCTGGTGGGTGAGGCGCGACAACTCGCCGATGCGGGCGGCGACACGGTCGAGTCGCTCGCGCCGGCGTGCCGGATCGGTCTCGCCGACGGCGAGATCGACCTGCGCGGCGAGCGCGGTGATCGGAGTGCGGATCTGGTGGGCGACGTCGGCGACGTGGCGCTGCAGCCGGCCGAGACGGTCGGACAACCGGTGCATGAAGCCGTCGATCGAGGAGACCAACGTCGCGATCTCCCGCGGTGCGGCGACGTCGAGCGGCGAGAGATCGGCCGGATCGCGCTCCAGGATGGCGCGCTCGATGCGCGCGAGCGGCCGGAAGGCGAGACGCGCGGCGATCATCGCCCCGGCGAGCGCCAATGTGCCCATCACCGCGATCAGCAGGTGGGCGGGCCCGGCGAGGTCCTCCGCCAGGGCGCGACGGGCATCGAGCGTGTGGGCGACCATCGTGGTGACGAAGCCGGGGCGCGCCGCGTCGGGCACCCGCCGTCGGATGGTCGCGACGCGCACCGGCAGGTCGCCGACCCGCCCGTCGCCGACGAACGGGCCGAGGCCGGCCGGCGGCGCGGTGCGGAGCACGAGGTCGTCGTAGCCCGTCACCGGGCCGCCGTCGGTGTCGGTCACCCGCCAGAACACGCGGTCGACGCGCGCGTTCGACAGGGTCTCGAGCGCGGCCATCGAGACGTCGACGGAGACGACGCCGGACTCGGCGCCGACCGTTTCGGCGATCTGCTCGGCGACGCCGACGAGTATGCGATCATAGGCGTCCGCGGCGGCCGTCTGGGCGTGCCGACGGGCGACGACGACCAGGACCAGGGCCACCACCAGGATGATCGCGCCGAGCGTCACGATCATGCGACGGAAGAGGGAGGCGGACCTACCCCACATCGGCGACGATCTGATAGCCGAGCCCGCGCAGCGTCCGGATCTGGATCCGTGCCCCGGCGAGCTTCTTGCGCAGGCGAGCGACATAGAGCTCGATGGCGTTGGTTCCGGCCTCGGCGTCGAGGTCGAAGACCCGGTCGAACAGAGCCTCCTTGGGCTGGATGCGCCCCGGCCGGGCCATCAGCGCCTCGAGCAGGGCGGTCTCGCGGCGGGTGAGCTCGACGACGCGGTCGCCGACGCGGACCGAGCGACTGGACCGATCGAGAACGACGTCGCCGCAGACGAGTTCGTCCGTCGCGGGCCCGGCGGCACGGCGCAGGAGAGCTCGCACCCGCGCCTCGAGCTCGCGGAAGTCGAAGGGCTTGATCAGATAGTCGTCCGCCCCGAGGTCGAAGGCGCCGACGCGGTCGTCGATCTGCGAGCGGGCGGTGAGGACGAGCACCGGGGTGCGCCCGCCGTCGGCGCGATGGGCCCGCAGGATCGAGAAACCGTCGCGGCCGGGTAGCATCACGTCGAGGATGGCGAGGTCGTAGACGTTGTCGGCGATCAGGGCGGCGCCGTCGTCCCCGGTGCGCGCCCAGTCGACCGCATGCCCGATGCGGGTGAGACGCCCGACGATGGCTTCGCCGACGTCGACGACGTCTTCGGCAAGGAGAATGCGCATTCCGCTCCGCTCCGCCGATCGGGTTCGGTCTGACAGGTTCGCGACAGACAGACATGCTATGCGTCGCACCACAGGATGTAAACCGTTTGAAATCTGCCGATACTCGGAAATCGCGAGCAAAGGCGTAGATTTCTGCGGCGGCGTCCGTGCATCGTCGTGTCGTGGTCTCGTATTCGTCGGCACCCGTCGACCCAAGAGTGGGGAGCGATGGTCTCGGGCGGCGGTTCGACGATGCGGCGGCGGCCCGGTCATCCTGGAGTGAGCGAGACGGTGATCTCGCCAATGAAGACGAAATCGACGCCACGCCGCTCGGCGGGACGGTGGCGCGGAGGAATTGGGAGGAAATTCATGCCGTCTCGTCGCGAACTTCTTCGTTCGACCCTGGCGCTCGCCGCTGCTGCGGCGCTGCCGTTCGGCCACGTCCGTTCGGCCTTCGCCGCGCCGCCGACCGACCTCAAGTTCTTCGTGCCCGCGGCGCCCGGCGGCGGCTGGGACCAGACCGCCCGCGCCATGGAGCAGGTGCTGCGCGCCAATGGCGCCGCCACTTCGGTGCAGGTGACCAACGTCGCCGGCGCCGGCGGCACCGTCGGCCTGCCGCAGTTCGTCAACCAGTGGAAGGGCCAGGGCAACGCGCTGATGATCGGCGGCATGGTGATGGTCGGCGCGATCATCGCCAACAAGGCTCCGGTGAAACTCACCGCGACGACGCCGATCGCCCGGCTGACCGGCGAGGCGCTGGCCCTCGTCGTACCGGCCGCCTCGCCGTTCAAGACCGCCGGCGACCTTGTCGCGGCGCTCAAGTCCGACCCGACCAAGGTGCCGATCGCCGGCGGCTCGGCCGGCGGCACCGATCACATCCTCGCCGGCCTGCTCGCCAAGGCGGCGGGCGTCGATCCGGCCAAGATCTCCTACATCGCCTTCTCCGGCGGCGGCCCCGCCAATGCGGCGATCCTCGGCAATCAGGTTGCGGCCGGCATCTCGGGCTACGGCGAGTTCTCCGAGCAGATCAAGGCCGGCAAGATGCGCTGCCTCGCCATCTCGGCCGACAAGCGTGATCCGGCGATCGATGCGCCGACCCTGCGCGAGGCCGGCATTCCGATCGACCTCTACAACTGGCGCGGCGTCTTCGCTCCGCCCGGGCTCGGCAAGGAGCAGATCGCCGACATCACCAGGGTGGTCGAGGACATGGTGAAGTCGAAGGCGTGGACCGACATGTGCGAGACCAAGGGCTGGGCCTCGATCCCGCTCGTCGGGCCGGCCTACGCCGACTTCGTCGCCGCCGAGACCACCCGGATCGAGGGCATCCTCAAGGATCTCGGCCTCGCCGGCTGATCGCCGTCGTCGCGGTGGCGCGGCCGCTGCGCCGTGACGGGCGCGCCACCTTCTTCCGCTCACCCGCGTTCTCGCGCCGCCGCTCGGTCGACCCCGAGCGGCGTGCGGTCGCGGCCGATCCGATCGACGAGCCCGCCATGACCGAGCCAGTCCCGCAGTTCCCGCCGTCACGCCTGCGCTTCGCGGGTGGCGAATTCGCCGTCGCCGTCGGCCTGATCGCCTTCGCCGTCGTGGTGATGTGGCAGACCTTCGCCATCCCGGTGTCGCCGCTCTATTCCAAGGTCGGCCCGACCATTGCGCCGCATCTCAACTGGATCTTCCTCCTCGTCCTGGGGCTCGGGCTCCTCGGTCAGGCGCTGCGCGGCGGCTGGCAGAGCGACGAGGAGAAGGAGAGCCCGGTCGACTTCATCGCCCTCGGCTTCGTTGCCGCCGGCCTCGCCGCCAACGTCCTGTTGATCGAGCCGGCGGGCTTCACCATCGCCTCGGTGGCGATGTTCGTGCTGGTGGCGCGCGGCTTCGGTTCGCAGCGCTGGCTGCGCAACGCCGGCATCGCCTTCGTGCTCGCCCTCGTCGCCCACCTCGGTTTCGCCGGGTTGCTCGGCATCGACATCGGCGGCGGTATCGTCGAGAACGCCGTCGGCTCGGCCCTCGGCATCGTCAAGGGGTGAGCCGGATGGACGCACTCGCCAATCTCGCCGCCGGCTTCGCCGTCGCCGCCACGCCGATGAACCTCCTGTGGTGCCTGCTCGGCGTGACGCTCGGCACGGCGATCGGTGTGCTGCCCGGTCTCGGACCGGGCCTGACCATCGCGTTGCTGCTGCCGATCACCTTCAAGGTCGATCCGACCGCCGCCTTCATCCTCTTCGCCGGGATCTACTACGGCGCCATGTACGGCGGCTCGACCACCTCGATCCTGCTCAATACGCCGGGCGAGAGCGCCACCATCGTCACGGCGCTGGAAGGCAACCGCATGGCACGCAACGGCCGCGGCGGGGCGGCGCTCGCCACCGCGGCGATCGGCTCCTTCGTCGCCGGTCAGATCGGCACGCTCGGCATCGCCTTCCTGGCGCCGCAAGTGGTCGAGATGGCTCTCGCCTTCGGCCCGGCGGACTATTTCGCGCTGATGGTGCTGTCCTTCGTCACCGTCTCGGCGATGCTCGGATCGTCGGCGCTGCGCGGTCTCGTCGCCCTGACCTTCGGCTTCTTTCTCGGTCTCGTCGGCGTCGACCTGCAGACCGGACAGCCGCGCTTCACCTTCGGCCTGCCGGAGATGCTCGACGGCATCAACGTGGTGATCGTCGCGGTCGGTCTCTTCGCCGTCGGCGAGACGCTGCACGTGGCGGCGCGATGGCGGCGGGGGCACGACGAGATCGTGCCGCTCAGGGGCTCGCTGTGGATGACGAAGGACGAGTGGAGCCGGTCGTGGAAGCCCTGGCTGCGCGGCACCGCCTTCGGCTTCCCGATCGGCGCCTTGCCGGCCGGCGGCGCCGAGATCCCGACCTTCCTCAGCTATTGGACCGAGAAGAAGTTGGCGAAGAACCCGGAGGAATTCGGCAAGGGGGCGATCGAGGGCGTCGCCGGACCGGAGGCCGCCAACAACGCCTCCGCCGCCGGCGTTCTGGTGCCGATGCTGACCCTCGGTCTGCCGACCTCGGCGACGGCGGCGATCATGCTCTCCGCCTTCCAGAGCTACGGCATCAACCCCGGTCCGATGCTGTTCCAGACCCAGCCGCAACTGGTGTGGGGCCTCATCGCCTCGCTGCTCATCGGCAACGTCATGCTTCTGGTGCTGAACCTGCCGATGATCGCGCTGTGGGTGCGGATGCTGCACATCCCGGCGCCGCTGCTCTATGCCGGCGTGCTGGTCTTCGCGACCATCGGCACCTACGGCATCTCGCGCTCGCCGGTCGATCTGATGCTGCTCTACGCCATCGGCTTCGTCGGCTTCGTGATGCGGCGTTACGACTTCCCCACCGCGCCGGTGGTGATCGGCATGATCCTCGGACCGGCGGCGGAGCAGAACCTCCGGCAGGCTCTGACCATCTCGGCGGGCGACTGGACGGTGTTCCTGACCCGACCGCTGTCGGCGACCTTCCTGGCGATCGCCGCGATCGCGCTGGTCGCGCCGCACTTCTGGGAACTGGTCAAGAAGCCGCGGATAGAGCATCACCTGGTGCAGGACTGAACCGGGAGCGGGCATAGACTCGCTCCGCGACCCGACCGGATCGTCGCTCCCCGCTGAGCGACGATCCCAACACGGAAGACCATCCATGGACATGTTCACGGCCGAAGGGCTGACCGCGCTGCTTCAGGTCATCGCCATCGATCTGGTGCTCGCCGGCGACAACGCCATCGTCATCGGCATGGCCGCCGCCGGTCTACCCAAGGAGATGCGCGGTCGGGCGATCCTGATCGGCATCGTCGCGGCGACGGTGCTGCGCATCGGCTTCGCGGTGGCGGCGACACAGTTGCTCCAGGTGCTCGGGCTCTTGCTGGTCGGCGGCATCCTGCTGCTCTGGGTGTGCTGGAAGATGTGGCGCGAACTCAGCGAAACCGCCGAGGAGCACACCGAGGGGGAGGAGGCGCTCACCGGGGTGGACATCGACCACGACGGTGCCGTCGCCAGCCACACGCCGCGCAAGACCTTCGCCCAGGCCGCTTGGCAGATCGTCATCGCCGACGTGTCGATGTCGCTCGACAACGTGCTCGCGGTGGCGGGGGCGGCGCGCGAGCATCCCACCGTGCTGATCATCGGCCTCGCCCTGTCGATTGCGCTGATGGGCCTCGCCGCGTCGTTCATCGCCGGTCTGCTCAACCGCCACCGTTGGATCGCCTTCGTCGGTCTGGCGATCATCCTCTACGTGGCGCTGGAGATGATCTGGCGCGGCACGCTCGAGGTCTGGCCGCATCTCGTCGGCTGAACCGGACGGCCGAGGCCCGCGCGGGCGACGTCGGCGGGATCGAGCCCGACCAGCCGGTGATAGAGATCGGGATCGGTCGCGCCTTCGGTGTTGACGACGAAGACGCGCGACTGCGGGCCGAGGCCGAGGGCGGTGCATGCCGCCGGATCGCCGAGCGCCACGACGAGGCCGGCGAGACCGACGCCGCCGCTCTCGCCGGCGACGATCGCCGGATCGTCGCCGAGCGGCCGCGCCAGCCGGTTCATGATCGCCACCGCGTCGTCCTCGTCCACCGTCATGAACCCGTCGGCCACCCGCGACAGCACCCGCCACGCCACCAGCGACGGCACGTAGCAGTCGAGCATGGCCATCACCGTCGCCTCGCCGGGGGCCACCCGGACGAGACGACCGGCCGCGGCGCTGGCGTGGAAACAGGCGGCGCGGGCCGGCTCAACGACGACGAACCTCGGTCGATCCTCGCCGAGCACCGCGGCGAGATGGCCGGCGACCGCCGCCGCCACGCCGCCGACGCCGGCCTGGACGAAGACGTGGGTCGGCGGCTGCTCCATCTGGACGAGGGCCTCCGCCACCAGCGCGGTATAACCCTGCATGACCCGGCCGGGGATCCGCTCGTAGCCCGGCCACGACGTGTCGGAGACGGCGAACCATCCCCGCTCGGCGCAGACCCGCGCCGCCTCGTCGACGCTGTCGTCGTAGGTCCCCTCGACCCGCACGATCTCGGCGCCGAAGCGGGCGATCGCGGCGATCCGTTCGCCACTGACGCCGGCATGCACGAAGATCACGGCGCGGGCGCCGACGAGTTCGGCACCCTGGGCGACGGAGCGGCCGTGGTTGCCGTCGGTGGCGCAGGCGACCGTCATCGCCGCGGCGACGGCGCGGACCTCGGGGGTCGGAAGCTCGTCGATCGCGACCGGCCGGGCGAGGATCCGCGACGCCTCTTCGAGCACCAGACGGACGACGGCATAGGCGCCGCCGAGCGCCTTGAAGCTGCCGAGCCCGAGGCGAAAGCCCTCGTCCTTGACGGCGATCGACGCGACGCCGAGGTCGGCGGCGAGGGCGGGGAGGAGATGGAGCGGCGTCGGGGCGTAGCCGTCACGGCGCGCGAGGAAGCGCAGCGCCTCGCGCGCCGCCGCGGCGCCGAGGAGCTCCGCGTCTTCGGGAACGAGCGGCGAACCGTGGTCGGCAAGAGTGTCGGCGATCAGCATGGGTCTCTCTCGGCTCGGGAGTCGCTCGAAGAATATCGCATGAGAGGCGCAGGAGACGCTCCATATCGGGCATCGCGACGCGAGTTCGGTGCGCGGGAGGGGTCTCTCGATGCCGCCGAACTCACCGTCCGCCGCCCTGGACGGGTTCGATCTCGCCATCCCGGAGAAGGACAACATCACGCCGCAGCGCGTCATCGGCGAGGCGGTGCATCTCTCCGCCCCGGCGGTGCAGCGGCGGAGGGCGGATGGACACGGCCGGCGTGATCCGCGCCGACACCGCCGTGGTCGATCCCGCTCCTGTCGGGCGGGCGATCACCATCCTCGTCGCCGTCGAGAGCGAGCGGGCCGACCTGCTCGACACCACCAGGGCGCGCTTCGCCGCCTCGTCCATCGGAGCCTCGCTCCGACCAGCTCTCGACCTACGGACTCGTCGGCCCCCCGGACCGCCGCGTCCGACCACATGGCTCCCGTCGGATACGGCGGGAGTTCTCGCTCGTCGCGACGCAATGCTCGAACCGGCATGGGGCGCATTGTACCGAGAATGGGGTCGAGAGATATTCGGCCTCGGTGCGCCCCTGAAAGCGTACCGAATGCGTCTCGCGCGACCGCATTCGAATAGCGAGCCGCGCGCAAGACTGTGAAAAAACATACGAATTCACCCCGCTAGGGCGGGTGTCTCGATGTCGGGGAATGCCGGGAAGTTATGGCGGTGAGAGAGGGATTCGAACCCTCGATACGCTTTCACGTATACACGCGTTCCAGGCGTGCGCCTTCAACCACTCGGCCACCTCACCATGCCCATCGGGCAAGCGCGGACTTCATATGCGATGCGACGGCGGCACGCAAGCCGTCTCGCCGGCTCATTTCCGCCCGCCGACAGACGAAATGGCAGACGACGGCGGCATCGGCATCGTCTCGCCGGTCCCCCGCGTCGTCCCTCCGACCCGGCCACCTGGCGGGACGCCGCCCTCGCTTCCGCGGATCGGTCGACGTCGACGGGGACGTCCGGCCGACGGCCTGCGGCACCGCGCAATTTCGGCACCGGCGATCGAAGCGGAAACGCCGCGCCGTCGGCCGGGATCGGCCCTGCGGTGTCGCCGCAGTGGAACCGAATCGCTTCCGCTCGGAGATCCGCCGGCGGCGCAGGTCGCGCGCCCGTCAGAACGCCACCGGCTTCGCCGGGGCCTCCGCCGTCTTCTCCGGCGACTTGCACAGGTCGGCGATCAGGCAGCGCTCGCATTCGGGCTTGCGGGCCTTGCAGACGTAGCGGCCGTGGAGGATCAGCCAGTGATGCGAATGGCGTTTCCAGGCTTCCGGAATCAACGCCTCCAGCCGCTTCTCGACCTCCTCCGGCGTCTTGCCGGGGGCGAGGCCGAGCCGGTTCGCGAGGCGGAAGATGTGGGTGTCGACGGCGATGGTCGGCTGACCGAAGGCGATGTTGAGCACCACGTTGGCGGTCTTGCGACCCACCCCGGCGAGCGCCTGCAGCGCCTCGCGGTCGGCCGGGACCTCGCCGCCGTGCTTCTCGACCAGATCCTTCGACAGCAGCCAGACGTTCTTCGCCTTGGTCTTGAAGAGGCCGATGGTCTTGATCAGGTCGCGGATGCGGTCCTCGCCCAGCGCCACCATCTTCGCCGGCGTGTCGGCGAGGCGGAAGAGTTCGGGCGTCGCCTTGTTGACCCCGGCATCGGTCGCCTGGGCGGAGAGCACCACCGCCACCAGAAGGGTGAAGGTGTTCACCGAATAGAGCTCGCCCTTCGGCTCCGGCTCGGCGTCGGAAAAGCGGCGGAAGAGGGCCTCGATCTCGGCCGGGGAATAGAGCGAGCGGGCGGGGCGGCGGGCCGCGGGCTTCTTCGGCTTCGCGGCGGTGGTCTTCGGCGTGGCGGTCTTGGGCGGACGGGGCATGGCTCTCTCCGGTTCGGACCGTTCTAGAACGAGTCGCCGGGCGGCCGAAACCGGCGGTGCCGTGTTAGAAATCGGGTGGCCGGGTCGGGCGGGGCGCTGCTAGGGTCGCGGGCGAACCGGAGATCCGCCATGCCCGCGCCCGCGCCGCTGTTCCAGGCCGAACCCGTCGCCGACTACGAGGTGATCCGCCGCGCCGTGGGCTTCATCACCGAGGCGCGGACGAAGCAGCCCTCGGCCGAGGAGATCGCCGCGGCGGTGGGGCTCTCGCCGGTGCAGCTCGGCCGGCTCTTCGGCCGCTTCGCCGGGATCACGCCGAAGCAGTTCCTCGCGGCGATCACCCTCGACGCCGCCAAGAAGCTTCTCGACGACGACGCCTCGGTGCTCGACACGGCGCTCGAGGTCGGGCTCTCAGGGCCGGGGCGGCTGCACGATCTCTTCGTCACCCACGAGGCGGTGACGCCGGGGGCCTACAAGGCGCGCGGCGCCGGGCTCGTGATGCGTCACGGCTTCGCGCCCTCGCCCTTCGGCATCGCGGTGCTGGTGGCGACCGAACACGGGCTCGCCGGGCTCGCCTTCGCCGACGCGGGCGAGGAGGCGGCGGCGCTCGCCGATCTGGTCGAGCGCTGGCCGGCGGCCACCCACATCCGCGACGACACGGCGGTGGCGCCACATGCCCGTCGGATCTTCGACATGGAGGAATGGCGACCGGATCGGCCGCTCAGGGTGGTGCTGATCGGCACCGACTTCGAGATTCGGGTTTGGCGGACACTGCTCGCCATCCCCTTCGGCCGCACCACCACCTATTCGCGGGTCGCCGACCACATCGGCGCGCCGAAGGCGTCGCGGGCGGTCGGGGCAGCGGTCGGGCGCAATCCGATCTCCTTCGTGGTGCCCTGCCACCGGGTGGTGTCGAGCGCCGGGGCGCTCACCGGCTATCACTGGGGCATCAACCGCAAGCGCGCCATCCTCGGCTGGGAGGCGGCGAAGAGCTGGAAGGTGTGACGGGCGAAGCTCGATCGCGGCGTGGACACCGCCGGCGGCGCCGGGCAGGCCTCCGACGCGACCGACGCGACCGACGCGCCGATCGTGACGGCCGCGTCGAGGCTGTGAGCCGACCGGCCGGCCGTGACGAGATCGCCCCTCGGGCGCCGCCGAGGGCGATCTCGTCGCCGTCCGGCTTCCCCGGGGCGGAGCGGCTGCACCGGAGACGTCCGGCGCACCCCGTCGGCTCAGCAGCCGCCGCCCATCAGCCTACAGCCGAGGCCACGGCCGACACCTTCGCCGACACCGCGCGCCAGACTGCCGAAGAACTCGTTGGCGCCGTTGTTGCCGCCGCTGCCACCCTGACGGGCTCTCGCCGGCGCCGAACCTTCGCCCGACGTCGACCTGACCGTCCTGGTGGCGCTCTCCTGCTTCGCCGGCGCACTCGCGACCAGCGTCGCGCGACCCGCGTTCAGATCGTTGAGCCGAGCCTGAGTCGCCTGCTTGAACCAAGCGTACTGGTCCTGACTGAGGAAGCCACTGGGATTGAGGCCGTTGTTCTTCTGCCAGGTCGCGAGGGCGGTCCGGGTCTTCTTGTCGACGTTGTTCTTGACCGCCAGAGGGGTGTTCAGGGCGAGGTTGAGCCGCTGGTGGATTTCGGTCCAGTCGTTCCCCGTCAGACCGATCGCGCTCTCGGTGATCTCGTTGTTGCGCTCGTCCTTCAGCCGGGGAGGCATCGGCGGCGCGACGGCGGCACCGGACTTCCCGCGATCGATCAACTGGCGAGCGAAGCCGGCGAACTGCCCGTTCGGATAGCTCAAGAGATACTGCTGGTAGCCCTCCACGGTGTTCAGCGACTGCGCCGACTTCCAGCTCTCGAGCTCGAACTGAGCGCCTCCGCGGTCGTTCGGAAGCGCGGCGACCGCGACCGGAGCAGGAGCCGACCCGGCAGCGGTGGACGTTCCGTTCACCGGCTTCAGATAGAACTCGGCATTGAGCGAGGAATTGGTCCACGGTTGCTGCTGATCGCGTGTCGCACTGTCAATCGGCTCGGAACATTGACCCCGGATCGGCGTCCAACTTTGACCCCCTG
>ERZ1645187.379-NODE-379-length-43329-cov-6.545131_pt1 | contig 43329 bp, 45 predicted proteins | sample MGYA00575352_ERZ1645187 | MGnify/ENA primary metagenome ERZ1645187 (study PRJEB40837, sample SAMN11349314) | freshwater sediment metagenome | isolation source: river sediment | host: Sediment | place: India: Wazaribad , New Delhi | collected 2017-02-21 ... | reverse complement strand
CCTTGTGCTCGATGGCGATGCCCTTTTGGGTCTTGAGCTTCGAGACGAGGCTGTGGACCGCTTCAGGGGCTGTTACCGTGTCCTTCTCGCCGTTCACGAAAAGGCCGGACGCCGGGCAGGGCGCGAGGAACGAGAAGTCATAGTGCTTGGCCAACGGCGCCACCGAGATGAAACCCGAAATCTCCGGTCGGCGCATGAGCAACTGCATGGAAATCCATGCGCCGAACGAGATGCCCGCGATCCAGCAGATCTTGGCCTCGCGGTTAAAGGACTGCAGCCAGTCCAGCGCCGAGGCCGCGTCGGGAAGTTCGCCCGCACCATTGTCAAACAGGCCCTGGCTGCGGCCGACGCCCCTGAAGTTGAAGCGCAGCACCGAGAACCCGCGACTCTGGAACAGGCCATAGAGGCTGTGCACAATCGGGTTGTTCATGGTGCCGCCAAAGGTGGGGTGCGGATGAAGCAGGATTGCGATGGGAGCCCCTGTAGCTTTTGCCTGGTGGTAACGGCCTTCGATTCTGCCTGCTGGGCCGTTGAAAATCACTTCTGGCATGGGACACCTTGTTTCAGACCCGAACAGGGATCAAGGAATGCCGCGCATCCGAAACTTGACTCCCGTAGTCGGGTTATATAAATCCGTTAGAACAATTCCAGGAATGGCGATTTTTCCGCCTTCCGGTCCTTGTTTGTGCGTGCGGGCTTTAGCACGGGGGCAGGGGCAAAAAGCAAGACTTTCGTGACGGTTGAAGGGACTGCCGCAATGAAAATGAGCACCAAGGGCCGCTACGCCGTCATGGCGATGATCGACATCGGCAGCAACGGCGGCATTTCCGGTGTTTCCCGTCCGGTTTCGCTGGGGGAAATCGCTGAACGGCAGGACATCAGCCAGGAATACCTGGAACAGCTGTTCGGCAAGCTGCGCCGGGCTGGTCTTGTGGTCAGCGCCCGTGGCGCGGCTGGCGGCTATTCCCTGGCCCGCCCCGCCGGAGAAATTGCCATGGCGGACGTGATCCTTGCCGTGGACGAACCCCTGCGCGTGACCCGCTGTGAAGGCGATGCTGTTGAAGGCTGCGTTCGCGGAGACCGCTGCTGCGCCCACGACCTGTGGTCCTCGCTTGGGCGCCAGATGATGTATTTCCTCGAAAGCGTTACCCTTGAGGATGTGATTCAGAAGCGCAACCTCGCGCTGGCGGCCTCCATCAAGCAGGCCAAGGACCGCGCGCCCGCGGGAGCCGTCAATTGAGGACATACCTCGACCATAACGCCACAAGCCCGCTGCGCCCCTCGGTGAGGGCGGCCATGCTTTCGGCCTGGGAAGTGGGTGGCAACGCCTCGTCCGTGCATGCGGAAGGCCGCGCCGCGCGCAAGCTCCTGGATGATTGCCGCGAGGCATTGGCCTTTTCGCTGGGCTGCCTGCCGCAGATGATCACCTTCACCGCGTCCGGCACCGAGGCGAACAACATGGCCCTGCGAGGCGCAGGCGCCGAACGCATTCTGGTGTCTGCAGTGGAACATCCGAGTGTTCTCGCTGCGGCGCGGGTGAGCGGCAAGCAAGTGGACGTGATCCCGGTTGATAGCCAGGGCCGGGTGGACCTCGCGGCGCTGGAAGTCCTTCTCAAGGGTCCCAATGTGTTGGTCAGTGTCATGCTGGCCAACAACGAAACGGGTGTTGTCCAGCCGATTGCGGATGTCGTCGCACTTGCCCGCAAGGCGGGTGCACTGGTGCATGTGGATGCCGTTCAGGGCTTCGGAAAGATGCCGGTGAACTTCGGGCTGCTTGGCTGTGACCTGATGACCGTCGCTGCCCACAAGGTCGGCGGGCCGGTGGGCGTTGGCGCGCTGGTCATCCGGGATGGCCTTGTCGTTGATCCCCTGCTGGTGGGCGGTGGCCAGGAATTGCGCCGCAGGGCCGGCACGGAGAATCTGACGGCGATTGCCGGGTTTGCTGCTGTCGCGCAGGAAATGTCATTGAATATCAAAGCCTTGCGGGCTGAGCTGGAATCAGCACTTGAAGGGGCTGTCATCTTTGCGAGTGAAGCGGAACGCCTGCCCAACACAACCTGTTTTGCCGTGCCGGGCTTCAGGGCGGAAACCCTGCTGATGAACTTCGATCTCGCGGGCGTTGCCGTATCGTCAGGTTCGGCCTGTTCATCCGGCAAGGTCGGTCGGTCCCACGTTCTGGATGCGATGGGCGTGGCACCTGAAATCTCCTCTGCCGCATTGCGCGTAAGCCTGGGGTGGAACTCAACGGCTGCCGATGTGCAGCTCTTCATCACCGTTTGGAAACAGCTTGTCGCCCGGCACCGGGCGCGGCGGGCTGCCTGAGGAAAGAGTCATGGCCGATCTTGAAACCATCGAACTGGTCAAGGACATCGACGTCGACAAGTACAAGTACGGCTTCGAGACCGACATCGAGTCCGAACTCGCGCCGAAGGGCCTGAGCGAAGACATCGTCCGCTACATTTCCGCCAAAAAGAACGAGCCGCAGTGGATGCTGGACTGGCGTCTGGAAGCGTTCCGCGTCTGGCAGAACATGGAAGAACCAACCTGGGCCAAGGTCAGCTATCCCAAGATCGATTTCCAGGACCTGCACTATTACGCGGCGCCAAAATCCACGCCTGCTCCCAAGTCGCTCGATGAAGTCGATCCCAAGCTGCTGGAAACCTATGCCAAGCTCGGCATTCCCCTGAAGGAACAGGAAATCCTCGCCGGGGTGAGGAAGCAGGGCGAGAAGAGCGAACTTGATGGCGAGTCGGGCGGTGAATACGCCAGCGGCAAGGTGGCCGTTGATGCCGTGTTCGATTCCGTTTCGGTTGTCACAACCTTCAAGGACGAGTTGAAGAAGCACGGCGTCATTTTCTGTTCGATTTCAGAGGCCCTGCGTGAACACCCGGAACTGGTGAAACAGCATCTCGGATCGGTAGTGCCGCAAGGCGACAACTTCTATGCGGCACTCAACGCTGCCGTCTTCTCTGACGGGTCCTTTGTCTATGTGCCGCCGGGGGTGCGCTGCCCCATGGAACTCTCCACCTATTTCCGCATGAACGCCAAGAACACCGGGCAGTTCGAGCGAACCCTCATCATTGCCGACAAAGGGTCTTACGTCTCCTATCTGGAAGGCTGCACCGCGCCCACCCGTGACGAGAGCCAGCTTCACGCCGCCGTGGTTGAACTGATTGCGCTGGAAGATGCCGAGATCAAGTATTCGACGGTGCAGAACTGGTATCCCGGCGACGCGGAAGGCAAGGGCGGCATCTACAATTTCGTCACCAAGCGCGGCGATTGCCGGGGCGCGCACTCCAAGATTTCGTGGACGCAGGTCGAAACCGGTTCTGCCATCACATGGAAGTATCCGAGCTGCATCCTGCGCGGCGACCATTCGCGCGGCGAGTTCTATTCGATCGCCATTTCAAACGGCCGCCAGCAGGTGGACAGTGGCACCAAGATGATCCATCTCGGCAAGAACACCTCGAGCCGCATCATTTCAAAGGGGATTGCCGCAGGCCGCAGCGACAACACCTATCGCGGGCTGGTATCAGCCCACCGCAAGGCCCTCAACGCCCGCAACTTCACCCAGTGCGACTCGCTGCTGATCGGCGACAAGTGCGGGGCGCACACCGTGCCTTATATCGAGAGCAAGACCTCGACCGCGCAGTTTGAACACGAGGCCACCACCTCGAAGATCAGCGACGACCAGATGTTCTACTGTATGTCACGCGGCCTGTCCGAAGAAGAGGCCGTGGCACTGATCGTCAATGGCTTCGTGCGTGACGTGCTCCAGCAACTGCCCATGGAGTTCATGGCGGAAACACAGAAGCTCATTGGCATTTCACTGGAAGGAAGCGTGGGATGACCTTCGTACTCCCCGGCATCATTCCAGACACCACTGCAACAACATTCATCCCGACCACCTGACCCGGATCAACCATGCTCGAAATCAACAACCTCCACGTCAAGCTCGAAGACGAATCCCGTGAGATCCTGAAAGGGCTCACGCTCTCGGTGAAGCCGGGCGAAGTGCACGCCATCATGGGGCCGAACGGTTCCGGCAAGTCCACCCTGTCCTATGTTCTCTCCGGGCGCGAAGGCTATGAGGTGACGGAAGGCTCGGTCACCTTCAAGGGCGAAGACCTACTGGCACTGGAACCAGACCAGCGTGCCGCCAAAGGCGTGTTCCTGGCGTTCCAGTATCCGATCGAAATCCCCGGCGTGGCCACAATGCAGTTCCTCAAGGTGGCACTCAATGCCCAACGCAAGGCGCGGGGACAAAAGGAAATGAGTGCGCCGGACTTCATGCGTCACGTGAAAGACCGGGCAGCGCGCCTGAATGTGTCGCAGGACATGCTGCGTCGGCCCGTCAATGTCGGCTTTTCCGGCGGCGAGAAGAAGAGGGCGGAAATCCTTCAGATGGCGGTGCTGGAACCGTCACTCTGCGTGCTCGACGAAACCGACTCCGGCCTCGACATCGACGCTTTGCGCGTGGTTGCGGAAGGCGTGAATGCATTGCGTTCGCCGGACCGTGCCATGATCGTCATCACGCATTACCAGCGCCTGCTGGACTATATCGTCCCGGACAAGGTTCACGTGCTGTCCGATGGCAAAATCGTTAGGACCGGCGGCAAGGAACTGGCCCTCGAACTTGAGGAAAAGGGTTATGCCGACTACGTGGTGAAAGCGGCATGAGTGCGCTTCTTCCCAGGACAGCGGCAGAGGACTCCCTGGGCGTCTCCCTGCCGAACCGGCGCAGCGAGGAGTGGAAGTGGACCGATCTCCGGCGGCTGGTGACGGCTCCCTATGCCCGCAAGATAGTGGCGGCCCGCGATGCCGATATTGACCGTCTGGTGGCGTCGTCGCCCTTTGCCAGTGTCAAGGCCAAGCGCATCATCATCGTCAATGGCGTTTATGACGCGAAACGCTCGCAACTGCCCCGGGGTGAAATCAATGCTGTGGTGCCGCTGGCAGACGACGTGATTGTCGGCATTGGCAGCAAACTTGAGGCGTCCGGCGTGTCACTTGTATTTGACGGCAATGCGGACCTTCCGGTCGAGATTGTCCATGTGGCCACCGGGGCGGCACAGCAGGCCATCGGCGTGCGCCACACGATCTCTGTTGCGGCAAACGCGGCTGCGACCGTGATTGAGACATTCGTGGGTGAAGGCGACTACCTCTGCAATACGGTGACGGAAATCAGCCTTGCCGAGGGCGCGCGGGTTGACCGTATCAAGGCCGAGGTGGAATCACCTGAAGCGACACACCTGTCCCATGTCATTGCGACACTCGCGGCCACCGCCATGTTGCGCGACTTCACGCTCACCTCCGGTGCCGCGTTGAACCGCCAGAACGGAACCCTGACCTTCCTCGGCGAAAATGCCGATGCCCAGATTGCCGGAACCTATCTTCTGAAGGGCAGGCAGCATGCCGACACCCGTCTCGTTGTCGATCACGCCGTCCCGCATTGCACGTCTCGCGAACTCTTCAAGTGCGTGATGGACGATAACGCACGTGGGATTTTCCAGGGCAAGGTCATCGTCAGGCCGGACGCCCAGAAGACCGATGGCAAGCAGTCCTCGCACGCGCTGCTGTTGTCGGAAGCGGCAGAGTTCGATGCCAAGCCCGAACTGGAGATCTACGCCGACGACGTGGTTTGTGGCCATGGCGCCACGGCGGGCGACCTGAACCACGACCACATGTTCTATCTCAAGTCGCGCGGCATTCCGGAACCGGACGCAAAGTCGCTGCTGATTGCGGCCTTCGCAGGTGAAGCCTTTGAAACGATTGAGCACGAGGGCATCCGTGAATGCCTCTCGGCCTATGCGGAGGGCTGGCTTGCGCGCCGCTGATGTTTGACGTTACCGCCATTCGCAACGACTTCCCCATCCTCTCCCGTGAGGTCTACGGCAAGCCGCTGGTCTATCTCGACAACGCCGCCTCGGCGCAGAAGCCGAAGGCCGTGATTGACGCAATGATGCATAGCATGACGGCGGAATACGCCAACGTGCACCGTGGGCTGCATTTCCTCTCCAACGCGGCAACACAGGCCTTCGAGGATGCAAGGGAAAGCGTGCGCCGCTTTCTGAATGCGCCGTCGAAAGACCAGATCATTTTCACCCGCAACGCCACCGAAGCGATCAATCTTGTGGCGCAGAGTTTTGGCGGCTTGGTCATCGGAGAGGGCGACGACATCGTTCTTTCGATCATGGAGCACCATTCCAACATCGTTCCGTGGCACTTCCACCGGGAACGGCGCGGCGCTGTGCTCAAATGGGTGCCAGTGGATGACGAGGGCAATTTCCTGCTCGACGAATTTGCCAGACTTCTGGGACCGCGCACCAGGATGGTCGCGGTGACCATGATGTCCAATGCCTTGGGAACGGTCGTTCCTGTTGGCGAAGTCATCCGGCTGGCCCATGCCAAGGGGATTCCCGTATTGGTTGATGCGAGCCAGGGGGCGGTCCATGGCCATGTTGATGTGCAGGCGCTGGACGCCGATTTTCTCGTCTTCACTGGCCACAAGACCTATGGCCCAACCGGCATTGGCGTCCTTTATGGCAAGGCAGAGCACTTGCGGAAAATGCCGCCATATCAAGGCGGTGGCGAGATGATCTCGGAAGTCACTGTAGACAGCATAAGCTACAACGACCCGCCGCACCGCTTCGAGGCGGGAACACCTGCGATTGTCGAGGCCATCGGCCTTGGCGCTGCACTGGACTACATGCGGGGCGTTGGTCTTGAGGCCATTGCGGCACATGAGAAGGCCCTGCACGACTACGCGATGGAGCGTCTGTCCGGCATCAATGCCTTGCGCATCTATGGCCAGGCCCGGGAAAAGGGGCCAATCATCTCCTTCACCATGGACGGTGCCCACGCCCATGATGTGGCCACCGTGATTGATCGCCAGGGCGTTGCCGTGCGTGCGGGGACCCATTGCACACAACCATTGCTTCAGCGCTTCGGCGTCACCGCCACCTGCCGCGCCTCATTCGCCATGTACAACACCCGTGAAGAGGTTGATAAACTCGCAGAGGCCCTTATCTCTGCCCGGAGGATATTCGGATGATGGATGCCGCACCCGGAACGACAGGGCATGCGCCTGACAACCTGCCCAACCCCTCCGCCATCCCGGCGGACGAACTGGCGCGCCTGACCGACGACATCATCACGGCACTGAAGACAGTCTATGACCCGGAGATTCCCGTGGACATTTATGAGCTCGGGCTGATCTACAAGGTCGATATCGATGATGACCGCAACGTCGCCATCGACATGACCCTGACGGCTCCCGGCTGTCCCGTTGCGGGCGATATGCCGGGCTGGGTCGAGAATGCCGTGGGCTCCGTGGCCGGTGTCCAATCGGTGAAGGCAAAGATCGTTTTTGATCCGCCATGGGACCACTCGCGCATGAGCGAGGAAGCCCGCATGGCACTCAATATGTGGTGAGGATGACAATGGCCCAGGCAGCACGCCCGCAAGTGATGAAGCTGACAGATGCAGCCGCGACCCGCATCCGCGATCTCATGTCGAGGGGCGAAGGCGTCGGTCTTCGTGTCGGCGTGAAAAACGGCGGCTGTGCCGGCATGGAATACACCATGGAATGGGCCAAGGATCAGAAACCCTTTGACGAAGTGGTCGAAGACAAGGGCGCGCGTGTTTTGATTGACGCAAAAGCGCTGATGTTCCTTCTCGGCACCGAAATGGACTACCAGACAGGTGTGCTGAAATCGGGCTTTGTGTTCAACAATCCCAACCAGACGTCCGCCTGCGGCTGTGGTGAAAGCGTGCAGTTGCAGCCGGCCCCGCTGGGCCAGTAGGCCTCAGCACATTCCCGTCACGAATTTGCGGATGGGCGCCTTCTCGGCCGGACCGCGAAAGGCAACGCCGATCGTGTCATTATGTTTCCAGGCGATTTGCACAGGGCGGATCGAGTTGTCCGAGATCATGAGCAGCCTGAACTTGTGCGGCAACACATGCGCACCGCCCACCTGGATCTTGGCCCCGGTTTCGGACATGTCCCGCACCGTGCAGTCGATGGCACGCCAGTCGTCCAGCACGATTTTGGCGGACTTCAGCACACGCTGCCGCCGCGCCCGGCGGTGCTCGGCGGGAGCAGCCTCGGTTTCCGGCATGTCAGCAGTGGTTAAAGCCTCAGTCATGAGGCGTAACCTTAATGCCGAAACCTTAAGGGCGGTGAAATGAACAGATGTGGGAAAATCCCGCACACATGCGATCAGGCGCGGGTTGTCCGGGTGAGAAAGGCCGGCATGTTGCCCTGGTCAAAACCACGGAAATCCGGGCCGTCATCAGCGGTTTCACGGCGGTTTTCGCGGCGTGGCTGCTGCTGCGGAGGCCGCGCGGACTGGGCGGGACGCTCGGTGTGGCGGGTCCGTTGGGCTGGCTCGGCCTTCACCGCGCGTTCACCTTGTCTTGCGATTTCAGGCTGCTGCTCAACCGATGTTTCGCTTTGCCGTGTGCCACGGGGCTTGCGATCCCGGCCTTCGGCACGCTGGCCCTCGCGGGATTGGCCGCGTCCGCCCCGGCGGTCTCTGCCGCGGGAACCTTCCGCAGATGAGTCTTCGCTTTCAGACACCGGTACGCCAATGTCGAACCAATCCACCGACTTCTTGATCAGGTCTTCAATGGCCTTGAAGTGCTTGCTGTCGTGGCTGGTCACCAGCATGTAGGCGTGGCCCTCGCGGCCAGCACGTCCAGTGCGGCCAATGCGGTGCACATAGTCTTCAGAGTGGATGGGCACGTCGAAATTGAAGACGTGGCTCACTTCCGGAATGTCGAGGCCACGGGCCGCCACGTCAGAGGCGATGAGGAAGGTGACTTCCTGTGCGCGGAATGCCGCAAGCGTCCGCAAGCGGGCAGACTGGTCCATGTCGCCATGCAGCGCGGCGGCATTGAAGCCATGCTTGCGCAAAGACTTTTCAAGCAGGGCCACGGTTGTCTTGCGGTTGGCAAAGACAATGGCGTTCTTGATGTCACCCTGCGAGCGGATGAGCGTGCGAAGCGCATCCCTCTTCGCCTTGGGATCGGATGGGCACTTCACCGCGAACTGCGAGATGGTGGCAGCGGTGGAGGAGACGGCGGCTGTTTCCACCTGCACCGGATTGTGCAGGAATTGCGCGGTCAAACGCTGGATTTCCGGCGGCATTGTTGCCGAGAAGAAAAGTGTCTGCCGCGTGAAGGGCAGCAGCTTGCAGATGCGCTCAATGTCGGGAATAAATCCCATGTCGAGCATGCGGTCCGCTTCGTCGATCACCAGCAATTCAACGCCGGTCAGCAGCAGCTTGCCGCGTTCGAAATGGTCGAGCAGGCGGCCCGGCGTGGCGATCACGACATCAGCACCACGGTCGATCTTGGCGGCCTGCGGTTCGAAGGCCACGCCACCGATCAGTGTCGCCACCGAAAGATTGTGCATGCGGCCGAGGGCTTCAAAAGCCTCCTGCACCTGCATCGCCAGTTCACGTGTCGGCTCCAGAATGAGCGTGCGCGGCATGCGGGCGCGGGCGCGGCCCTTTTCCAGCAGCGTCAGCATCGGCAACACAAATGCCGCCGTCTTGCCGGAACCCGTCTGGGCGAGGCCCAGCACGTCGCGGCGCGCGAGGGCGTGGGGAATGGCTTCTGCCTGGATGGCGGTGGGAGACGTATAACCTGCCGCAGAGACGGCTTCGAGGACTTTGGGGCTCAATCCGAGCGTTGCAAAACTCATGTGTTCAGAAAATACCTGGGCGAGAGGAAAAACAGGGCGGGGCGGCTCGCCGGACCAAAGCGCCTGACTCTGCCTGCGCCAATAGGGATTTCCGCCCAAAGAGTCAAATTGCCATCTGGGCGCTGGTGCGGCTGTGGCCGTTCATCATCGCCTCAGCGGTCGGCGCTGTCAGGGCGCTGATAGGTCCGCAAGATTGCCCTACAAGTTGATTTGTCAGTCGTGGCGGATTGGTTATCCTGCAACTGAGAAGCAGAGAGGTCTCGGAAAATGACACCACCTGCATAGGTCGTCAGACCCAGACAATCAGGCAAAGCGTGTTGCATCGGCGATTCCGGTGCGCGCAGTTTGATTTCCATTTGAAGCATCAAGTTGGCCAGACGGCCATGACAGAAGCCCCGTTGGGTACGCCACCCCGGGGCTTCACCATCTTCAGGGAATGTCCGTTCAGCACGCTTGACAGGATTTCCGCCACCCCCGCTTTTCAACGGCCATGCTCAGCGGCTATGCTTCGACCATGACCGCCATTGTCGCCTTGCCCGTTCTGGAAACCCCCTCGCTGCTCTTGCGAGAAATCCGGTCGCGTGACGTTGCACAATTGTCGGCATTCATGACCCAGCCGCGCTATCAGCGCCATATCGCCCACAGGCTCCGCGATGAAGCAGCCGTTGCGGATTTCGTCCGCCGCCAGGTGGCGGTACAGGGTGACCGCCGCCGCCAGATATTCCACCTTGCGGCGGAGGAGAAGCTGAGTGGTGACGTGGTCGGTGAAGGATTCATCATCACCCATGGCGCGGGCGACTACGAAGTGGGCTGGGGCGTTCACCCGGCCATGTGGTCGATGGGGCTTGGGAGCGAGATCGGCAGGGCACTTCTCGCCATCGGCTTCGAACACCTGAAGGCGAAGTCCGTATGGTGCAAGATCATGGTGCCCAACGGTGCCTCCCTCACAGTTGCGCGGCGAATCGGCATGGGCGAGCAGGGCTCGCAGGCGGAATATCCCGTGGGGCAGGGACGGTTCGAGCGCGTCGCCATCTACCGCATGACCGATTCGGGCTATTTCGATTTGCCATATTGATTCCCGGCCATCGCCCCGCGTTGGCCTCATTCCCGGAAGAAGAATTGCGGCCATGTCGTGCCATCCAGAGCAACTCAAGGTCTTGCGCAAGCCAGTTGCCGCGTTGGCATTCTGTCTGCTGTTCGTCGGCTTTGCTCAGGCTACTCCGAAGGACTACTGTGAAGCCTATGCCCGGGATTTTGCCGACCGTGGCCCGCGCGACGATACGGTGTGGGCAGCCCGCCAGAAGAATGCTCTCACCGACTGCCTGCTGCAGTTTCAGCCTGTGAAAAGTGAGCCGCAAGCGCCCGCTGCCCAGCCCAAGGCAGTGAAGAAAGTCGCCAAGGCCAAGCCGGTGAAGGCAAGGGAAGAACCCGCGCCAGAGCCGGAAATCGCGGAGCCATTGCCGGAGCCAGCCGTCATCGTGGCACCTGACATCGAACCGCCTGCAAAACCCGCAAAGAAAATCGCAACGGCCCCGCAAGCAAAGCGCAACACCCTGTTGTCGCGGTTCTTCAAGCCGAAGGCCGGCACCGAGCCGGCCAGCAACGGGAAGCCGGAGCCTTTCTCGCAAGCCTGGCTTGACTATTGCGAACGCAAATATGCCTCCTTCAACCGCGCCTCAGGCACCTACACCTCCTTCAAGGGGGTGGAGCGGAAATGTCTCGTCACGGACTGACACTGGTCATCTCCGTATGAAGCGGTTAAGCCGCAGTCATGGCGGGAGACGGCATTGATGTTCGGGTGGTGGGGGCTGGTCCGGCGGGACTGATGGCGGCAGAAGTGCTGGCCACGGGTGGGCTTCGCGTCCAGATCATCGACCACCATCGTCAGCCCGCACGCAAGTTTCTGCTGGCAGGCCGCGGCGGCTTGAACATCACCCACTCTGAACCCCTGGAACAGCTTCTGAATCGTTATGGCGACGCGCGCGCCTTCCTGGAGCCCGCCATTCGCGCCTTTCCACCGGAGGCATTGCGCCTCTGGTGTGGCGGGCTGGGAATCGAGACTTTTGTGGGTTCGTCGGGCCGCATCTTCCCGGACGGCATGAAGGCTTCGCCACTCCTTCGGGCCTGGTTGCGGCGTCTGGAAGGACTGGGCGTCACCCGCAAGACACCGCAGGCCTGGACAGGATTCGATGACGTACCGACCATCCTGGCCATGGGCGGTGCCAGTTGGCCGGAGCTTGGTTCAGATGCCGCGTGGGTCAGGCTCTTCAATGACGCTGGCATTGACGTTACCCCAATGTCCGCCTCCAACAGCCGCCAACGCGTTGCCTGGAGCAGGGAGTTCACGGGACGCTTTGCCGGACAGCCCGTCAAGAACGTTGCAGTCTCGGTGGCTGGCGGCGCGCCCGTCCGGGGTGAGCTGCTGATCGCGGAGGATGGCATTGAGGGTGGCGCCGTCTATGCCATGGCGCGCCACCTGCGCGCACCGGGCACCAGTCTGCAGATCGACCTGAAACCCGATCTTTCGGCCCAGCAGGTGGCGGAACGCCTTTCTCGTCCACGCGGCAAGGATTCGCGCAGCACCTACTTGCGCAAGACCCTCAACCTCTCCCCCGCAGCCATTGCCCTGATGCGGGAGACAGGGGGCGAAAACCCCAAGCAGGTGATGCTGTCCGTTCAGGGGCCGGTGGACATCCGCCGCGCCATATCGACGGCAGGTGGCGTGGCGCGCCATGAGGTGGACAGCCACTTCCGGCTTTTGAAGCAACCCGGCACGTGGGTGGCAGGCGAGATGCTGGATTGGGATGCGCCAACCGGCGGCTACCTGTTGCAGGCCTGCATGGCAACGGCCCGATGGGCCGCACTGGATTGCCTGCATAAGCTGGACATGAAGCGAAAATGAACGTCGGGTTCCGCAGGTGTTCAGTCTGGCAGCACTAAACCGTTCTCCATCAACACGGGGCAACCGCCTCTACGAGGACTGGAGAACATCATGAAGACCATCAGCAAATCATTCACCGCCGCCATCCTGACCCTCGGCCTCATGCTGCCCATGGGCCTCGCCAGCGAAGCCAGCGCCATGTCCGCCCACAAGTATTGCAGCAAGGTGGCGAAGAAGTATGCCAGCAAGAAGACGGACAAGAAGGTGTTCACCCACATGGTGGCCGGTGGCGTCATGGGAGGCCTCCTGGGCAACGCTCTCGGTGGCAAGAAGACGACGGTCGGATTTGCCGCGGGCGGTGCAGCCCTCGGCATGATCGACGGCGCCAGCAAGTGGGACATGTATTACGCCAACGCCTATGAATCCTGCATGGAAGACATGGAGGACTGATCCTCCTCCCCCACCAACTCCACAGGGGCCGGACGACCGTCCGGCCTTTTCGTTTTCAGGCCTTGGTCAGCTTTGCGGACGCCTTGGCTGCCGTCTTGCGGTTGCGCAGCACATGCTCGTGCGCCGCATCATACAATGCCGAGTCCTTGAACGTCCGGTGCCCCAGGACGTGTCCGACAAGTACCAGCGCCGTGCGCGTCAACTTTTCGGCCCGCACCTTCTTCGCGATGTCGCCGAGGCTGCCATGGATGAACTGCTGGTCCGGCCAGCCCACACGGAACGCCACGACGACCGGGCAATCCTCCCCATAGTGTGGTGTCAGGGCACGCTGAATGTAGGGCAGATTGCGAACCGAGAGATGAATGGCCAGCGTCGCCCGCGATGCCCCCAGCTTTTCCAGTTCTTCGCCAGGCGGCATGGCCGAGGATTGCATGGACGTGCGCGTGAGGATCACCGTCTGCGCCACTTCCGGCAGCGTGAATTCTGTTTTCAAGGCGGCGGCGGCTGCCGCGAAGGCAGGCACGCCCGGCGTCACGTCATAGTCGATGCCGAGGGCGTCGAGCCTGCGCATCTGTTCGGCGATGGCACCATAGAGGGAGGGATCGCCCGAATGGACACGCGCCACATCTTGCCCCGCGTCATGCGCGGTTCTGATGTGGCCGATGATCTCGTCGAGATGCATGGGGGCCGTGTCCAGCACAAGGGCACCGGCGGGTGCTGCCTTCACAATCTCCTCCGGCACCAGCGAGCCCGCGTAAAGGCACACCGGGCAGGACTGGATGATCTTCAGTCCACGGACGGTAATGAGGTCAGGAGCACCGGGACCGGCGCCGACAAAATGAACAGTCATCGGGGTTCCATCTTCTTGGCATAGCCGCGGGGCGTGTAGGCGTAGGTCTTGCCGTCACCGCGTGTGATGGCACGCGATTGCGATGATCCGACCATGACCAGCGTGAGCATGTCGACATCTTCGGCGCGGAAGTCGGCAAAGCGGATGATGCGCACGTTTTCTTCTGGCCGGCCGAGGCTGGAGGCAAGAACAACGGGCGTGTCGGGTCTGCGGTGCGGGCGCAGGATGTCAAAGGCCTTGACAATCTGGTCTGTGCGCTTGAGGGAGCGGGGATTGTAGAAGGAGATCACGAAATCTCCTTCCGCCGCCGCTGTCACCCGCTTCACAATGGTCTCCCACGGGGTCAACAGGTCAGAGAGCGAGATGCAGCAGAAGTCATGGCCGATCAGCGCGCCAGCCCGCGCACTCGCCAACTGAAAGGCCGAAATGCCGGGATGAACCTCAACAGCGATGCGGCAGGGTTCCCGGTCAATCAATTCATAGACCAGCGCCGCCATGGCGAAAATTGCGGGATCACCCGAACACACCAGCGCCACCCGCTTGCCCTGCTTGGCAAGCTCAATGGCGTGGCGGCAGCGCTTCTCTTCATCACCGAGCGGAAAGTCGTGACGGGTTTGGCCGTTGCGAAGGCTTTCAACAAGGTCGAGATACAGTGAATATCCAACCCATTCTGAAGCGTCCCAGAGTTTGAACTCGACCTCCTGACTCATGAGCCGATGTTCACCAGGCCCAATGCCGACAACGGAAACGGAACCTCTAATCCTTCCGTTTGGAATAAAATAGGCTTCGGGAGACTTCGCTATTGCTATGGTCGCTCGCTTACTCTTTGTTTTGGGCACGATCAGTTCGGCACCTTCGCCAATCAATGCAAGAGCAGCAGCCTCGGCAACACTCGGTGTGCCAACTTCTTTCTCAACGACGGAGGAGGGGGACTTAATGCGATGCTCTTCTGCCTTGAGCTCTTCAGCAGAAAAATACATCACCGGATCGAATTGGTTGATCGCCGGTTCATCTTCTTTCAGGTCAATGGATGCATGTCGCAACACGGATTTTTCTGCGATATTGTGTTTGAGGAGAGTATCTGAAATCAGTTGCCGCACTTCCATCGGGTCTGTGCCGCGCTCGCAACCAATTCCGACAGTCAGGACTCGGGGATGATACACGAGATGTTTGGGGCCACCGCGCTTTCGATAGATTGTGACTTCTTGGACAATTTCCTCGCCGCGCAGTCGGGCTGCTGCTGCCGATTTCGCGTCCTCGGGATTAGAGAGAGCGAGACCTTCTCCGGGTTCGTCCAACGCTTCGCCAAAGCGAACGTCACTTGCTGTGGTGATTGCCGCATGACCACCTATTGCAACCGAAATCTGCTTTGCGAGGTCATTTGCGCCGTGATGTCCACCGATGAGTGGAACAACGCTTGACCCATCCTCGGCGACCGCCACAACAGGCGGTTCACGGTGTTTCAGCTCCAGCCGACTGGCCACAGATCGGACGAGAATCCCCGAGGCACAGACACCAATGACTGCCTGTGCCAAGACGAAGGCTTTCGCTATTGCGTGTGTCGCCTTCTCGAAATGCACATCCGCGCCCGCAAGCCCCTCCGGCCCATGGATCAACCCGCCTACAGTCTCCTTGATCTTGCGGGCGGTGGACAGGGCAGATGGCCCGAGAACAAAAATGGCGATTTGGCGCTGGGCCATCTCAGGTCCTTACAATGATGGTCGTGAAATAGGGCAGGGCGTCATCCGCGATGTCTTCAACAGGCTGGATGGATTGTTCCGCCTGCGTGGCCTTGGTCACCGCCGTTGCCCGCGTGATGAGATCAAGGGCAGACAGCACTTGCTTCACCTTGCCGAAGTGCCGCCCCACCTTGATGATGGCGGCGGCCTGGCAGGTCATGAGTTCATCGCGCAGCCGACCCGCATCCAGCGTCGCAGGCAGGACTTTCAGCACATCATCGCGTTTGCACAGGGGCTGGCCAAGTTCGGCGGCGCACGCCACCGGCGACACCACGCCGGGCACGACGACGCAGGAAAACTGCGCGGAAAGCCGCTCAAACACATACATGAAACTGCCGTAGAAGAAGGGGTCACCTTCACACAGCATGACAACATCGTCGCCCTTTGCGAGATGGCTGGCGATCTCCACCGCACCGGCATCATAGGCCGCCTGGGCCGGTTCGCGCTCGGTGCGCATCGGCATGTCGATGGCGATTTCCCGGGCATCATCTGGCAGGAAGGGCTTGGCGATGGCCCGGGCCGTGGAGTCACTGCCGTGGGCCGCAAGATAGGCGATGACCTTTGCTGTTGAGATGAGACGCCACGCCTTCACCGTCATCAGTTCCGGGTCGCCCGGACCGACGCCCACACCATACAGGGTTCCGCTCATGGTTTTGTCACCCGCCATTGTGTCACCGCCATGCGAGGCCGCATGGCGCGCAGGTTGCCCACACGTGTGAGTGTGGAAACATCCATGCGCACCAACTCGCCACCATGTTTTTCCTGCAAGTCATAGAGGTGCATCTCGCCCTCCAGTGTCACGACGTTGGCGGCCATGCGGCCGCCGCGGCGCAGGCGCTCCCATGCGCGTTCAAATGTGCCGGGTTCGGAGATGCCACCACCGATGAAAACCGCATGCGGATCGGGCAGTCCATCATAGGCAATCGGTGCTGCCGACGCGATGACCTTGAGGCGGGGCGCGCCGAGCTGGTCGGCGTTTGCGGCAATCATGGCGCGCCGCTCGGCATCCGGCTCGATGGCAATCGCCTCGCAGCCCCGCGTGGAGCGCATCCATTCGATGCCTACGGAACCTGAACCCGCCCCCACATCCCACAGCAACTGATCAGGAGCAGGGGTCAGTGCCGCGAGCGTCATGGCGCGGATTTCGCGTTTGGTGATCTTGCCGTCATGGTTGAAGGCGTCATCTGGCAAGCCTGCAAGACGGGACCAGATTCTGGCACCAGTACCGGCGATGCAGTGCACGGCCAGCGTGTTGAGTGGCGACCAGGTCTTCGCAGGCGGGGAATCTGCGGAGAAGGTGGTGGCGGCTTCAGCATCTCCCCCCATGTTTTCCAGAACTGTCACGCGGCTTTCGCCGAACCCGCGCGCCACGAGACGGCGGCACACTTCGGCAACCGACGTTTCATCTTCTGTCAGGATCAGCAGCCGTGCGTCGGGCTGGATGAACGTTTCCACATTCGCAGCCGGACGGCCATGGATGGTGAAGCAGTCGCAATCGGGAATGGACCAGCCGAGGCGTGACGCCGCAAGTGAGAATGCCGAGAGATGCGGAATGATCAGTACTTCGTTTTTCGGAATGAAGGTGAGGATCTTGCGCGCCACGCCAAAATTCATCGGGTCGCCCGTGGCAAGAATGGCTGTCGATTGACCGCGCCGGGCCTTGACCTGTTCCACAACGGCAGCAAAAGGCTGCGGCCATTCGTAGCGCTGTGCGACGGAGGGAGGCAGCATGGCCAGTGTGCGTTCCGATCCAATTACATGGTTTGCGGCAGACAAGGCGTGGCGCGCCCTTGCGCCAAGCCCTTCAAATCCGTCCTCTCCGATCCCGATGATGCTGAGCCAAACACTCATTCGGCACCTCCCAGCAGTGCGTTGATGACAGCAGCGGCCATCGCAGAGCCGCCCTGACGCCCGCGCAGGGCCACAAACGGAGTGCCACGCGGGTTGGCGATCAGCTGTTCCTTGCTTTCCGCAGCACCGACAAACCCCACTGGCAGACCCACAATCGCGGCAGGACGCGGTGCTCCGGCATCAATCATGTCCAACAGGTGGAAGAGGGCAGTCGGCGCATTGCCGATTACGGCGATGGACCCCGCGAGGTATGGCCGCCACAGTTCAACGGCAGCCGCGGAGCGCGTGTTGCCGATTTCGGTGGCAACCTCTTTGGTGCGCGGATCGTTGAGGGTGCAGATGATGCGCTCGCGGTCAGGAAAGAGCCTTGCGATGATCCCGTGCCGCACCATCTCGGCATCAACCAGGATCTTGCCACCCGCCATCAGCGCCACTTCGGCTGCCGTCACAAAGTCCTGCGAAATGATGAGATTGCGCGCAATATCCGTCATTCCACAGGCGTGGATGACGCGGCGAGCCACCGCACGGGCATTGGCGGGAATGAGCGACAGGTCCGCCTCTGCATCAATCGTGGCAAAGGACAGCGAATAGATCGCGTCCGGATTTTTCAGGTAGTCGCTCATCACGTTCCCGGTTTCAGCGTGCGCGGGCCAAGTGGATGGTCCGCATGGGGATAGGGCGCATGGGTGTGGCCATGGTCATGCGAATGGCCGTGGTCATGGTGATGCCCATGACCATGACCATGATGATGATCATGGGTGTGCTCGGGCCGGGAGGTCAATTCAAATGGGCCGCTGGCGGTCGCCTTGCAGGCATTGGTGCAGGGTCCGCCATTGCAATGCGGGCAGTCATCGCTGGTGCCGATGCCTTCCACGTGGTGGTGGTGGCTCTCCTGCACGGCACCCACGTCAGCCTCGAAACCCAGCACCTGCGTGCGGTACTTGCACAGCTGGCAGTTCATGGCGATGTCGCCGGAAATGATCTGCTCCAGCCGCTCCACAAACGTGTCGATGACGGCGGGATGGTCGTTGAGATAGGGCGCCTTGATGAACTCGATGTCCGGGTGCCGTGCGGCAACCACGTCCGTCGCATCATAGATGCGGTCCACCAGAATGCCGGTGAACAGGAAATACGGGAACACCACGATGCGCTTGAAGCCCAACCGTACACAATGTTCGAGGCCCGGTTCCACCAGCGGGAAGGTGACGCCCGAATAGGCCACTTCGCCCCAGCCGAAGCCAAAGCCCTCCCACAACATGCGCATGACCTTGGAGACATTGGAGTTGGCATCGGGATCAGACGCACCGCGCCCCACCACCACCAGCAAGGTGTCATGCCGGGAGACTTGATCACCAGCCGCCTTCAAAGCCTGCTCGATGCGGTCTCCGGCAGCGCGCAGCATCTTGGGGTCAATGCCCAGTTCCTTGCCGTAGTTGATGGTGACGCCGTTCTGGGCGGCGTAGGTGTTGAGAACGGAGGGAATGTCGTTCTTGGCATGTCCAGCGGCAAACAGCATGCCCGGCACCGCAAGAACCCGGGTCACGCCGCTGGCCCGAAGCTTGTCGAGCCCGTCCCGGATGATCGGCGTCGCAAATTCGAGGTAGCCGAACTCCACGGGATATTGCGGCAGGCGCTTTTTCAGGTGCTCCGCCAGCACGGCGAATTCCTTCACCGCGTCCTTGTCGCGGCTACCGTGCCCGCACAGCATCACACCCAGTTTTTCCGACATGTCTTGCGCCTTTCCACATCGCAGCGCCGCGGTAACCGCGGGGGAAAGGCAGCATCCGGACTGGGCCCCGCTTGGGTCGGCCGCACCGGAGTGGCTCTCAGCCCCATCCAGCCGGGGCGCTGCTTCCTGTGCTCTTAGGCGGGTAGGGGCAGGGCCACAAGGCCGCAAACGTCACATCAAAACTCAATCCCGGCCTGTGCCTTCACGCCGCTGCGGAAAGGATGCTTCACCTGCTCCATCTCGGTCACCAGATCGGCGATTTCGATCAATTCGTCGCGGGCATTGCGTCCGGTGATGACGATATGCTTGTCCATCGGGCGGTTGCGCAACACGTCAAGCACCTCATCCATCGGCAGGTAGTCGTAGCGCAGCACGATGTTGAGTTCGTCCAGCAGCACCATCTTGTAGGAGGGATCGGCGATCAGCCGCTTGGCTTCCTCCCAGCCCTCCCGGGCATGGGCCATGTCGCGCGCCCGGTCCTGGGTTTCCCAGGTGAAACCTTCACCTGCGGCCTTGATGGTGACGAGATCAGGGAAATTCTCCAGCACCGTCCGCTCGCCCGTATCCCAAGCTCCCTTGATGAACTGGATGACGCCGGACTTGAAGCCGTGGCCGATGCAGCGGAACACCATGCCGAAGGCGGCTGTGGACTTGCCCTTTCCCTTTCCGGTGTGGACGATCAGCAAGCCCCGCTCGATGGTCTTGCCCGCCATGATCTTGTCGCGGGCCGCTTTCTTCTTGGCCATCTTGTCGTGGTGGCGGGCGAGGTCGTGGTCGTTGTCTTCGCTCATGTCTGCAACTCTCTCAGGCGGTCATAGGTGGAATTGAGGCGCGGCTGCCAAAGGCCGCGGGCGATGGCTTCATCAAGCCTCGCCGCGATCTCCTTCAGCGCATGGGGGTTGTTCTCGGCAATGAACGCCCGCGTGTCATCATCACCGATGTAGGCATCGAAGGCGAGATCGAAATGATGCGATTTTACCGCGTCCGCCGTGGCGGCAAAGGCGAACATGTAATCGACAGTTGCGGCAATCTCGAAAGCACCCTTGTAGCCGTGGCGCTTCACGCCTGCGATCCACTTCGGGTTGACAACGCGCGAGCGCACCACCCGCGCCACTTCTTCATCAAGTGTGCGCACCACAGGCCGTTCCGGGCGGGAATGATCATTGTGGTAGACAGCTGGCTTGCGCCCAGACTCAGTCTCCACCGCCGCACTCAAGCCCCCTTCAAACTGGTAGTAGTCGTCGGAATCCAGAAGGTCGTGCTCGCGGTTGTCCTGGTTGTGGATCACCGCTTCAACGCCAGCAAGACGGCGCCGGAACGTTTCTTCCATGCCCACACCGTCCGTCCGTGCGCCATAGGCAAATGCCCCCCACGTGACGAAAGCCGCCGCAAGATCAGCGCGCGACTCCCAGATGCCTTCATCAATGAGGGCCTGCAGTCCGGCCCCATAGGCACCGGGCTTTGCCCCGAATATCCTTTGCCGGGAAAGGCCACGCGCCTCGTCTTCTGCAAGTCCGGCACTGGCAAGTGTCAGCGTTTCGCGGCGCATGCGGGCGGCAATCGGGTTGTCACTGTCTGGCTCGTCAAGGTCTGCAACAGCCTGGATCGCCTTGTCGAGCAGTTCGATCTGCGACGGGAAGGCATCACGGAACAGGCCGGAGATGCGCAAGGTCACATCCACGCGCGGGCGGCCCAGCACGGCAGGGGCAATCGTTTCAAAACCCGTGACACGCCAGCTCGAAGGGTCCCACACCGGTTTCACGCCGATCAGGGCCAGCGCCTGCGCGATGTCGTCACCACCGGTCCGCATGTTGGCCGTTCCCCAGGCGGAAAGTGCTACTGAAACAAGGTGTTGACCCGTGTCCTGAAAGTGCCGTGTGAGCAGCGCTTCGGCCGACCTGCGGCCCAGGTTCCAGGCGGCAGGCGTCGGCAGCGTCCGGTTGTCGAGTGAATAGAAGTTCCGTCCTGTCGGCAACACATCCAGCCGCCCGCGCGTCGGTGCGCCTGATGGACCGGCCTGCACCCGCCGCCCGTCCAGCCCGCGCATCAGATTGGCGATTTCATTGTGCGCGGATGCAGCGAGGGCAGGGCGCAAGGTGCTGGTGATGGTGCTGAGAACGGCGCGCGTCATCTCCCCCGGTGGCGGGGCGACACCGGTCACAAGGCGGAGGGCCAGCAGTTCAAGACGTTCCACGGTGTCGCCCTGTGTCCGCCATGTATCATCTGAGACGGAGCGCAGTGCTTCAGGCCGTTCGCCCTGCCATGAATCAGCCATCGTGCAGGACAACGGATCGAACCCCGCCAACGCCAGATCATGGGCCAGCGCCCGCAACAGGGACTGGTTTCCGCCAGAACCATCACCCCGCGCCACACGGGTGAGCGCCACCAGGAGGTCCGTTTCCTGCTGCCCTTGGGGCGCGGTACCGAGAACGTGCAGGCCGTCCCTGATCTGCGCCTCCTTCAGATCGCAGAGATAGGCATCGAGTTTCTGCAGGTCGCCGTCATCATCCCCGGTAAACCCGGCATCCCGGTCGAGTCTGTGCTGCCGTGTCAGGTCGAGAATGTTCTCTTTCAGCGCCAGCAGGCGGCGGCGGTCCAGCCCGGAGGCGAGATAATATTCGTCCACCAGCGCTTCCAGGTCCTTGAGCGGTCCGTAAGTCTCGGCTCGTGTCAGCGGTGGCGTCAGGTGGTCGATGATCACGGCTGACGTGCGCCGCTTGGCCTGCGTGCCTTCGCCCGGATCATTGACGATGAAGGGATAGAATTGCGGCACGGGCCCCATCGCGATCTCCGGCCAGCACGCGGACGAGAGCGCTGTCGCCTTGCCGGGAAGCCATTCCAGGTTGCCATGCTTGCCGTTGTGGATGACAGCCTGTGCGCCGAAGTGATGGCGGAGCCAGAAATAGGTGGCGAGATAGCCGTGGGGCGGCACCAGCGCCGGGTCGTGATAGGTGGACTTCGGGTCGATGTTGTATCCGCGCGCCGGCTGGATGCCCACGACCACCTTGCCGAATTGCACCAGCGGCAGGTGGAAGGCATCGCCGCGCACAAACGGATCGCGCGATGGCGCACCCCAGCGCGCTTCCAGTGCCGCACGCGCTTCCGTCGGCAAGGCATTGTAATGACTCTCGTATTCTGAAACACCGAGCGTGATGGCGGAGGCCTTGTCACTTACCGCATTGGTCACGCCCGCTTGCAGCAATTCGATCAGCGCATTCCCTGAGGCAGGAATGTCCTGCACGTCATGGCCCGCTGCAGACAAGGCCTGCAGGATGGCGATGGTGCTCGCGGGCGTGTCATAGCCGACGCCATTGGCAATCCGCCCATCCTTGTTGGGATAGTTGGCGAGGATGATGGCGCTGCGCTGCGCTTGCCGCGGCGTGTGGCGCAAGCCCGCCCAGTTGGCGGCCAGGTCGGCGACGAATTCGATCCGGTCCGCCACAGGCTTGTAGGTCACGATGCGGCATTCACTGGCCGCGTGCCACAGGGCGTCAGTCTTGAAGGAAATGGCGCGTGTCGCGATGCGGCCATCCAGTTCCGGAAGCACCGTGGACATGGCGAGGTCCTTGGCCCCAAGGCCGCGCGTCGATTGCCGCCAATCCACTTCGCCACTACCGGCGAGGGTGACCTGCAGGACGGGGCAATCAAACCCTGCCAACGGATCCTGTGCTTCATCGCCGACTGCGAATGAGGTTGCATTGATGATCACGTCCGGTGGCTGGTCTCGCCACGCCGTGGTGATCTGCTCCCGGCTCGCCTTGTCCTTCAGGCTGGCGATGTAGAGGGCCGACACGGACATGCCACGGGCCGCCAGCGCATCGCACAGCGCATCGATGGGAGCCGTCTGTCCACCCTCAATCACCGAGCGGTAGAACACGATGCCCGCCTTCGGTGCTGTTGCGGTGGTCTCACGGTATCGGGCAGCACCTCGGAATGGCGCGGGCAGGGCAGACGTTCCAGTGTGCCCCACAAGCAGCGCGCAATAACGCAGCGCCTCGATGGCATTGGCCGGACCGCCATGGGCGAAATACTGCCGCAGGCGTTCTGTTTCCGCGAGTGAAAGCGTGGAGAGCGAAGAGGTCTGCGGGTCGGGCTCGCTGCCACCGGGAAGAATGGCCAGCCGCGCGCCGGTTTGCCCGGCAAGCGCGCGCAGCGAGGCGACGCCATAGGGCCAATAACTCTCGCCACCCAGCAAGCGCACCACAATCAGCTTGGCCTTTGCCAGTGTCGTCTCGCAGTAGAGGTCAACCGAGTAGTTGTGCTGCAACAGCATCAGGTTGGTGAGCCGTACGGCCGGAATACCCCCGCCCAGCGCGTCGATCGCACGGGCCAGGTTTGCCAGTTCGCTGTCCGCCGCCGACAGGATGACGATCTCGCCCGGTGACTGCTTGAGGTCCACCGCCTCGGCGGCCCCGTCGATCACCCCTGTCGTGGTGGCGATGAGATGCATCAGCCTTTCAGCGACGCCTCGATTGCGGAGCGGTCCATGTGCTTCTCGCCAATCACCACGAGCCGCGTCTGCCGTGCTTCCCCGGCCTGCCATGCACGGTCGAAGTAGCTGTTCAGGCGCGGACCCACGGCCTGGATCAGCAGCCGCGAATCCGAGCCTGCCACATCGGCAAAGCCCTTGATGCGCAGAATGTCATGGGCCGCGATGGTCTTTTCAATCGTCTTCAGCAGCGTTGCCCGGTCCTTCTGCGGCGGCAACGCAACGATGAAGGTCACGAAGTCATCATGGTCGTGCTGCTCTTCACCTTCCATCTCGTGGTGCGAAAGGCGGTTGTGCAGGTCGTCCTCGGCCTGTCCGTTCAGCCCTAGAAGGATGGAAAGGTCGAGCGCGCCATTCTGGGCGGGCACCAGCCGCGTCGCCGGGCGCAGCTTCTGCTTCAGCTCCGCGGCCGTGGCTTGCCGTTCGGCTTCACTCAGCAGGTCTGACTTGTTGAGAATGACCATGTCGGCGGCATTCAACTGGTCCTCGAACAACTCTTCGACAGGGTTCTCGTGGTCGAGGTTCGGGTCTTGCGCGCGCTGGGCCGCGAGAGCCTCTTCGTCATCGGCAAACCGCCCCTCGGCAAGCGCCTTGCCGTCCACAACGGTCAGCACGCCATCGACCGTCACCTGCGACTTGATTTCGGGCCAGTTGAAGGCCCGCACCAGGGGCTGCGGCAAGGCAAGGCCCGACGTTTCGATGATGATGTGGTCCGGCCGCTGTCCGCGCGACAGCAGCTTGTTCATGGTCGGCACAAAGTCGTCCGCCACCGTGCAGCAGATGCAGCCATTGGCCAGCTCGATGATGTCGTCCTCGCCGCAGGCCTCGTTGCCGCAGGCTTTCAGGATGTCACCGTCCACGCCGACATCACCGAATTCGTTGATGATGAGGGCGAGCTTGCGGCCCTTGGCATTGGCCAGCATGTGGCGGATCAGCGTCGTTTTGCCGGCGCCCAGGAAGCCGGTGATCACAGTCGCGGGGATCTTGCTGTTCAAGTTTTCTGCTCCTGCACACGGTTGAGGAAAATTGAAAGGAAGAAGCCGATCAGCAGCCACATCACCAGGTTTGAGGCGAGGCTGGATGAAACAAACTCCGCGGCGAGTGATGCCGGCAGTGGCGTGTCTTCCGGCGGCATGCGTGGTGCCCCCACCACGTGGGGGAAGGCCGCGATCACGGCGGCAGCCGGGAACCACCACCAGCGCCGCGCCGACGCGGCCAGCCAGATGGCCAGGCTGGTGCAGCTGATCGTCCCCCGCCACCAGGCTTGGCGACCGAACAACCCCGCCGCTTCGGTTCCAGGCAGTTCCGGGGGCAGCCCGGCCGCAGGCGCGAGTGAAACCGCGATGAAACCACACACACCCCAGACCAGTCCGTTGTTACGGGTGACGGGGAGTCCGGTCAGGTAGGAGAGGCCCGTGAGGATCAGGGCGAAGCCCGCCGCCGTGAGCATGGCGGTGAGTGTCGTGTAGGCGGTGCGCTCCCAGCCGTCGCCAGGTGCCCATGCATCCGCCGGATGCTCATGCCCGCCTGCTGCCGGTGCTTCCGGTGCATGGGTGTGCCCCTGAGGCGCCGTCTCCGGCTCAAGTGGCGCCGGTTCGGATGCGGAACTGTCCGCATGGGAATGCGCCGTTGCCGAAGCCACTTCGAAACGCTCAGCCGCGATGATCAGAGGTGTGAGCCGCACATGCTGGATCACACCCATGACAAAACCAGCCGCAAGCCCCGCGAGGATTGCGGCGAGCAGAACCCGCCCCGTCATGTCTGTTCAGCCGGTGGCTTAGTGGCAGGGAAAGCCGACAGCGTGGCGCGTGTCGTGCGCGGCATTGTGCAGGCGCGCGTCGTTGGCAAGGCCAACGCCGAACACCAGGAAGGACCCCAGGAAAAGGGCCGACATGCCGATGGCAATGCGCTGCGAAAAGGAAAGGGAAAGAGTCTGAGTTGCGGTGGTCATGTCACCCTCCGTGCGACCAATGAATTTTGGGCTTTCGCCCGGCGTCTCATCCGGCAGGTCTCCTGACTTGCGGCTCGGACGGATGAGGCGCCTTCCCGGTGCAAGAACACCAGTGACATATGCCACATCCTCGCCGCTTACAGTTGCGGGGGCAGTCACGGTTTTGGCCCCGATTGGGTCGTCCGCACCGTGTTCCCTTTTGAGCTTCCGGCCCTGGGGGCCATGTGAAGCACCGGATGCTCCACGAATGCCCGAGCGCACCCGGGCCGTCAACCCGTTTCCCGTCACTCCCGGACCGCAAAACGGCACCTGCACATTAACTACCGCTATACGGCGCATGTGAGAGAAGCTATCTCAACACGGAACAACCGGTGGGATACATGTCAGCGGCACCCCAAAAAGCAGGCCACGAAGTTAGTTCGCAGCTCTGGTCTAACAAGCGCGTGTGGGCGTCTGTTCTTGTTTTTTCTTGCATTGTCAATATCTTGATGCTGACCGGCTCGATCTTCATGATGCAGGTCTATGACCGGGTGTTGACCTCCGGCAGTGTCCCCACACTCATTGCCCTGTCGGCGATCGTCGTTGTACTCTACCTCTACTACGGGTTTCTGGAGGCTGTCCGCGCCCGACTGCTGCTACGCATCGGTCGGAATTTCGAGGAAACCCTGCGCAACCGGGTGTTTGACGCCGTCTCCATGCTGGCGCTGCGCCGCACGCCTGCCGCTGGCGGCCAGCCGGTGCAGGACATGACCACCATCCGGCAATTTCTGGCGGGGCAGGGGCCGCTGGCCTTCCTCGACATGCCGTGGGTGATCATCTACCTCGGCGTCGTTTTTGGCCTCCATCCGTGGCTGGGAATCGCGGGGGTGGCTGCGGCCATGCTCATTTTCATCTTCGCGCTCCTGACCGAGCGGACAACCCGTCGGCCCGTTGCCGAAGCAACGACGGCAGCCATCGCCGCCGCCGCCATGAACGAGGAGTCGCGCCGCAACACCGAAGCCATGCACGCCCTTGGCATGAAGGAAGTGCTCCGCGCCCGCTGGGCCAGGGAACAGCAGGTGGCGCTGGACGCGAGCACGCTCGCCAGCGACCGCGGCGGCATCTTCGGTACGTCTTCACGTGTCCTGCGGCTGCTTGTGCAGTCGGGTATGTTGGCGCTGGGTGCCTATCTGGCGCTGCAGCACGAAATCACCCCCGGCACCATCATCGCGTCGTCCATCATCATGTCGCGCGGTCTTGCGCCCATCGAGCAGGCAGTCGGCAACTGGCAGCAGTTCCTCGGGTTCCGCAAGGCCGTGGCACGCCTCAATGCCGTGCTTGCCGCAGTGCCTCCGGTCAAGGATCCAATGCCGCTTCCCGCACCCAAAGGGCTTCTCGAAGTGGAGAACCTGACCGTGATGGTGCAGGGCAACGAAAAGCCGTTGCTGCAAGGCCTGAACTTCAAGGTTCCACCGGGCACAGGGCTCGGCGTTATCGGCCCGACCGGGGCAGGCAAGTCCACCTTGTCACGCGTGCTGGTCGGCGTTGTCGAGCCGGCGCGCGGCAGTGTCCGCCTTGATGGCGCAACACTGGACCAGCGCAGCGAGGAGGACCGTGGCCGCCACGTCGGATATCTCCCGCAGGACGTGCAGTTGTTCGACGGCACGGTGGCGCAGAATATCTCGCGCTTCTCCCGCGAGCCCGATGCGAAGGCCGTGGTCGATGCGGCGCAGTTGGCAAATGTCCACAACATGATCATGCGCTTGCCGCAGGGCTATGACACCAAGCTGGGTGAGCAGGGCGCGCGCCTCTCCGCGGGCCAGCGCCAGCGTCTTGCCCTGGCCCGCGCGCTCTATGGCAATCCCGCGCTGATTGTCATGGACGAACCCAACTCTAATCTTGATGCCGAAGGCGAAGCGGCGCTTGATGCGGCCATTCGCGCGTCGCTGCAGCGCGGCGCCGCGCTGGTCATCGTCGCCCATCGCCCCAGCGCCCTTCAGGCCGTGCATGACGTGCTGGTGTTGGCCGAAGGCAAACAGGCGGCCTACGGCAAGCGGGAGGACGTGTTGAGGCAGGTGACGCGGCCCCGCACCGTTGCAAGTGCCGATGGCCCGCAGCGCGTGTCCGCCACGCCCGCTCTCGTTGTTCCCGAACCGCAAGGCTGACCGCGATGGATACCACTCTTTCGACTCGCAATCTCCTGGTCGCCGGTCACCTGTCTGTCGTCGTGATGATCGGCATTCTTGGCGGCTGGGCCTATACCGCCAACATCAATGGCGCGGTCATTGCGCCCGCCACCCTCGTGGTGGAGAGTTACTCCAAGAAGGTCCAGCATCGCGAAGGCGGCATCGTCTCGCGCATTCTCGTGAAAGATGGTGACCGGGTGGAAGGCGGGCAGGACCTGCTGCTCCTCGATACCACGGATACGAAATCCGAACTGGCCATTCTCGAAGGTCTCCTCGACGAACTGCTGATCAAGCGCGCCCGCCTTGAGGCACAGCGTGACGGCCTCGCGGAACTTGCTGTCCCGAAGGAAGTTGCTGGCCGCGCGGCCGAACCGGCCTTGGCCTCGATCATCGCGGGGCAGCAAAAGCTGCTTTCATCCGCGACGGAATCCGACAAGGGCAAGGTGGAGCAGCTGGATCAGCAGGTGCTGCAGCTTGCCGAACAGATTGACGGCATAAAGGCGCAGATCGCCTCGCAGACAACGCAATCCAGTCTCATCGCGGAGGAACTTGCCAATCTGAAAACCCTGCAGTCGAAGGGCCTTGTGCCGAACAGCCGGGTGCTTTCGGTGGAACGTGAGGCCGCCCGGTTGAAGGGCGTCAAGGCGGAACTCCAATCCAGTCATGCCGCAGCCGAGTCGAAGATCGGCGAGGTCAAGCTGCGCATCATCCAGATCAAGGAAGACCGCCGCACCGAGGCGCTGGCGGATTTGCGAGAAACGGAAAGCCGCATTGCCGAGTTGCAGGAAAAGCGGGTCACTTCATCCGCGCGCCTGTCCCGCACCAGCATCAAGGCACCAATCACCGGAACGATCTACCAGCTTGCGGTCCACACCGAGGGTGGCGTGATCGGCCCCGGCGACACCTTGATGCTCATTGTGCCGGAAGGCGACGATCTTGTCCTGGAGGCGAAGGTCTCGCCCAACGACATTGACCAGGTGGTGGCAGGCCAGTCGGCGCAAGTGCGCTTTCCCGGCTTCAACGCGCGTGTGACCCCTGAAGTGGCTGCAGAGGTCACGCAGGTTGCTGCCGACGTCACCCGCGTCGATGCCAACGCCCCGCCGTTCTATTCTGTGCGATTGACAATCCCGGCCAAGGAGTTGCAGCAGCTCGGCAACCAGAAACTGAAGCCCGGCATGCTGGCGGAAGCCTTCATTCAGACGGAAGCGCGGTCTCCGCTGACCTATCTGGTGAAGCCTCTCTGGGATCAGGTCACCCACGCCTGGCGCGAGACCTGATTTGGCACAGGGCTTAAGCCTTTCTTCACCAAAATCAGCCCGGCGGGCAACGCTCTTTTAACCCTAACAGACCATGATGACGGACCATGAAAGTTCGTCGCGTATCGTTTGCGTTTGTCAGTGCTGCGTTTCTTGCCGCGTTTGCCACGAATGGCAGTCCTGCTCTCGCCAATTCTTCGTCCGCCCAGGTCAGCCTGACGCGCGACGCCTATCAGGCCCTTCAGGCGGGCGATGCGGATACCGCGATCGCGTCCTATACGAAGGCCATCAATTCCCGCAAACTCGAGAGCGAGGTGCTGGCGAACGCGCTTCTGAACCGCGCGCTGGCTTATCAGCAGAAGTCCGCCGACGCGGAAGCCATCGCCGACTACACCCAGGCGCTGGCGCTGGATGCCATGTCGCCCTCCCTGCGCGCCACCGCCTTGTATAACCGCGGACTGTCGCGCCAGAAGACCAGCAACCTCCCCGGCGCGGTGGAGGACTTCACTGCGTCGCTCCTTCTCAACCCTCAGTTCGCCCATGCCTATTATGGCCGCGCCACGACACTGCGTGAAAGTGGCCAGCTGCTCTTCGCCTTGTCCGACTATGAGCGCGCGCTGGCGCATCACCACCCCGACATCGCCAAGGTGAACTATGGCCTTGCCGTGACCTTTGTTGCCCTGCGCCGTCCGGCGGACGCCCGCAAGGCGCTTGCGGCCGTGCTTGAAGTCAAACCCGATCATGAAGGTGCGTTGGCGGAAATGGCCCGTCTCAACACCTCGGAGAATGCCCAGCTCGACGACCGTGATGCCGATCCGATCCAGACTGGGTCTGTTGCAGCCATCAGCGGCGGAACCTCCGTGACAAAACCCGCCATGCCAAAGGCCGTGGATCTGCCGGTTGAGATGCAGTCCGCCACCGCCAGCACGAAGACGCAGAAGCAGAAGAAGATCATTGACCGTGTGCCGTTGGCGGAGAACGCCAGCTATTCGGCCGATGTTGCAATCGCAACTCCCGACAGCGGGAAGGGCGTGATGCTGGAAGAAGTTCCGGCCATCCCGGCTCCGGAAGCTGCTTCGGCTGAATCTGCACCGGTTGCGGAATCACCAGCCGCCCCGACAGAAACGGCAGCAGCGGAAACGGATGCTGCGCCTGCAACGACGGAAGAGGCCGACAAGCCGTCAGGCTACATGGTGCAGATCGCATCGGCCGCGAGCGAGGATGCCGCCTGGTCCACCTGGAAGAAGATGCAGGGCCGCAACAAGGCGCTGAAGAACCTCAAGCCAATCGTCGTCAAGGCTGACCTCGGTACCAAGGGCGTGTTCTACCGCGTCCGCCTGCACGGATTTGAGGATCAGGGCGGCGCCAAGGCTGCCTGCGGCAAGCTGAAGTCGGCGGGCGTGAACTGCTTCGTCTCGAAGTCCTGATCCCGCTCACAACCCAATCTCCATGAAAGAGGCCTCCGGCGCGATCCCGGGGGCCTCTTCTTTGTGTTGTCCTTAATGCAACCGGTAAAATAAGGCGCACGCATCATACGCAGCCTTAAATTGCACGTCCTAAAGGACAGATGGGAGAGATTGAGCGCATGACGGATGAGATTGACCGGGACGTGATGAAGCCCGCCTATGAGCGGTTTTCCCCGCCGCAGCACCACCTCCCGGACAGCACGGAAGACATCGGTGCCGATTTCGTGAGCGCTGTGCCCCGGCAGCCAGCCAGTGCCGTCATGACCGCGCACTATCTGGAAACGCGGCAACTCCGCTCCGACATTCTCGCCCGCATCTATGTGAACTCCCACCAGTTCTTCGAGACACTGATCATCGACGTGCTCTTGCGCATGGGCTACGCGGGCCGCCGCCGCGACCTGGCGCGGCATCTTGGGCGCAGTGGCGACGGTGGCATTGATGGCATCATCGCGCTGGATGAATTGGGTCTGGATGTCATTCTCGTACAGGCCAAGCGCCTCCGCCCCGGCACGACGGTTCCCGTTTCACACGTCCGAGACTTTGCCGGCAGCTTGGAAGCCCGCCGCGCCAGCAAGGGCATTTTCGTCACGACAGCCCAGTTTTCCCATGCCGCTCACGAATTTGTCGGCGCTGTGTCACGCCGCGTCGTGCTGGTCAACGGAGTCCAGTTGGCGGACATCATGATCCGCCACAACATCGGTGTAAGGGTGCGTGAGACCTATCAGTTCAAGGAACTGGAAAGCACCTACTTCCGCCCGGTGGCGGGAGCGCCTGTCTGAGGGCGCTCCGCCTGTTCAATCCTTGAGCAGGAACGTGACCTTCATGTTGACGCGCCACTCAGCGACCTTGCCATTCTTGACCACGCACTTGATGTCCTGAACCCATGCGCCTTCGACATTGTCGAGGGTGGAATCGGCGCGCGCGATGCCCGACTCGACGGCATCTTCGATCGATTTGCTGGACGAGGATGTGAGTTCGATGACTTTGGCAACAGCGTTCATGGCAGTCTCCCTGGTTATGCACACCCCGCATGTGGCGCTTTGCCTGTGCCGCAGGCCAAGGCTAAACCGGGGCACCAGAAGCACTATGCCATGCCCCTCAATCTGATCAAACTCTGCGTCGGCGCCGGAAGCGTCGAAGACCTCGAAAGCTGGATCGCCGACTGCAAGGCAGGACGTGACACGCTGGATCACACCACACGCATGTTTCCCCGCCGCAAGGAGGACATCCTGCCGGGTGGCTCACTCTATTGGGTGATCCGCGGCATGGTCCTCTGCCGCCAGCCCATTGCCGACCTGGAAGAAGTGACCGGTGCGGACGGCATCAACCGTTGCCGGATTGTTTTCAAGCCGCAGGTGGTTCTGGTCCGGCCAACGCCGCGCCGGGCCTTTCAGGGCTGGCGCTATCTGGAGCAAGACGACGCGCCGCCCGACATGCCGAAGCGTGAAGGCGGGGCAGGGCTTTCCGAAAAAATGCGCCGCGAATTGGCCGAACTGGGCCTGTTGTGACCGCCTAGACCGGAATGTTGTCGATCAGCCGTGTCTTGCCCAGACGCGCCGCGGCGAGCAGGCGCAGGGGTTCGTCCGCAGACACTGGCACGGCAAGGGTTTCGGCATTGCGCGCCGAAACGTAGTCCACCTCGAAGCCAAGTGTCGTGAGCGAACGGGCCGCCGCCTTGGTGGCCGTCTGCGGATCTCCGCCACCGCGGATCTTTTCCGCAGCCTGTTCCAGTGCCCGGATGATGGCCGTGGCCTGATGCCGTTCGTGTTTGCTGAGGTAGCGGTTGCGTGACGACTTCGCGAGACCATCCTCTTCGCGGATGGTGGGAATGCCGACCACCTCGACGCCGAGATCGAGATCGCGCGCCATTTGGGTCACCACCAGGAGTTGCTGGTAGTCCTTCTCGCCAAAAATCGCGACGTCAGCGGCGGTGTGAATGAAGAGCTTTGCCACCACCGTTGCCACGCCGTCAAAAAAATGCGGGCGGAACTTGTCCTCAAGGCCGGCCTTCGCGGGCCCCCCAAGGCTGATGCTGGTGACGAAGCCCGGTGGATAGATTTCATCCGGCGCAGGAAGATAGGCGAGGTCGCATCCCGCGGCTTCGAGTTTTGCAAGATCGCCTTCCTCGTCGCGCGGATAACGGGAGAGGTCTTCATTTGCGGCAAACTGTTTCGGGTTGACGAAGATCGTCGCAATCACCCGGTCTGTCTTTTCGCGTGCGGCTGCCACCAGCATCAGGTGTCCTTCATGAAGCGCGCCCATGGTGGGAACGACGGCATGGGAAAAATCTTCCCCGCGCCAGGCATTCACAACATCGCGCAGATCGGAGAGCGTGCGGGCAATGATCATGGCTCAGGCCTCGCGCGGGCGGGAGGGAACCGGCAGAACGGAGGTTTCCTTGACCTCTTCCATGACGAAATAGGTATGCGTGCTTTCCACCATCGGCAACTGCCCGATCACACCGCTGAGGATCTCGCGGTACTCGCTCATGTCCCGGACCCTGATCTTCAGGAGGTAGTCAAAACCGCCACCCGTCATGTGGCATTCAAGTATCTGCCTCACCGGCTTCACCGCGGCATTGAAGGCAGCCAGCGTCGCTTCATCGGTGGCCTTCAGTTTTACTGTGACAAAGACCAGCAGCGCGGCTTGCAGGGCAGCGGGCGCAACGCGCGCGTGATAGCCAAGGACAATCCGCTCTCGTTCCAGCCGCCGCATCCGCAAAGTGCAGGGCGTGGCCGACAAATTCACCCGTCGCGACAGGTCGGTGATGGACAGACGCGCGTCCTGCTGCAGTTGCGAGAGAATGCTCAGGTCAATGCTGTCAAGTTCCGCCATGTTCTCTCTCGCTCGCAGGAATTTCCACTGTTAAACATGCAGTTTGGCAGGGAAAAAGGCAAGAATTCAGTGCAACTTGGCGGAATGCGCCGTTGCAATCGGCCATGGAGCCGGGCAAGCCGGGACAGATCGGAGACTCACATGGATATCGTGCGCGACAGCAACGGCAATGAACTGAAGGATGGCGACAACGTCACCCTGATCAAGGACCTCAAGGTGAAGGGTGCAAACGTCACGCTGAAGCGCGGCACCATGATCAAGGGCATCCGCCTGACGGGCAATGCGGATGAAGTGGATTGCCGCCACGAGAAGGTCAAGGGTCTCGTGCTGCGCACCGAGTTCCTGAAGAAGGCCTAGTCCTTCGCCTTCAACGCCAGGCCACGGTCCACCGCATCCTTTCCGAACTTCTCCCGGATGCGGTCAATGGCTTTCTCGGCCTTGCTGCTGGCTTCGAGGCGCGGGTCGAGCGTCGCCTCTTCGCCGCCCGCCATTTCGGTGAGATGCGACAGGGCTATGCCGATCAGCCGGAACTTCGTGCCGGTGGCTTCCTTGAGGAGCAGGGGCTTTGCCGCGTCGAACATGCGGTGCGCCAGCTGTGTGGCGTCCTCCAGCGTCACGGCCCGCGTGCGCTGCTTGAAGTCGGCAGTCTTGAGTTTGAGTGTCACCGTGTGGCCGCCATGGTCTTGCGCCTTGGCCCGGCGCGACACCTTCTGCGCCATGGCCCAAAGCAACGCTTCCAGTTCACCGGCATCTGACACGTCATGGTTCAGGGTGGTTTCCGCCCCGATGCTCTTTGATGAATTATCAGTGGAAACCGTGCGCATGTCCTCGCCGCGTGAGAGATGGTAGAGCCGGGCCCCCATGCTGCCGTAGCGGCGCAGCAGGTCATTCTTCTCCATCTTTTGCAACTGGCCGATGCCGCTGATGCCGTCCTTGGCCAACGTCTCCTGCATGGCCTTGCCCACGCCCCAGATCAGGCTGACGGGCCTGGCCGCGAGAAAAGAGAGCGCCTCAACCTTGCCGATGACCGAGAAGCCGCGCGGCTTCTCCAGGTCTGATGCAACCTTGGCAAGGAACTTGTTGGGCGTCAGGCCCACCGATGCCGAGATGCCGACCTGGGTTTCGATGTCGCCAATCAGCGCCGCCAGCGTCTTGGCTGGAGGGCGGCCATGCAGCCGCGCCGTGCCGGAGAGGTCGAGGAAGGCCTCGTCGATGGACAGGGGTTCGACGAGCGGCGTGACGCGCAGCATCATCTCGCGCACCTCGCGGCCCACCTCCGCGTATTTCGCCATGTTGGGCCTGATGACAACGGCATCAGGCGCGAGCTTCAGCGCCTTGAACATGGGCATGGCCGAGCGCACGCCGCGGATGCGGGCAATGTAACAGCAGGTGGAGACAACACCGCGCGTGCCGCCGCCGACAATGACCGGCTTGTCGGCGAGAGCCGGATCATCCCGCTTTTCCACCGCGGCGTAGAAGGCGTCGCAATCGATATGGGCAATGGAGAGGGTGTTGATTTCGGTGTGCCGCACCAGCCGCGGCGAATGACAGGCATGGCAGCGCCGCTCTTCCGAAACGGTGTCGGCGAGGCAATCGCGGCAAAAGCCGGGCACAGGTTTGGGAAAATCAGCCACGGAACCAAGATAGAACGGATTGCCCCGTCTGGCGAGAGAGCTATGCGCCGATCAGCCGCTTGATGTGGGGCAGCGCCTCGTCCCAGCTTGCGGTGCGCAGCGACACGAAATCGAAGGGTTCTATGTGGCGGGCGAAGCGCTCGTCATGCAGGAAGTGGATGAGGTGCACGTCCGGTGCATGCTGGCGGGCCGATGCAATGAAACCGGGGCTGTCGTCCACAAAGACAACTGTCTCCCGCGTCTGGTCGGCGAGGTGGCGGATGGCCGGCCCTTTCGGCCCGGAGTTTGTCACCACCGGAAAATCGAGCCCATGGCCGCGCAGGTTGTCGATGCGCTTGTCGCGGGCGTGATGGGGCAGGTTGGTGAGCATGACAACCGAGGAATCCCGCGCGAGGTCATGCAGGGCAGCAATGGCGCCATCAATGGCGTCCAGCTCGGCCGTGTGCTGGTGGAAAAAATCATCAATCATCTCGGCAACCGCCTCGCTCGCCACCGGTTCGTCCGTGCCCGTGCGGCGGATATTGCCATTCAGGGCGAAACTCGACGTATCCAGCCGCATCTCCCGCCGCGAGAGGTAGTCCTCCAGCGCCCGGGTGAAATGCACCACGACTTCGTCAACGTCGCAAATGACGAGCGGACGGTGGTTGGCGAGGCTGAGTTTCGCGAGTTGTTCGATGGTGAAGTCTGATATCATTGCGCAAAACCCGGCAGGCTGGCCCGCGCCCGCATGATCGCGGCAGGGTCCAGTCCCTCGTTGGCGGCAAAGGCTAGAAGCAAAGACTCATCCGACAGGGCAAAATCCAGCACGCCCCCCTGGAAAGCAGGGTCCGGGAGATTCGCCCGCAAATCGGCGGGGGACAATCCCGAAAGCGCCATGAACCGGCCCAACTGGTCGCTGTCAGCGGCCAGAAAGGCCATCAGTTTCAGGGCAATCGCTCCACCGTCTTCGCGTTTTGGTTGCGTCTGTTTAAGCAATGCATTCTCCGTTGGTTAACCAGCCACCGGTATAAGCGGCAGGGTTAATCTGTTGGTTACGGTCCTAGGCCAAAACAACAGGCCAGACAAAGGGGAGATTCCGTCACTGTTCGGGGGCGAACTGAAGGCGGACGCAGGAGCAGAAATGGAACAGGCGCAGAGCACACCTCAAGCCGGGCAACAGCCCGTGGGAGTGATGCCGCAAATGCAGAAGACGGTTCTTGTCGTCGAAGACAACGAGCTCAACATGAAGCTGTTCAACGACCTGCTGGAAGCCCATGGCTACAAGGTTGTGCAGACACGCGACGGCCTGTCGGCACTCGACATGGCCCGCAAGCACATGCCTGATCTCATCCTCATGGACATCCAGTTGCCGGAAGTTTCCGGCATCGAGGTCACCAAGTGGCTCAAGGAAGACGACGAATTGCGCGCCATCCCCGTGATCGCCGTCACCGCCTTCGCCATGAAGGGTGACGAACAGAAGATCCGCGAAGGCGGCTGCGAGGCCTACATCTCGAAGCCGATCTCGGTGGTGAGTTTCCTGCAGACCATTGACGGCTTCCTGAAGAAACGATCATGACCGCCCGCGTTCTCGTCGTAGATGATATCATTGCTAACGTACGGCTTCTCGAAGCGAAGCTGACGGCGGAGTATTTTGAAGTCATTACCGCGATGAACGGCCTTGACGCCCTGGATGCGGTGCAAAAATCGAAGCCTGACATCATCCTGCTCGACGTGATGATGCCCGGCATTGACGGCATTGAAGTCTGCAAGCGCATCAAGTCCAACCCGGACACCCAGCACATTCCCGTTGTCATGGTGACTGCCCTTGACCAACCCGAGGACCGGGTGAAGGGGCTGGAAGCCGGCGCCGACGATTTCCTGACCAAACCGGTCAACGACATTTCACTTTTCTGCCGCATCAAGAGCCTCGTGCGCCTCAAGATGCTGACCGACGAACTACGTGTCCGCTCGCCCGCGGCGGAGGGCACCGCCAACCTGCATGTGGATGACAAGCTGAACCAGAAACCGGGGCATGTGCTGCTGGTGGACAGCCAGCCTGCCTCCGCTGAGCGGATCATCGCTGCCATGTCCGGCAAGTGCCGTGTCACGGTTGCTGCAACCCATGCCGCTGCCCTCGAGGCCGTTGCCGCGAGCGAACGCCCTTTTGAACTGATTGTCGTCAGCTTTGACCAGTCGCAGTTCGACGGCTTGCGCCTCTGTTCACAGTTGCGCTCCGGTGATGCAACGCGGCAGACGCCGCTGATGATCATCGTCAATCCCGATGAACAGCAACTGCTGCTCCGCGCCCTCGACATGGGCGTGAATGACTACCTCATGCGCCCCATTGACCGCGAGGAAGTGATGGCCCGCGCCGCCACCCAGGTCCGCCGCTGGCGCTACACCGAACAGCTGCGCAACAGCGTCAAGGCCTCGATCGAGATGGCCATCACCGACGCGCTCACCGGCCTCTACAACCGCCGCTATCTCGAAACCCATCTCAACCACATGATCGCCCACTACGTGAACCGCGGCAAGGTTCTCTCGGTGCTCGCTGTTGACGTGGACTTCTTCAAGGCGATCAACGACACCCACGGCCATGACGCGGGTGACAAGGTGCTGCAGGAACTGTCCCAGCGCCTGCGCGACCATACCCGCAGCATTGACCTGTGCTGCCGCATCGGCGGCGAGGAGTTCATCGTTGTCCTGCCCAACACGGATGCCTTCACTGCTGAAAAGATCGGTGAGCGCCTGCGCCGCGCCGTGGCCTCCAAGTCCTTCACCATTGGCACGCCGTCTCTGGTGCCGGTGACGATTTCCGCAGGCATCGCCACACTCGCGGGCATGGATGACACGCTGGAGAAGCTGCTCAAGCGCGCCGACAGCGCCCTCTATCGCGCCAAGCGCGAAGGCCGAAACCGCGTCATCAAGGCCGGACTGGTCGCCTGACGAGTTCATTCAAGGCAGTTCGCTTTGCATTGCCGGAAGCGCCATCCCGGTGTAATCGCCTGCGCCATGTCCGATCTGGATGACCTCCCACCGCCGGAAATAGACCATCCGGGCCGCAGCCACGGCCGGGCTGGCGCATCATTTGCCGGCGAGATTGTCTTCCGCGATGTGGGCTTCCACACGCCGCGTGCCGACATCCTGCACAACATCTCGCTCACTTTCGCGGCAGGTCGCATCACCTGCCTGCTGGGCCCGTCGGGATGCGGCAAGACAACTGTTCTGCGCCTCGCGGCAGGCGTCGCCCGACCCACCTCGGGCAGCATCCTGCTGGAGGGCAGGGAAGTGGCCGGACCCGGTGTCTTCGTGCCGCCGGAGCAGCGCAACGTCGGCCTGATGTTTCAGGACTACGCGCTCTTTCCGCATCTCACCGTACTGCAGAATGTCGTGTACGGACTCTATGCCCTGACCTCGGACGACGCCCGCAAGGCTGCCCTCAACGCCCTTGAACGCGTCGGCCTCGCCGACCTCGCCGACCGTTATCCGAACCGCCTCTCCGGCGGCGAACAGCAGCGCGTGGCGCTGGCGCGTGCCATCGTGCCCCGCCCGCAGGTGATCCTCATGGACGAGCCCTTTTCCGGCCTTGACCTGCGCCTGCGTGACCGGGTGCGCGCCGACACCCTGGCCGTAGTGCGCGAGACCAGGTCCACCGCCGTTCTCGTCACCCACGATCCCTTGGAAGCAATCGAATTCGCGGACTACATCTATCTCATGCGGCAGGGCGGCATTGTCCAGCAGGGCACGCCGCAGGAACTTTACACCAATCCCGTCGACAGCGCTGCTGCGCAATTTTTTGCCTCCTACAACCTCTTTTCGGGCACGGTTCACGGCGGGCAGGTGAAAACGCCCCTGGGGCCTGTGCCTGCCGGGAAAATGGCTGATGGAACGGACGTTGATGTGCTTGTCAGGCCGACTGCAATCATGCTGGCACCCGGGCACGAAGGCGTGGAAGCCTATGTGCGGGAGTCGCGGTTTCTGGGAGAAGAGCAGCGGTTGACACTCGCGATGGCCGGTCATGACGAAACCGTGACGGCAACGCTGGAACGCTCCGCCATGGTCTCGCAGGGCGGCACTCACAGGTTTGTGCTTGATCCCGGAGCAGTTCACATCTTCAAAAAGCCCTGAAACAGGGCCATATGCGTTTTCCTTGCAGGTGCGCGGCGGAATTGCGATAACCGCGCCGATCTGCGATAAGCAACGAAGAACAGGTGGGGCCGCAGCCCGCCAAGGCAGAATTGAGGAGTGAGCAGTTATGGGTTTTGGTTCATGGTGGCACTGGGTCATCCTGCTGGTGGTCGTGCTCGTGCTGTTTGGTGGCAAGGGCAAGGTGTCAGACCTCATGGGTGACGTGGCCAAGGGCATCAAGAGCTTCAAGAAGGGGCTCGCCGATGATCCGGCTGATGCCGCCGCCAACGACGTGAAGGCGCTTGGAGAACAGGCTGCCGATGCTGCCAAGCAGACGGCCGACAAGGTCAAGGGCTGAGCGCAGCGCCTGAACCGCGCAAGGTTTTGCGCGCAGAGGACAGGGCATGTTTGATTTCGGCGTCGGTTATTCCGAACTGTTTGTACTTGCGCTGGTGGCGGTGATCGTCATTGGCCCGAAAGACCTGCCGCGAGTCCTGCGCACCTTCGGCCAGTTCATGAACAAGGCCCGCCGCATGGCGGGCGAGTTCCAGTCCCACGTGGACGCTGCCATGAAGGACGCTGGCGTGGCCGACATCCGCAAGGATATCGAAAAGGCCAAGGGTGCCGTAACCCAGGTGATGAACACGCCGAACATCGTGCCCCCAGTCGTCTCCCCGGGCTACAACCCGTCCGACAAGAGCTTCGAGGCCTATTTCGGCACGGCTCCCAAGGCAGGTGAAACACGCATTGCCGGTGAACTGGTGCAAGAGGGCCAGGCCGCCGCATGACGCAACAGGACATCGACAACTCCGAAGCCCCCCTGATGGATCACCTGCTGGAGCTGCGCTCCCGGCTGGTGAAATCCGTCATCGGCTTTGCCATCACCTTCCTTGCCAGTTTCTATTTCTCGTCCGACATCTTCCATTTTCTCGTGAAGCCGTTCGAGTGGGGCACCGGGCAGGATGTCGGGCTCATCTCCACCAAGCTCCTTGGCTTTTTTCTCGTGAAGCTGAAGATCGCCATGTTCGGCGGCATGTTCATCGCCTTCCCGCTGATCGCCACGCAGGTTTACCTGTTCATGGCGCCGGGCCTCTACAAGCACGAGCGCCAGGCACTGGCGCCATATCTGGTGGCCACGCCCATCTTCTTTGTGATGGGGGCCTGCCTCGTCTATTTCTTCCTTCTCCCTGTCGCCATTCACTTCTTCTACAATTTGGCCGCCGGTGTGGGTACGGTCGAGAGCGGGGAAAAGAACCTCGTCACCCTCATGCCGGACGTCGAGGCCTATCTCGATTTCGTGATGATGCTGATCCTCGCCTTCGGGCTGGCCTTCCAGCTTCCGGTCATCCTGACATTGCTCGGTCAGATGGGTGTCGTGACCTCGCAGCAGCTCAGGAGCGGTCGGCGCTTTGCCATCGTCGGCGTTTGCGCCGTGGCGGCCGTCATCACGCCGCCCGACCCGATCTCCATGCTCTCCATGGCAGTCCCGCTTGGCCTTCTCTACGAACTCTCGGTTTTCGCCGTTTCAGTGCTGGAGAAGCGTCGCGCTTCGGCTGCGGCAAAAGAGTCAGACAGCACCGACATAAAACCTGTTTGAGGTGAGGGGCGGGCCTCACTATAGAGGGGCCGATCCCGCCGCTTTTTTCACAGGTTCTGATTCCGATGCATGACATCAAGGCCATCCGCGACAATCCCGCTGCCTTCGACGCCGGCCTGAAGCGCCGCGGCCTTGCGCCCCAATCTTCGTCACTTCTCGCCGTGGATGAAGAGCGCCGGACCCTGTTGCAGTCGCTGCAGGACGCACAGAGCCGCCGTAACGACCTCTCGAAGCAGGTCGGCGAAGCCATGAAGTCCGGCGACAAGGCGAAGGCCGAGTCCATCAAGACGGAAGTTGCGGCGCTCAAGGACACCATCACCAAGGGTGAGGATTCAGAGCGGACCCTGACCCAGAAGCTGACCGACCTGCTGGCCATCATTCCCAACCTCCCGCTGGACGACGTGCCCGACGGCGCGGACGAACACGGCAATGTTGAGGTGCGCCGCTGGGGGGCGAAGCCCGCCTTCAATTACGATCCCAAGCAGCATTTTGAACTGGGCGAGAAGCTGGGGCAGATGGATTTCGAAGTGGCAGCCCGCATGTCCGGCGCGCGCTTCGTTGTCATGAAGAAACAACTGGCCCGCCTGGAGCGCGCCATCGCCCAGCTGATGCTCGACATCCAGACCGAGAAGAACGGCTACACCGAGCACTTCGTGCCTTTCATGGTGAACGACAGCGCCATGTACGGCACAGGCCAGTTGCCCAAGTTCGGAGAAGATCTTTTCAAGACAACCGATGGCCGCTGGCTCATTCCGACGGCCGAGGTTTCGCTCACCAACACGGTGCGCGAATCCATCCTTGATGAAGCGACGCTGCCGCTGCGCCTCACCGCCTACACACCCTGCTTCCGCGCTGAAGCGGGTGCCGCAGGCCGCGACACGCGCGGCATGATCCGCCAGCACCAGTTCTCCAAGGTGGAGCTTGTCTCCATCACCACGCCCGACCAGTCACGCGAGGAATTGGAGCGCATGACGGGCTGTGCGGAATCCATACTGCAGGCGCTCGGCTTGCATTACCGTGTGATGCGCCTGTGCACCGGCGACATGGGCTTTGGCTCGCGCATGACCTATGATCTGGAAGTCTGGCTGCCGGGGCAGAACGCCTTCCGCGAAATCTCGTCCTGTTCCGTTTGCGGCGACTTCCAGGCCCGCCGCATGGACGCCCGCTACAAGCCAGCGGATGGCAAGGGCACACGTTTCGTGCACACGCTGAACGGCTCCGGCCTCGCCGTGGGCCGCACGCTGGTGGCGGTGCTGGAGAACTACCAGAACCCCGATTGCAGCATCACCATTCCGGAGGCGCTGCGGCCCTACATGGGCGGCAAGGAAAGGATCACGGCCTGATGCGTATTCTTGTGACCAATGACGACGGCATCCACGGCCCCGGTCTGGAAGTCCTCGAAGCCATCGCCCATACACTCTCTGATGACGTCTGGGTGGTGGCGCCTGACGCCGAAAGGTCAGGCGCTGGGCATTCGCTGACGATTGCGGACCCGCTGCGTTTCCGCAAACTCGCGGACAAGCGCTTCGAGGTCGCCGGCACGCCGACCGATTGTGTAATCATGGCGGCCCGCAAGATCATGCCGGGATTGCCAGATCTGGTGCTGTCAGGTGTCAACCGTGGCGCCAACATCGCCGATGACGTGACCTATTCTGGCACAATCGCAGCAGCCATGGAGGGCACGGCGCTGGGACTCAAGTCCATCGCCCTGTCGCAGGTCACGGGGATTCACGATAACGGCGAAAGTTTCGCCGTGGCACACGCCCACGGCGCAAGCATCGTGAAGAAGCTCGCTGCCATGTCATTCGGGCCGGGCGTTCTCATGAACGTCAATTTCCCGGACTGCCGCCCGGACGAAATGCAAGGCATCGAGATCACCCGCCAGGGCAAACGCGACCAGAGCTTCCTGTTTGTGGATGAGCGCGTGGATGCCCGCGGACGGCACTATTACTGGATCGGTTCCGCCAAGGAGCGTGGCACCCCACCCGCCGGAACCGACATTGCCGCCGTCTTCGGCAAGCGCATTTCCGTGACGCCCCTCCACATGAATCTCACGCAGGTGGAAGCGATGGATGCCCTGAGAGGCGTCTTTGGCTGATCCCGTGAAGTGGTGCCGGCTATAGGACTCGAACCTACGACCCCCTGATTACAAATCAGGTGCTCTACCAACTGAGCTAAGCCGGCGCTGGCACTCGGGCGATTCAGCCCTGTTGCCGATGCGGCCTCATAGCCTGCTGCGCCACCACTTGCAAACGTGCGCGCCCTGCGCCGTCGAGGGCCCCAAACGGCGCGATCCACTCTCCACCCCCGAGAATTGGCAAGCCTCCTGCAACTCCCCCGGCAAGTCGTCGGAAAGCGGGCCTTTCTGTGCCGGAATGACACAGACCGTCAGGGACGCGTTAACAAAGGGGTTGAGTCATGAAATTCAAGACACTTGCAGTCCTTCCGGCCATGCTTGCGCTGGGGCTCTTCATCACGGGGCCGGTGCACGCCGGCAAGAAGGGCGGCCACGGGCGCTCACATGGCGTCAGCGCAAATCACGGCGGCGGCCAAGGTGGTTCAGGTCACAGCAAGAACGGCGGCGGTGAAGGCGGAAATGGGGACTGGGGCGGCAACGGCG
>ERZ1645187.377-NODE-377-length-43544-cov-24.042103_pt1 | contig 43544 bp, 38 predicted proteins | sample MGYA00575352_ERZ1645187 | MGnify/ENA primary metagenome ERZ1645187 (study PRJEB40837, sample SAMN11349314) | freshwater sediment metagenome | isolation source: river sediment | host: Sediment | place: India: Wazaribad , New Delhi | collected 2017-02-21 ... | reverse complement strand
ATTAATCGATTTTGAAGGCTACACCCGGAATTTTACGGGATAAACCGTCCGGACCTTTCACTTTAATTTCTTCCAGATAGAAAATATCACCTGGTTTAGCTTTTGCGATAAATGCTTGCATGGCAGGGCTGAAATAAGGACCTGATGCGGAAGCAATACCCGGATCCTGTAACTTAGGCTGATAGAACATATTGAAGCTCAATACTTCAAATTTCGCATCGAAGTCGAAGTTTTCCAGATCCGCTACAACCCCTTTCTGTGCTTTCCATACGCCCGCGTTGATTCTACCACCCGGCATACCGGATACTTTAGCAATCGGGTTAGGAATGAGTTTCACACGGAAAGGGAATTTACCATAGCTTTTACCATTAGCACTTACGTTTACGTTAGTAGTACCCTGTGTTGTTACACGAACAGTGTAATTACCACCGCTACCATTGATAGAACCGTTATCCATCGTCACGTTCAACTTGCTTGCAGATACACCTGCTGCAGAGATTTGTACCGGATTGTCAACACCAATATAGAATACATTCATTTTGGTTGGAGACACGGTAGCAAAAGGAGCCGCTACAGTATATTTGAAAGGAGGTAAAGGATATGGTGTGATAGCACCGGTGTTCGGGTTACGCAGGTTGATAGTACCTTTCAGTTCGTATTCACCGATACCAGGAGACGCTGTATATTTACCTACACCGTTTTCATCCGGACGCAATGTCTGACCATTCACGTTGATAGATACATTTTCGTTTTTAGAACTGGTAGCTGCCAGGAATACGTTTGCCTCGAATTTCTCACCTTGTAAGATATAAGAAGTAGGCGCTGTGATTTGAGCAGAGAATGCGTCAAACACGATTTCCTTTGGTGTCAATTCTTTCGCGTCACCGATTTTTTGGTAGAAATAAGATACCAACTGACCTTCTGTGCCTTTTACGTCGGCTAATAATTTAGTCAACATGGTCATAGAAGCGATGGGAGGCATTTGATAGAAGTTTTCAGAAGCCCAGTCACCACCTTTCTTTTGCGGTTCAGTGTTCAAAGGCAGACGGCTGGTCATCATTTTAAGATCAGCAGTATCTACCAGTTTGAGTGCTTCTGCTTTAAAAGCATCAATTTTTGCTTTCAGCTCATAGCCTTTTTTATTTTTTTGCTCACCGATGAAGAAGCGCGTAGAAGCATCCAGATCGTCCTGGCGTTTCATGATAGCACCTTCTTCGCCCGGACCACCAGCTTCATTGATTAAATCCTGTTGTACTTCTGCAATATATTTTTGCAAATCTTTGGACATACCAATTAACTTTGTAGCGCGTCCTTCGTACTCAGTGATTTTCTCGTTAGCAGGTTCTTTCGCTTTTTTAACAGCAAAAGCAGCATAACTTGTTTCGGTATTGATATCTAATAATTTATTAGAACTGACAATACTGTCGTTAATAATTTTGAATGCATTCAGGATTTCAGATGATACGTTCAATGCCAAGAGTGCTGTTAACACCAAGTACATCAAGTTAATCATCTGCTGCCTGTTTTCCTTAGGAATAGACATATACTTACAATTTTTCTGCGGTTAACAATTGATTACAGTGTGTGAAGTTGGATTAAGATCTCATTGCAGAAAGCATGTTTCCGTAAATGCCGTTCAGTTTTTCCAGGTTAGAAGCTAAGCCACCCATTTGAGTTTTGAATTTCTCAGCATCTGCCAGAGAACCTTCCAGGCTAGTCATAGCTGTACTCAGATTACCGATGAATTTGTTCATGGTTTTCATGTGAGTAGTAGTATCCTGTAATTCCATTTCATATACTGCGTTCAATGCAGACAGATTTTTTGTAGCGTGTTGTACTTGTTCGTGGTATTGAGCTGCATCACCGGAAGCAGCTGCCAGTTTACCCATTCCTTCAGCAGCGGAAGAGAAAGATTCTTTCACACCGTTCAGGGAAGAAGCCGCAGATTTAGCAGCACCTGCAAACTCGTTAGAAGCTACAGTAGCATCTGCCAAATTGCCTAACTTACCTACGTTATCAGCAAAATGTTTCAGGTTATCGCCAAATCTGGACACCAGGTTTTGGTCAACTTTAGCCGCTTCGAGCATTTTATCCATTTCAGCAGAAAGTGATTTTTTTCCTGCACCTGCAGCAACAGCCGGAGCAGCAGCAGTAGAAGCATTTGGATCATACTGATCCAGCCCCGGATAGTATTTTTCCCAATAGTAATCCGGCTCCGGTGGAATAACCCCGGAAATGAAGAAGATAACAGCCTCTGTCAAAAGACCTGCTGTCAATGCGTAACTTGCCCAGGAAAAGTGTAAGATTTTAGCCCATGCACCGATGATTACAACCGCTGCACCTACACCAAAGAGCATATTTTTTGCCGTCTTGAAGGATTTGGTTTTGTAAAATGGAATTGAAGTTGCCATAAACTCTGATTTTTTGTTGGTTAGTTATTGTTGTTATTAATGTGTAAACGTAATAAGAAGAAAAATATTTGATTAGTTTCCGAAATCGTTCATTGAACGACCCATGAACGGCAATAAGCATCTGAAACCAATATAGGATTTAGTAGAATCCTGATATTCGTAAGATTTCGTTCCGCACTGCAGGAAGTAAGCGATATCTTTCCATGAACCGCCTCTGATTACCTTGCGTTTCATAACGGAAGCATCGTCTTCTTTTGCATCATATCGGAAGTCAGGCTGTTTGTCGTGAACGAATGCTACCGCGTCATCTTCATACGCTGTAGAGGTCCACTCCGCTACGTTACCTGCCATATTGTACAGACCATAATCATTTGGCCAGTAAGATTTTGCATTTACAGTATAGAAACCGCCATCTTCCGGATAGTTACCTCTGCCCGGTTTGAAGTTAGCCAGCAAACATCCTTTTGTATTGCGGATGTAAGGACCACCCCAAGGATATGGGGACAAGTTTCTGCCACCACGTGCAGCATATTCCCACTCGTATTCTGTCGGGAGACGGAACTGATCGATAGGTGCTTCATTTTGTTGTGTTCTGTAGTCATTCCACATTTGTGTTCTCCAAGCGCAGAATGCATTACACTGATCCCATGTTACACCTACTACAGGATAGTCATCGTAAGCTGGGTGAGTGAAATATGCACGTGTCATCGGCTCGTTATAAGAGTAAGCGAAATCTCTGATCCACACCATTTCATCAGGATAGATAGAAATTTTCTTTTTCTCCATGAAAGAGCTTCTTGGCTTGTCTTTATTTTCGCGCTGAGCAGCTTCTTTCCATTTGAACCAGGTATACTCGTACATTAATTTACGAGGATCCAAGTCTTTTTTACCATTGATTCTGTCAGCCTCTGTGTAGAACATAGGATCTAACTGAGCACCTTCTTCTGTCAGGCTGCCACCGGTATTCCAATTCATATCAATAGGCATATCCCAATTGATAGCTTGTTTACCGTTTTCACCTTCCTGCAGGTGATCTCCTCCCAACAATTGATGCGCGATAGAGTCGCGGACGTACTCTACAAACTGACGGTACTCATTATTAGTGATTTCTGTTTCGTCCATATAAAATCCTACGATGGAAATTTGTTTCATCTTGGTATTGAACGCATAGTTGACATCCTGGTCGGAAGGTCCTGCATGAAACACACCGGATGGCACGTATACCATACCGTAAGGAAGCAGGTTGTTGTCCCACTTCTGACGATCTTGTGAACCGATTAATTGTCCATCGGTACCACTGCCTTTACAGCTGACTAATAGCACAGCCACAATAGCAATTAAGGAAATTCTAAACTTATTCATCTTAGTTGTTTACGTTTTTTACCTTTGTAAAGATGTAAAAATATGCAAAAATAAATTAGCTTGTATGCCTCCGTATTATTTTTTGGCTATTTTTTCATTTTTTTACAAAAACCTCGGGTTATTAATGATTTTAGGGCTCTTATATATTTTCTTATTCGGCAACAAGTAGCTCAGTGATATCTCATGTGTTCCCTTGTTAACCGCGTTAAGTTTAGTTAAAGATACATCATAATTGTAAATAATGCTCAAATTTTTTACGGGCATAACGGCGACTATTGGGGATAACGATTCAAAAGAACGTTTATTATATCCTCTGACATTCACCCCGAGATATACATATTCCTTATAGCCCGCCATTATACTTAGCTCTGTCTGCACTTTCTTGAAATCAGAATATACGAGCACAGATGGTTTCAATGTAAAATCGTCCGACACCTTTATTTTGCTGCTGACATAGGTTTGCAGCACACCGCCATATACCGGCCGCAGCGACACATTGACGCCATCCAGTTTGTCGGAAGACTGTAAAACATTACTATAGCTGATACCGGCTTCTATCCATTTGTGTACGACAGAAACGCCCACACTGAAATGCGGACGTATACTCTTTTGCAACTGATTGGATAATGCGTCATCATTCAGGCCGGATTCATCTCCCTGCGGTGTAATCAGTTGCGTTCCATCTAGTTTGGAGAAAACCATTCCGGCATTCAGCCCTATTCCTATTTTCACTTTTTTCCGGATATCCTGGATGTAGGTATATCCAGCCTGTAATGTTGTGTTGTTATATGCTCCCAGCCTGTCATTGGCTACTACGAGTCCGGCAGCCCCTTTGATGGCAGGCAGATAAGCATCTGCGGCAGCATGTAAGGTTTGGGGCTGTCCTTCCAGCTTTGCCCACTGATGACGGTACACCGCTGCGAAACGGATACCTTCTTGCTGACCATAAAAGGCCGGATTGGACAATTGGGGATGAAACATGTACTGAGTGGTAGCCGGTTGTATCTGCGCATGCAATGCGGAAGTCAACCCACCCAACAAGGATAGCACACTCAGGACTTTTCTCCAATAGCTGCAAAGACTCATACTGTAAAAGTAGAAAAGATATTTGATAATAGCTGAACGAAAATAAAGGCAAAAAGTTTACCGGCTCTTTTTATTGGCCTGTATAATGTATTTTCGGATAGCATCTACCAACGATGGATTTTCCGGTGTCGGCGCAAAGATATTAATATTCAGACCATGCGCTTTTACCGCATCTGCCGTCGTATTTCCAAAAATAGCAAGACGGGTTTCATCCTGACTGAAATCCGGGAAGTTGGTATACAGGGAATCAATCGCGGAAGGATTGAAGAACACGAGCATGTCGTATTTCACATCGCTGAGGTCAGAAAGGTCGCTGGCCAGTGTCTGATAAATGACTGCTTCGCTGTATTGAATATTGTGCTTTGCCAATGCATCCACGAGCGCTTTATCACGAACATCAGAGCAAGGCAATAAAAATTTGCGATCCTCCTTGTGTTTCAGGATAAGTTCCATCAACTTAGGCAGTTTACCATCCCCAAAGGTTACCTTGCGTTTGCGGTACTGGATGAATTTCTGCAGGTACAGTGCGATAGCTTCGCTGATGCAGAAATAGCGATTATTTTCACTCACCTTGACACGCAACTCTTCGCAGATACGGAAGTACTGCTCGATAGCCACTCTGCTGGTGAAGATGACATTCTGATACTGATCGATATAGACTTTCTGTTTTCTGAAATCCGCCGCCTTCACGCCTTGCACATGGGTAAAAGGACGCCAGTCGAGTTTGATTTTAAACTCAGCGGCAACATCGATATATGGAGATTTTCCGTTTTCCGGTTTGGGTTGTGAAATCAGGATAGACTTTACAGGCTTGAGCACTGCGGAGGTCACTACTTGCGGCAATGGCTTCACTTCCACCAGCGGTTTCTTTTCTGCTTTGGCAGTTTTGGCCGGTGCTTTCACTACAGGCTCTGCAGGCTTTACTACTACGGTTTTAGCGGCTTTTTTAACGGGAGCTGGCTTTACAGGAGTTGTTTTTTTTGCAGGGGCTGCCGCCGCCTTTTTAGCAGGTGCAGGTTTGGCTTTAGCGCTCGATTTTTTAGCAGGGGCCGGCGGTGCTGCAGGTGCTTTCTTCGCAGCCGGTTTTTTAGTAGATGAAGAGGCGGTAACTTTTTTCGCTGAACTTGTTTTTTCTACTACTTTTTTTGCCATTTTTCCCTGGTTTTAATCAACAACATTACTCAAAATAAACTTCGCCACGATTGCCACCGGCATTATTCTGAATGCGCAAATATACAGAAAAAAATGTAGATTCACCGGAATGCGCACACTGCTAAGTAGTTGATAAGTGCGTACAATGTTGAAAACGACGAACAGCACGATACCGACTGCAACCGAATATATCAGATAGCTGAAGGAGAAAGCATCATTGTAAATAAATATAATGACCACTACGATACCTATCAGCGACAAGGCGAATTCCGAAAAAAGGCTGTATAAAAAATACGCTTTAAAAACACGCTGTGTACCTATCACCAGATTGAAGATAAATTCAACCAAATAGCGGACAGAATAAAACACAACAACCCCGATGGCAATGCGCAGAAACAGACCTTCATCAAAGTCGGTGAAGTCATTATCTGTGAAATAATCCAATCCTACATACAGCAATAATGCCAGCATTAGACTGTACGACAGGTACATGGCAAAAACGGCAAAATAGGAATCGTATTTTTTACTCTGCAGATAAATTTCATATTTTTTGATACTCACCATTCCCTCCCAGACGGCATAGAAAAAATCGTCGAGGATTAAGCGAAGAAACAGCACCACGGAGAACAATCCCGCGGCAACGAGCAGATAGGAAATATTTACAGTAGCGGGTTTGACGGGCTGTAACACCTTGCTATTACTACTTTCCCTGTGTATATCCAGCTGCTTTGTCAGCGCCTTCCATTTCGCGGAATCGCCCTCATATTTCAGTATGGAATCCTGAAAATGGGGATTTACATAACTGCTATTTCCACTTGCGGAAAAAACGGTAAACGCAGCACACATCAGCAGCAGCAGACTAAAATACCGCCACATACCCGAAATGGAGTTTGGAATTCCTGAAATCCATTTTCTGATATTTTTGCTGACCGAGTGCATATGTGAGGCCAAAAATACCAATTTTAGTTTCAAATGTGATACCGGCACCCACACCAAATGGAAAATCCTGTGTTATTTTTCTATCGAACTTCTGCCGGACATAGGCCGCATCCATAAATACGAAGAAATAGGAATTGCGCTGCACAATCATCCTGTACTCAAGCGTTCCTATCTGATAGGCGCTGGCGAAGATGGATTGCTCGTCAAAACCGCGCAACAGCTTATTCCCACCGATGCGTATCAGTTCATTGCGCAGCAAATCCCTGTTAAATACCGCACCACCATTGAGTCCGAAGCGGAAAATATGGCGTTGCTTCTTCCCCATCGGCAGATAATAATTACCCATCCAGAAAACATCGCCTTTCACTGACTTTTTCTGAATACTATCATACAGGCCGGCATAATTAAACTCGGGCGAAAACGGATCGGACAAGGTGGTAATCTGATTATTGGGCCTGATTTTCTTAACACCCGCGGAGCCGGTAATCTTCAACTCAAATCCTTTTCTGGGATTAAACAGATAATCCAGCGACTCATAGTAAGCCTGAATCCCGTATTGATTATTGACGGCATCGAGATTATTCGGCAATCGCTTATTCAGCTTGGCGAAAGTGGTATCCGCGGCGAGAATAATCGTCTGAAAATACTTGTAAAACCCTTTGATATAATTGTTCGATTTTGTCATATAGGGCAACCCCAGTTGCCAGGCCAGATCGAGCGAGGATGAATCCCGCTTATCCAGCTTAAAGGTAAAGTTGACACCCAGGGGCGCATTCAGCAGATAAGGATAATTGAAGCGGATATCCAGCATCTGCGATTTAGGCTGCAGTCGCTGCCATTGCAAAAACACCTCTTCCCCGCGGCGGAAAGCATTCTGCAGATGCACCCTCACTTCACCGGTAATCAGAATTTTTCCGTTGTTACTGCCGGGCAGAAAGCCGACCAGAAAATCAAAACTGTTGACTTTCCGTTTGTCCAGATAGAGATGAATATCCGCCTTTTCTTCCCTGAACAAAATGCTGGATGGCTGCCGCACCGTGGCATACGGCAATTTCTGCAGCAATTTATCTATTTCGCGGATGCGGCTTTCGCTGTAGGGTTTGCCTGATTTTATTCCGATATAATTCTGGATAAAACCCTTGGTAATTTTGGAGGAACCGTGATTGATAAAACTATCGATGGTAATAAACCGGCCTTTCTCCACGGCATATTGCAGTGTCAGAGAAGTGTCGGTCAGCAGCACACTATCAGTGCTCACTTTGGCAAACGGATAACCGTTGTTTTCGAGCTGCCGCAATTGTTCCTGCAGTTGCTTGTCGACGCCCGCCAGCGAAGGCGCTGTTTTGATGGCCTTGCGTTTGGTGTATACCACCGGATAATCTACCTCATACTGTTTGCCGGTATGCAGTCGCGCAAACACTGTATCTCCCTGACGGGACAGGCTGTCAAACGACGCTTCGAGATAGCCTTTATTGATTAATCGCGCGCGTGTATCAAACAGAAATTGTTCAAGTTCCTTGTACTGACGAAATGTATATTTAGGCTTGAGTTTGACTGCAGTCGTATCTTTCTCCAGCAACAAATAAAAACCACCCGCCTGCACCAAACAGGACATACAACAGAACAACAGCAGGGTGAGCGTATATTTTATCAAATGACGGATTAAAAAAGTGTGAATCAAAGTTATTAATTATTCGCTATACATCCTTACATTTACCGCTGTGGCAGGGATTTATCTTCATATACCATTTTGCCGGCAGGCTTGCACCTACTGCAATTTTCATTTTTCCACGCTGGTAAAAAACAAAGATGCTGTTATAGCCGCGATGTTGAAGGAAATCAGACTGCGCAGTGATTTCTTTCCTGAAAAAACGGAGATAGAGACCATTTATTTTGGCGGTGGCACGCCCAGTCTGCTGAGCGCCGGAGAAATCAATGCATTTATCAGCACTATCGGAGCGCACTTTGCCATTTCGGAAAATCCTGAAATTACGCTGGAGGCCAATCCGGATGACTTATCGGAGACCTATTTGCAGGAACTGAAAGCGGCTACGCCGGTGAACCGGCTGAGCATCGGCATACAGTCGTTTTTCGAAGAAGATCTGCAATACATGCACCGCGCGCACAATGCCGAGGAGGCACTGCAATGCCTGCTGCGCGCCCAGGCGGCGGGCTTCCATGAACTCTCCATCGATTTAATCTATGGCACACCGACCTTGAGTGATGAGCACTGGCGGCAGAATCTGGAGACAGTATTCCGCTTGCAGATTCCCCATATTTCCTGTTATGCCTTGACGGTGGAAGAAAAGACCGCGCTGGCTCATCAGATTAAAACCCGGAAAAGCACCGCGCCATCGGATGAACAGACTGCACGGCATTTCAGCATACTCAAGGAAGCAATGCGGTCACACGGCTACCTGCATTATGAGATTTCCAACTTCTGCAAAGAAGGACATTTTGCCCGCCACAATACCAGCTATTGGAAAGGAATATCCTATCTCGGCATCGGGCCTTCCGCCCATAGTTTTGACGGCACAAAAAGATACTGGAACATTGCCAATAATGCGGCCTATACCCAGCAAATCAATGATGGAAATAACGCCTTTGAAGCGGAAACACTGAGTTTGACAGACCGCTATAACGAGTATATCATGACGAGCATCCGCACGATGTGGGGCACGCGACCGGACTTTATCAAAGTGCAGTTCGGAGAAGCGGCATGCCAGTATTTCCGGAAAAATGCAATTGCTTTTATTGAAAAAGGTTGGCTGAAAATGGCAGATGATGCCTATATCCTGACGGAAAGCGGGCAACTCTTCTGCGATCATATCAGCGCGATGTTATTTATCAGCGAAGATTAACCCTGTGTTTAAATGCGTTTGCTGCACAATAGTTATTTTTGCGCTAAATACTTCAGACATGAAACAACCCTTCGGATTTTACGAGAAAATATTCAACGAACTTATTCCATTCAATCAATATGTCGGCATGCGCCTGCTGGAACTCAGCGAAGGTTACGCCAAAGCGATTATTCCATTTCAGCAGCATCTGCTCGGCGACGCCAGAGTGCAGGCCATCCACGGCGGTGTGATTTCCGCGGCCATGGATGCCGTAGGCGGTATTGCAGGCATCACCACGCTTACTTCCTACGAAGACAAACTTGTCACTATTGATATGCGCGTGGATTATATCCGTTCCGCCAGAAACACCGACCTGATTGTGGAAGCACGTATTGTGCGGAGCGGCAACAGAATCGTGACCACCAATATGCAGGCATTTGCAGCAACAGACAATACGCTGGTCGCGGAAGGACGTGGGGTATACAATGCCAGCAGAAAGAAAAACGATTAAATCACCGGATAAAAAGATAGACCATATAAGCCAGCAACAAGACGAACAGGAAACGGCATTTATGCAGGTTCAGTGTAAGCTTTCTGCCCATCCACAGCATACCCATGATGAGCAGAGACACTGCCAGCAGAATATAAATATCTATATTGAAAGAAGGATTGTATACAATGGGTTGTATTAATGCAGCCACGCCCAGCATACCCAGTATATTCAGCATATTCGTACCCACCAGTTTGCTGACTTCAAACTTGGACTGATTGGTTTTGGTAATCATAATCCAGTAGAGCATCACGACGGAACCGCCTATGGAAAGGATAAACTGCCCTAAGAAACGCTGCGACATGCCGTATTTGCGGGAAATATCAATGAGATTATCTACTACCAGGACACCGCCCGCGATAAGTCCGACTATACCAACCAGCATCAACACAACGGAAAACCAGGTTACATAATATTCCGGCACGGCGGGTTCGGCTTCTTCCGTAAACCAGATGACCCTGTTTTTGCGGTTATTAAAATAGCCGTATGTCATAAAAACAACAAACGCGCCCAGCAGCAGATAGGCTTCCGGTTGTGTAATATACAGTGTGCCGACATTGACTGAACTGAAGGACCGGTTCGCCAACCACCACAGCAGCAGGGCACTTGCCATCATAGACAGAATGCCTGTCGTAGCGGTATTTTTATTCGCGCGGATCGGCCGGTAGAAGCCGGTTATACTGAGTATACCCAACAGATTGAAGATAGCACTACCGATAATCGTTCCCATGACCAGATCGTGATAACCATTGTAGGCGGCCAGCAGTACAGTGAATAATTTCGGCATGGAAGTGCCTAATGCTACCACCGTAAAACTAATCATGGATTCGGGAAGCCGGGCGCGACGCGCAATGGAAGCCGCTCCATCGACCAGCATGCCTGTGCCTCTGTTGAGCAGAAAAAAACCTATCAGCAGCAAGGGTATATTCAGCAGCAGCGAAAGGTGTTTGATGGTCATGGCTCAATAATACAAATTCTGTTCACACAAAACAAGATTTTTTTTCCATTTTGCGTACAAAAAAAGGGCATCGCTGTGCGATGCCCTTTTTATCTGTTATGCAGACACTATAGCGTGTAAGACATTTTCACCATACCCATCATACCCTGTACGGCAGAACCTACAAAATACTGTTGTTTTCTGTTGTAGATATTTGTCAGAGATACGGTTACGTTGTATTTATTATTCAGGAATTTTGGTGTATAGGAAAGGTCTAAATCCATATCGTGGGTAGGATTTACACGTCCCACAAAATTACCCGACAACACCGGATAGCCGGCGCTCCAGTTCATGCGAACGCCCACGTTCAATCCTATTTTTTCCACGAAGTAATTCAGTCCGACATTCACTCTGTGTTTAGGTGAATTCAATGCCACATAACCCAACGGTGCGCTTTCCACTTTCACAGAATCTTTATCTACGAATGAGTAGTTTGCATTCACGGTAATTCCTTTTGGCAAGTACAAGTTAGTATTCAGGTCAACCCCGTACAAGGTTACATCGCCGATATTTCTCGTTACGAGCAACATATTCGGACCGTTCGCCTCTACCGGAGAAATGACACCGATAGGCAGGTTTTCCACTGCTCTTCTGATTAATCTTACAAACTCATCACCTCCGTCACCGTTGCCGTTTCCATCAAATTTCTCTGACTGATCGAGGAAGGCATTCATCGCCAGTTTAACGATAGGGTTGAGATTGTTGTAATTCTGTTCGATACGAGGGCCGAGATAATCCATCAGTTGTTCGGAATCAAACATTACTGTAGGAGTGAGTAAGGTTACCGGCGCGAGATAGTCTTTGAAATCGGTTCTGTACAGGTCGACCTGTATGCCAAACATCTTTCCGATGACGCCTTTATAACCCAGTTCATAGGTGTAAGTGGTGGTTGGTTTTAACTCCGGAATATCCTGTGTATTTACCCAGTTGCCATTATTGGATTCAAATTTCTGCTTCGCTGTATTCAGGTTGCTAACAACCTGATTAATATCATTCGGAATTGCCTGCGGAATAATAGATTTCACGACCTCAAGAATGATTGGATTCAACGGAGAGTTGGCATCAATATTTGCCTGTACACCAAACTGACTGTTGATTGCGCCGAGGATACCCTGCCATGCTGTTGCATTGAAGGATGCATCTCCCACATCGTGGAATTGTCCTGCAGTACCGTACGGTGATGAAAACTGCGGCAACACCTGTCCATCAAAGTTAGGATTAGCATTGTATACATAATTGAATCCACCTTTAGGCGTACCCAGATTTCTGATTTCTATACCGCCCGGGATTTCACCTTGTTTTACATCCACGTAATAAGCAGCGGAAGCCGGATTTTTGAAAGCACGGTTAAATGTCATACGGAGGTTGTGACCTGTTCCCGGTTTGTACACCACCCCTACTTTCGGAGAGAAGAGTGGTTTTTTCACCGCAGTATTGTAATCGAGACGAGTTGCTACGATGGCACTGAAACGCGGGTGAATTCTGTAATCCCCTTGCAGATAGATGCCGTATTCATCGATATTGTCACGATCTTCGAAACGTCCGTTCAGTGTTCCCTCTGTATTTGGACGCGTAAAGAATGCATCAAAACCGTACACGAGATTCACGCGTTTTTTGATTTCAGAGGAATGCTGCACCTGTACGGAATACATGTGTGACTTATCAATATAGCGACCGCCCACCGGCACGAAGAATGTTTTGTGGGAGTTATTGCCATTCATATAAGCCTGCACAAAGAGGTTCTTCCACATGAAACGCATCTGCGCCCAGCTGTAAGTCCAGTTTTTATTTTGCATAGCGCCAACCGGGCTGGTGATAATACCATTGCTCACATTGACACCACCTGCCAGTACGATAGAGAAATCTTCTTTTATCTTAAAGTCGAGGCGGCTATCCACCTGACCGTTTAATATTTTTTCGTCACGTTCATTTCTTACCGGACCGCCTACGCCGTTCGGGTCAATGCTTTCATCCGGACGTTCGTAGTAAATGGTATCTGCGGAAGCAGAGAATTTCGTCACGAAAGCAGGGTCACCCAAATCGCTGTATCTCCAGTCGTGGCCGGTAAATAATTTCGCGGAAACCTTTAACCCCATTTGCAGGTTCGGATTTTTCACATGAATAGTATCTGCATGATAGAAACCCATTGAAAAAAGGATACGATCTTTCAGTTTTTCATAGTCAAAACGCGGATTTTCGGAGTTGATTTCCGGGAGTGTATCCTTGATTCTGACACGTGCACCGATGGAGGTCCAGAATTTTGTTTCCTGATATTTCAAAGGAGACTTGGTGATGATATGAATAACACCGTTATTGGCGTTAGGGCCATATAATGCGGCTGCCGGGCCTTTCAGCACTTCGATGCGCTCGATGTCTTCATCGGTGGTGGTCATCATCTGATACATATTTAAACCTGTGTTTGGCAATTTAGCCACACGGTTGTCTGTCAGTGACATCACATCACTGTTGAAATATCCATTGAAACCGCGAACGGACGGTGTACCGCCCTGCACACCGGATTTCATCACCTGCACACCGGAAATATTCTTGAGGTGATCGGTAATATTATTTCCTGCTTTATTCGCGATAGCGGTAGCATCTACCGACACGATAGAAGCCGGTGCATCCAGGATTTTTTCCTTTGTTCTGGAAGCAGATACCACCACTGTTGTCAGTTCCGTCTCCTGTTCACCCATTTCTACATTGAAAGATTGTGAACCGGTTGCAATCATTTTCACGTCTTCGTAGCCCACATAGCGAAATACCACTTCATCCCCTTCGTTCACTTTCATCTCATAGTTGCCGTCAAAATCGGTGACAGTACCTTTCATCTTATCACCTTCCACAAAGATATTCACGCCAATCAGCGGTTCTTTGCTGCTGCGGTCGGTGATTACGCCTTTGAGCGTATACTCTTTATTGGATTTTTTTACAATTACCTGCGGTATATCTTTTTTTACTTTAGTGGTATCCTTTTCACGTTGTCCGAAAGCCAATACAGAAGTTACCATTAAACAACCAAACACAATGGTTTTGTGGGAAAAATTCATATATTTTACAATTTTACTACTAAAAGAAGACACATACTTACGTAATGCCTGAAAAATCAGGGCAAATATCTATAATTTAAAAAGAATAATGATTGCAATATTATGCACATCTGTAATTTACACGAAATGGAGTAACCAAAAACAAGTATAAATCACACTGATTTCTCAAAGTGTATCCGCGGGAATCCTGATTTTCATTCCATCCAGCTTTTCAGTCACCTGCAACTGGCAGGAAAGTCTGCAATTTCCGGTATAACAAGGCAGCGTTTCCAGCATACAAATTTCGTTGTCATTAGCACCTTCCAGATTGATTTCATCTTTATTCAATACTTCTACTCTGCAGGTACCACAGAGCGCCATACCACCACAGATACCTTCGATAGTCTCGTAGCCTTCACCTTTGAGCACTTCCATCATAGACATCTGAATACCCAAAGGAATTTCGAGTGGTTGAAAAGAAAAATCGTCCTGTTGAATGTATACGGTTATTGAATCCATCTAAAAACGGGGTGCCTTGCGGAATGAAAAATTGATTACATCTGAAAATTCGTACTGTTGAATAATTAGAAGGAGTTTACGCCGTTTACCGTAGTGTATTTCAGCGTAGGTTTTTTACCCAATATCAACTCGGATGCACTGTGACACATGATAGCTGCTTCGTGGAAGCCACACAGAATCAGTTTCAGTTTACCTTCATAATTGTTGATATCACCGATGGCGTAGATTCCTTTCACATTGGTAGAATAATCTCTCGTATCCACGTTGATGGCATTCTTCTCGATATTCAGTCCCCAGTTGGCAATAGGTCCAAGTTTCGGGCTCAGTCCGAATAATGCGAGATAGTAATCACAAGGAATATCTTTTGCAGTTCCGTCGTTATTGGTAATGGTCACCGACTCCAGTTTTCCGTCGCCATGCAGACCTGTAATATTGGAGTTGAGTTCCAGTTTTATTTTCCCGTCAGCAGCCAGTTGTTTCACTTTATCCACGCTGTCCGGTGCGCCGCGGAACATCTCACCACGGTGTACCATCGTCAGTTCAGCAGCCACATCTGCGAGGAACATGGTCCAGTCGAGGGCACTGTCGCCGCCACCTGCAATTACAATTTTTTTATTGCGGTATTTCTCCGGATCGAGTACCATGTACTCCACTCCGTTTTTCTCGTAATCTGCCAGATTTTCAATGGCCGGTTTTCTTGGTTCAAAACAACCCAAACCACCAGCAATGGCAATCACTTTTGCGTGAATTTTCGTATCGAGGTGAGTGGTGAGAATAAAAGAGCCATCTTCCTGTTTTTCAATTTCTTCCACACGCTCACCCAATGTGAATGTCGGATCAAACGGTTTTGCCTGTTCCATCAGGTTATCAACAAGTTCCTGTGCACCAACAATCGGATAGCCCGGAATATCGTAAATAGGTTTTTTAGGATAAATTTCAGACAACTGTCCTCCCACCTGTGGCAGATAATCCACCAAATGACAGCGCATTTTCAGCAAGCCGGCTTCAAAAATAGCAAACAATCCCACCGGACCGGCGCCGATTATGCAAATATCTGTTGTAATCATGATAATATGGTTTGAAGTCTACAATAATAAAAACTTCCGGACACCCGAAAGCACTCCAAAAATAGAAAGATATAGATTAAAGGAATGTTATGATTTCAGTAAAAGGAATATCAGACGAATTTATCATCCATTCTCCTAAAAAATACAACTGTTGGTCAGCTGCTATATTTTTTCCAATTCAATTTTCAGAACGCCGTCTTTATATTTCACGGAGACAGGCTCATCTGCTACCGCCTGAGGCAATGCCACAGATTTGCTCCACGCTGAATAGTGATATTCCTTGACAACGAACTGTTTATCCTTTTTAGATGCAGCAGCTTCTTTTTCACTGCTGACAGTCAGGATAGGTCCGTTCACCTCAATTTTCACATTCTTCTTACTGAGCCCCGGAATAGAAATGCTCACCTTATAGGCATCTCCATTGTCCCGGATATTCCAGAATGGTGTCATCATCACCACAGGAAGCGCCGGCACTTTTTTGGTGGTTTTCTTCACCGGCTTTGCTTTTGCGACAGCTTTTTTAGGGGCTGCCTTAGAGGTCTTTTTTACAGTTGCCATAGTTTTATAGTTTATTCATGGGTAATCAATACCGGCATTTTCACTTCATTGATGATGGTATTAGCCATGCTCTTTTTCAACCATCGGGAGAAAGCAGTGCGCCCGTAAGCACCCATCACAATAAATCCATTATCTTCCTGCATTTTGAAATAACTGAGCAAGGCATCGCCGATACGGTCGTGGTGTTTTACATCAATGGTTAGACTGGTAAAATGCTGATGCAATAAATCCTTGATATTCTCACTTTCTTTCAGGTGATTGGTGGCTTCTTCATTGAAGGCGACCAAAGTAGTTGCCTTGCTGCTCCATTCCGGAAAGAGATAGGAATACATTTTCATGGCGTATACACTGGACGGCGAGCCATCATAACACAAAAACACGTGATCAGCCGCTACTACTTTAGGTGGCACCACCACAACGGGACAGTGGGTATCTTCGAGTACATCCACCACAAAGCCGGATAACTGATGCGCCCTTCCGTAGGTAAAACTCATCTGCTGATCAAGCACAAGCACATCCGCAAAGACGGATTCATCGAGCAAGAAACGTACCAGATCGGTTCCGTTGTACACATGTAATTTATGCTTCACACCTGCCGCATTGCATTGTTCGTTGAAGCGCTTCATATTCTCCTGAATGTGCGCTTCGTCTTCTTTCTGCTTCTGGATGATATGGGTGTATTCAGCCGGAATCAAATCAAAAGTACCCGGAATTTCCGCGGTAATAAAAGACAAATCATGCAAAAAAACGCCCAAGGTCATCCCGCCAGCCTGACGGGCAATCTCTACGGCATACTGAACGGCATGTTCACTATAGGAAACGGCATCTATGGCCACTATTACTTTTTTCATATCCTGTAAGTTAATCAAATTTCGATAATTAGCCAATAAAAAAATATGACAATTATCAGGCACAGGATATAAATCAATACGCTCCTTATATCTTTTTCCAGTGGCCGGACACCCAGTACCATCCGCCCGATGTAGCCTTCCAGTGACCATCTACCCACACTGCTGCTTTCGGTGGCAGCAGCCATTTCCCGTCTACCCAGATATATTGTTGCTTTTTGGGGTGCCAGATCCAATCGCCACTCACCCAAACATATTGATTTCCGGGACTTTTGGGTTTTACCACTACCACTTTTGGAGCGGCGGGTCTCACTTTCACAAATACACCGGGACGGGCATGAGTCACTATTGCGAAAGTGAACAGCAGCAAGGTGAAGATGAACTTTTTCATAGGAATTGATTTTCACTTTTGACCAACCAAAAGAGAAAAGGTTTAATCCAAAATTTTTTTTTGAAAAAAGTTGCATATATGATTGATTTCATTTTACATTTAACCGATGATTTCAAAACTCATTAAGAACATACTATCCATTGGGAAAAAGGTAAAAACTGAAGAGCCTATGAAAGCCAAAACACCAGCTTCCAAGAAAGCGGCCAGTGCAAAAGCGCCTGCAAAGAAAGCAGTGACAGCACCGGCAAAAAAAGCGGCACCTGCTGCCAAGAAAAAAGCAGCAACAACTGCCAAAGCAGCGCCCGCAAAAAAAGCTACTGCGAAGCCTAAGGCTGCTGCTCCTGCTAAAAAAGCAGCAACGCCTGCAAAGAAGGTGACTGCACCGACTAAAAAAGCAGCAGCACCCGTCAAGAAAGCGACAGTTCCGGCAACTAAGAAAGCAACTCCGGCAAAAGCAACACCAAAGCCGGCAGCATCTAAAGCAACTGCAAAGAAAACAAGCGACGCGACACCTAAACCGTCAAGCACCGGCACAAAAAAAGCAGCAGCCACTAACAATACCACTACAAAAACCAAAAACACTATAACATTACCCGAAAAAAAATCAGCAGAGCCTAAGAAAACAATCTCCCAACCAACCCCAGCTAAACCAACAATGAAAACAACATCCAAAAAGGACGCGAAAGAGGCTACTCCTGAAAAAGAAACCAAAAAATCCAAAACGGCGGAAACACCCGCACCGGCACCACGACCTGCCACACCTTCTGACGGAAAAAGAAAGGTAATCGTTGACTACAAAAATGTACCGGATGAAGTACTGAGAGCATTATCCGAAAAATATCCGCACGGATACAACAAGGGTATCATCCGATTCACCAACGCTAAAAAAGAACTGGTATCCGCCGTTCCTATCGAATTGGGCGACACTTCCTATCTGGTAAAAGTGAGTACACAGTTACAGAAAATGGTAGATGACTATGACGAGGAAGAATTGTTCACTGACGTAGCAGCTCCGATTGAGAAAGAAATCTCCGTAGGCGCCGGAGGCGACTTCGATGATTTCGACAAGAGTGATGATGAGGACTCTCCAAAAAGAAAATCAAAAGGTCGCGTTAAAAGTGCTGACGACCTGGAATACGGTTTCGACGATGATGACGACGACGATGATGACGACGATGATGACGACGACGAAAATTATGAAGACAGCGATGATGACGAAGAAGATGACGAATAAAAAAAAAGAGAGGTTCCGGTTGGAACCTCTCTTTTTTTTATGTTGATGCGTTATGAATTAAAATAACCCGGTGAAGAAAGCAAAAATCCAGACAACCACATAGTAAGCAGCTATTCCGAGCAATACAAAAATCAGGGTGAGCACAGCCAGGATGGGCAATACAATCGGCCAGGCACTTCCCTGATGTTTTCCTTCCTCAAAATGTTCGAGTGTCAGAATAAGATTTCTGCGATTGGCTTTATAAAAAACGTCGAAAATGCGGCCTAAAAACGGAATAAGACCGACCAAACCATCTATCGTAATATTGACAATCATCTTGGCCACCACACGCCCGCTGGCACCATTTCTCACCATGGACACCAATAATATAGCGGATATACTGTAATCAACAAGGTCACCCAATCCGGGAATCAGACCAATAATCGGATCTATACCAAAGGTGATATTCGTTCCGGGAATGCGGAACTGGCTATCCATCAATTTGACTACCCGTGCAATACGCTGCAGGGAAATCGGGATTTTTTTACCTTCTATTTGCTGAATTTCCGGCATTATCAAGGCTCTACTGTAATCATCTCCAGCCCCAGCAGGTGTTTTTCTTCGTAAGAAACTTCGATAAAACCAAAAACACCACCGGATGCTTCTGCTACCGCGCGTCCCAATGTTCTGAGTGATTTGAGATATGCTCGTGCATACAGGCTGTCCACCTTAGGAAGAATTTCGTTCAGTTTTGCCAGTTCTTCCACGAGTATGCGGGTGCGTTCTTCCGCCTGCAGGCTGCCATAAGCTGTCGCCAATTTTTTCAGATCGGCATCAAAACGCTCGCCGGTTTCTTTATAGAAGTCGAACAAAATTGGATCTCCTGTGCTGGTACGGATATGCACGACGTGTTTTGATTGCGCCTGTTCAGCTGCATCAAAATTATCATCTGCACCACCAATTAAATATGCTACAATGGCTGGTGCCTGATAAACTAAATCTCTTTCTTCTGAACTCAGATGTTGGAATTGGGCGATAGACATGATAAAAATTTTGCGCTAAAGTACTGATTTTACCACAATTTTGGGTGTGGTGGGATAAAATATAACTATTGTCTTACATAAGGGGCAGAAAAAACGCCTTTCTGAGTAAGCACTGTAATCTGATACCATCCTGCAGGCAGAAATGAAATATCTATTACTGCCGTATTTTGCTGATTCCCGTAAAATGGAGGAATGGCGGCTCCGGCTACCTTCCTGCCGGTGGCGTCAAACGCCGACCATACATTACTCCCTTCCGGCATACCACTGACCTGAAAGACACCGTTACCGGCATTGGGTATCAGCGTCAGCAGCTCATTTTTTTCCTTCACAATGGCGGTTGCCTGCGGTATTTCGTAGACATTGACGATTTCAAAATGGGAAGAATCATAGTCTTTATTAGAGCCCATTTCCCGAACTGTCACAATATCTATCCCACCGGGTGCAGCGATTTTATAATCCGCGTTTCTGTGTACATGTCCGGACATCCAGAGTGCCAGCTGTTGACGGAAGGGTACCAGCATATTGGTGAGCTGATTGAGTTCGTCGTACTCAAAGGCAAAACCTGCAGCAATTATCAGGAAATTATCGGTAGGCGGATGATGGGAAACGACGAAAGTGTTTTTCGGTTTTTTATTGGTTTGATTTTCCAGCGATTTTTTGAACCATTGAAATGTACCGCCCGACCAGTTCATCAGCTGCGCCTCCGGTCCGATGCCCGGCTCTTCCTTGCGCACATGATAACGTGGATTAAAATCGGTGATATAAAACACCGCGCCTTCATATTCAAAAGAAAAATTCTGCAGATAGGTTTCCAATCCGGTTTCCGGATTGTAGGTGCGTGTCAGGCGCGTGCCATCATTCCAGTTATCGAAAAACAGACGCGCCTTGTCATATTCTTCCGCAAAAATCTCATTCATCAGAGAATCACCGTAGGCATATGGTGCTTCCTGACCGAAACGGACATAAGGCCACACATCGTGATTGCCGATACATGGTACGTAAGGCACCTTGAGGTCTTTCATGATAGACTTAAACATCATAAATTCGGAGGTTTCTGCGCTGCCGGTAAGGTCGCCCGAGACGATGACAAAGCGGATATTCTTTTCCTGATAATTTGCGTTAATCCATTTTACGGCCTCGCGCAGACTTTTTGCCGGCTGACTGTTATCCACGGCAGGCATGGTATCATTCACAAATCCGGGTGTCCCGTAATCGGAAAAGCCTTCCCCGATGTGCACATCGGTAATATGCACAAAGGAAAACTTATAGGTTGCTCCCGGCTGCTGCGCATTGACATTATACTCTGGCATTACTTTTGTTTGTGCAACAAGCAGCAACGATGAATAAAAGACAAGGGCCAGCAATACGGCCATATTGCGGAATGATTTCATACATTAAAAGTACTATTTCTTTAAAAAAAAGCAAACGCACCAGTTATCCACAACACAATAGCAACATAACTTTGTACGTTAACGTTTAAATCTTATTTTTGCTCAATATACATTGATTACTATGGGAATACTTTTGCAATCCACTACCGTATTAGATACCGCGCAGACCATTGCTCCGGCTGCACAAGAAGTTGTCAAGGACTTATCAATCCTTGAATTGCTGACCAAAGGCGGTTTTATGATGATTCCGCTCTTGCTGGCACTGGTAGTTGCCATCTTCTTTATCATTGAACGATACCTGTTTTTCAGACAACGTTCCGTCATCAATGACAATCTGGTAAGAGATGTGCTCGACAAATTATACTCCGGCAACCTGCAGGCTGCGGAAGCACATTGCATCCAGGATAAATCGGCATTAGGAAACATATTGCAGGCCGGTATATCTCAATTGGGCAAACCTATCGACCACATTGAAAAAGCACTGGAGATTCAATCCAATATAGAACTGAATGAAATGGAAAAACGCACCAGCTGGATCAGTATGATTTCGGGGGTGGCACCGCGACTGGGTTTCATCGGAACCATTTTAGGGGTTATCAAAATTTTCTATAATATTTCTCAGTCGGCAGATATCTCTATCGGTACTATCTCCGCGGGTTTGTATGAGAAGATGATTACCTCCGGAACAGGATTAATTGTTGGTGTAATCGCCTTTATGGGATTCCATTTTCTGCTGACAAAAATCGACAACTACTCCATGAAGTTGCAAAAACAGATTTTTGAGTTTGTGAGAGGTATTCAAAAACCGGTAAAATAACTGCCATGAAGATTCGCAGACGAAGAGATTTCCACGATGAGGACGCCATGGCATCCATGAATGACATCATGTTCTTCCTGATGTTGTTCTTCCTCATTATCTCCACGATGGCCAATCCGAATGTCATCAAACTGATGCTGCCAAAAGCCAACAGTTCAGAGCAGTTGGCGAAACAGCCGGTGACACTGTCTGTTACTGCCGACAAGCACTATTTCATCAATACTACGGAAATACCACTGGAAGGATTGGAGAACGCGTTGCAGGTAGCACTGACGAATAATGCCGACCCTACGGTTGTATTGCGGGTAGCGGACAACCTGACCGTTCAGGATCTGGTAGATGTCATGTCTATCGGGGCTAAGCTGAAACTGAAAATGGTGCTGAGTACCGAAGCGAAATAATCACTTCACTTCTTCTCGAATAAATTTGCGGATATCCTCAAATGCCTGTCGTCCTTCGTCGGACAATCCCGGTATATTCAGGAATCCATGCACCAGTTGCTTGTAATCGCGGTACCATACTGTATTTCCGGCGGCACGCATTTTATCAGCGTACCATTTCCCTTCATCTTTCAGCGGGTCAAATTCCGCCGTGAGCACAAACGCCGGCGGCAATCCGCTCATATCGGGCTGATACAACGGAGACAATTCCGGATTGCACTGATCTTCCGGATTCGGCGAATAGGTTTTCTGAAACCACAACATCGCCTCTTTCGTGAGCAGATAGCCTTGTTTGTATTGCTCTATCGATGGTGAATCTATCTTACCATCCACCCACGGATAGATGAGTACCTGCGCAGCCAGTTTAATCTCCGGATGATTTTTGAAATGGTGACAACAGCAAGCCGCCAGATTTCCGCCGGCACTATCTCCGGCCACCATTATTTTTGTGGCATCCACGCCTAATTCTGATGCATTTGCATAAACATGGTCCACCACCTGATAGGCATCTTCGTGGGCTGCCGGAAAAGTGTGCTCGGGAGCCAGTCTGTAATCAACAGAAATTACGGTACAATTATTAAACACACACAAGCGTCGCGCAACGTAATCATGTGAATCAATATTATAATAAACGAAGCCGCCGCCATGGAAATACAAAATGACCTTCTGATCCGGCTCCGTGGAATTGCGGTACAAACGCACGGGAATATGTCCTATTTTAAAATTCCTGATATCCTTAACCGGTGTCTTTTTATCAAACAGCAGCTTTCCCAGTTCAGATGCCCGAAGAGACGCTTTTCTTGCGGTATTCACATGCTCAATGCCTACTTCACGGATAGGCTGCACGTGATTCACAAACCACAATAAGGCACGAAGTTTCCAGTTCATATTTGGTCATTTATTACTTCCGTAAGATAGGAAAATAAAGATAACCTGCATTTTACAAAGGATAATAGTTCGCGCTACTTTGACACGCTCCAATCAAAAAAAACAAGTTACCTTTGTATGGATTTAGTACCATTGTATGGATTTATTTTCATCTACTCAACAACATGAATACATAGCGCTGACGGAAAGTCTGCTGAAGAAATCCGAAGATTTCATTCCGGAGCAGGAAGCGGAAAAGGTACTGGATGATTTAAAGAAAGTCATTAATTTCCACGACAAGCAATATTACACGGAAGCAAAACCCATCATCAGCGATTATGATTACGACCGGCTGTTTAAGAAACTGAAAGAACTGGAAGCTGCATATCCGCAACTGCTGACCGCGGATTCGCCTACGCAGCGGGTGGCAAAAGGGCTGAATGCGGAGTTCCCGACGGTGCAGCATCTCGTGCCGATGATGTCGCTGGAAAATTCCTATAACCTCACCGACCTCGAAGATTTTGACCGCAGGGTGCATGATGCATTGCCCTCCACGGCACAACCCGAATATGTGGTTGAGCTGAAATTTGACGGCAGCAGTATCGCACTGGTATATGAAAATGATATACTGGTACGCGCGGCCACGCGTGGCAATGGCGTAGAAGGCGATGAGATAACGCAGAATGCGAAAGCCATACGCAGCATTCCGCTGCAGGCGAAATTCTCGCAGTACGGCATCCACAGGATTGAAGTGCGCGGGGAAGTATTGCTCGAACTGGCGATGCTGGAGAAACTGAATGAAGAACGCCGCAAACTCAATGAAACCTTGCGCCGGGAAAACAAGAAAGAACTGGAGTTATACAAAAATGCGCGCAATACCGCGGCCGGCAGTCTGCGATTGAAAGACCCTGCCGAAGTGGCGGCCCGCAAGCTCGACGCCATGATTTATCAGATTGGCTATGCGGAAGACAAAGACGGAAAAGACATCACCCATATTTTTGGCACACACGAAAAAAACCTGGAAACACTCAGTAAGTTGGGCTTCCAAACACCTTTCAACGAAAAAGGCGTTTTCACTTCCATTCAGCAAGTAGAAGAATTTTGCAAACAATGGGAAAATAAGCGCGACAGCTACCACTTCGACATCGACGGTATGGTGATTAAAGTCAATCAGCTGATGATGCAGCAAACCATCGGACGCACATCGCACCATCCAAAATGGGCGGTGGCTTATAAATTCAAGGCGAAACAGGCCACCTCCACATTGCTCCACGTCGACTTTCAGGTAGGCCGCACCGGCGCCATCACGCCGGTAGCCAAGATTCAACCGGTGCAACTGATGGGTGTGGAAATCAGTTCCATTTCCCTCCACAATGAAGACTTTATTCTGGAAAGAGATATCCGACTGCACGACACGGTAATCGTGGAACGCGCCGGCGATGTGATTCCCTATATTGTGGGCTGCATTCCGGAGCGCCGGACCGGCAAAGAAACCCGCATTCATTTCCCGACGGAATGTCCGTCCTGCAAGCATCATTTGGTAAAACCGATGGATGAAAGTGTGTGGCGATGCATCCATCCGAACTGTCCCGCGCAACTGGAAGAACATCTGATACATTTCGTATCAAAACAAGCGATGGATATTTTCGGCTTCGGAGAAGAAAATGTCCGCACATTCATCCGCGAAGGCATTATCAGCGACATTACCTCTATTTATCGCATCGACTATGACAAAGTGCGGCAACTCGAAGGATGGAAAGACAAATCGGTGCAAAATCTGAAAGACGGCATCGAAGCATCCAAAAAGAATGAATTATACCGACTGATTGTTGGTCTCGGCATAAGGCATATCGGAAGCACTACCGCAAAGATGCTGGCTAAAAAAGTGGCTAAGCTCACAGACTTTCAGCATTGGACACAGGAACAATACAATGAACTCGAAGATGTCGGTCCGAAAGTGGCGCAGTCTTTATTTCAGTTCTTTACCGACGGAGAAAATATCGCGCTGCTCCTGGAATTGGAAGCACTGGGTGTCAATATCCGCAAAACGGAAGAAGTGCTGGATTCCGACAAACTGGGTGGCAAGACGTTTCTATTTACCGGCACGCTCACCCGTTTCTCGCGCGATGAAGCCAAAGTACTGGTGGAAAAAAATGGCGGTAAAAACCTGAGTGCCGTCAGTGCCAACCTCGACTATCTGATTGCCGGTGAAAAAGCCGGCAGCAAGCTTGCAAAAGCACAGAAAATCCCGTCGATACAGATTATTGACGAAGATACCTTTCTGAATATGATTGCATAAGTTACAAGTTATCTATATTTGCATAAATTTACAGGATGCGCAGAATACTCTATTTGTTAATAATTTTTACAGCTTATAGCTGCGGTAAAAAACATGTATATCATGAATTTCAGGATGTGAATGTAAATAACTGGGCATCACAGGACACACTTGTCTATTCCGTAAAAATTGATGAATCCGACAAAAACTTTCAATACGCCATTTCTGTGCGCCACCAGAAAGACTATGAATTTTCCAATCTGTGGCTGAAAGTGTTTATAAAAGGGAATGGTATAGATACCAGTTTCCGCTACGAAATTCCATTATTCAAAGCAGATGGGAAGCCATTCGGAAAATCTTCCGGCAGCCTTTGCACGCAGACAGTACCACTCACCACATCGCTTCCGCTATACAGCAAAGGCGACTATGAAATCCGTATCGTTCAGTTGATGCGCAAAGATCCATTGCCGGGTATTAAAGATGTAGGTGTCATTCTCGACATCAGAAAATAGATGCTTCCGCGCATATTTTCACCTTTTGGCCATATCTATTACATGCTGTTTCAGGAAATTTACACAGGAACTTAAAACTGAGCTATTCCTCTTATCTTTTTTTATGTATATCTTTATACAAAGAACCTGTATGAAGCATTTTTTTTACACTTTCATATGTCTCTGTCTGACATCGTTTTCCTATGCACAGTCGCTGACACGCGGTCCGTACCTGCAGAGTGCCACCAATAACAGTATTAAAGTAATGTGGCGCACTTCGGTAAAAACACCATCGGTAGTGAGATACGGTCTGACGCCGGAAGCACTGAACAATGTAATTACGGACACTGCCAGTGTAACCAACCATATTATTAAAATTTCCGGTCTACAGCCAAAGACCACCTACTATTACAGTGTGGGTTATGACAATACTTTATTGGCCGGTGCAAACAGTCAGCATCACTTCACCACGGCACCACCTGTAGGTGACACCAGCGGATTTAAATTCTGGGTAACAGGCGATTTTGGCGGAGGCAATAACGAACAGATAAAAGTGCGTCGCTGGTTTGAAAACTATATACAATCCAATTTTGTAGAGAACTGGTTATGGCTGGGCGACAACGTGTATAATGACGGAACCGATGCGGAATATTCCGCCAAAGTGTTTGACAACTATTACGGCTATGATTCCATTTTCCGTTTTCTGCCCTTCTACCCTATTCCGGGCAATCACGACTACAACAGCGTAAACCGTTTTGACGATCCATCGCAACATAAAGGTCCGTATTTTGACATGGTAGAAGTATTCAAAAACGGAGAAATGGGTGGTGTACCTTCCGGAACGGAAAACTATTACTCATTTGATTATGGCAACACGCATTTTATCGCGCTGAATTCAGAATTATGGCAATACATTTTCTTCGATCTTCCTAATCCATACAAGACATGGCTGGAGAATGACATCAAAAACTCCAAACAAACTTTCAAGGTGGCATACTGGCATCAGCCGCCTTATTCCAAAGGCTCCCACGATTCAGATGATGGCTGGGAACTCTTCATGAAAGGTATGCGCGAGCGCTTCCTGCCCATTCTGGAGAAATACGGCATCGACCTTGTATTATGCGGACACAGCCACGTGTATGAGCGTTCGTATCTGATTAACAAGCACTATGGCGTATCCGGCGCCTTCAACAGGAATACGATGATGGTAGACAGCAGTTCAGGTAACCCTGACAGTAACCGCACATATATCAAATACACTTACGGACCAAACAAAGACAAAGGCACCGTCTATACCGTCGTGGGCAACAGTGGCAAATCGGAAGAAGATAACGGACGTATGCACCCTGTGATGCACAAGAAATTTGCAGCCAATAAAGGTGTGGGCAGCATGATACTGGAAGTTAAAGGCAATACCCTGACGGGAACTTACTACAAAGACAATGGGGAATTGTTCGATAAATTCCGCATCATCAAACAGGATTCCGTGAGTGTTATTTCCGGCATCAAAAACAACTCGCTGATTCAGGACGTAAAAATATATCCGAACCCGTTCAAGAACCAGCTGATGGTAGAATTTAATGCGAAGCAAAGCGTTCCGACGGCTATTACCATACAGAATCTTTCAGGACAACTGATAGTACAAACGGTGTGGAACGGCAAATCCAATCTGGGATTTAATCAGGTAGAGATTGATGAATTGCATCAACTATCTGCCGGAGAGTATATTATCTCGATACAACAAGGCGACCATATCAGCAGTCAGAAAGTGGTGAAATTATAAGGAATATTTTGCCAGCAAGGCATCTACTTTTTGTTCTATTGCAGGATTTTTTACCAATACCGGTGCATGGTGCGGTTTAATTCGTGCGTCAATAATCATGGCATCACAAGCCCAGTGTTTGTGTTCAAATCGTTCATTGACGCCATAGATATCATGCGAAGGATTGCTGCGGGTGAAAGTAACCCACAGGAAGTTACTGAAATCAGCTGCCAGAAAACCGGCATCATCACATACGACCATCAACGGAAGATTGGAGAGTAGCACGCTATGATTGGAGAGCTCCCTGATGCCTTTTTCAAATTCGCTGGTTTCCGCATTATCCAGTTCAACCGCCAATATTCCTTTGGTGACCAGCTTAGGATTTTTAAATACAGCGGGCAAGCTGAAATTTGCGGGCAATTTATCCGCCAAATCTCTTTTCTTTTCACCTGCAGCAGCAATGATTACCTTACTGCCGGTATTGAGTCCGTCGCCGGAATAATCCAGCGTATCTATCGTCGTTTTTGTTTGGAAATGAACATCCCGAGACAGATCGATACGCTCGAGTATATGCTGAAAGAAAGCTTCTTCGTGGTGGGTGGTCAATGTGGTATGTTCGCCTTTATCCGCGATAAAGAGAAACTTCGCCAGCGACAATTGGCCTGTTCCCAGAATATGATTAGCAATAGTGAGCAATTCCTGCGGACGCTTTTCCGTGTAGTACGGTGTGTAGCGTTCGCTGCCGATCGCCAGCAACAGCGGATGCACTCCTGCGGCATCCACGGCATGCACTTCGTGCACACCGGGAATTTCTTTACTGATGGCACTGCCCGTCATTTCATGTATCATATTGCCGAAGGCGGTATCTTCCTGCGGCGGGCGTCCGACCACAGTGAAACTCCAGACCGCATTTTTTTTTGCATACACATTTTTCACACGCATCAGCGGAAAATCGTGTTTCAAAGAATAATAACCGAGGTGATCTCCAAACGGCCCTTCGGGTTTATTTTCATTCGGATATACTTCTCCGGTAATCACAAAATCGGAGTCGGTGCTGAGGCAGAAGCCGTCTTCATCGTACATATATCTGAAACGACGCCCACCCAGCGCACCGGCGAATGTCAGTTCCGACAGACCTTCGGGCAACGGCATCACCGCGGCGAAGGAATGCGATGGCGGACCACCGACAAAGATGGATACTTTCATCGGCTTGCCCAGTTTATTCCACTTCGTCTGGTGGACACCGATACCGCGGTGCAACTGATAATGCAGTCCGATTTCTTTATCCTGCAAATAATCATTGCCGGACAATTGAATGCGATACATACCCAGATTGGAATTCATCACCCCGGGCATATCCGGATCTTCGGTATATACAATCGGTAGTGTAACGAAGGCACCGCCGTCTTTTTCCCAGCATTGAATCTGCGGCAGATCCGAAATCTTTATTTTTTCAAACTGATGACTGCTCACTTTTTTGGGCAAAGCTTTCAGCGCGGCAAACGCGACGCTGATATTCTGTAACGGATGCTTCAACGCCTTCATCGGGTCGGTCTTCAGTGCAATCATCTTCTGCACGGGAGCAAGCGTATCGCGGAAAATAAATTTACTTCTCTCTGTTGTACCAAACAAGTTAGACACCGCCTGATATTTGCTGCCTTTCACTTTCTCAAACAGGATGGCCTTGCCGCCGGCTTCGTGAATGCGCAGATGGATAGATGCCATTTCAAGATAGGGATCTACTTCTTCTTTGATGCGCAACAATTGTCCGTTTTTCTCCAGATCTTCCAGGCAGGATTGCAGGGATGCATAGCTCATAGTCAGGCTAATAAATGATTATACAGTACTAACGCCAAAGTCAGCCATAAGTTTATTTATGCGACTCAATAAAAATCTTGGCATCGATATTAAACTGCTGCCACTCTTCCGCATGCGGAATATGCGCTGACAACGGGTATTTATTATTATCAAATGTCACATCATCAGAACCTACATTGCTCAGAAATTTCTGTGCGAGGTTATTTTTGGGCAACAGTCCATCCTGCGCGCCCCATACCAGCATCACGGGCAGTTTGATTTTATTCAACTCGGCAGTAAGATCCAAAGCTGTAAAAATGGAATTGCCGTTGATGGTTAACTCTTTGGGAGCATACTCCGCATTATTGGCTACGAGCTGCAACTCACCACGCGGCACACTGATTGTCTGATACTGGATATTCGTAGTATTGAATGCAATTCCTTTCACCTGATTCAGGTAATTCTGATGCTGTTTGAATTCATAATAGGTCAGGACGGGATGCTGCGCATAAAACAGTTTACAGTTTTTCCAGTAATCGACATTGCTGTTGAGTGCAATCATGGAATCTGCTTTATGTACCATCCATTGTGCGGACAACTGAATGCCGTTTTTTATATCATAAGCCGGACATTCCAGAATGGCGCCATTCAATTTTCGCTGGTGTGCCGTATCCAACAGATAGTAAGTGGACAATCCGCCGCCCCAACTGATACCGTGCAGGAATACCTTACTGGCTTTTGCTACTTGTTTGGTAAAATCTACAATATTATCGAGGTCTTCACTGAACTGTTCAATAGTCATCTCAGACGGCTTGATATTGCCTTGCGTCAATCCCGAACCGCGCTGGTCCCAATAGATTACCTTGTAAAATTTTTCCATTTCTTTCCAGTAGACGATGGAACGTTCCGTTTGTGCGGTTCCGCCCGGGCCACCATGAACAAATACGATAGCGATATCGGAATTGATATTTCCGCAAACGCGCACCGGCAGCGCGGCATCTCCTACTTTTACAAAATAATAATTATCTATCTGACTGCCATCCGGCTTCGGGTCGGGAGAGCAAGCGCTGAACAGTGCCACCACGCATATCCACAAGATAAATTTCGTATACTGTCGTTTCATCCTTTATTCTTTTATTCTTCTGAAAACATAAGACAATCCCACTTCCGTGTAGATGTGCCGTATCCATTTCTGATTGCTTGGGTAGCGGTAAAAGACACCTGCACCAAAATTGATGGCCAGTGGTGTTTTTTTATTTTTAGAGAAGTCATATCCGCCCATCAGCTTGCCACCCACCAGCAGATTATGGAAACCATAATTTACTTCCGTAAAGGTGCCATCCGGCTGACGCTCATACACCGGCGCATTGAGTTTGTTGTAGAGATATCCCACATCCGCGTTCACTTCCACAAAAAATCCTTTGACCATCGTATGTCGGTAAGCCAGTTCCGGAATAAAAAAGAAACCGGTATTGAAGCGTTTTCTGTAAATATACCCGAAGGTCGGTTTTACATAAATCTCGCGTTCCGCTACGCGCTTGCTGTATGCGCTTTTCCCTTCTTTAATTTTGGGTTTGTACAAAATGCGCATCCCTGCACTGACGGATAATCCGGGATTGATATTAGCCGGATTCAGGAATTCGAAGTCAGAAAGCAAAGAAAGTGTGGTAATCCACTTCTTATTTTTTAATCCTTCTGTTTTGATAAGGTCTTTATATTTGTCATCCTGCGCTGAAGCATTGCCCGCATACAGGAGGAAGAAGACCAGCAAACATGGAAAGGTAATTTTTTTCATGCAAATCGTATAAGTACACTTCTTAATAACGATACAAAGTAAATAAAAATTGTCAGTATTTGGGATATATTGCGGTATTATCCCCCGAAAGTAACACATCCGTAATTTAATAGAAAAAGCGCCCCTCATGGGGCGCTATGATACTAAACAAAAAAAGGCTTTTATGTATACCCTATTTAGGGAAAGATGGTAAAATTACTTTATCAATTACATGGATCACACCGTTGCTAGCTTCGATGTCTGTTGTTGTAATGTTTGCTACACGATCATTTGCATCTACAATTTTAGCGCCACCTGTGAGGTCGATAGTGAAGAATTCCTCACCACCCAGAATTGGAGCTACTTCCTGCTCATCTGACAAATCGCCTGCCAATACTTTTCCGCTTACTACGTGGTATTTCAATACATCAATCAGGAGTTCATCGCTGATATCATCCAGGCTTTCCACATCCAGTTCTTCCAATAAAGCTGCGAATGCGGCATTCGTTGGTGCAAATACAGTCAGAGGGCCTTCAGCTGATAATGCATCTACCAATCCGGCACGTACTACTGCCTGTACGAGGATGCTGAAGTTTTCATCAGATTGTGCAATCTGTACGATGTTTTTTGGTGCAGGAGTTTCTTCTTCTTTGCAACCTGTAAACATGAATGAGATGGCTGCAATAGCCAGCAACAAGGTGAATTTCATTTTTTTCATGATGTTATTTTATTTGGTGATTAATTACCTAAATAACATGGCTTGAATTATTTTGTTTAAGAATTTTGAAAAAAAATTAAACAAATGTGCAAAAAAACGAATTTCTTGTACAACTAATTGAAAATCAAATCATCAAAATCACCTTATTTTTCTATCAGCTGTTGTAAAATTTCTGTAGCTGCTTTCGCGATAACGGTGCCCGGTCCGAATACGCCCATCACTCCTGCCTGATACAGGAAATCATAATCCTGCTTGGGAATTACACCGCCACATACCACTTTAATATCTTCCCTGTCAATTTTGCGGAGTTCCTCTATCAGTTGAGGTATCAGTGTTTTGTGTCCTGCCGCCAACGAGGATACACCGATGATATGCACATCATTTTCCGCGGCCTGCATAGCCACTTCCTGCGGTGTCTGAAACAAAGGACCGATATCTACATCAAATCCTATATCGGCAAATGCGGTAGCAATAATCTTGGCACCCCGATCGTGACCGTCTTGCCCGATTTTAGCTACCATGATGCGCGGCCTGCGGCCGGTCTGAGCCGCAAAGGCGTCAGACATTTCACGTGCTTTCAGAAAATCTTCGTTCATTTTTATTTCGGAGGAATAAACACCTGCAATACTGCGGATGGTCGCCTTGTAACGGCCATATACTATTTCCAACGCCGAGGATATTTCTCCCAGCGTCGCTCTTTTTCTGGCAGCATCCACGCATACTTCGAGCAGATTCTCCGCTCCGTTTTCAGCTGCGGCTGTAATGCGCTGCAGCGCATGAGACACGGCGGCGGCATCCCGCGACGATTTGATTTGCTGCAGACGTTCAATCTGCTTGAGTCGCACTGCCGCATTATCTATGTCGAGAATATCAATTTCTTTTTCTTCTGTGGTACGGAAAATATTTACACCGACAATCAGATCCTGTCCGCTATCGATGCGGGCCTGCTTCTGTGCGGCGGCTTCTTCGATGCGCATCTTAGGAATGCCAGCCTCAATGGCCTTGGTCATGCCGCCATAGCTTTCCACTTCTTCTATGAGTGTCCAGGCTTTGCGGGCAATTTCATCAGTGAGACGCTCCACATATCCGGAACCGGCCCACGGATCAACACTCTGACAGATACCGGTTTCTTTCTGGAGATAGATTTGCGTATCCCGGGCTATTTTAGCCGAAAAATCTGTCGGCAATGCGATGGCTTCATCCAGGGCATTGGTGTGCAGCGACTGCGTACCGCCCAAAGCGGCTGCCAGCGCTTCCACGCAAGTGCGTGTCACATTGTTAAACGGATCCTGTTCAGTGAGGCTCCATCCGCTGGTCTGGCAATGCGTGCGTAGCGCCAGACTTTTGGAAGACTGCGGCTGAAACTGCGATACAATTTTTGCCCACAGCATCCGCGCGGCTCTCATCTTCGCTATTTCCTTGAAATGCTGCATGCCGATTGCCCAGAAAAAGGACAAACGCGGTGCGAAGTCGTCAATTTTCATACCCGCCGCTATACCGGTGCGTATGTATTCCAGTCCATCCGCGAGCGTGTATGCCAGTTCAATTTCCGGTGTCGCACCTGCTTCCTGCATGTGATAGCCACTGATGGAAATGGAATTAAACTTCGGCATATTCCGGCTGGTATATTCAAAAATATCCGAAATAATTTTCATGGAAGCCTGTGGCGGATAGATGTAGGTATTCCGCACCATAAATTCCTTGAGGATATCATTCTGAATGGTGCCGCTCAGCAATTTCTGGTCGACACCCTGTTCTTCTGCTGCTACGATATAGAAAGCAAGAATTGGTAAGACCGCGCCATTCATTGTCATGGACACGGAAATCTTGTCTAAAGGAATTTCATCAAACAGGATTTTCATATCTTCCACCGTATCGATGGCCACCCCTGCTTTGCCCACATCCCCAACCACGCGTTCGTGATCAGAGTCGTAGCCGCGGTGCGTGGCAAGGTCGAACGCCACGGATAATCCTTTCTGTCCCTGTGCCAGATTTCTTTTATAAAAGGCATTGGAAGCCTCTGCGGTAGAGAAACCGGCATACTGACGTATCGTCCACGGCTGACTGACATACATGGAGGAATACGGCCCGCGCAGAAACGGCGGAATACCGGCTGCATACTGCTGATGCGGGAATATCGTTGCGGACTGCAGCGCACTGCGTTCCTGCTGTATTAGTTCATCGAAAGTGGGAATAGCTGCGGGTTGTTTCATACGGTCAGACTATGCTTTCTCTGCGTTTTGTGCACCGCCGGCAGGTTTTTGGGTGCTGATTTTTTCAAATTCCTTATCAATATAATAGAGACTTTGCGCGCCTTTTCCAATCAGCTTAATCTTGTCGATGATGCGATTGAACTGCACTTCTTCCTCTCTTTGTTCATCTACAAAGAAGCGAAGGAAATCTATGGTGGCGTGATCTTCTTCTTCACGAGCCACTTTTATTATATTGTAAATTGACTTCGTCACCTTCTGCTCGCCTTTCAAAGCGGATTCGCAGGTTTCCAATACATCTTTAAAGTCTGTTTTAGGTTGCTTTACAGCAGGCACTATGGCATGTCCGCCCACTTCATTGATATAATCAAAGAATTTCATGAAATGCACATGCTCTTCATCTGATTGTTTGCGAAAGAATTTGGCACAGCCTTCCAACCCTTCTTTTTCACACCAGGCCGCTGTAGCCAGATAACTGAATACGGCACTTGCCTCCAGTTCGAGGTGGTCGTTCAATGCTTTTTCCACTTTTTTAGGAATGATCATACTATCTTATTTTCTGATTAAACAACCGGAATGGCTAAATGTTGGATTTTGAACACCCGGCTGGTTTTCAAAATTAATTTAAAAAATCAAATCTGCCTAACAAAAAAGGCATCCGCATTAATCCGCCACGATTTCAACAGTTATGCTGGCATTGTCCTCCGTTGCCCGGATTTTCAGGATTTGCGTGGCCTCATCAAATGTCTGTGTATAGTCTGAAGTACCGGAAATATTCAGTTTCCATCCACCCGGATACAACTGACGCGGAATGAATATCTCTGTCGGCATCGGTATAGATGCGTTATTGACATAATTCATGTTGAATACCTTTGTCGCAGGGTCAAAGCTGAATGTATTGATTTTTCCGGCAGTAGCATGCGGGAAAACACGCAACAGATGCTGAGCCAGCGGAAGGACCTGGTCGCCGTCAAAAGGACTCCATCCGCCGCGGTCATTGCTCCAGTATGTCCAGTGCCACTGATTGCGGTCGAACATGGCATTCACATCTCTGAGATATTCCTCATATCCGGCATTGGTAGGCGACAAACCAAATTCTCCGCACACCAGCGGAATGCCTCCATGCAGCGCGACATCTTTTTTTCGCTCGCGTTCCCAGTCTTTCAACTGTTGTTTTGAACTGGCAGTATAACCACCGCCCTCGTGTGTATCGTACGGATAGCAATGCGGTGCATAGCCCAATTTTGTAACACTCCTGCTATCGCTGATTTTTGGAAGGTTGGAAGGCGCCCCGAAAGTTACCGGCGCCGGCGTTGGTTCAAAGAAGAAATGTTTCTGATTATCGACCGTGCGCAATTGCGGTATCATACGATTGTAAAACGCAGACAATTGATTGCGTTCAAACTCACCCGTGATAAAAACTTTAATTAAATCGCCGCCCCAGGGTTCATTCATCAAATCATATCCTATTACATATGGATTATTCTTAAACCGCTGCATCACTTTCTTCCAGGCCAATATATAATGGTCTTGTAAATCCTTGTGATCGGTATAAGCCCAGAAGTTCACCCAGCAAGTAATCACTGCAGGGTCAATATTTTTGAGCCACCACGGTGTTTCTCCGGGCAGGCTTATTGGTGCCATTCCATTGGTACGACAAGCCCATTCGGGTGCGCCATCACCACCAAATTTCAGGGAATACAAATCCTGATGCATATCCAGCATCACGTACATACCACGCGATGCATACCAGTTGACGCGCTGTTCCACTTTATCCAGATACGCTTCATCAAAGACATCCTTCTGCGGCTCGATAGCATCCCAGAAAATGAGATAGCGGACAAAATTAAATCCGTATTCTTTGGCTTCGCGTTCCACATGGCGTTCTTCAATCCAGGGCAGGCGCTCAGGATGCGATTTGGCACTACTGGATGTATTGAGGCCGTGCAAAATCAGTTGTCTGCCGAATCTATCCTGTATCAAAGATGGATCTTCCTGATAGGAATAGTTTGTGCGCTGACTGTCTCCTTCCTTTTTGCAGGAAAGTAATACACTCACACTTATGAAGAGCAGGATGTATAATTTTTTCATAGCAATAAAGCTACGAAAAATAACCAAAAACAAGTAGCTGATTATACAAAGATTTCGCCGATCAGATAGCATACCGCCTGACCGCTCATTTCTACTCTGTCCTGCAATAACTTACACTTCAGATAGCCGGTTCGTTCTGACAATTGCACTGCCGTCAGTTCGTTTTTATTTAATTTTTTCGACCAGAACGGAATGAGCACGGCATGTGCAGAACCCGTTACGGGATCTTCGTTAATGCCGGATTTAGGTGCAAAAAAGCGCGATACAAAATCCACTTCATTTCCTTTTGCAGTAATAATCAGATTTTTTTCCAGCTGTGCAATCAACGCGAAATCCGGCTGACAACGAAGTACATCATCTTCACTTTCCAGCAATGCCACCAGTTTGGAATCGGAATCATACAATGCCAGCGGATGCGAACCGATGGCCGCTGACAGCACGGCAGGAATGGACTTGACGGGCTGCGTTTCTATCGCCGGAAAATTCAGTGTTATCCAATCGTCTTGTCGTGTTACAAATAAATCGCCCACCTGACAGGTGAAGTGAATCTGTTCTTTATCGTATTGCAGATAATGAAAGATGACATACGCCGAAGCAAGTGTGGCGTGTCCGCACAATTCTATTTCGACAGCAGGTGTAAACCATCGGATCTGGAAAACATCACCTGCTTGTACAAAGAACGCGGTTTCGGATAGATTGTTCTCTGCCGCGATATTTTTCATCAATGCATCATCCAACCATTTTTCCAGCGGCACCACGGCAGCGGGATTACCTTTAAATACCTGATTGGTAAATGCATCGACCTGATAAATTTTCATGATGGTAAATTTTAACTATGAAATAAGTATACAAAATACGCAATTTATTACACGTATAATGCTACTAATTGTTCCGCGCAACGTTCACCGTCCATCGCTGCACTCATGATACCGCCGGCGTAGCCGGCACCTTCCGCGCAGGGAAATAATCTTCTGGTGGCTACATGTTCAAACGTTTCGCGGTCGCGCGGGATTTTCACCGGCGATGAAGTTCGGCTTTCCACTCCGATAAGCTGTGCATCGTTAGTCAGATAGCCCCGCATTTTATTGCCAAAACTTTTGAATCCTTCCTGCAGACAGAAGGCGATATTTTCCGGCAGAAAATCGCGCATCTCGACAGTTACCAATCCCGGCTGATAGGATGTTTCCAGCAAAGAAGCGGATACTTTTTTGTGTACAAAATCCTGCATACGTTGGGCGGGCGCCACCTGTGTTTGCCCTGCCACCTGCCAGGCTTTCTGCTCTACGCTTTTCTGATATTCCATTGCTGCAAGTGGTCCGAACCGGCGAAAGTTTTTCCAGTCGCTTTCATCCACCGCGACCACCATTCCTGAATTGGAAAAAGGAGAATCGCGTTTGGATGGCGACATGCCATTGACTACAATTTCATTTTGTTGTGTGGCGGATGGCACGATGAAACCACCGGGACACATGCAGAAAGAGAACACCCCTTTCTGTCCGGCACCGACGCTGACCTGTTCCACCAGACTGTAGGATGCCGCAGGCAGATATATTCCTCTGTCGGCACACTTATACTGTATAGCATCTATCAGCGATTGCTGATGCTCTATGCGGACACCGAGTGCGAATGGCTTGGCTTCTATCCGGATATCTTTTTGGTGTAATAGTTCAAAGATATCACGAGCAGAATGGCCGGTAGCAAGAATAACGCCGATACCGTGATATTCCTGCTGCTGAACGGCCGATTTATCTGCGGATTGTTCGGCCACAACACCTTTTATCTCGTTATTATCTACCACAAAATCGGTGACTTTGGTATTAAAATGAATTTCTCCGCCGTATTGCAGAATGGTATCCCGGATGGCGCGGATGATTTTCGGGAGTTTATTGGTGCCGATGTGCGGATGCGCTTCGTACAGGATGTTATCGCTGGCGCCATGTGCGACAAATATTTCCAGAATCCTGCGGATGTCGCCGCGCTTTTTGGAGCGTGTGTAAAGCTTACCATCACTGTAAGTACCGGCGCCGCCTTCTCCAAAACAATAGTTGGAATCGGGATTGACGATGTTTTTCTTATTAATATCAGCGAGATCACGGCGGCGTTCCTGCACATCTTTTCCGCGTTCTAAAATAACAGGTTTAATACCGAGTTCTATCAACCGCAATGCTGCGAAGAGTCCGGCCGGCCCCGCACCCACAATAACCACAGTGGCAGACTTGCTCACATCCCGGTAGCTTATCTGATGCTGAAACAATGGCTCGGGTATATCATCGATATAAACCGCAGCCTGCACATTGATTTTTATTTGCCTGGAACGTGCGTCAATGCTTCGTTTGAGAAGCCTGAGTTGAAATGCATCTTCATCTTTTATATGCAGGATAGATTTCACATAACGATGCAATTCATTTTCATCATAACCGATTTCCGGTGGCAGGGTAAGATCGAGTATTTTTTTCATGACTGTAGCAGATTTATTGCTAAAAGCGGAAGTAAAGATAAGACTATTTAGTTACTGAATAAGAAAACACCGATGACTTCCTCATCATAAAAAATATCGGCAAACAACTGTAACCTACAAAAAGGCTTCTACCAAATAATTGATTCCTTTAATCTCAGCTACATCATTTACTGATAAACCAGTCAGTTTTTCCCCTAAAGGAGACTGAGGGGAGATGGCAAATACAGTAAGATTATCAATTGTACTTTTACCCAATGCAATAGACAAAAAGAAATAACCTTTATTGGTCTGAATCAGGCTACCTTTAGCAATATTTACACGTGACTGTTGAATATTTATCCTTTCGAGTTGCACTTTCTGTTCCAGAGCTTCCTTGTGTTGGCTCCTAATTTTTTCCTGCTCTATCTGCAACATAGCCAATGCTGTTTCATGTTTATCGCCGGCTGTACTTTTAGTTTCATTTTTTGCACTCTCACTGAGTTCATTCAACTTATCTTGCAGCGACTTAATTTTAACTGTCAATTCGGACAGATAGTGATTGTAAACTTTTTCTTTGAAATGCAATGTCATGACTACAGATGGAGTTATAAAAATAGCCTAAAATATTGACAGAATCAGCTATTCTGTGTTTCTCCAGCTCACCTCATACATTTAAGCAAACAAAAATGCGAAAACAGGAAAATCGTTTATAGTGATTTGTCGTTACCTTTGCCGGATGGAAAACCAATCTTCTTTACCATCTGCACTATCTAAATTAGGGATAGAACAACTGAATGAAATGCAGATAGCTGCACAAAAAACAATCACAGAAGAATCGAATACCTTATTATTGTCGCCTACCGGATCCGGGAAAACACTGGCTTTTCTATTGCCAATACTTCAGCAATTACAACAGGAGAAGAAAGGCGTGCAGTGCCTTATATTAACACCATCCCGGGAATTGGCCTTACAAACGGAACAGGTATGGAAGAAATTATCGACCGGATACAAAGTGAATGTTTGCTATGGTGGTCATTCCAAACAAGTGGAAATACAAAATCTGAGTACACCACCGTCAGTACTCATAGGGACACCAGGCAGAATTATGGACCATATACAACGAAAATCGTTTGACTACAATAATGTGGAGATACTCATATTGGATGAGTATGACAAATCATTGTCTTTGGGATTTGAAGAGCAAATATCGTTTATCATTCGTTGTCTGGGGAAACTAAAAAAAAGAATATTCGTATCGGCGACATCGAGTATAGAAATCCCAAAATTTGCCGGAGCAAATCAGCTGACAACCTTAAATTTTATTCCGAAAGATGAAATAAAAAAAGAGCTAAAATTGAAGCTTGTTATTTCAGAAGACAAAGACAAAGCAGACACACTATTCCATCTGATTTGCTCCCTGAATTCTGAAGCGGCATTGATTTTCTGCAACCATCGGGAAGCAGTTGAACGCACCTGCGAATTACTGAAAGAACGTGGAATAATTGCTGCATTTTACCATGGAGGCATGGATCAGGATGACCGCGAGCGTTCATTGGTGCAATTCCGGAATGGAAGTATAAATTATCTGATTACGACAGATCTGGCGGCACGCGGACTGGATATTCCGGAAATGAAGCATGTCATACACTATCATCCATCAGCTACAGAGGATGAATTTATTCACCGAAACGGCAGAACGGCACGCATGCTTGCTTCCGGCACGGCCTACGTGCTGCTGCACAAAAGCGAAAAGCGCCCGTCATACCTGGAGGAAACAACAGCGATAATGGATGTATCTGACAATAACACATTGCCTGCACCGCCGGTGTTTACCACACTCTACATCAGCGGAGGCAAGAAAAACAAACTTAACAAAGTGGATATAGTGGGATTTCTTTCTCAAAAAGGCCAACTCGAAAAAGATGACATCGGACTGATTGAAGTAAAAGACTTTATGTCTTATGCAGCAGTGCGTACCAGTAAACTTAAAAGTATGCTATCTCGTATCAGAGACGAGAAAATGAAAGGCAAAAAATACAAGATTGAAGCAACCTCCAATATCAACAAAGAAAAAAAACCATTTAACAGAATAAGGAAGTAATTCTGCTCTATATCAATTTCCTAATCCAGAAGCCTGTTTCTAATACGCTCTCGCGAACAAGACTCTTTGTTTACTAGGCTGTCCGGTCAGGATGCATTTTCCTTCTTCCAGCGGATTGTCGAGCGGAATACAGCGAATCGTGGCTTTGGTCAGTTCCTTGATTTTATCTTCTGTCTCGGCGGTGCCGTCCCAGTGTGCGGAAAGAAAGCCCGGCTGCTCATCCAGCAAGCGCTGGAAGGTCTCGAAATCATCCACCTTCGTGATGCGCGCATCGCGGAAGGCCAGCGCCTTATTGAACATATTCTGCTGTATATCGGCCAGCAATCCGTCTATTGTCGCGGTCAGATTATCTACGGAAAACTGTGCTTTTTCCTTCGTATCGCGGCGGGCAATTTCCACCATACCGTTCGCTAAGTCGCGAGGGCCAATCACCACACGAAGCGGAATTCCCTTGAGCTCATATTCCGCAAACTTGAAGCCCGGACGTTTGGTTTCGTCACTGTCCACCATCGCACGGATACCAGCCTTGGCGAGGTCTTTCTTCAGTTCATTGGCCTTGGCAATCATTTGTTCCGTCTCCTCCACATTTTTGGACAAAAACGGAATAATTACCACCTGATGCGGCGCGATGCGCGGCGGCATCACCAATCCTTCATCGTCGGAGTGCGTCATGATAAGCGCGCCGATGAGTCGGGTGGAAACGCCCCAGGATGTAGCCCACACATATTCTTCTGTATTTTCTTTTGACACAAATTTCACATCAAATGCCTTGGCAAAATTTTGTCCGAGGAAATGCGAAGTGCCGGCCTGTAGTGCTTTGCCATCCTGCATCAATGCCTCAATGCAATAGGTTTCATCCGCACCGGCAAAGCGCTCACTCTCGGTCTTCAGTCCTTTTACCACCGGAATAGCCATATAATTCTCCACGAAATCAGCATACACATGCAGCATTTGTTCCGCCTCCGCAATAGCTTCTTCGCGGGTGGTATGCGCCGTGTGGCCTTCCTGCCACAGAAACTCAGCAGTACGCAGAAACAGGCGTGTGCGCATTTCCCAGCGTACCACGTTGGCCCACTGATTCACCAGTATCGGCAGGTCGCGATAGGATTGTATCCATTTTTTATATGTATTCCAGATGATGGCCTCTGAAGTCGGGCGCACCACCAGTTCTTCCTCCAGCTTGGCTTCGGGATCTACAATGAGTTTACCTTTATTATCCGGGTCGGTTTTCAGTCGGTAATGAGTCACCACCGCGCATTCTTTGGCAAATCCTTCGGCATTTTTCTCTTCCGCCTCAAACAGACTTTTTGGCACGAACAAAGGAAAATAGGCGTTTACGTGTCCTGTTTCCTTGAACATGCGGTCCAGTACGTCCCGCATATTTTCCCACAGGGTGAAGCCATACGGCTTGATGACCATACATCCGCGCACAGCAGAATAATCAGCCAAACCGCCTTTTAATACTAAATCATTGTACCATTCCGAATAATTTTCTGCTCTGCTGGTAATTCCTTTGCTCATTTTATACTAATTAGATGTTAATTAACATACTTTGGTATGCTTTTTGAAACTGAATAACTATAAATTTGGTTATCAAAGGTAAAGAATTCAAGGTTGCCATAAAATTAAAAATTACCATTATGAAAAAAGGGTTATTTGTAAGCGGGTTATTGCTGTTCCTGTTCAGTTTTCCGGCAGCTATGGCACAGGACGATGTGTATGATGCACCAAAGGTGAAAGCGAAGAAAACTCCTAAAGTGTCTACCAATCTTCCTGCCAATGAGCAGTCTGTCCCTTATTACGATGAGGAAAACAGCGCGGGCAAACGCACCAACCTGCCGGGTAATAACAACAATAATGGCAATTATGGCTATGAGCAACAACAGGATCAACAGCGCTATGGAGATAACTATTACGCGGATGATTTTGCTTTTAATTCCGGCTTTGGCTATACTGACCGCATCCGCCGTTTCCATAATCCTTCCATCCGATTCCATGTGGGCTGGGATTATTACAACAGTTTTTACAGCTCCTGGTATAACAACTTTGACTATGGCTGGTACAATAACTATTTCACGCCGAGTTGGGTATACAGTTACAGCAATTTCTACAATCCATTCTGGAATAACTCCACTATTGTAGTCATTCAGCAGCCATGGTACAATAGCTGGTATTCTGCCGGTTTCAACAATCCATGGTGGGGTTGGAACAGATGGGACAACTGGGGCAACAACTGGTTTTCACCTCATTGCTCCAACATCATTTACAACAACAACTTTCATAATTTCAATAATTACTATGATTACAACCGCAAGAATGTAGTGTCCGCACCGCGTGTCGGCTATCACACGAATACACCTTATGT
>ERZ1645187.375-NODE-375-length-43804-cov-6.678416_pt1 | contig 43804 bp, 41 predicted proteins | sample MGYA00575352_ERZ1645187 | MGnify/ENA primary metagenome ERZ1645187 (study PRJEB40837, sample SAMN11349314) | freshwater sediment metagenome | isolation source: river sediment | host: Sediment | place: India: Wazaribad , New Delhi | collected 2017-02-21 ... | reverse complement strand
GCGCTTTCCCACTCGTTGGACGAGCCGGCATAGGCGCTCGGCAGCGTCGCCATGCGCGAGGCGACATCGAGGATGCGGGCAAGGTTCTCGGCGCGCTCGATATAGCGCGAGAGCCAGAACATGCTGTCGGCGGTACGGCTGAGCATCATTTGAACTCCTCGATCCTCATTCCACCACCCAGGTGTCCTTGGTGCCCCCGCCCTGCGAGGAATTGACGACCAGCGAGCCTTTTTTCAGCGCCACGCGGGTCAACCCGCCCGGCACGGTGCGCACCCCGTCCGCCCCGGCGAGCACATAGGGCCTGAGATCCACATGGCGCGGGGCAAGGCCGTTCTCGACGTAGCAGGGCACGGTGGAGAGCGCGAGCGTCGGCTGGGCGATGAAGCCATCCGGGCTTTCGGCGATCTTCTTGGCAAACATCTCCCGCTCGGCCTTGGTGGCGTGCGGGCCGACCAGCATGCCGTAGCCGCCCGAGCCGTGCACTTCCTTCACCACCAGTTCGTCGAGGTGGGCGAGCACGTATTTCAGCGCCTCCGGCTCGCGGCAGCGCCAGGTCGGCACATTCTTCAGGATCGGCTCCTGACCGGTGAAATGCTTCACGATCTCCGGCATGTAGCTGTAGATCGCCTTGTCGTCGGACACACCGGTGCCGACCGCGTTGGAGATGGTCACATTGCCGGCACGGTAGGCGCTCATCAGCCCCGGTACGCCAAGCATCGAGGTGGGGTTGAAGGCGAGCGGATCGAGAAACTCGTCATCGATCCGCCGGTAGATGACATCGACGCGCTTCGGCCCCTCGGTGGTGCGCATGTAGACGACGTTGGCGCGCACGAAGAGATCGCGCCCCTCGACCAGTTCGATGCCCATCTTGTCGGCAAGGAACGAGTGCTCGTAATAGGCGGAGTTGAACTGCCCCGGGGTCAGCAGCACCACCGTCGGATCACCCGGCGCGCTCTCGGGCGCGACGGAGGCGAGGGTGGAAAGAAGCGCGTCGGCGTAATTGTCCACCGGGGCGATCCGCATCGCGGCGAACAGCTCCGGAAACAGCCGCAGCATCGCCTCGCGGTTCTCCAGCATATAGGAGACGCCGGAGGGCGTGCGCGCATTGTCTTCAAGCACGTAGAACGTCTCGGCATCGTCGCGGACGATATCGATCCCGGCGATCTGCACATAAATTCCGCGCGCCGGCTTGAAGCGCGTCATTTCCGGGCGGAATGATGGATTTTTAAGCACCAGATCTTCCGGCACGATGCCGGCCTTGACCACGGTGCGCGGGCCATAGACATCCTCGATGAACATGTTGAGGGCGTTGACGCGCTGCTCCAGCCCCCGGGAGAGCAGCGCCCATTCCTTCGATGTGAGGATGCGCGGCACAAGATCGAACGGAATCAGCCGTTCCGTGCCCTGATCGTCGCCATAGACATTGAAGGTGATGCCGATCCTGCGGAAGAAATGCTCGGCTTCCTGCTTGCGGTTGGCAAGAAGATCGGGCGGCGCATCCTTCAGCCACTGCGCCAGAAATTTGTATCCCTCGCGCACAACACCATCGGTGCCGTGCATTTCATCGAACGGTGTTGCTGATGCCATCGAAAAACGGCTCCTCCCTCAGGCAAGGCAATCCTGTTTCCTGCCTTTAAGCAAGCCCTGTTCCACTTGGGAGGAAAAACCCTCCGGCGTCGCCAACCCTGCGACCATTTGGCAAGGGCGGAGCCGGAAGCAGGATCGGGAGGCGGGGGGATCAGCCGAAGCTCTTGAACCCTTCGGCCTGCGCAATCGGCGGTGCGGCCTTGAGGCGGGCGAGATCGGGCACCGGGCGGCGGGTGCGCGCATCCTCCGCCAGCAGCCTTTCCAGCGCATGGGCCACCCCGAGGGTGAGGCTGTCGCCGCCGCGCGGGCCGATGATCTGGAGGCCGAACGGCATGCCCGCGGCGTCAAGCCCCACCGGCAGCGACACGGCCGGGTGGCCCACCAGCGTCGGCGCATAGGCGAGCGCCAGCCAGTGGAAGTAGCTTTTCGTCGCCACCCCGTCGATCGTCTCGGGATAAAGCTCGCGCCACGAGCGCGGCGAGATGGTGACGGCCGGCGCAAGGATCACGTCATGATCGGCGAAGAACCGCTGCCAGTTGCGGTAGATCACGGTTTGCAGCGCAAAGGCATCGGCCACATCGGCGGCGGAATAGCCCAATCCTTCCTCGATGTTGGCGATAACATTCGGCCCCACCTGATCGGGATGGTCACGGTAGAGATCGCGGTGGCGGCCGAGGAACAGCACTGCCCGCAGCACGGCGAACGCCTGATCCGCGCCGGTGCAGTCGGGCGTTGCCGTTGCCGCCTGCCCGAAGGCGGAGCGCATCAGCCCGATCTTCTCGTCGAACGCCGCGCGGACGATGCGCTCCGTCGGCGCAAAGCCGAAATCGGGCGTGATCGCCACCCGCAGGCTGGACAGATCGACCGGGCGTGGCCGCGCCAGCCGCGCGGTGTTGCGGCGGCGGAAATCCCCCACCGGGTTGAGCGGATCGCGGCTGTCCTCCCCGGCCATGACGGAGAGCATCAGGCAGGCATCCTCCACCGTCCGCGCCATCGGCCCGAGGGTGGAGAGCGGGATCAGCGCCATGTTGCGCTTTTCCGCCGGGATCAGCCCCGGCGTCGGACGGAAGCCGACGACGCCGTTGAATGCTGCCGGGTTGCGGCAGGAGCCGCCGGTGTCCGACCCCGTGGCCAGCGGCACCATGCCCGCCGCCAGTGCCGCGCCCGAGCCGCCGGAGGAGCCGGCGGCCGATTTCGCCGGGTCGAACGGGTTGCCCGTCGCGCCATAGACCGCATTGCGGGTGTTGCCGCCGGCGCCCCATTCGGGCGAGTTTGTCTTGCCGATGACGACGGCGCCCGCCGCGCGCAGCCGCGCCACCGCGCCTTCGTCCGCCGTGGCGATGTTGTCCTTGAAGATCGTGCTGCCGAAGGTGGTGGGCAGGCCCTTGGCGTCGATCAGGTCTTTCACCCCCAGCGGCAGGCCGGCGAGCGGGCCGAGCGGCCGCCCGGCCATCACATCAGCCTCGATGACCCGCGCTGCGGCGAGCGCGCCGTCAAAATCCCGCGCCACCATCGCGTTGATCGCAGGGTCGATCGCCTCGATCCGTGCGATGCAGCTTTGCGTCAGTTCGACGGGAGACAGCCGGCGCGCGCCGATCAGCGCCCGCGCCTCGGTGGCGGAAAGATCGCACGGTTCGGTCATTGGCGGTTCCTCACTCGGCCTTGATGTTGGCCTTGGTGGCGACAGCCTTCATCCGCGCGGTATCGGCGGTGACAAACGCCTCCCAGTCGTCGAGCGGCAGGAAGCCGGCCTCGACGCCGCTCTGCGCCAGCTTGGCCTTGAACTCGGGCGCCGCCAGCGCCTTTTCCAGTGCGCGGCGCAGCGTGTCGCGCGCATCCTTCGGCAGCCCTTTGGGCGCGACGATGGCGACCCATGCGGTCAGGTCGAATCCGGCATAGCCGCTTTCGGCAATCGTCGGCACCTCGGGCAGGAACTGCGAGCGCCGGGCCGAGGTGACAGCCAGCGCCTTCACCTTGCCGGCCTTCAGCTGCGGCAGCGTTGCCGTCACCGTATCGACTGATATCGGCACGACACCGCCGATCAGGTCGGTCATCGCCGGGCTGGAGCCTTTGTAGGGCACATGCAGCAGGTTGATGCCGGCGCGCTGGAGGAACATCTCGGCGGCGAAATGCGAGGTGGTCGCATTGCCGAACGAGGCATAGGAGATCGCGCCCGGCTTGGCCTTGGCCGCCTCCACCAGCGATGCCAGCGTGGGGTACGGCGCGGCGGGATTGGCCAGCACCGCAAGGCCGATGGCCCCGACCATGCCGATCGGCTCGAACTGCCGGGCCGAATCATAGGGCAGTTTCTCGTGCACTGCCGGGTTCATCGAGAAGGTGGTGTTGGAGCTGATGAACAGCGTGTAGCCATCCGCCTTGGCCCCGGCGGCGGCCTGCGCGCCGATGATCGTGCCGGCGCCGGCCTTGTTGAGCACCACCACCGGCTGGCCGAGCAGCGGCTCCATCTCCTTGGCGGCAAGGCGGCCGATGATGTCCGCCGCGCCACCGGGCGGATAGGGCACGATCAGTTCGATCGGTTTGGCGGGGAAAGCCTGCGCGAAGGCGGGGCCGGCGAGCGTGACCGCGGCCAGCGCCGCGGCGAGGAGGGGGCGGAGCATTGTTGGATCCTTTGTGTCAGACGGCGGCGCGGGTATCGAACCGGGCGAGGCGGGCGAGCAGATAATCGACCTCGCCGCGCGCGGTCTCGCTCAGCTTGCCGCCCGGCTTGCGCTGTGTATCGGAGGCGAGAATGCCGCGCTTCATCATCACATATTTGCGCACGGCGAGCCCGACGCCCGGCTGCTGCTCATAGCGCAGCAGCGGCAGGTGCGCGTCGAACAGGTCATGCGCCGCATCGCGCTCCCCCGCCTTGGCCAGTGTGACGACATCGATCAGCATCTCGGGGAAGGCATAACCGGTGTTCGAGCCGTCCGCCCCCCGCTCCATCTCGAAATCGAGGAACAGCCCGCCGTTGGCGGTCATGATGGCAAGCTCGCGCAGCTTGCCTTCGCCCTGCCACTTGCGCAGCAGCGAGATCTTCTCCAGCCCCGGCCAGTCCTCGGCCTTCAGCATCACGCAGGAGGCATTGGCATCGACAATCCGGGCGATCACCTTCGGCGCCATCTGCACGTTGGTGACCAGCGGGTAATCCTGAATGACGAACGGCACATCCTCGCCGATCGCCGCCACCGCATCGCCGTAGTAATTGACGATCTGGTCGTCCATCCGCAGCGTGCCGGGCGGCGCGATCATCACCGAGGCGGCACCTTGCTCCATCGCCTCGCGGGCGAGCGAACGCATCGCCGCAAAGCCGGGCGCCGAGACGCCGACGATCACCGGACGTCCGGCCATCGCCGCCACGGCGAGCTTGAGCAGTTCGAGCGATTCCGCCGGCTCCAGCTTCGGCGCCTCGCCGAGGATGCCGAGCACGGTCAGCCCGTCGGCGCCGATTCCGGCATAGAACTCGAACAGGCGGCGGGCGCTGTCCCAGTCGATCGTTCCATCCGGGTGGAACGGCGTCGGGGCAATCGGGAAAACACCGGTGTAGAGCGATACGGACATGAAAGGGCGCCTTGATGAGAATGCCAGCTTGTCTGACAAGCTTAGCTACCCCGCGCCCGGGCTTCAACGCTGAAATCCGGCCGGGGCTCAGAACGTTGAAGTCAGCCCCGTGCCGCCATAGAGCCATTGCAGCTGGTCGCACCAGTCGGAGGCCGATTTGGCCTTCATCGTCGCGTTGCGCATGTCGGCCATTGCCCCGGCGGGGTGGTAGATATAATCGCCGATCAGCCGCGAGCCGATCTGGATGCGCGCCGTCCGCACCGCCCGCTGGCGGTTGTAGGCGACAAGCGCCTCCTCCAGCCGCTCATGCGCCGCCATCATGTGGGCAAGGCAGACGCCATCCTCCAAGGCCATGCAGGCGCCCTGCGCGAAATATTGCAGCGTCGGGTGCGCCGCATCGCCGAGCAGCGCGACCCGCCCGTCCACCCACGTCTGGATCGGGTCGCGATCGCACAGCACCCAGAGTTTCCAGTCCGAGCCATGCTCGATGATGGCGCGCGCCCGGGCGCAGACATGGCCGAACCCGGCCAGCACCTCCTCGCGCGCCACCGGTTGGCCCGCTACCGGCGCGGGCGCGTTGTTGTGATAGGTCACGACAAGGTTGAACACCTCGCCGCCGGTCAGCGGATAATGCACGATATGGCATTTCGGCCCGGCCCACAGGGTGGCGGCGTTCCAGCGCAGGTCTTCCGGCATCTGCGCCTTGGGGATCACGCTGCGGTAGGTCGTGTGGCCGGAAACGCGCGGCGGGGAATCGCCCGCCACCTGCTTGCGCACGTTGGACCACAGGCCATCGGCGCCGATCAGCGCGCTTCCGTTCACCGCGCTGCCATCCGCCAGCGTCGCGGTCACGGCTGCACCATCCTGCCGGTAGGCGGTCACCTTCGCGCTCACCCTGAGATCGACCAGCGGGCTCGCCTGGCAGGCGCGCAGCAGCACGCCGTGCAACTCGCCGCGATGGACCACGGCATAGGGGTTGCCGAACCGCGCACGGAACGGCGCATCAAGCGGGATGGAGGTGATCGTCTCGTCCCTGATCGCATCCATCAGCAGCAGCTGGTCGATATAGACCGCTTTGGCCCGCGCCTCCGGCCCCACGCCCAGCGCATCGAAGGCGTGAAAGGCGTTGGGGCCGATCTGGATGCCCGCGCCGATCTCGCCGAGCTGCGAGGCCTGTTCCAGCACGATGACCCGCCGGCCGATGCGCGCCAGCCCCAGCGCCGCGCCAAGCCCCCCGATGCCGCCGCCGGCGATCAGGATGGGCGCCTCGTCTCCCTTGCCCGCCACCTGCCGCCCTCAGTCCGTGTTGCCGTCCGCCACCTTTTTCGGCGCGCGGGAGGCTTCGTTGTTGAGATCGACCAGCTTGCTGAGCAGGCCCATCAGCGCCCGCTGTTCCTCGGTGGAGAGAGGCGCGAGGATACGCTGCTGCGCCCGCTCGACCTTCGGTTCGACCTTTTTGAGCAACTTCTTGCCCTCGGCGGTGATGTCCACCACCTTCGCGCGCTTGTCGGCGGCGTTGGTCTGGCGCTTGACGAGGCCCTTCGCCTCCAGCCGTTCCATCACCCCGCTGATCGTCGTCCGGTCGAAGGCGATGAGGCCGGAGACGCGCGTCGCGTCGATGCCAGGGTTGTCGCGGATGGCGATCAGCGCGGCATATTGCACCGGGGTCAGGTCTTCCGCCGCGCATTCCTCAAGGAAGATCGCCACCGCGATCTGTTGTGCCCGGCGGATCAGATGGCCCGGCTTGGCGTGCACATCGGGCAGGGGCGGGGCCTTGCCCCTGGCCTCATCGCCGCCGCCTTGCGGCAGCCACCACAGGAAGGGGTTGGTGCTGGCCATGGCTCACTCCGCGTCGGGTTGTTTGTCGGGGGCGGCAGCGGCAAAGGCGGGGTGCGCAAGGCACGCCGTCTCGATGGCGCAGAGCCGGGGGAAGGGGGAAAGATCAAGCTTGGCCCGCCGGGCGTTGAGGAATTGCGGCACCAGCAGCACATCGGCCATCGTCGGTGCCGCGCCGAAGGCGAACGGCCCGGGCGAGCCGGCCACCAGCTGTTCGCAGGCGGTGAACCCCTCGCCGATCACCCAGCGCATCCACGCGTCCACCTCGTCCTGGCCATGGCCCATGCTGCCCAGCTTCTGCAGCACCTTGAGGTTCTGGATCGGGTGGATATCGCAGGCGATGGCATAGCAGAAGGCCCGGATTTTCGCCCGCGCCACCGCATCCCCCGGCAGCAGGGCGGGGGCGGGGTGCGTCTCCTCCAGCCATTCGATGATGGCAAGCGACTGGGTGAGCACATCGCCGCCATCCGTCACCAGCGCCGGCACAAGGCCCTGCGGGTTGAGCGCAAGATAGGCCGGATCGCGCTGCTCGCCCTTGCGCAGGTGATGCGGAATGTGCCGAACCGTCACACCCTTGAGGTTGAGCGCGATGCGCACGCGATAGGCCGCGCCGGAACGGAAAAAGCCGTGCAGGTCCACGTGATATCCTTCTGCCCGCGCTGCGCGGAGCCGGTTGACAGTATGCTTTTTGTCAGCATACTAACTAAACGGCGCCTGTCAATGGCGGGACAGCATCAGGGAGAGTGACATGGCGGGTGCGGCCGAAACGCCGGAGCGCAAGGCGTTCTACGACAAGATCGACGGCAGGAATCTCACCGCGCTGTGGACGGTGATGGGCGCGCTGATCACGCCCGAGCCGAAGAGCCGCTACGTGCCCTTCGGCTGGAAGTTTGCCGATATCCGCGCCGCGATGATCGAGGCCGGCGGGCTGATCACCGCCAAGGAGGCCGAGCGGCGTGTGCTGATCCTTGAAAATCCGGGCATGCGCGGGGAATCGAAGATCACGACGTCGCTCTATTGCGGTGTGCAGCTGGTCCTGCCGGGGGAGGTGGCGCCCGCCCATCGCCATTCGCAGTCCGCCCTGCGTTTTGTGATGGAGGGGTCGGGCGCGCATACCGCTGTCGGCGGCGAGCGGACGCGGATGGAGGTCGGCGATTTTGTCATCACCCCCTCGGGCGCCTGGCATGACCATGGCAACGAGAGCGACAGGCCGATGTTCTGGCTCGATGGCCTCGATATCCCGATCGTCCAGTTCTTCGATGCGTCGTTCATAGAACATCACAATGCCGACGAACAGCCGATCACCCGGCCGATGGGCGATGCGCTGGCCCGCTATGGCGCCAACATGCTGCCTGTGGACAGGAAGCGCGGCGGCATCACCTCGCCGATCTTCAACTACCCCTACGCCCGCAGCCGCGAGGCGCTGGAACAGATGCGCAAGGCTGACGCGTGGGATGCCTGCCACGGCCTCAAGATGCGCTACATCAACCCCGAGACCGGCGACCATGCGATGCCGACCATCGGCGCCTTTCTCCAGCTCCTGCCCAAGGGGTTCAGGACAGCGGCCTATCGCTCCACCGATGCAACGATCTTTTCGCCGGTCGAGGGGCGGGGCCGCTCGCGCATCGGCGATACGGTGATCGAATGGGGCCCGCAGGATGTGTTCGTGGTCCCCTCGTGGAAGCCGGTGGTGCACGAGGCGGATGAGGACGCCGTGCTGTTTTCCTATTCGGACCGGCCGATCCACGAGAAACTCGGCTTTTTCCGCGAGCATCGCAGCGCCTGATCCGCCGTCAGTTGTCTGACAATTCCCGTTGCGCCGGCGCGCGGGCCGTTCCATTGTCACCGCCGAGGCGGGGCGCGCGCCGCCCTGCAAGGCCAGAGTTTTTCCAACCCCAGAGGATGTTCATGACGTCGTATGTCATTTCGCCGCCGCCGGTCGTGTCGGTTCCCGTTGTCGGATCGGACCAGCAGTTTCCCGTCCGCCGCATCATCTGTGTCGGCCGCAACTACGAGGCGCATGCCCGCGAGATGGGCAAGGACCCGACGCGCGAGGCGCCGTTCTTCTTCATGAAGCCGGCGGATGCGATCGTGCCGGCGGGGTCGACCATTCCCTATCCGGCCGACACCTCGAACCTGCACTACGAGATCGAGATGACGGTGGCCATTGGCGCCGGCGGCGTCAACATTCCCGAGGACAAGGCGCTCGATCACGTCTGGGGCTACGGTGTCGGCATCGATCTGACCCGCCGCGACCGGCAGGGCGAGGCGAAGGACGCCGGCCGCCCGTGGGAATGGGGCAAGGCCTTCGATCGCTCGGCCCCGATGGCCGCGCTCCATCCCGCCGCGAAGGTGGGGCATATCGCCAAGGGCCGCATCTGGCTCGCGGTCAACGGCAAGGTGAAGCAGGATCAGGACGTCGCGGATCTGATCTGGTCGGTGCCGGAGATCATCGCGATCTGTTCGCAGTCGATCGAACTGAAGCCGGGCGACCTGATCATGACCGGCACACCCGCCGGCGTCGGCGCGGTGGTTGCGGGCGATACGATCACCGGCGGCGTCGCTGGCCTCGGCGAGATCGCGCTCACCATCGGCCCGAAGGCCTGACGAGCATTTTCAAGCGAAGTGGCCCCGGTTCGCGTGAAGAAAATGCGAGCAACAAGCGTGACGAGCATTTTCAAGCGAAGTGGCCCCCGGTTCGCGTGAAGACAATGCGGGAGCCGGAAAACTCACCGGCGTCGGGGCAGGGCGCAGGCCCGCCCCCCTTGCGGGCGGATCAGCGCCCGCCGCCCCGGCAGCGCCGCGTTGACCGCGCGGCGCGCCGCCTCATCCATCGTTCCCCAACGGGCGATTTCATCCAGCGTCCGCCCGCAGCCGGCGCACAGCCCGCTCGCCGCATCCATGGTGCAGAGCTTGACGCAGGGGCTTTGAGCGGAAATCGGCGTATCCATGGCGGACCCTGATGAAAAATCCGGCAGGCCAACGGCCCGTTCACTCTTTGGCGGGTAGCATGCCGGCGCGATTGACGCCAACGACCAAAAGTTCGCCATGCTCTCCGATATCGAGATTGCCCGTGCCGCCACCCTCCAGCCCATCGGCGTCATCGCCGCAAGGCTGGGCATCCCCGAGCCGGCGGTCAGCCCGCATGGCCACCAAATCGGCAAGGTCGATCTCAATTTCCTCAGCACGCTGAAGAGAAGGCCGGAGAGCCGCCTCGTCCTTGTCACCGCCATCAGCCCTACGCCTGCGGGGGAGGGCAAGACGACGACCACCGTCGGCCTGGGCGATGCGCTGGCCCGGCGCGGGAAGACCGCGGTCATCGCCCTGCGCGAGCCTTCGCTTGGGCCCTGCTTTGGCATGAAGGGCGGCGCGGCGGGCGGCGGCTATGCGCAGGTGGTGCCGATGACCGACATCAACCTGCATTTCACCGGCGATTTCCATGCGATTACGGCGGCGCACAACCTGCTTGCGGCGCTGGTGGATAACCACATCTATTGGGGCAATGCGCTGGGGTTCGATACGCGCCGCGTCGTCTGGCGCCGGGTGATGGATATGAACGACCGCGCCTTGCGGTCCATTGTCTCCTCGCTCGGCGGGGCGGGCAACGGCTATCCGCGCGAGGACGGGTTCGATATCACCGTGGCCTCCGAGGTGATGGCGGTGTTCTGCCTTGCCACCTCGCTGACCGATCTGACGCAGCGGCTGGGCGGTATGGTTGTCGGCTACCGGCGCGACAAGACGGCGATTTTCGCCCGCGATCTCAAGGCCGAGGGGGCGATGACCGCGCTGCTGCGCGATGCCTTGCGCCCCAATCTGGTGCAGACGCTGGAAGGCACGCCCGCCTTTGTCCACGGCGGGCCGTTCGCCAATATCGCCCACGGCTGCAACTCTGTCATCGCCACCGAGGCGGCGCTGAAGCTGGGGGATATCGTGGTGACGGAGGCCGGCTTCGGGGCCGATCTCGGGGCCGAGAAGTTCTTTGACATCAAATGCCGCAAGGCCGGGCTCAAGCCCGATTGCGCCGTGCTGGTGGCCACCATCCGCGCGCTGAAAATGCATGGCGGGGTGGAAAAGGATGCGCTCAGCGCCGAGAACCTCGATGCGATCAGTGCCGGTTTTGTCAACCTCGCCCGGCATATCGCCAATCTCCGCCGCTTTTCCGTGCCGGTGGTGGTGGCGATCAACCATTTCGCGGCCGATACCGAGGCGGAGACCGCGCTGGTGCAGGCGCTGTGCCATGGCCTTGGCATCGAGGCGATTGCCTGCCGCCATTTCGAGGCGGGTGGCCGTGGCGCCGAGGCGCTGGCCGATGCGGTGATCGCCATCACCGCGCGCGGAGAAAGCGCCTTTGCCCCGCTTTACCCGGATGATCTGCCGCTGTGGGAGAAGATGCGCAGGCTTGCGACCACGCTTTACGGCGCGGCGGAGATTGCCGCCGAGCCGCCGGTGAAAAGCCAGATCGCGGCCTTCGAGAAGGCCGGCTATGGCCATCTGCCGGTCTGTGTGGCGAAAACGCAGTATTCCTTCTCCACCAATCCGGAGGCGCGCGGCGCCCCCTCGGGCCACACGGTGCATATCCGCGAGGTATTTCTCTCTGCCGGTGCCGGTTTCGTGGTGATGATCTGCGGCGAGATCATGCGGATGCCCGGCCTGCCGAAATCCCCTGCCGCCGAACGCATCTTCGTTGACGACGAGGGGCGGATTCAGGGGCTGTTCTGAAGTATTTCCAAGCCGGGTGGCCCCCGGTTCGCGCGAAGAAATGCGTGACCAAAAGGAGGCGTGGCATTTTCAGGCTCACGCCTCAGCCGAACATCTCGGGCCGGTATTCGAAGTGCATGGTATCGTAGTGATACCACTTGCCGCCCCAGATGAATTGTTCTGCCTCGAACACCTCGGCAATCTCCCATGGAATGCGGTTCTTGAACGGGATGCTGCCGGCACCCTTGCCTCTGGACCAGACCCAGTAGTCGGTCTGCGCCGTGGCAATATCGATCGCCGCGCCGGAGGCGTGCATCGACGGCATGCCGGTATCGGCCACCACGCGGCAGTTGTAGGTGCCGGCAGAGGGGACGAGATAGGCCTTGTAGCGGTCGGGCATCGCTTCGAGCTGCCCGATCACCTTCTCCAGCCGCCCGGCGACGTTATTGACCGTCGAGACCTGGATGGTCTGCGGTTTGGTTTTCGGCATCCAGGTGACGGCGCGCATCCGCCGGGTCACCTCGCCTTTCCGGCAATCACCGTACATTCTGGCAAAGAACGGCGCGTGGCGGATGCGCCCGGGGCTGTCGTTCAGGCCGGGGTTGGCGGCGGGCTTGCCGGCGCGGTAGACCTGCCGGAGTTGGTCGGCCAGCGAGGCGGTGCGCAGCATCTCCTCGAAGCTCTTGCCGGCCTTGCCATCGAACAGCGGCATCCTTGTCCCGTCTTTCCAGATCAGGTGCCCGTCCTCGAGTCTGGCGAGCAGATCGGGGTAGCTGGCGACGAGATGGTGAAACCGCGCCTCCTCCACCCCGCCGATCGCGGCGCGGGCGGGCAGGGCGGGCAGCACCAGCGCCGAGGCGGCGCTGACGATCAGGGTCCGGCGGTCCATCTGCATGTGTGCCTCCTGTAAAAACATCCGAACCTAGCGCAAACGGCGTCTTTCCGCCCTGCGCCAGCGCAAGAGGCTCGCGCTTTTGCTTGCCAGCGCGCCGGGCGGGCCGCAGGGTGAGGGCATGGAGATTCCCGTCGCCTCTCCCGAATTGTCGCTGGCGCTGGCCCGCGCGGCGCTCGCCGCCGGTGCGGCCATCCTGCGCCATGCCGGCGGGGTGGAGGCGACCGCGAAGGCCGATGGCAGCCCTGTGACGGTTGCCGATGCCGAGGCGGAAACGATCATCCTCGCCGCGCTTGCCGCCCTGCTGCCCGGCGTGTCGGTGGTGGCGGAGGAAAGCGCCGCGCGCGAGGGCGCGCCTGCCGTCTCCGGTCCGTTCATTCTGGTCGATCCGCTTGACGGCACCCGTGATTTTGTTGCCGGCCGGCCGGAATACACCGTCAACATCGCGCTGATTGTGGCGGGCTGCCCGGTGCTCGGCGTGGTCTATGCCCCCGCGCTGAGCCGCCTCTGGCTGGGGGACAGCGCCGGTGCCCGCTGTGCCGATATCGCGCCGGGGGGTGACCCTGCCCGGGCTGGCTGGCAGCCGATGGCCGTGCGCAAGGCCCCGGCCACGGGGCTGACGGCGCTGGTCAGCCGCAGCCATGCGACGCCGGAGACGGAGGCGCATCTGGCCCGCTGGCCGGTCGCACAGCGGCTCCCCTCCGGCTCGTCGCTGAAGTTCTGCCTCATCGGCGAGGGCAAGGGCGATCTCTACCCCCGCTTCGGCCCGACGATGGAATGGGACACGGCGGCGGGCGATGCGGTGCTGCGCGCGGCCGGCGGCGGGGTGTTCTCGCCCGAAGGAGGCCTGATGACCTACGGCCATGCGGCGCGCGGCTATCGCAACGGCGATTTTGTCGCGCTGGGCGATCTCACCCTTGTGGAAAACCTGAAACGCCACGCGCGATCCTGAGCGCGCCGGTCACCGCGATATCCGCCGGTGCCGCCTCGGCGTCCAGCCCGAAGGCCGCTGCCGCGCGGGTATAGACCGCCACCAGCGCCGGCGCGCCGATCAGCGTCAGCGCCCCGTCGGGCGGGAACCAGCCGCTGGTGCCCGCCTCGGCAAACTCGCTGCCGATGACGAGACCGGAGAGGTAATCGCGCATTTCAGCCGGGGCAAGCCCGCCTGAAAGCCAGCCGGCGCGGACGGAAAACAGCTTTTGCAACAGGCCCGCCGTGCGCCCGCGCCCGTCGCGCGCGGCATCCACCCCCCGGTCGAAGGCGGCAAGGTCCGTCGCCTCCGGCGGCGCGGCCATGCGGGCGATGAAGGCATGCTGCGAAACAACGGCGAAGAGTTCGCCGGTCAGCACGGTCTGGAACCGGGTGATCCGCCCGCCGGCAATCGTCGCCCATTTGGAATGGGTGCCCGGCAGCACCACGGTGCGGTCACGCTCAAGCCCGAGGCCGACGAGCTGCGTCTCCTCCCCGCGCATCACATCGGGGAAGGGGTGGGCCGCCCGGTCGGTCAGCCCGGGCAGGAAGGTGATGGTCAACCCGTCCGCCACCGGCACGGCGCGGGCAAGCGCTGCAAGGTCCGCTTCCCCCGCCGGGCAATCGGCATAGGGCAGTTCCACCCAGCCGTTGCGGCTGCCGATCATCCCGGCCGCGACAATCGCCAGATCGCCGTGCGTGGCGCGCCACTCGGCCAGCGCGGCGGCGAGCACGCGCGGAAAATCCTCACGGCTGAGCGTGGCAATGCCATCGGGCGATTCGATCCGCGCGGTGATCCGGTCCTCCGGCCCGATGAGGAAAGCGCGGAACGAACTGGTGCCCCAATCGAGGACGACGCGGGCGGCAGGAGCAGGCATGGCAACCTCATGGACAGGACGGAAAGCATCCTAAGCGCTGGCGCGCCCCTGTCCATCCGCGCGGGGCTGCGCCGGATCATTGACGGGCCGCGCGCGCTGGCCGAACCTGTGCGCCAGACGAAACAGCACGAGTGGCCCATGCCCACCCATCCCTCGCTTCCGCTCATCCGCAATGCCGCCAAGGGCAAGGTTGTCCCGGCGGAAAAGGCCGTGGCGCTGATCCGCGACGGCGACACCATCGCCACCGGTGGCTTCGTCGGCATCGGCTTTGCCGAGGAAATCGCAATGGCGCTGGAGGAGCGGTTTCTGAAAAGCCTGACGGACGATCCGCAGGCGCGCGGCCGGCCGGGCAATCTCACGCTGGTCTATGCCGCCGGGCAGGGCGACGGAAAGACCAAGGGGCTCAACCACTTCGGCCATTCCGGCATGGTCCGCCGGGTGATCGGCGGCCACTGGGGGCTTGTGCCGGCGTTGCAGGCGCTGGCTTTCGCCAACGAGATCGAGGCCTACAACCTGCCGCAGGGCGTCATCGTCCATCTCTATCGCGATATCGCGGCCCACCGCCCGGCGCATATCACCACGGTCGGCATGCACACCTTTGTCGATCCCGTGAACGGTGGCGGCAAGCTGAACGCGCGGACCACCGAGGATCTGGTGACGCGCGAGACCATCCACGGGCAGGAATGTCTCGCCTACAAGACCTTTCCCATCCATGTCGGCATCATCCGCGCCACCACGGCGGATGCGGACGGCAACCTGACGATGGAGAAGGAGGCGCTGACGCTGGAAGCGCTGGCGATCGCCATGGCGGCCCGCAACTCCGGCGGCATCGTCATCGCACAGGTGGAGCGCGTGGCCGAGACGGGCAGCCTCAACCCCCGGCAGGTGAAAATTCCCGGCGTGCTGGTCGATTGCGTGGTCGTGGCCCGGCCCGAAAACCACTGGCAGACCTTTGCCACGCCCTACAACCCGGCCTTTTCCGGCGAAATCCGGGTGCAGGCTGATTCCATTCCGCCGATGCCGATGTCCGAGCGCAAGATCATCGCCCGCCGCGCGGCGTTCGAGCTGCGCCCCAATGCGGTCGTCAACCTCGGCATCGGCATGCCCGACGGCGTGGCGGCGATCGCCAACGAGGAGAAGGTGATCGACCTGATGACCCTGACGGCGGAGCCGGGGGTGATCGGCGGCATCCCCGCCATCGGGCTCAATTTCGGCGCGGCCTCCAACACGCAGGCGATCATCGACCAGCCGTATCAGTTCGATTTCTACGATGGCGGCGGGCTGGATATCGCCGTCCTCGGCCTCGCGCAGGTGGACCGGCACGGCAATCTCAATGTCTCGAAGTTCGGGCCCAAGCTGGCTGGCGCAGGCGGGTTCATCAACATCTCGCAGAATGCCAAGAAGGTGGTGTTCGTTGGCTCCTTCACCGCCGGCAAGTTGCAGATCGCCTCGGGCGATGGTCACCTGCGGATTGTCGAGGAGGCGAGGAGCAGGAAGTTCGTCGATCAGGTGGAGCACGTGACCTTCTCCGGTGCCTTTGCCGCCGCGAGCGGGCAGACCATCCTCTATGTCACCGAGCGCTGCGTCTTCACCCTCACGAAGGAGGGGCTGGTGCTGACCGAGGTGGCGCCCGGCATCGACATCGAGCGCGACATCCTCAGCCTGATGGAATTCCGCCCGCTGATGCCTTCTCCGCCGCGCCTGATGGATGCGCGTATCTTCACCGATGCGCCGATGGGCCTGAGAAACGACATGCTGGTCACCCCGCTCGAACAGCGGTTTCAGTTCGATGTGGAGCAAGGCATATTCTTCATCGATTTCGAGCACCTCAGCGTCCGAGGAATGCCGGATATTCGAGCGATTCGGGCAGCCTGCGAGGCGCATCTCGCCCCGCTTGGCCGGCGCGTGCCGGTCATTGTCAACTACGATCACTTCTCGATCGTGCCGGAATTGCTGGATGACTGGTCCGATATGGTCAAGTCCTTGGCGGATCAGTATTATTCCACCGTCTCGCGCTACACGACCAACGGATTTCTCAAGATGAAGCTGGGCGAGGCGCTGCGCCAGCACGGCCTTTCCCCCCACATCTTCAACAGCGAGACGGACGCCCGCGCCGACCTTGCCGCCAGCGCGCCGGATTAACGGGAAAGCCCCCGTTCCTCCATATTTTTCAGATAGTTGGACCAAAGCTCATCCTGCTTCTGCCCGAGCGTGAGGAAGGTCTCCCACGCGTAGATTCCGCTCGAATGCCCATCCGAGAAGATCAGCCGCACGGCATAATTGCCCACCGGCTCCGCCCCGGTGATGGTCACATCCTTCTTGCCGGGAACAATCTTTTTTTCTTTCGGGTTATGCCCCTGTACTTCCGCACTCGGGCTTTCCACACGCAGATACTCTGCACTCATCTCGAAGGAACCATGCGCGGCGAAGGAGACGATGAGAACGCGCCCCTTGTCCTTGACGCGGATCTCGCTCGGCGCTTCGACAAACTGCTGCGGCATGGTCAAGCCTCTGAGATAAAAGAAAGAATCGTGCGTTCAGACGATCGGCGGGCCTGACCATAGCCGATGATCCGCCGCAGCCAAAGGCCGGGCCGGCGCGGGGCGGCCACCACTTTGGTCAATGCGGCAAATTGCCCGCTGTCGGTTTGCCCGATCTGCCGTTACTCACCACAGTCCTGTAGCATGCGGCGGTATCCGACCTTGGACCATCTGGACCCGAGGCGGAAAACGTCATATGCAGAATTGAAGATATATCCGGTTGACGGAGCAACACCGGCGCGAAAGCCCCGGAAATGGCGATTGTCGCGTTGTTTCGGTCCCATTCAGGTATCGTGCGTTAGGCGTTTGGTCAGATGCCGGGTGTAACAGGTTTCCCCGGTATTGAAAGGAAGAGACGACATGAAGGCTATCGTAGTGAAATTCATCGCGGGTGCGGCTCTGGCGACCCTTTCGGCGTCCGGCGCGTTCGCTCAGGATCTGGCGGCCGGCGAGAAGTCGTTCGGCAAGTGCCGCCCGTGCCATCAGGTGGGCGAGACGGCCAAGAACATCGTCGGTCCGAAGCTGAACGGCCTGTTCGGCCGCAAGTCGGGCTCGGTCGAGGGCTTCAACTACACGGACGCCAACAAGAATTCCGGCATCACCTGGGATGAGGCTGTGTTCGCCGAGTATATCAAGGACCCGAAGAAGAAGATCCCCGGCACCAAGATGGTGTTTGCGGGCATCGCAAATGAGGAAGAAATCAAGAACCTCACGGCGTTCCTGAAGCAGTATGACGATAAGGGCGGCAAGAAGTAAGCTTCGGCTGCAAAGTCAAATTCCAAGCGCGCGACGTTTTATGGCTTCATAAAACAGATCGCGCGCTTTTTTTGCGCTCAGTTCATGGTCGGACGGGCCGAGACTGGCGACAGACACGCCGGGCCAGCCCCGGATGCCGGAAAAATTGCTGCCGAACTGCCGCTCCGCCTCGTCGATGCTGGCATCGCCAACGCTGTTCAGCAGCGTGACGGCGCAGCCCCGGGCTGTGACAGCGCGGACCAGCGCCCGGACCTGCCGGCTCTCGGCGCCAAGGTGGAACGAAACACCAATTTTATCAAGACGTTGGCGAAGCACACGCCCCGCCAGCATGCCGGCGACGCGCAGCACTCGTGCCGGGCTCACCTCGCCGCTCAGCACACGGCGCCAGGCCTGCCCGCTGCCGACGCGCGCGCCGTACTGAGCCGCCGATTGCAGTGCCTGCGCCTCGTAGCGGTCGAGATCATCGTCCGCCGTCCAGAGGAATTTCAGCACATTGGCCGCAAGAACGGCATTGATCCGGCGATCCTGCGCGGCGCCGTGCAATGCCAGATGCCCCGCCGAGCACAGGCCGGCAACGACGATGGTTTCAGCGCCGGAGGCTTTGGCAAGGTCAATTGCCGCTGTCAGATCATCCGGATGGGCCGGGCTGTAGACCGACCGGCGCGGGCTTTGCCACGCCACGGCGGAATCGCCGAGGCCGCTCAGGTCAAACCGCAGCGAGGCCACCCCCTCAACAGCCATTGCCCGCGCGTGGTCCACGCTCATCCGCGCCCAGCCGGCATGCGGATTGGTGCCCGCATTGGTGAAGAGGACGCAAGGTCGCCCCGCAGCCGGCGCGGAGGGGCGACAGTAAATGCCGGCGAGCCGAAGGTCCGGGCCAAAGCGCAGGCGCTCTTCCCGTCCGTGGTCCAGCGCCAGCACGGCGGGCGGGAATGTCCGCTCCACCGACATCGCGGGCGCGGCATCCTGTGCCAGCCATTTGGTCACAGTCCGGAAGGTTATGAGCGGCGGGGTCATCTCCGTCGGCGCCAGCATCGCCTCGTAGTCGTCGAAGCCAATCCGCAAGGCCCCTGTGATGACGGCACGCTCCGCTCCGCCTGCCAGCAGGATTGGACAGTCCGGTGCCGACGGATCGAGGGCCAGCCCGGCGAGGGTGGTCGCGCCCGCCGCCGGCAGACGAAAGCCGTTGACCACGAGGGTTGAGCCATCGGTTTCGCCTCCCCCCGTCGACAGGCGGGCCTGTGCTGTCAAGGCCCGGATGTAGGCGCGGCCGCTGTCGACCGGAGCAAGGAGGGCCAGACGTTGGATCGGGCGCCCGACGAGGGCGCGCTGGGCAAGCAGGCCGCCAAGCCGCAGACCGGTTACCGAGACGGAGGCAACACCGGGCATGGCCGCAACAGCGTCATACACCCGGCCTATGGCGTCGATCGCAGCGCTGATCGGGTCGGCGTCGTCGGCCAGATCGAGTGCATCGCCCTCACCGGGGTAATCGAACCGCACCGCCATCAGGCCTGCGCCGGCGAGCATGTCGGCCAACACATGCCAGGCGTGATGGCTGGCCAGCCCCTCATGGCCCTGCGCGCCGCAGAGCAGCACCGCCCGGGCCGCCCCGGTGCCGTGAATCCAGCACGGCTGGCCGCCGAGAACCGTCGCGACCGCCGGGATGCTTGTCGTGTGGTCTGCGGCCGCAGCCGGAACGGTCATCGAAATGTTCTCCACCGGCCATGGAGTGCCGGCTTATGCCAAATTGACTAATCAGGCATAGGCGTAATCAGCCAATAAGTCGTCAATATTCATGAAGTTTGGTAACCACCAATTCGATAACCAGTTCTGTTAACCACCTTAGGAATAGGGAAATTGACCGGTTCATATTACATAAAATGCAACATACGTGACTGTGCGGACCAATCACAACAAGACGTGAGGCGAGTTGATCCCCACGGCGAAACGCATGGCCACGAGACGGGAGCACGTCGATGACCAAGACCGAAGAGCAGATCCGATCCATTCTGGCGCGGCATGCGCGCCTGCCGCAACCGGTGGAAGCGCTGGCGAGCGAGGCGGATCTCTATGCCGCCGGCCTCAAATCCTTCGCCTCGGTACAGGTGATGCTGGCGCTGGAAGAGGCGTTCGACATCGAATTTCCCGAGCGGATGCTCAACCGCGCAACCTTTTCTTCCATCGCGATGATCCGCACCAGCATCGAGGAGTTGACGGCATGTCCCGCTCTCGCATCCTGAAGTTCCCCCGCGTCGCTGTCGATATCGCCAAGGCCACCGCCCGCGCTGCCGAAGTTGCGGCCCAGCACGCCGATGATGTGGATGCCAAGGCCCGCTTCCCGCAGGAGGCCTTCGCGGTCATCAAGGAGCAGCGCCTGCTCTCGCTGATGATTCCGCGGGCGCTCGGCGGCGAGGGGGCCACGCTCGCCCAGGTGGCGGATGTCTGCACGCAACTGTCCAAGGTCTGCGCCGCGACGGGCATGATCTACGCGATGCACCAGATCAAGCTCTCCAGCCTTGTCACCCATGGCGGCGACAGCGACTGGCACAAGGACTTCATGCTTGCCGTGGCGGAGCAGCAGTTGCTCCTCGGTTCGGCCACCACCGAGACGGGCATCGGCGGCGACCTGCGCAATTCAATCTGCGCCGTCGAAATGGACGACCACACCGCGCGTCTGACCAAGGACGCGACGGTGATTTCCTATGGCCCGCAGTCCGATGCCATTCTGGTGACGGCCCGGCGCGAACCGGCCTCCCCTTCGTCCGATCAGGTGATGGTCGTCGTCACCAAGGACCAGTACAGCCTTGAAAAGACGACCGAATGGAACACGCTCGGCATGCGTGGCACCTGCTCGGAAGGGTTTTTGCTGAAATCGGAGTTCCCGAAGGAGCAGATTTTCCCCCGCCCGTTTGCGGAGATTGCCGCCCAGTCGATGCTCGCCTGCGCGCATCTGTTCTGGAGCAGCATCTGGCTCGGCATCGCCTATGGCGCAATGAACCGGGCGCAGACCTTCGTGAAAGGCGAGGTGCGCAAATCCAACGGCGCGCCGCTGCTGGTGGTCCAGCGGCTGGCTGAGGCGGACAACGTGCTCCATCTGATGCGCGCCAACGTGACTGACGGGTTCGCCCGCTTCGAAGCGGCGCAGAAGGATGAAACCGTGCTCAATTCGGTCGGCTTTGGCGCGGCCATGCTGAACGTCAAGATCGCCTCGTCCGAGATGGTGGTCGATATCGTCAACCGGGCCATGCTGATCTGCGGCATCGCCGGCTATCGCACCGATACGCCGTTCAGCCTTGGCCGCTACCTGCGCGATGCGCATTCCGCGCCGATCATGATCTCCAACAACCGAATCTATCCCAATCTTGGCAACATGTTGCTGGTCGCCAAGCTCGAAACGCCTCTGGCGCTGTAACGCGCCGCATTGGGGAAAGGGTTGCCCATGGCGAGCGCCACGGCGTTTCTGGATGAATTGTTCGATGCCGGGTTGTTGATGGACACCGGCATCGACGGCCTTTACGCGCGCTCCGGCACGTTCGAGGGCATCGTCGACGGCATCAACCGCGTGGTCGATGCATTCGGCGGCGGCGATGGCGCGGAGGTGGTGCGCTTCCCGCCCGGCATGAACCGCATGGTCTTCGAAAAGACCGGCTACATGAAGAATTTCCCCAATCTTGCCGGGACAATCCACTGCTTCTGCGGCGATGACGCCGGACATGCCGAGATCATCGCCGCACTGGAGGAGGGCGGAGACTGGGCGCGCCAGCAGGCGCTGAGCGACATCGCGCTGACGCCGGCGGCCTGCTACCCGCTCTACCCGATTGCCGCAAAGCGCGGCCCGCTGCCGGTGGAAGGCCGGCTGTTCGACATCCTCTCCTACTGCTTCCGTCGCGAACCTTCGAAGGAAAGCACCCGCCAGCAGATGTTCCGCATGCGCGAGTTTGTCCGCATGGGCACGCCCGAGGCGGTGATGGCGTTCCGCGAGATGTGGATCGAGCGCGCCGGGGCCATGGTCCGTGCCTTCGGCCTTGAGGGGGCAGTGGATCTGGCCAATGATCCGTTTTTCGGTCGCGCCGGCCGCATGCTGAAGAACAACCAGCGCCAGCAGACCCTCAAGTTCGAGATGCTGATTCCGGTCGAAAGCAGTGAAAAGCCGACCGCCTGCATGAGTTTCAACTACCATCAGGACCATTTCGGCACCCTTTGGGACATCAGGACGGCCGAGGGCGCCGTAGCGCACACCGCCTGCGTCGGCTTCGGCATGGAGCGGCTGGCCCTCGCCATGCTGAAGCATCACGGCCTCGATACCGCCGGATGGCCCGCCCCGGTGCGCGCCGCCCTGTGGGGCGCGCCATGACGCGCCACATCAAGCCGCCGTTCACGCCGCATCCGCTGCATCACGCCGAGCGTCATTGGCCGGAAACGAACTGCTATGTCGATCTGTGGATTGAACTGCTGGCAAGCCGTGGACATGAGCCGCTGGCAGGCCTCGGCTTCACCGTTCGGCAGGATTTCGAAGGCGACCAGTTCACCTTTTTCAAGGTCCCGGCCGATGATCTTGAACGCCTGTTTGGCGTGACAATACAGGAGCTTGCAATCTTCGATACGGTGGAGGGGCATGCAGCTGCGCAACTCGCGCGCGGCACGGTTCCGCTGATCGAGATGGACGGGTTCTACCTGCCGGACACCGATGGCGTCTCCTACCGTTTGCAGCACACCAAGACGACGGTGGCGATCACCACGCTGGACCCTGCGCGCCGGCGGATGAGCTATTTCCACAATGCGGGATTTTTCGCCGTCGCGGGTGAGGACTACGACGGGCTGTTCGGCAAGCTGCCGGGGCAGGGGCGGGCGGAAACGCTGTTCCCCTATGCCGAGTTTGCCCGCTTCGGCGCGCCTCGGCTGGCCAGGCCGCTGGCCGAGGAGGCGCTGCACCTGCTGCGCCATCACCTCGACTATCGCCCGCGGGCCAATCCGGTCGCGGCGTATCAGCAGGCTTTTCCTCAGCATGCTGAATGGCTGGAGCGGAAAGGCGCGGACTTCTTCCACGCCTATGCGTTCAACACATTGCGGCAACTGGGGGCCAATTTTGAGCTTCTGGCCAGCCACCTTGCGTGGCTTGGCAAGGAGAAAGCGCTTGATTTTGATGAAGAAATCGCTTCGGCCAACGCGCTCTTCGGCGGCGCCAAGGCGTTCCAGTTCCAGCTTGCGCGCGCAGTGGCGCGGGGGCGGCTGGCCGGGCTTGAGGCGCAGCTGACGCCGCTCGTCTCGGCTTACGATGCCACCTTCGCCGGCCTGCGCGCCAAGGTGCTGCGCGCCCTGCGCTGACCGCGATGGCGCGGGTTCTGACGCTCAACGGGCGGGCGCCCACGCCGCTCGCCGACGGCTGGGAGATGGCGCTGGCGTCGGACGATGCTGCCGGCCCGGATGAGATCGCGGGGCTGGACTGGATAGCAGCTCCTGTGCCCGGAACAGCAGCTCAAGCGATTGAAAGTGCTGGGAAAAACGCCCCTGAACTGATGGCCGGTTTGCAGCGGAAAACCGTCTGGTATCGCCTCCCCCTGCCGGCGGGCGGGGAGCGGGTGCTGACCCTCCACGGTCTTGCGACGCTGTGCACCATCTGGCTGGATGATCAGGTGATCGGCACAACCGACAACATGTTCCTGCCGTATCGATTTGATCTGAAAGAAAAAGCAAGATCAACGCTCTATCTTCAATTTTACCCGCTGGAACCTTCCGGCCTCACGCCCCGTCGCCGCCAGCGCTGGCGCCCCCATCTGGTGGCGAGCCCGCATCTCCGCCTCGCCCGGTCGAGCCTGCTCGGCCATATGCCCGGCTGGTGCCCGGCGGTGCCGCCGGTCGGCCCCTGGCGGGCTGTGACAATCGAGGATGCGGACGCGCCGTCAGTTACGCTGCATCGGCTGCACACCACGGTGGACGGAACCACCGGAACGCTGGAAATCGAATGTGATATCAATGGAATAGACGAACCCTTGCGGCTCCGGTGCGCAGGGCGCGAGGCGCTGTTGATGCCCGGCGGGGGAGGCCGAATGGCCACCAGCCTGTCCTTGCCCGGCATCCCGCTGTGGTGGCCGCACACGCACGGCGAGCCGAATCTGCATGATATTGAAATAAAAGGGAAAACGACGACAATCGATCTTGGTAAAGTTGGCTTCCGCACACTGGCGCTGGACCGGGGAGCGGACGGGAAAGGCTTTGCGCTTGTGGTCAACGGCACCCGCATTTTCTGCCGGGGCGCGAACTGGACCAACGCCGATCTTGTCAGCCTGCCGGGGACGAAGGAGGCCTATCGCCCGCTGCTGGAGCGGGCGCGGGATGCCGGCATGAACATGCTGCGTGTGCCGGGTGTGATGGCGCTGGAAACGCCGGAATTCACCGAACTGCTGGATGAACTCGGAATCCTCCACTGGCAGGACATGATGCTCGCCAACTTCGACTATGGATTCGGCGAGTCCTCGGCGGATGCTCCGTTCAAGGCGGAGCTTGCGGCGTTTCTGGCCGCTCGGCAGGGCGCGCCGTCGCTGGCGGTGGTCTGCGGCGGCAGCGAGATGGCCCAGCAGGCGGCCATGCTCAGCCTGCCGGAGGCGGTGTGGAACGACCCTTTCCTGAAAGAGACCTTCCCGGCGCTGGTCGCGGCGGAGCGGCCCGATGTCATCGCCGTGCCCAACTCGCCCTGGGGCGGGGATCTGCCGTTTTCCACCGGCGCGGGGGTGACACATTATTATGGTGTCGGCGCCTATCGCCGCCCGCTGGAGGATGCGCGGCGCGCCAACGTGCGCTTTGCCTCCGAGTGTCTCGCCTTCGCGACCCTGCCGCAGCCCGAGGCGATGCCGACCGGGGCCGCGCCGACCAGCGCGGAGTGGAAGGCGCTGGTGGTGCGCGATCTGAAGGCCGACTGGGATTTTGAAGATGTCCGCGATCACTACACGGACCTGCTCTACAGCGTTGATTGCAGCAGGCTGAAACAGGACGATCCGGCGCGTTATCGTGCGCTGGCCGCTGCCACGCCCGGAGAGGTGATGGAAACGGTGATGGCGGAGTTCCGCCGTGCCGGAGCGCCCACCGCCGGCGCGCTGGTCTGGCATTTGAGTGATCTTGGCCCCGGCTTCGGCTGGGGCGTGATCGATCATCAGACCCGGCCAAAGCCGCCGTATTACGCACTCGCCCGCGCCTTCCGCCCGGTGAGCGTGGCGATCACCGACGAGGGGCTGGATGGTCTCGCCCTGCATCTGATCAACGAAACGGCGACGCCCCGCGCGCTCACCGTGACACTCACCGCTTATGCCGAAGACGGAACGGTGGTGATTGATGGTATACTGACGAAACCCCTGCCGCCCCGGACGGTGGAGCCGGTCTCCTCCGCCGAGGTCTTCGGCGTGTTCTTCGATGTCACCGATGCCTATCGCTTCGGCCCGCCGGCCCATGCGGTGACAGTGGCGCGCCTGACCGATACCGAGACGGGCGAGCGGATTGCCGAGGCGTTCCATTTTCCGCGCGGGCGGGCGGCGGTGATGGCCGACGCAGGGCTGACGGCGACCGCCGGTCGCGACGACCATGGCGCCTATATCGATCTCGTGACGCAGCGCCTCGCCCAGTCGGTGCACCTCGATCTGCCGGGCTTTGAACCGGAGGACGATTGGTTTCACCTTGCGCCGGGAATGCGCCGTATCCGGCTGAAAGGCGCGGGCGCGCCGCGCGGGCAGGTGACGGCGCTCAACATGCCTGCGCCGGCGAGAGTCGGGGCGGTTTAGCCGCTGGCGCGCGGTTCGTGGCAGGATGGCACCAGCGAATCACGAGGTTGCCATGTCCCTCACCACCGCCATCGGCGTTATGTCCGGCACATCCATGGATGCGATCGATGTCGCGCTGGTGGAAACAGACGGCGAGGGGGGCATCCGGCCCGGGCCGTTCCGCGCTTTTGCCTATACGCCCGATCTGCGCCGCCAGTTGCTGGCGGTGATCGGCGATGCGGCGCGGGCCGAGCATGATCCGCTCGTCGCTATTGAACAGGCGGTGACGGAGGCGCATGCCGGCGCGGTGGAGGCCTTCGCCCGCGCGGAAGGGATCAGCCTCGACCGGGTCGATGTGGTCGGCTTCCATGGCCAGACGGTGTTTCATGCCCCCCGCCGGGGCATCACACGGCAGCTGCTGGATGGGCCACGCGCGGCGGCGCGCCTCGGCGTCGATGTGGTCTATCGCTTCCGCCATGCCGATGTCGCGGCCGGCGGAGAGGGGGCGCCGCTGGTGCCGCTCTATCATCGCGCGTTGGCGACCGGGCTTGACCAGCCGCTGGCGGTGCTCAACCTCGGCGGTGTGGCGAACATCACCTATATCGACGGTGAGACGGTCGTGGCCTGCGATACCGGCCCGGCCAGCGCGATTCTCGATGATTTCATGCGGACACGGCTGGGCCAGCCGATGGACCGGGACGGCGCGCTGGCGGCGCAGGGCACGGTGGATGCGCGCATCCTCGCGATGATGATGGACAGCCCGTTTTTCGCCAGCCCGCCGCCGAAATCGCTGGACCGGAACGAGTTTCACCAATGCGCCGGATTGGTTGACGTGATGCCGCCACCTGACGGCGCGGCGACACTGACGGCCTTCACGGTGGAGGCGACGGCGGCGATCTTGCGCCATCTGCCGCGCCCTCCCGTGCGCTGGCTGGTGACCGGCGGCGGGCGGCTGAACCGGACGCTGATGGCGCGGTTCGCTGCGCGGCTCGGCGTCCCGGTCGAGCCGGTGGAGGCCGTGGGCTGGAACGGCGATGCCTTGGAGGCCCAGTGTTTTGCCTGGCTGGCTGTCCGGTCGCTCAAGGGGTTGCCGCTCTCGCTGCCCTCCACCACCGGCGTGCCGCGGCCGATGCCGGGTGGCGAGACCGCGAGGGCGTGACGCCGCGACGCATGGAAATGCGTGGCCCGCGGCGCTAAGGTGTGGGTGCGTGTTGACGCGCCGAGGCCTGAGATGATTCGCGCCGTGCTTGCCGTCCTGCTGCTGATCGCCGGTGCTTCGCTGCTGCCGGCGCGGGCACATGGCGGTCCGCATGCCGGGCCTCTTCATCCGGTCGCTTTCGCTCCGGTTGCCGTTGAACAGCCGGCGATGCCGATCCGTGACGCTGCGGTGATCACGGTGGCAACACCTGCCCGTCCGGACTGGCCGTGTCACCAGCCGGTGGACGACAGTGGGCAGCTTTGCTGCTGTGCAACGGCCTGCGTCGCGGTGCTGGCGCCGCCGATGCCGGACCTGCCGGCTGCACCGTCACGATTGGCTTGGGGAGCCGGGTTTACGCCGGCGTTGGTGGATTTTTACCGCGATCCGCCCCGTCCGCCGCCCAGAGGCTGAAACAGACATCCCTTCGTTGTCCGTTTTCTCTCCCGCGCGCTGCGGCGCGCCGCCTCAGGAAAGGCATCCCCATGAACATGACGCATTATATGGAGCTTCTCGCGGTCAACCAGCCGTGGAACCTCATCCTCTTCATGGCCATCCCGGTCATTCTGGCCGAGACGGTGGCAATCAGCGAGCTCTACCTGCTCTACACCCGCAACTACAACGGCGCGGTGCATGGGCTGAACCGGGCGGCGAGCATCCTTGTCGGCGTCTATTTCGTCGGCGTGTTCGTCTATCTCGTCGCGACTGCGGTGATTCCGATCACCCGTGCCGGCGCCTGGCGCGGCCCGGCGGATGTGATCGCGGTGCTGAGCTATCTCGCAGGGGTCATTCCCCTCGGTGCGCTGGCGCTGATCGACCTGAAGATCATCGGCAAGGACAAGGATGATCACCAGCGCATGGCGCTGCATGCGGTGTTTGTCGGCATTTTCCTTGTCGTGGCGCATGTGGCGATGGTGTTCGGCATGCTCGACCCCGCGGTGCTGGGCGGGGCGAGAGGTGGCGGCCACGCCGGCCATTGACCGGCCCCCGCGCTGCCAGAAGGGAAGGTGGGGGCAAGCCCGCCTTCCCTCTTTACTCTTCCCCCCGTCCTGCCATTGTTCAGGCATGATCCGCCTTGCGGCGGCTGGGACAAGGGAGAGCTTCAATGACCATTCGCTGCACCACCGCGCTGGCGGCGCTCGCGCTGTTTTCTGCCCCCGCGCTGGCTCAGATCAAGCCGGCCGTGACCTTCGACGTCGGCGGCAAGTTCGACAAGTCCTTCAACGAGGCGAGCTATAACGGCGCGGAAGCATTCAGGAAAAAATCCGGCATCGCCTATCGCGAATTCGAGATTCAGAACGACGCGCAGCGTGAGCAGGCCTTCCGCCGCTTCGCCCGCGACGGGCAGGACCCGATCGTCGCCACCGGCTTTTCCAACGGTGCGGCGCTGAAGAAGGTGGCCGAGGAGTTCCCGAAAACCCGCTTCACCATCATCGACTTCGTGATCGACCTGCCGAACGTGCAGTCGATCGTCTTCAAGGAGCATGAGGGCTCCTATCTCGTCGGCCTGCTGGCGGCAAAGGCCTCGAAGACCGGCAAGGTCGGCTTCGTCGGCGGCATGGATATTCCGCTGATCCGCAAGTTCGCCTGCGGCTATGTGCAGGGCGTCAAGGCCGGCAATCCGAAGGCTGAGGTGTTCCAGAACATGACCGGTACCACCGGCGCGGCGTTCAACGATCCGGTCAAGGGCGGGGAGCTGGCCCGCAGCCAGATGGATCGCGGCGCGGACGTGGTCTATCACGCGGCCGGCGGCACCGGCGTCGGTGTGCTGCGCGCGGTGGCCGATGCCGGCAAGCTCGGCATCGGCGTTGATTCCAACCAGAACGGCCTGCATCCCGGCAAGGTGCTGACCTCGATGCTCAAGCGCGTCGAGGTGGCGGTGGAAGGCACGCTCACGGCGGCGCATTCCGGCGCATGGAAGCCGGGGGTGACTGTGCTGGGCCTCGCCGAAGGGGGCGTCGCCTGGGCGCTGGATGATCACAACAAGGGCCTGATCACCGACGAGATGAAAACGGTCGCCGCCAAGGCGGAGGCGGATATCAAATCCGGCGCGGTGAAGGTGCACGACTACATGGCCGACCAGAAGTGCCCGGTGCAATAACGTCGGCAGGATCGGGGGCGCCTGCGTGAGGCGGGCGGGCGCCGCCAAAACCGGGACAATGACATGCAACTGACGGTTCTCGGCTCCGGCGATGCCTTCTGCGCGGGCGGGCGGTTCAACACCTGCCTCAAGCTCGACGGGCCGGAGGGGGCGATGCTGGTCGATTGCGGCGCCACCTCGATGCTTGCGCTGGTGCGCGCGGGGGTGGAGCGCAACGCCATCACCACCATCCTGTTCACCCACTTTCACGGCGATCATTTCGCCGGCCTGCCGTTCTTCCTGCTCGACGGGCGGTTCGTCTCCCGGCGCAGGGACAAACTGGTGCTGGCCGGGCCGAAGGGGATGGAGGCGCGCTGCCGGGCGATGGTGGAAACCGCCTTTCCCGGCTTCTGGGACGGGCCGCAGGATTTCCCCATCGAGGTGATCGAGGTGACGCCCGAGGCGCCGGCGGTGATCAATGGCATCACCGTCACCGCCTTCCCTGCGGTGCATGACGAGCGCGCCGGCCCGTGCCAGAGCTACCGGTTCGAGGCGGGCGGCAAGATCATCGCCTTTTCCGGCGATACGGCGTGGACCGAGGCGCTGGTGCCGCTCGCGTCGGGCTCCGATGTGTTCCTCTGCGAGTGCTACACGCCGGATGTGAAGCTGAAGAACCACCTCGACTGGGCGACGATTGCCGGCCGGCTCGACGATCTTGCCACCCGCCGGCTGGTCCTCACCCACATGGGGCCGCCGATGCTGGCTTATGACGGGCCGCTGGCGGCCGAGCGGGCTTTCGACGGCATGGTGATCGTGCCATGACAGCGCCGGCGATCGCGCTCACCGCCATCGACAAGCGTTTCGGCCCGGTGCATGCCAACCGCGCGATCGACCTTGTGGTGGAAAAAGGCACGATCCACGGCATCATCGGCGAGAACGGGGCGGGCAAATCCACCCTGATGTCGATCCTCTACGGGTTCTACGAGGCGGATTCCGGCACCATCGCGGTCAATGGCGCGCCGGTGCGCATCCGCTCCTCGGCCGATGCGATCCGTCTGGGCATCGGCATGGTGCATCAGCACTTCATGCTGGTGGAGCCGATGACGGTGGCCGAGAACGTGCTGCTGGGGGCGGAAGGCGGCGCATTGATCGCCGGCGGCCTCGTCCATGCACGGGCGGAAATCGCCCGGCTGGGGGCGGATTACGGCCTTGTGGTGGACCCCGACGCGGTGGTGGGCGAGCTGTCGGTGGGGTTGCAGCAACGGGTGGAGATCATCAAGGCGCTCTATCGCGGGGCCGAGGTGCTGATCCTCGACGAGCCGACCGGTGTGCTGACCCCGGCGGAGGCGCCGCAGCTGTTCGAGGTGCTGGGCGAACTCAGCCGGCAGGGGCGCACCATTCTCATCATCACCCACAAGCTGAAGGAGATCATGGCGATCACCGACGCCGTCTCGGTGATGCGCCGGGGCGAGATGGTGGCGCACCGCCGGACGGCGGCGACCTCGGTGTCGGAACTGGCCGAACTGATGGTGGGGCGGGCGATTGTCCACCCCGCGCGGGGCGAAGGGACGGCGCCGGGCGCGCCGCTGCTGGCGGTGGAGCATCTCACCGTGCGCGATTCCCGCAAGGTCGTGCGGGTGGAGGACGTGAGCTTTGCCGTGCGGGCGGGCGAAATCGTCGGCATCGCCGGCGTTTCGGGCAATGGCCAGTCCGAACTGGTTGAGGCGATCGCCGGGATCATCCGGCCGGCCTCCGGCGCCATCCGCATCGCAGGGCACACGCTGACGGCGGCGGACGATGCGGCGAGCGCGCGCACCCATGGCCTTGCCCATGTGCCGGAGGACCGGCACCGCATGGGCCTCGTCACGGCCTTTCCCGCCTGGGAAAACCTGCTTCTCGGCCACCACCGGGATGCGGCCTATGGTTCCGGACCGCTGATCGACCGCGAGCGCACGGTGGCCGCGACGGCGCAGACGATGGCGCATTTCGATGTGCGCCCCGCCGATCCGCTGCTGAAGACCGCGAACTTTTCCGGCGGCAACCAGCAGAAGCTGGTGATCGCGCGCGAGATTGAGGCGGGACCGCAGGTGCTGATCGCCGCGCAGCCGACGCGCGGGGTCGATATCGGCGCGATCGCCTTCATCCACCAGCAGCTGCTGGCGATGAAGGCGGCAGGCAAGGCGATCCTGCTGGTGTCGGTGGAGCTGGACGAGATTTTCGCGCTCGCTGACCGCATCGTGGTGATGTGCGGCGGCAAGGTCGTCGGCATCCGCCCGGTGGCGGAGACGGACCAGAACGAAATCGGCCTGATGATGGCCGGCGTCGAGAGGGCGGCATGAGCACGCCCGTCACCCTGCCGCGCTGGGCCGATCTGGCGCTGCTGCCGCTGATCAATGTCGCGGTGGCGTTTCTTGCGGCCGGGCTGGTGGTGCTGGCCATCGGCGAAAGCCCGCTGGAGGCAACGGGCATCCTGCTGCGCGGCGCGCTGGGCCATGCTGAGGGCATCGGCTTCACGCTCTATTATGCCACCAATTTCATCTTCGCCGGGCTGGCCGTGGCGGTGGCGTTCCACGCCGGGCTGTTCAACATCGGCGGCGAGGGGCAGGCGATCGTCGGCGGTGTCGGCGCGGCGATGGTGGCGCTGGCGCTCGGCCACCTGCCGGGGCTCATCGTGCTGCCGCTGGCGGTGCTGGCCGCCGCGCTGTTCGGCGCGGCCTGGGCGGCGGTGCCCGGCTGGTTACAGGCCCGGCGCGGCAGCCATGTGGTGATCACCACCATCATGTTCAATTTCATCGCCTCCGCGCTGCTGATCTATCTGCTGGTCGATATCTTCCGTCCGCCGGGCTCGATGGAGCCGTCCTCCCGCCTGTTCGCGGCGGGCGGCAAGCTGCCCTTCCTGCATGATCTTCTGGCGATGATCGGCATTTCCATGCCGAAGACGCCGCTCAACCTGTCGTTTGTCATCGCGCTGGGTGCTGCTGTCGTGGTGTATCTTCTCATCGACCGGTCGCGCCTCGGCTATGGCCTGCGCACCGTGGGGGCGAACCCGACGGCAGCGCGCTATGGCGGCATCTCGCCCGAGCGGGCGACGGTTGTGGCGATGGCGATCTCCGGCGGCCTCGCCGGAATGATGGCGATCAACGAAATTCTCGGCGTCCAGCACCGGCTGATCAATGATTTCACCGGCGGCTACGGCTTTGTCGGCATCGCGGTGGCGCTGATGGGCCGCAGCCACCCGGTCGGCCTCCTGCTGGCGGCGCTGCTCTTCGGCGTGCTCTATCAGGGCGGGACGGAACTCGCCTTCGACAAGCCGCGCATCACGCGCGACATGATCGTGGTCATCCAGGGGCTGGTGATCCTGTTCGCCGGCGCGCTCGAATTCATGTTCAAGCCGGCGTTGGCCCGGCTGTTGAAGGCGAAGGAGCGGTGATGGAGCTGATCGACACCGCTTTCGCTGTTTTTGCGTCCGGCCTCAGGCTGGCCATTCCGCTGCTCTGCGCCTGCCTTGCGGGGCTGTATTCGGAGCGGTCCGGCGTCGTCGATATCGGGCTGGAAGGCAAGATGCTGGCGGCAGCCTTCGGCGCCACGGCGGCGGCTCTGTCCACCGGCTCGGCGCTGGCGGGGCTGGCGGTCGGCGTGGCGACGGCCACGGTGCTCGCCCTCATCCACGGCTATGCGGCGATTACCCAGCGCGGCAACCAGATCGTCTCCGGCATGGCGATCAACATGCTCGCCGCGGGGCTGACGGCGCTGCTCGGCAACGCATGGTATCGCGAGGGCGGGCGCACCCCGCCGCTCGATGGCGGGGCGCGGTTTTCGCCCATCACCCTGCCGGGGGCGGAGGCTCTGTCGGGCATTCCCGTGTTCGGACCGTTCTACAAGACGGTGCTTTCCGGCCATCCCCTGCCGGTCTACATCGCGCTCGCCGCCGTGCCGCTGACATGGTTCCTGTTCTTCCGCACACGCTGGGGCCTCCGGCTGCGCGCGGTGGGGGAGAACCCGGCGGCGGTCGATACGGCCGGCATTTCGGTGCCGCGGCTGCGCTATTCGGCGATGCTGATGACCGGCATGCTCTGCGGCCTCGGCGGCACCTATCTCGCGGTGGCGCAGGCCGCCAGTTTCCTGCCCAACATGACGGCGGGCAAGGGCTTCATCGCGCTGGCCGCGCTGATCTTCGCCAAGTGGCGGCCGGTGCAGGCGCTGGGCGCCTGCCTCTTGTTCGGCGTGCTCGATGCGGTGGCCATCCGCCTTCAGGGCGTGGCGCTGCCGGGCATCGGCCAGGTGCCGGTGCAGGCCATTCAGGCGCTGCCGTATATCCTCACGGTCATCCTGCTCGCCGGTTTCGTCGGCCGGGCCATTCCGCCGCGCGCCGTGGGCGTGCCTTATGTGAAGGAGCGGTGATGCCCCGCTTGGAGGCCTTGTTTTCCGCCGCGAAAGCCGTGCAGGCCCGCGCCTATGCGCCCTATTCGCGCTTCCCCGTCGGGGCGGCGCTCCGCGACGAAGCAGGGCGTATCCACGCCGCGCCGAATGTCGAGAACGCGGCCTACCCCGCCGGCACCTGCGCCGAGGCCGGGGCGATTGCCGCGATGATCGCCGGCGGCGGGCGGCGCATTGCCGAACTGGTGGTCATCGGCCCGGGCGCGGAACTCTGCACGCCCTGCGGCGCCTGCCGCCAGCGCATCCGCGAATTTGCCAGCGCCGATTGCCCCATCCACATCGCCGGGCCGGAGGGCATCCGCGCCCGCTTTACCCTTCAAGAGCTGTTGCCCCATTCCTTCGGGCCGGAGAATTTGCCGTGACCGCCTTGAGCATGACCACCGCCGAGATCATCCGCACCCGTGCCGGCAGTGCGCCGGTGGAGGTGGCCATCGTCCTTGGCTCCGGCCTTGGGCCGCTGGCCGACAGGGTGGAGGGCGCAACCGCAATTCCCTATGCCGATCTGCCCGGCTTTCCGCAAGGCGGCGTCTCCGGTCATCAGTCGCGGCTGGTGGTGGGGCAACTCGGCGGGCGTCGCGTCGCGGTGCTCTCGGGCCGCGAGCATTATTACGAGAACGGCAACGCCGCCGCCATGCGCCCGGCGCTGGAGACGGTGCAGGCGCTGGGAGCGGGGCGACTGATCCTCACCAATGCCGCCGGCTCCTTCCGGCCCGAGGTGGGGCCGACCTCGATCGTCGTCCATTCCGATTACGTCAACTGGTCGGGCCGCAATCCGCTGATCGGCGAGCATGGCGATGAGCGGTTTGTCGATATGCGCGAGGCGTATGATCCGGCGCTGCGCGCGGCCCTGAAGGGCGTGGCGCACCGGCTCGGCATCCCGCATCACGAGGGGGTGTATTTCTGGTTTTCCGGCCCGACCTTCGAAAGCCCGGCCGAGATCCGCGCGATGAATATCCTCGGGGCCGATCTTGTCGGCATGTCCACCGTGCCGGAAGTGATCCTCGCCCGGCGGCTGAAGCTGCGTGTGGCGGCGCTGTCGATGGTGACGAATTTCGCCGCGGGCATGGCGGGGGCGGAGATCAGCCACGCCGATACCAAAGCGGTGGCGGCGCGCGGCGGCGCGGCGATGGCGGCGCTGATCATCGGCCTGCTGGAGGATGGCGCATGAGCGATGCGGCGCTGGCAGCCCGCGCGATCGGGCTGATCGACCTGACGGAACTCGGCGATGGCGCGGGGGAGGCGGAGGTGCACACCCTCTGCACCACGGCTGCGGGCGGCGGGCCGCTGCCGCCGGTGGCGGCGCTCTGCGTCTGGCCCCGGCATGTGGCGCAGGCGCGGCAGCTCTGGGCGGGGCGGATCGCCACGGTGGTCAATTTCCCTTCCGGCGGGGAGAGCCTCGGCGTGGTCCCGGCCATGGCCGGCAGCGCGATTGGGCTGGGGGCGGACGAGATCGACCTCGTGCTGCCCTATCGTGCCTTCCTCGCCGGGCGGGTGGCGGAGGCCGGGGCGATGCTGGCTGCCGTGCGGCAGGTGACAGCGGGCAAAACGCTGAAAGTGATCCTCGAGACCGGCGAATATCCGGATGGACAGACGATCCGTGCGGCGGCGGACCTCGCCATCGGCGCGGGCGCGGATTTCATCAAGACCTCGACCGGCAAGACGAAGACCGGCGCGACGCTGGAAGCCGCCCGCGTGATGCTGGAGGCGATCCGCGCTTCTGGCCGGCGGGTCGGCTTCAAGCCCTCGGGCGGCATCCGCACGCTTGATGATGCGCGTGCCTATCTGGCGCTGGCCGATGCGTTCCTCGGGCCGGTGACGGCGGGCAATTTCCGTTTCGGCGCCTCCGGGCTTCACGCCAGCCTTGCCGCCGTCATCAATCGTGACGCCCCGGCGCCGGGCGAATCGGCCTATTGAACGGACAGGACAAATCAGGATCGGGAGACGCGCCGCCGTGTTGCTGCCGCAGGAAATCATCCGCAAAAAACGCGATGGCGGAGCGCTGGGCACGGAGGAGATCGCCTCCTTCGTCTCCGGTCTCGTCTCCGGTGCAGTGACGGAGATGCAGGCGAGCGCGCTGGCGATGGCGGTGTTCTTTCGCGGTATGACGCGCGACGAGGCGGTGGCGTTGACGCTTGCCATGCGCGATTCCGGCGATGTGCTCGCATGGGCGGGCGAGGCCCTGCCGGGTCCGGTACTCGACAAGCACTCCACCGGCGGTGTGGGCGATAATGTCTCGCTGCTGCTCGCCCCGATGGTGGCGGCCTGCGGCGGCTTTGTGCCGATGATTTCGGGCCGCGGCCTGGGCCACACCGGCGGCACGCTGGACAAGCTGGAGGCGATTCCCGGCTACACCGCCAAGCCGGACAATGCGCTGTTCCGGCGCGTGGTGCGCGAGGCCGGCTGCGCCATCATCGGCCAGACGGAGAACCTCGCCCCCGCCGACAAGCGGCTCTATGCGATCCGCGATGTCACCGCCACGGTGGAATCGATCCCGCTGATCACCGCGTCGATCCTGTCGAAAAAGTTGGCCGCCGGGCTCGACGGGCTGGTGATGGATATCAAGACCGGCTCGGGCGCCTTCATGCCCACGCTGGAGCAATCGCGCGCGCTCGCCGCCAGCATTGTCGCCGTGGCCAATGGCGCAGGGCTGAAGACGACGGCCCTGATCACTGACATGAACGAGGCGCTGGCCCCCGCCGCCGGCAACGCCGTGGAAGTGATCAATGCGATCGACAACCTCACCGGCCATCGCCGCGATGACCGGCTGATCGCGGTGACGCTGGCGCTGGGCGCCGAGATGCTGGTGACCGGCGGGCTGGCTGCGACGCTGGACGAGGCGCGCGGGCGGCTGGACGCCGCGCTCGCCTCCGGCGCGGCGGCGGAGACGTTCGGCCGCATGGTCGCGGCGCTCGGCGGCCCGGCGGACCTGATGGAGCGACCGGTGAAGCACCTGCCCGCCGCGCCGCTCATCCGCCCGGTGTATGCCGGAACTGCGGGGTGTGTTGCAGCGGTGGAAACACGCGCGCTTGGTCTTGCGGTGGTGGCGCTGGGGGGCGGACGCACCCGCGCGGCCGATCCCATCGATCCGGCCGTGGGACTGACAGACCTCGCCGCCCCGGGCGAAACGGTGGATTCAGGTCGCCCGCTGGCGCTGGTCCATGCGCGGGATGAGGCGCAGTTTGAGCGCGCGGCCGCCGCCGTGCGCGCGGCCTATCGGCTGGGCGCAGGGGGCAGTCGCCCGCCGCTGATCGCGGAACGGCTGACGGAGACGGAAGCATGAGCCGCGTCCTGCTGATTGTGCTCGATTCGGTCGGCATCGGTGGCGCGCCGGATGCTGCGGCCTATGGCGATGCCGGGGCCAACACGGTGGGCCACATCGCGCTGGCCTGTGCGGCGGGGCGGGGGGACCGGGCCGGCCTGCGCGCCGGGCCGCTGGCGCTGCCCCATCTGGTGGCGGTGGGGCTGGGCGATGCGGTGCGCCTTGCCACCGGGCTCAACGCGCCGGGGCTGGAAGGCGAGGGCACCCGGGGGCAGGGCGGCGCGGCGATCGAAACCTCGAATGGCAAGGATACCCCCTCCGGCCATTGGGAGATTGCCGGCGTGCCGGTGACCTTCGATTGGGGTTACTTTCCCGAGACTGTCCCGTGCTTTCCTGCGGACCTGATCGCGGATTTCATCGCGGAAACCGGCGTGCCCGGCATTCTGGGCAATGGCCATGCCTCGGGCACTGAAATCATCGACCGGCTGGGCGTCGAGCATATGCAAAGCGGCAAGCCGATCCTCTACACCTCGGTCGATTCGGTGCTCCAGATCGCCGCGCATGAGGAGACCTTCGGCCGCGAGCGGCTCTATGACATCTGCGAGGTGATGCGGCGGCTGACGCGGCCGCTCAACATCGGCCGGGTGATTGCAAGGCCTTTCGCCGGCGATGCGCCGGGCCGTTTTGCCCGCACGCCCTACCGCAAGGACTGGGCGCTGACCCCGCCCGCGCCGACGATGCTGGACCGCTTGACCGAGGCAGGGCGCGAGGTCGTCACTGTCGGCAAGATCGGCGATATCTTCGCCCACAAGGCGACGGGCCGCGAGATCAAGGGGCCGGGCAACAGCGCCAATCTCGATCTGGCGCTGGAAGCCTTCAGCACGCTGAGTAATGGCGGGCTGGTCTTCGCCAATCTCGTCGATTTCGACAGTGAAGCCGGCCATCGCCGCGATGTGCCTCTCTATGCCCACCTGCTGGAAGCCTTCGATGCGCGGATGCCGGCAATCCACGCCGCGCTGAGGCCGGGCGATTGCTGCATCATCACTGCCGATCACGGCAATGATCCGACCTGGAAGGGTACCGACCACACGCGCGAGCAGGTGCCGGTGCTGGTCTTCGGCCCCGGCGCGCCGGCGGCGGTCATCGGCCGGCGTGACAGTTTTGCCGATATTGCCGCCACCGTTCTGGCTCTTCTCGGAGTCGAGGGCGCGGTGGCGGGCAGGCCGTTTGCGTAAGCTCACCACCAGCCGTCGTTGGCCATCGAGGTCCACGGCTCTTTCAGCGGCAGGGCATCGCCCTTCTGGATCAGTTCGATCGAGATATTGTCCGGCGAGCGGACGAAGGCCATGCGCCCGTCGCGCGGCGGGCGGTTGATGGTCACGCCCGCCTTTTGCAGCGTTTCGCAGGTCTCGTAGATGTTGTCGACACGGAAGGCGAGATGGCCGAAGGCCCGGCCGATGCCATAGGGCTGCGGCTCGGGATCCCAGTTGTAGGTCAGTTCGATCTCCGGCCAGCGGTGCTCGGCGGCGAGTTTGGCCTGTTCGGGTGCGGCGAGAAAGATCAGCGTGAAGCGGCCCTTCTCGCTCTCGGTGCGGCGGGTTTCCACGAGGCCGAGAAGCGTGCAGTAGAAATGCAGGGACTTGTCGACATCGGTGACGCGGACCATGGTATGGGCAAAATGCATGTGGCTCTCCTTGAGTTGTCTGACAAGTTAGAGGGCGAAGGGAAAAAAGGGAAGATCGGGAATGAACGATCCTGTGATTGTCGAGGTGACGCGCGGCGGCATCGTCGAAAGCGTCCATCGCGGCGCGGTGGCGGTGGTGGATGCCGCGGACGGGCTGGTGCTGGGGCTGGGGGAGATCGACCGCCCGGTGTTTCCGCGCTCGGCGGTCAAGGCGCTTCAGGCCCTGCCGCTGATGGAGAGCGGTGCGGCGGAGCGGTTCGGCCTGACGGCGGAGGAACTGGCGCTTGCCTGCTCGTCCCATTCGGGTGAGGTGGAGCATGCCGCGACGGCGGAGCGGATGCTGGTGAAGGCGGGGCAGACGGCCCGCTGCCTTGAATGCGGCGCCCATTGGCCGATGGGCGAGAAGGCGGCCCGTGCGCTCGCCCGCGCCGGAGGCGAACCGACGGCGCTGCACAACAACTGCTCGGGCAAGCACGCCGGCTTTGTCTGCGCCTCGGTGGCGATGGGGGTGGACCCGCAAGGCTACATCAAGCCGGAGCATCCCTTGATGCGCGCGGTGACGGACGCGCTGGAAACGGTGACCGGCGCATCGTTGAAGGATGCGCCGCGCGGCATCGACGGCTGCTCGATCCCCACCTATGCGCTGCCGCTGAAGGCGCTGGCGCGGGGATTTGCCCGCTTCGGCACCGGCACCGGCTTTGCGCCCGCCCGTGCCGCTGCGGCAGAAAAGCTGCGCGCGGCGGTGGCGGCGGCGCCGTTCTTCGTGGCCGGCACCGGCCGGTTCGATACCCGCGCGATGGAGGGTCTCGGCGCCCGCGCCTTCATCAAGACCGGGGCGGAGGGCGTCTATTGCGCATCCCTGCCGGAGGTGGGGCTCGGCATCGCCCTGAAGATCGACGACGGCGCGACCCGCGCTTCCGAAACGGTGATGGCGGATCTGTTGCGGCGGTTCCTGCCGCTCGGCGAGGCGGAGACGACGGGCCTTGCCGCCGCGCGGGCAGAGGTGTTGCGCAACTGGAACGGCTATGAGGTGGGCACCGTGCGCGCCGCCCTGACCAGCATCAGCGCGGCCTGAACCCCTGCCTCTGTCAGCCGCCGCATCATCGCCCGCCCCCGCACCTTCGGGATGTGCAGGAACACGCATGGGGTGGAAGGCCCGCTGGCGGCGAGCATCCGCCAGTAGCTGTCGTTGCAGAGATAGGTGCCCGCGCTGATCGAGGCGCGGGTTTTGACGCCGGCCCGCCGCCCGGCGACAACCAGCCGGGCCACGGGCGCGCGCCCGCGCAGGGCGAACGGCGCGCCGGCAAACGGCGTGAGCCGCCGCGGCACGATGCCCGCTGCATCGGGGTGGAGGATCGAGACGCGGTTCTTCGCCCGCGTTTCCACGCACAGCGCCTTGCGCTTCGAGGCGACACCGAACATCAGCACGGCCTCGGGCCGGCAGCGCGCCACCACCTCGGGGATCAGCGCTTCAGCAGTGGCATAGGTCGTCTCGATCAGCACCATCGCCGCCGTGATGCCCAGCGCCTTCAGCCGCCGGTCACGCGCCACGGCGCGCGCGACAGCGGCAGAGGGGTTGACCCGGATGCCGGGGAACGGGCCGAACCCGGTGACCAGCAGCCGCATCACAGCCCGATCATCGCGGCAATCTCGTCCGCCCCCAGCGTGGCCGACAATGCGCCGTCGAACACCGCACGCTCCACCTCCGGCACCCGGGCGCGCACGGCGGGATCGGACCTCAGCCGCGCGCGGAACCGGTCGTCCAGCATCGTCCACATCCATTTCACCTGCTGGCGCGCCCGCTTGCTGTGCAGCGCGCCCGATCGGGTGAGGAGATCGCGGTGGCGCTCCACATGCGCCCACAGCGCCTCCAGCCCCTCGTCATTGAGGCCTGAGGTGAGGATGACCGGCGGCTTCCAGGCCGCACCGTCCGGCGTCAGAAGGTTGAGCGCAGCGGAATATTCCATCGCCGTGGTACGGGCGCGGCCAAGGCTCTCGCCATCGGCCTTGTTGATGGCGATCATGTCGGCGAGTTCGATCACGCCCTTCTTGATGCCCTGCAATTCATCGCCGCCGCCCGGCAGCAGCAGCACGAGGAAGAAATCGGTCATATCCGCCACGGCGGTTTCCGATTGGCCGATGCCCACGGTCTCGACCAGCACGACATCGAACCCCGCTGCCTCGCACAGCAGCATCGCCTCGCGCGTGCGCGCCGCGACGCCGCCCAGAGTCTGCCCGGCGGGAGAGGGGCGGATGAACGCGGCCCGCTCCATCGACAGCCGAGCCATCCGCGTCTTGTCGCCGAGGATTGCCCCGCCGGTGCGCGAGGAGGTGGGGTCCACCGCCAGCACGGCGACGGACTTGCCGGCGGTGATCAGCCGCATGCCCAGCGTATCGATCGAGGTGGATTTGCCCACCCCCGGCACGCCGGTGATGCCAAGGCGGATGGCCTTGCCGGTGAACGGCAGCAACGCCTGCACCAGCGCGCGCGCCTCGGCCTGATGGTCGATGCGGCGCGATTCCACCAGCGTGATCGCCCGTGCCAGCGCCGCCCGATCGCCCGCACGGATGCGGGCGGCAAGATCGGGCACGGAGGGCGGAATCGGGCGCATGGTCAGCGGTGTAGCGCGGGGGGAGGGCGTTGCCTATCCTCCGATCGGGCGAGGCGCATCGCCGAGCGGTTTGGCCGCGCGCACGGCCTCCTCCTGTTCCTCCCGCTCGATGGCGCAGGGCCGGGAAAAGCGCACACGGCGGATCGCTTCATCGGGGGGGCAGACGTCGAGTTCCACAAGCAGCCGTGCCGCGATCATGCCCGAGCGGCCGCAGCCGGCACGGCAATGCATGTGCACATCCCGCCCCTTGCGGATGCGCTCGCGCAGGGCGGGGCCAACCTCCATCCAGCCGATCTCGAAATTCGCTTCCGGCGCGCCGTAGTCGATGATCGGCAGGTGATGCCAGTCCATCCCCGCCTCGCGCACCGCCTGGCCGAGGCCGGCGACCTCCAGCTCTTCAAGTTCCTCCATTTCCGTCAGGGTCAGCACCGCGCTGGCCCCCGCGCGGCGCAGCGCGTCGATGTCTTCCGAGAGGATGTGTTCAAGGTCCGTCCGCCCCGGGCAGCAGCTGATCAGCAGGCGCCCCCAGCCGGGGCGCGTTTCGACAGCGGCGATGATCAGCGGATTGGTCATGGCGGAAGGCTAAAGCGCTGCATCGCCGCCGCAAACGGTTTTTTGCGCTCCGGCCCTCGGCAAAAAGGCGGGGAGGAAAGCCATGCAGCCGTGCAAGCTCAGGCTTGCAAACTGCGCGCGCCCCTTGTTTCCCGTCTCTGTCGCGCCCACTTGGCTCCTTTGACAGCACCAAAAGGACCTCTTCGATGTTCTATCTGCGCAAGGCCGAAGACCGGGGACATGCCAATTTCGGCTGGCTTGATTCATGGCACAGCTTTTCCTTCGGTCAGTATCACGACCCCAATTTCATGGGCTTCGGCCCGCTGCGCGTCATCAACGATGACAGGATCGCCGGCGGCGCGGGTTTCCCCATGCATCCGCATGACAACATGGAGATCGTCACCTACATGCTCTCCGGCGCGCTGGCCCACAAGGACAGCCTCGGCTCCGGCTCGACCATCCGGCGCGGCGATGTGCAGCGGATGACGGCGGGCACAGGCATCCGTCATTCCGAGTTCAACCCCTCGGCGGACGAGGGCGCGCACCTGCTGCAGATCTGGATGCTGCCCGAGGCGAAGGGGCTGGAACCCTCCTACGAGGAAAAGCGCTTCGATGGGGCGGGGCGCGCGGGCAGGCTGCAACTCATCGCCGCAAAGGGCGCGCGCGAGGGCGCGGTGCATATCAATCAGGATATCGACCTCTATGCCGCGGTGTTGAACCCCGGCGAGAGCGTGACACACGCCTTCCGCCCCGGTCGCCTTGGCTGGTTGCAGGTGGCGCTCGGCCATGTCTCGGCCAACGGCACGGAGCTGAAGCCGGGCGACGCCATCGCCATGGCGGAGGTGGAGACGCTGACCATCGAAGGCCGCAGCAAGGACGCCGAGGTGCTGCTGTTCGATATGGTGCGGTGATGGAGCTTCATGGCCGGGCTTGCCCGGCCGGTCATTCCGGGGCGGCATGGCCGTGCCCGGAATGCATTCTTGCCGCATATTGACGATGCATTCCCGCCCTCGCGGGACATGACCCCGTCAGCGAACGGCTTTACTCCGCCGCCTGCCGATAGCCCAGCCGGTCGCTGAGATCATCCAGCAATTTGCTCGCCGCATCGGCAATCGCCGTGCCGGGCGGGAAGATGGCGGCAGCGCCGGCCTTGTAGAGCGCCTCGTAATCCTGCGGCGGGATGACGCCGCCGGCAACGATCATGATATCGCCGCGCCCTTCCGCCTCCAGCGCGGCCTTCACCGCCGGCACCAGCGTCAGATGTCCCGCTGCGAGCGAGGAGACGCCGATGATGTGCACATCGTTTTCCACCGCCTGTCGCGCCGCTTCCTCCGGCGTGGCGAACAGCGGCCCGATATCGACATCGAAGCCGAGGTCGGCGAAGGCGCTCGCAATCACCTTCTGGCCGCGGTCGTGCCCGTCCTGTCCCAGCTTGGCGACGAGAATGCGCGGGCGGCGCCCGTCCGCCTCCTCGAAAGCGGCAACTTTGTCATGCACGCGGGTGATCATCTCGGAGTTCACGCCCACCTCCCGCTTGTAGACGCCGGAAATCGCCTTGATCTCGGCCACATGCCGGCCCCAGGCCTTTTCGAGCGCGAGGGAAATCTCGCCCACCGTTGCTTTGGCCCGCGCGGCATTGACGCCGAGGGCGAGCAGGTTTCCGGTGCCGTTTTTCGCCGCCGCTTCCAGCGCGGCCAGCGCGGCATCGACGTCCGCCTGCGAGCGTTCGGCCCTCAGGCGGCGCAATTTTTCCAGCTGCTGCGCGCGCACGGCGGCATTGTCCACCTTCAGTACATCCACCGGCGGCTCGTTCTCCAGCCGGAACTTGTTGACACCGACGATGGTCTGGTGGCCGGAATCGATACGCGCCTGCGTCCGCGCCGCCGCTTCCTCGATCCTCAGTTTGGGGATGCCGGCCTCGATGGCCTTGGCCATGCCGCCGAGCTTCTCGACCTCCTGGATATGCTCCCACGCCCGGGCGGCAAGGTCACCTGTCAGTTTCTCGACGAAAGCCGAGCCGCCCCACGGATCGATGAAGCGGTTGGTGCCCGCCTCCTGCTGGATGAACAGCTGGGTATTGCGGGCGATGCGGGCGGAAAAGTCGGTCGGCAGGGCCAGCGCCTCGTCGAAGGCGTTGGTGTGCAGCGACTGGGTGTGGCCCTGTGTCGCCGCCATCGCCTCCACGCAGGTCCGGACGATGTTGTTCGGCACGTCCTGCGCGGTCAGCGACCAGCCGGAGGTCTGGCAATGGGTGCGCAGGGAGAGCGAGCGCACGTCCTTCGGCGCAAAATTCTTGACAAGCTTGGCCCAGAGCAGGCGCGCCGCGCGCATCTTGGCCACTTCCATGAAGAAGTTCATGCCGATCGCCCAGAAGAACGACAGGCGCGGCGCGAACGCATCGATGGTCAGCCCGGCCGCGAGGCCGGAGCGGATGTATTCGACACCATCGGCGAGGGTGTAGGCCAGTTCGAGATCCTGCGTCGCCCCGGCTTCCTGCATGTGGTAGCCGGAAATCGAGAT
>ERZ1645187.374-NODE-374-length-43859-cov-9.410967_pt1 | contig 43859 bp, 39 predicted proteins | sample MGYA00575352_ERZ1645187 | MGnify/ENA primary metagenome ERZ1645187 (study PRJEB40837, sample SAMN11349314) | freshwater sediment metagenome | isolation source: river sediment | host: Sediment | place: India: Wazaribad , New Delhi | collected 2017-02-21 ... | reverse complement strand
GGCCAGGTCCCCGTGACGAGCAGAGCACGGTGGCCGCTTGATGCGCATAGCGCCTTATGCGGCACGGCCATAGGCCAGTTCGCGACACCGTGTTTTGCGTTCCTCCCCGTCGCCGAACGCGCGGGTGAGTTAAAGCCTATTCGTAGCGGAGGGCTTCGATGGGGTCCAGCATGGCGGCGCGCAGGGCCGGCCAGAAGCCGAAGGCCACGCCGATCACCGTCGAGAAACCGAAAGCGAAGGCTATGGTGCGGAAGGTCAGCTCCGGCTGCACCTTTATGAAAACGGACGCAGCCCAGCCCAGCGTGAGACCCAGGCCAATCCCCAGCCCTCCGCCCACCACGCACAGCGCCACCGCCTCTATCAGGAACTGGCTCAGTATGTCGGTGTTGCGCGCGCCGAGGGCCTTCCTCAGGCCGATCTCGCGCGTGCGCTCCGTCACGCTCACCAGCATGATGTTCATGATGCCGATGCCGCCGACCAGCAGCGAGATGCCCGCTATGGAATAGACCACCATCGAGACCTTGCCCATCATCGACTTGAACATGTTGATGCTGGCCTCGAAGGTGTTCACCTCCACGTCGTCGTCCGCGTCCTCGCGCAGGCCGTGCGCCGCGCGCAGCGCGGTCAGGATCTGCGTGCGGGTCTCGGGTGCCTCCTCCGGGCTGCGCGCGGCCACCTCTATATAGGTGAGCCGGGTGGTGCCGAAGACGCGCTTGGCCGCCGTATTGAACGGTATGTACGCCGTCGGGCGCCCGCCGAAGAGGCTTTCCGCCTTGATGTCCTCGGCCACGCCTACCACGGTGAAAGCTATGCCGTTTATCCGCAGTTCGCCGCCTACGGCGTCGCCGTCCTCGAACAGGCGCTTCGCCAGCGTCTGGTTTATCACGGCGAGGCGGGCGCGCGAGAGGTTCTCGGCGGGGGTGAAGAAGCGGCCCTGCACCCCGCTGTTCTTGAAGAACTTGCGGTCCGCCAGCTGCCGCCCGGTCTCGTAGCCCTCGTCGCTGTTTATCGTCGTGCTGACGTGCTTGTCCCCGGCCGACACGGTCAGCGTGCGGCTAAGCATCGGCGAGACGTTCTCCGCCAGCGGTACGCCGGCCCTGATGGCCTCCACGTCGGACATGGCCAGCTGGCGCGGGTTCCTGCCGCGGCTGTAGCGCGGCGTCACGTACACCTTCTTCGCGTCGTCGGCGCTGGTGTTCATCAGCATGTTCTTCATGAAGCCCTCGCTGATGGTCATCAGCGAGATTATGGCGCCGACGCCTATCAGTATGCCCAGCACCGTGAGCGCGCTGCGCATCTTGTGGCTCCAGATGGATTTGAAAGCGACCTTCAGCTGTTCCCAGAACTCCGAGGGGGAGAAGCCGAGGCGCGCCTGCGGCAGGGCCGAGGCCGCGGCGGCGGCCGGGCGCGGGGAGCGCCGCCGCTCGTCGGAAACTATCACGCCGTCCTTCAGGCGCACCACGCGGTCCGTCATCGCGGAGATCTCGTCGTCGTGGGTCACTATCACCACCGTAAGGCCGCGGGCGTTCAGGTCCTTCAGCACCTGCATCACCTCGGCGCGGCTCACGGCGTCCAGGTTGCCTGTGGGCTCGTCGGCCATGATCACCAGCGGGTCGTTGACCAGCGAGCGGGCTATGGCCACGCGCTGGCACTGGCCGCCGGAGAGCTCGTTGGACTTGTGCTTCACGCGGTCGGAGAGGCCCACGATGCGCAGGCACTCCAGCGCCTTCTGCGAGTCCGCGCCGAGGCCGGTGTAGACCATGGGCAGCAGCACGTTGTCCCTGGCCGTGGTGCGCTTGAGCAGGTGGAAGGACTGGAAGATGAAGCCGACCATGCGGCTGCGTATCGCGGCCAGGCGGCCCTCGCCGAGGCTGGCCGTAGGGTGGCCGGCGAAGCAGTACTCGCCCGAGTCGGGCCTGTCCAGGAAGCCCATGATGTGCAGCAGCGTGCTCTTGCCGGAACCGGACGGGCCGACGAGGGACACGAACTCGCCGGGTTCCACGGATATGGAGACGCGCTTGAGCGCCTCGACGCGGAAGGCGCCGATGGAGTAGGTCTTGGAGACCTCCTTTATCTCTATCAGGGGCGCCATTATTCCGCCGAGACGCTGAACGAATGGAATTGCCTGCCGGGGCCGGTCGAATAATAGACCGTGTCCTTCTCGGTCAGGCCGGAGACCACCTCGACGCGGCTCTCGTCGGCGGGCCCGGTCTTTATCTTGCGCTCGGTCAGCTTGCCGGAGGGGGAGTTCTTCACCGAGACGTAGGGCTCGCCGTCCTTGTACTTCACCGCCTTCTTCGGCACGGTCAGCGCGTCCTTCTTCGAGCCGGTCACTATCAGCACGTCGGCGGTCATGCCGGAGCGCATCACGTCGGCGGCGCCGGAAGGAAGTATCTTCACCTCGTAGCCGGTCACGCCGTCCTTCTGCGAGGACTCGTGCGCTATGGCCAGCACGCGGCCCAGCCGCTTGTCCTTGGGGAAGGCGTCCAGGTAGAACTCCGCCGCCTGGCCTTCCTTCACCGAGCCTATGTCGGTCTCGTCGACGAAGGTCTTTACTATCAGACGGTCGGAGATGACCGCCAGTTCCTTGGCGGCGCTGACGCTCTGGCCGGGCTCGACGGAGCGCCTTACGGCCATGCCGTCTATCGGCGCCACCACCGGCGTCAGGTTGTACGCTTCCTCCACCATCTTCTTCTCCTCGGGGGAGGTGTCCTTCATCTTCAGCGAATCCAGCAGCGCCGTGCGCTCGCTGGAACTGACCCAGGCCAGTACCTGGCCTTTCTTGAGCAGCTGCCCCTCGGCGAACAGCACCTCTTCCGCCCGGCCGCTCACCGACGGGGTGACCAGCACGCGGTTCTCCGGCTCCACCGTGCCGGTGGCCTGCGTCTTGGTGGTCAGCAGGCCGCGCTGCGGCGAGGCGGGGACCAGCGAGGCCAGCCTGCGCGCCTCGGCCTTGGCGCGGGCGCCGCGGCCGAGCAGGTACAGGCCGCCGACGAGCAGCAGTACTATGAAGGTGAAGATATATCTCTTTTTCCTGTAGAAGGGTCTGTTCATGTCATTCTCCGATGGACTGCCTGAAAGCCGCGCCGGCCTTCGCGAGGTCGCGGCCGGCGGCCAGCGACTGGTTCTTGGCGTTTATCAGCTGTTCCTCGACGTTGCGCCATTCGAAATAGGAGGACTGCCCCGCCAGGTACTGCTTGCGCACCAGCCAGGCGCGGGCCTCGGCTGCCTGCTGCGAGGCGGCGGCCACGTCCAGCCAGGAGCGCGCCTCGCGCCAGGACAGGAAGGCGTCCTCCGCGTCCAGCGAGACCTGGTCGGCCGCGTCCCGGAGGTCGGCCCCGGCGGCGGCCTCGCGCTTCTTCGCCGCGTCCAGGTCGGCCGAGAGGCGGCCCGACGAGAAGAGCGGCAGCGTCACGCTGGCGCCGGCGGCCCAGCTGTTGGGCGACGAGGGCCAGTCGTAGCCGGACCAGACGTAGTTGGCCGAAAGGTCCGCCGAAGGCAGCTTCGCGCCGCGCGAGGAATCGCGGGAAGCCGCGGCCTCGGCCAGCGAGGCGCGGGCGCCGCGCAGGGAATAATGCCGGTCGAGTTCCGCCGCGAAGGCCGAGAGGTCCGCCGGCGGTTCCTGCGGCGCTGGAGGGGCCAGCTCCGGCACGGGCGACTGGGCCGGCCTGCCGAGCAGGCGGTTGAGGCCGCGCTCGAGCAGGCGCAGGCTCTTGAGGTAGCGCTGGTGCTGCCAGCGCGCCGCCTGGAGGGTGGCCTCGGTCTCGAGCAGCGCAGCCTTGTTCTCGCGGCCCGCCTGGTATTTTATCCTTATAAGTTCCACGTTCTCGGCGCGGCGCTTAAGGGTCTCTTCGGAGAGTTTCACGGTCTCACGCGCGCAGACTATGTCGGCGAAGGCCGCGGCCAGGGCGTAGCGCAGGCCCGAGGCGGTCTTGTCGTAGGCCGCCTGCCTGTAGTCCAGCGAGGCGCGTGCCGAGCGCAGCGCGGCCGCGGAGGCCGGGGCGAACAGCGGCTGCGAGGCGTAGAGGCCGTAGGAATAATAATCGTAAGCCGGGGCCGCCGATGTGCCTTCGCGGTAATATGAGCCCTTGGCGGAGAGGTACGGGTACAGCGCCGCCCTCGCCGAGTCGGCCTTCTTCCTCGCGGCTTCCAGCGTCGCCGCCGACGAGGCGGCCTGCGGGCTGGCCGACAGCATAAGGGCCTCGGCCTCGGCGAAAGTGAGCCGCTCCTCCGCGCCCGCCGCGGCGGCGCAGGCGGCTATCAGTGCTGCTGCCATTAGTATGCGCATAGTTCGATTGTACAATACTCCCTTCTCTCCATAATACGGGCCGCCGGGCCGGACGGTTGCATGAAAAAACCCGCGGCGCGGGCCGCGGGTTCTCGTCAGGGCCTCGGGGATCAGCCCAGTATGTTCTTAAGGAAACCGCCCGCCTTCTTTATGCGGGCCCTGGCTCCGGCGAGGTCCGTGCCGAGCCGCGCCATCACTATGGCCGTCTTCACGTCGTTGCCGGTGATGTCCAGCAGCCTGCGGGCCTCGGCCTGGTCCACGCCGCCGACGGTGGCGGTGATGCGCTCGGCGCGCAGCACCAGTTTCTTCGACGTGGTCTTCACGTCCACCATCCAGTTGCGGTACACCTTGCCGGAGACTATCATCGACGAGGTGGAAAGCATGTTGAGCGCGAGTTTCGTCGCGGTGCCGGATTTCATGCGGGTGGAGCCGGAGATGGGTTCGGGGCCGACGTCTATCGCTATGCGTATCTTCGCCTCGGGGGCCTTCTCCTTCGGGTTGCAGGTCAGCAGCACGGTAAAGGCGCCGGCCTTGCCGCCGGCGGCGAGGCCGCCCTTCACGTAAGGGGTGATGCCGCTGGCCGCTATGCCTATCACGGTATCGCCGCGGCGCGCCAGCTTCGATATCTCCTTGTAGCCGTTCTCGTAGACGTCCTCGGCGCCTTCCTTGGAGAGGAAAACGGCCATCTGGCCGCCGGCCATCAGCGCGGTGAAGGTGTCGGGCGTAACGCCGTAGGTGGGCGGGATCTCGGCGGCTTCCAGCACGCCGAGGCGCCCGCTGGTGCCGGCGCCTATGAAATAGATCTTCCTTCCGGCGAGGTAGGATTTCGAGATCGCGCGGGCGGCCTTCTCTATCTGCGGTATCGACTTCGCGACCGCCTTCGGCACCAGCATATCCTCGTAGTTGAGCTTCTCGAGCACGCGGCGCAGCGGCACGCGGTCCAGGTCGCGGGTGCGCGGGTTGTTCTGTTCGGTGGGGAGCTTGGAGTACCTTGCGAAGGCGTCGTTCTTTTTCATTTTCATTCCTGTGAGTAATCCGGCATGGAGCCCTGCTCCGCGCCGTCCGTGTTCTCCTGCCCGGCGTTGTCCCCGGCCAGTCCCGCCGCGGGCGCCGTGGACAGTTCCACGACCTCGGGCCGCTTCGGGTTCTTGATCCAATCCATCACGCGCCGCGCGTTGTACTTGGTGACCAGGTCGGGGCCTATGCCCTTGGCCTCCACGATGATGGTCACGTTCTCCTTGCCGCAGGCCATGCGCGCTATGTCGTTCAAAAGCTGCAGCTCCTTGTACTGCTTCGCTTTGTCGGCTCCGCCTATCATCAGCAGCGGGCGCCTGCCGTAGGCCCTGAGCGGGTTCACGGTCAGCACGTCGTTGACGTTCAGCGCCGGGGAGACGGCTATCACCATGGCCACCTCGGGGTGTATCGCCGCGGCCTTTATGGCCAGGTTGGCGCCCAGCGCCGAGCCCGCGATGGCGGTGCGCTGGCCGGTGACGGAGTGCGTCGAAAGGAAGGCCAGCGCGGCCTCCACGTCGCGCAGCATCTTGTTGTACTCGTTGTCCGAGCCGCTGACGCTGAAGGCGCGCCACGACGTGGTGGAACCGTCCGGCGTGACGAAGCTGTTGCCGTGGCCGCGCAGGTCGAAGGCCAGGTAGCCGAAGCCGTAGCGCTTCATCTGCGTCATCCACGGCTGCCACTCGGTAAGGTCGCTCTTCTGCGTGTGCACCAGCACCACCACGGGGGCGTCGCCGGCCGGCGGCAGCCAGCGCGCGCTCAGCGCCCAGCCGTCCTCGGTGTTAAGGGTGACGCGGGACTCCTCCGGGGCCTGCTGGGCCGCGGAGCGGGAGGGGGCCGCCGCGGCGGCCAGCGCCGCCAGCAGCAGCGCGGCAAGGAGGCGCTTCAGGATAATATCTCCTCGGGCCTGAACCAGATCGCTATCTCGCGCTCCGCCTCTTCGACGCTGCCGGAGGCGTGCACGACGTTCTCGAAGTAGCCGAACTTGCGGCAGATGCGGCCGAAGGCGCCGCGTATGGTGTCGGGCGAGGCGTCCTCGGGGTTGGTGGCGCCGACGGCGGCGCGTATGCCCTTCACCGCGTTCTCGCCCTGGTAGACCAGCGCCATCACGCGTCTCTTGGGGTCGCCGTGGTAGTCGCCCTTCATGAAATTGATGAGCTGCGCGTATTCCTTCTTGTCGGCGAACACGCCCTTGCCCTCGAGGAGGGCGTAGTGGCGGTGGGCGAGCTCCTCGGTCACCGTGACGATCTTGGCGCCAACCATCTCCAGGTGGGTGTTGTCGAGCCTGTCTATCGACAGGCCGGCAAGGTGTCGCTGCATGCCGTCGGGCTTTATCAGTACCAGAGTTCTTTCGATCGCCATGGGGCCTCCGCTGGAAAAATCCCTTCGCCTCATTCTACATATTTTTGGGGCCGCGGCTGAAAGCGGCGCCTTATATATGCTATAGTCGCTTCCGGGGGAAGTAAGTCCGCAACGTAAGTCTTCCGCTAACTGGGAGGGTGCATGAAGCCCGGAGACGGAATGGACGCAGAATTCGATTCTTTGATAGAGGAAGGCGGGGCCTTCCGCGCTGATTTCCTGGACGGCTACCGCTACAGGTGGTACCGCTATTCCTCGGCGGACCCGGCCTACGCCCGCTGGAAGCGCGACGCGCTGGCGCTGGTGAAGGCCGCGTTCGGCCCCGAACACCCGCATTACACCAGCCTGGCCGCCGCCGAACGCGACCTCGCCGCCGCGGCGCCGGGCTCGCTGTTCTCGTTTTTCCTGAACACGCTGAAGAAGGCCCGCTGCGACCAGCGGCTGGCCGCCGGCGGGCGCGGCGCGGCCGGCCTGCAGGAGGACCTGCTGCTGAAGGCCGAAGGCCTGGCCCGCAAGGGACATCTCGTCTCGGCCGCCACGCTGGCCGGCGCGGTGCTGGAGAACATGCTGCGTTCGCTCTGCGCTTCGCGCGGCGTGTTCTGCGCCGAGAACGCCTCGCCCGAGGCCATAAACGACAGGCTGCTGGCCGCCGGCGTATACGACGCGGGCTGGCACCGCGAGACCTCTGCCCGCATAGCGCTGCGCCGCAACGCCGAGCAGTGCTACGTGGAGAAGGTGACCTCCGCGAGGGTGGAGGAGACGGCCGCCTGGCTGCGGGAGTTCGGCCGTAGGCATTTCTCTGCCGCAACGGCGGCCTCGGTGCCCGAACTGTAGGCGCGCTTGTCTTGCGTTCGGCCTTTCTTGTAAAATAATATATCTTGTATATGCGGCCGGCGGCGGCCGCGCAACCCAGAAACGGGGGAGACATGCCCAAAGTAATGGTCGTGGACGACGAGAAGGACGTAGTCTACCTGATAAAGGTCCTGATGGAGAGGGAGAAGCTCGAGGTGCTCGAGGCCTATAACGGCCTGGAGGCTTACAACAAGCTCACGTCCCAGGACCCGAACAAGATCATCCCCGACGCCATCATCCTGGACATCATGATGCCCGAGATGGACGGCTACACTTTCCAGTCCAAACTGCAGGAGATAGACGACCTGCGCCACATCCCGATAGTGATACTGACCGCCAAGGGCCAGATGAAGGACCTGTTCGAGCTGTCGTCGAACATCTTCGCTTTCGTCGAGAAGCCCTTCGAGCCCAAGAATTTGGTAAAAATCGTAAAGGACGCAATCGCATCAAAAAAATGACTACTACACCCCCTAATTCCGGCATCAACGACATAGTCGCCAACAACTACGGCAAGATAAAGGCCATAAGGGAGAAGGGCATAGACCCGTTCCCGCACCGTTTCAAGACCACGCACCGCATAGGCGAGGCCGCCAAGCTGGCGCCCGAGACCGCGGTGACGGTGGCAGGCCGCATGGTGCTTATGCGCGTGATGGGCAAGGCCACGTTCGCGCACCTCAAGGACGGCACCGGCAAGATACAGATCTACGTGAAGCGGGACTCCGTCGGCGAGGAGGCCTACGAGCTGTTCAAGAAACAGATGAACGTGGGCGACTTCCTGGGCGTAGAGGGCAAACTTTTCCTGACCAAGACCGGCGAACTGACGGTGGACGCCGCCAAGCTGACCGTGCTGTCGAAGAGCGTGCGCCCGCTGCCGGAAAAGTTCCACGGCCTGACCGATTCCGAGTCGCGCTACCGCGACCGCTACCTGGACCTGATCTCCAACGACGAGGTCCGCGAGATCTTCGTGAAGCGCTCCCGCATAGTGGCCGCGCTGCGCGAGGTGCTTAACGGCGAGGGCCTGCTGGAGGTGGAGACCCCGGTGCTGTGCGGCCAGGCCGGCGGCGCGTCCGCCCGCCCGTTCATCACCTTCCACAACGCCTATAAGAACGAACTCTATATGCGCATCGCCCTCGAGCTGCCGCTCAAGAAGCTGCTGATCGGCGGCTTCCAGGGCGCCTACGAGATAGGCCGCGTTTTCCGCAACGAGGGCGTGGATACCCGCCATAACCCCGAGTTCACGATGGTGGAGGCCTACAAGGCCTACTCCGACTACCACGGGATGGCCGAGCTCGTCGAGAAGCTCTTCGAGCGCTTTATACAGGTGATCGGCAAGGACACCGTGGACTACAACGGCCAGAAGATCAGCCTGAAGCCGCCGTTCCGCCGCCTGAGCCTGCCCGACGAGTGGAAGCGCGTGACCGGCGAGGACATACACAACATCCTCGACGGCAAGCGCTTCAACCGCCCGAAGCTCGTGGAGCTCGCGAAGCGGATCCACATCGAGTGCGGCCCGGACACCACCTCGGCCAAGATCTTCGACCGCATCCTCGACGACAAGATACTGTGCGAGCTGCAGCAGCCCACGTTCGTGTTCGACCACCCGACGGCTATCACGCCGCTGGCGAAGTGCAAGCCCGGCGACGAGTGCCTGGTGGAGCGCTTCGAGTTCTTCGCGGGCACCGAGGAGATCGCCAACGCCTACACGGAGCTGAACGACCCGGAGGACCAGAAGGGCCGCCTGTTGGAGCAGCTCCGCCAGCAGCAGGAGGAGAACAACGGCGAGGCGGACATCCTGGACAAGGATTTCATCGTGGCGATGGAGTACGGTATGCCGCCTATGGGCGGTATCGGCATCGGCATAGACCGCATCACGATGCTGCTGACCGGCAACCCGTCGATACGCGAGGTCATACTGTTCCCGCTTCTGCGCCCCGACCAGCAGTAAGAGGGGCGTGTCGGAACTGAGCGAGGGTTGATACAGGGCCCTCGCCGCCGGTACCGGAACGCAAAACACGGCGTCGCGCACTGGCCTATGGCCGTGCCGCATCAGGTGCTATGCGCATCAGGCGGCCACCGTGCTCTGCTCGTCACGGGGACCTGGCCGCTTCGCGGCCATCCGGCCTCGTCGCTTACGCAAGCCTCGGCCTCCGCGACGGTTTTGCTTATCCGGTGCCGGCGTCGTTTTAGCCCCCGAAAACTTAAAAAAATAAATGTCCACGGAATTCTTTATCGCAAGGCGCTACCTGCTCGCAAAGAGGAAGGGGCTGTTCGCGATGATCACCACGATCATCGGCGTGGCCGGCGTGGCGCTGGGAGTGGCGGCGCTGATAGTGACGCTGGCCATCATGGACGGGTTCCAGTCGGATATAAAGCAGAAGATCATAGACGCGCAGGCGCATATCACGGTGTACGGGCGCATGGGGGCGCGCGAGCTGGAGCGGGTGCGGGGGGTGCTGGCGAAGGACGCGCGCGTGGAGGCGGTGTCGCCTTTCGTGCTTGGCCAGGGCATACTCACTTTCGACAACAGGTCCACCGGCGTGGTGGTGAAGGGCTTTTCCCCGTCGGAAGAGTTCAAGGTAAATAATCTCAGGAAGGCGCTGACAAAGGGTTCGTGGGAGCCGCTGGATAAGCAGGCCGGTGACGCGCCGCCGGCCATAGTGCTGGGCGAGGAACTGGCTAAGAACATGGGCCTGTGGGTGGGGGACGACGCGGTGCTGGTGTCCCCGCAGGGCTCGGCCGCGGCCGGCATGGGCCTGCTGCCCAAGATGCGCAAGTTCCGCGTGGCCGGCCTGGTGCGCACCGGCTATTACGAGTTCGACAACACGATGGCCTACTGCTCCGCCGCGGCGGCGGGGGACTTCTTCGGGCTGGGCGGCGGCGCCAACGGCGCCGGCGTGAAGCTGCGCGATATAAACCGGGCCGGGGACGTGGCCGCCTCGCTGAAGAGGGACCTGGGCTTCTCCTATAACGTTAAGACCTACGCCGACATGAACCAGACCCTCTACGCCGCGCTGAAGCTGGAGAAGTTCGTGATGACGCTGGTGCTGGCGCTGATCATACTCGTGGCCACGTTCAACATAGCCTCCAACCTGCTGATGATGAGCGTGGAGAAGCTGCGCGACATCGGCATACTGCGCGCTATGGGCGCCGGGCCCGGCTTCATACGCCGCGTCTTCTTCTGGGAGGGCAACCTGATAGCCGTGACCGGCATCACGATAGGCGTGCTCCTGGGCGTGGGGATCTCCGTTTTCATCTCGGTGTACCCGGTGGTGGAGCTGCCCTCCGACGTGTACTACATCACCAAGGTGCCGGTGCAGCTGAACCTTTCCGACATACTGGCCACCGTGGGCATCAGCTACGCGCTGTGCATGCTGAGCGCGGTGTACCCGGCGCTGAGGGCCTCGCGCGTGAGCCCGGTGGACGCGATACGCTATGGATAAGATCGTCGAGATAAAGGCGCTGAGCAAGGCGTACACACAGGGGCACGAGCAGACGCTGGTGCTCGAGGAGCTGGATTTCCACATCTCGCGGGGGGAGTTCGTCTCCATCGTCGGGCCGTCGGGCTCCGGCAAGTCCACCTTTCTCAACATAGTCGGTCTGCTCGACGACGTTTACAGCGGCGAGATACTGCTTTTCGGGCGGCGCCTCGAGGACCTCGACGAGGACCAGAAGGCCCTGCTGCGCCTGAAGAACATAGGCTTCGTCTTCCAGTTCGACTCGCTGCTGCCGGAGTTCACGGTGGCCGAGAACATAGAGATGCCGGCGCGGGTGCTGGGCTCCGGCGGGCGCAAGGCCCGCGAGCTCCTGAAGCGCTTCGGCCTGGAGGCCATAGCGGACAAGTTCCCGATGGAGATCTCCGGCGGCGAGAAGCAGCGCGCCGCCATGCTCAGGGCGCTCCGGAACGCCCCCGCGCTGCTGATAGCCGACGAGCCCACCGGCAACCTGGACCGCCACAACTCCGGCGTGGTGCTGGACGACCTGCGCCGCGCGGCCGACGGCGGCACGGCCGTGCTGATGGTGACGCATAACGAGGAGGCCGCGCGCCGCGCCGACCGCGTGCTGCGCATGAACGCCGGCCGGCTGGAGGCGCAGCCTTGAAGCTCTGCGAGGAATGCCGCAAGGAGGCCGCCGCCGTCTTCCTGAAGCTGGCGGTCAACAACAAGATCACCGAGATGCACCTGTGCCCGGCCTGCGCGGCCAAGAAGGGCATGGGCTTCGGTCTCGAGACCGGGGCTTTCAACATCGGCGACATAGTCGGCAACATGAGCGGCTATTTCAAGGATTTCCTGCCGCCGGAGAAGAAGACCCTGCGCTGCCGCGGCTGCGGCCTCAAGTACGCCGATTTCAAGGAGAGCGGGCGGCTGGGCTGCCCGGACTGCTATTCAAGTTTCGAGGCCCAGCTCGTGGAGCTGATGGCCCGCATACACGGCTCGGCCCAGCACACCGGCCGCGCCTACGCCGGGGGGGCCGAACTGAAACTTTCCAAGGCCGAGGCCGCCCGCCGGCTGGAGCAGCTGCGCGCCGAGCTCAACGAGGCCGTGTCCCGCGAGGATTTCGAGGCCGCGGCGCGGCTGCGCGACGCGATGAAGCGTTTGGGGAACGGCCATGCCTGAGATGATAAAGAGCTTCCGCCCCTACGTCACCTGGGCCAACGAGCGCGGCGCCTGGCCGGACATGATCTTCTCCACGCGCGTGCGTTTCGCGCGCAACCTGGAGGGCTTCCCTTTCCCCAACCGCGCCGAGCCCCGCGAACTCGCCGAGATGCGCCGCCTGGCGCTGACGGCGGCGCGCGGCACCGGCCTGTTCCCGCGCGGTCACTTCCTCAAGTTCGAGACCCTCGGCCAGCTGGAGCGCCGCTTCCTCGTCGAGCGGCACCACGTGTCGCGGCTGCTCGCCGGGGCCGTGCTGCCGGCCGGCGCCGCGGTGTCCAACGACGAGGACCTCTCGGTGATGATCAACGAGGAGGACCACCTGAGGCTGCAGTGCCTCGCCTCAGGCTTCGCGATAGAGGAATGTTTCGCCGCCGCGATGCGCCTGGACGAGGCGCTGGGCCGCGCCCTGCCTTTCGCCTACAGCCCGCGCTTCGGCTACCTGACCGCCTGCCCCACCAACGCCGGCACCGGCATGCGCGTGTCGTGCCTGGCCCACCTGCCTGCGCTGTCGCGCCTCGGCCGCATGCCCGCGGTGCTCGAGAACCTCTCGCACCTCGGCGTGACCGCGCGCGGCATATACGGCGAGGGCACAGTGGCCCTCGGCGACTATTACCAGATCTCCAACGCCACCTGTCTCGGCCGCACCGAAGGCGAGTTCTGCCAGAACATAGACCGCGTGATACGCAACCTGATACGCCAGGAGATCTCGGCCCGCGAGGCGCTGCTCAAAGGGCGGGCCAGGCTCAGGACCGAGGACGCGGTGTACCGCGCGATCGGGCTGCTGAGGCACGCGCGCACCCTGTCCTACGAGGAGTTCATGCAGAACGTCTCGCTGGCCCGCATGGGCGCGGCCATGGGCTGGAGCGTCGGGGCCGGCTACAGCGACTTCAACCAGGCCACGCTGCTGATGCAGCCGGCGCACATACAGGCCGCGGCCGGCAAGGCGCTGGGCCCCGAGGACCGCGACGCCTTCCGGGCCGAACTGGTGCGCAAGACCTTCCGCTGACCGCGCCCTTTGGGCCCTTGACAAAAAAAGTCAATCTGCTAAAAAATATGTAATGAGAGCCGTTCTCATTGCGTTCCTCCTTTTTGCCGCCGGGCAGGTCCCCTGCCTGGCCTCTTCCGCGCGCCTCGACGGCGACTCCTCGGTGATGATGCAGGGCTTCCACTGGGACTCCTGGAAGACCTCGCCGTGGTGGGGCGTGGTGGCGGCCGACGCCGCCGAGATAGCGAAGGCCGGCGTGGACATGGTGTGGCTGCCCCCGGCCTCCGACTCCGCCGACAGCCAGGGCTATATGCCCCGCAGGCTTACCCTGCTGGATTCCTCCTACGGCACCTCCGCCCAGCTCTCCGCGGCGATACGCCGCCTGCACGCCTCCGGCGTGCGCGTGATAGGCGACGTGGTGCTTAACCACCGCGTGGGCCTCAACGACTGGGCCGATTTCGACTCGCCCGCCTGGGGCGCGGACGCCGTCACCTCCGACGACGAGTGGAACAAGGGCAAGGGCGCGAAGGACAGCGGCTGGGGCGTGCCTTACGCCCGCGACATCGACCATTCCCGGCCGTACGTGCAGGCCTCGATAAAGAACTGGCTCAACGACCTGAGGGATTTCGGCTTCGACGGCTGGCGCTTCGATTACGCCCGCGGCTACTCGTCGCGCTACCTGCTGGACTACAGCAGGGCCAGCAACCCCGCCTTCGCGGTGGCGGAGATCTGGGATACGCTGGACCTGAACCGCCCCGACGCGCACCGCCAGGCCCTCTGCGACTGGCTGGACACCGTGAACGGCGAGGTCTCGGTTTTCGATTTCACGACGAAGGGACTGCTGCAGCAGGCCTTTTACTCCGGAGAGTTCTGGCGGCTGAAGGACAGGAAGGGCGCCCCCGCCGGGCTTATAGGCTGGTGGCCCGCGGCGGCCGTGACCTTCGTCGAGAACCACGATACCGCCACCGCCTGGCCTTTCCCGTCCGACAAGGTAACGGCCGGTTACGCCTACATAATGACCCATCCCGGGGTGCCCTGCATATTCTGGACGCATTTCTTCGACCGGGGCCTCAAGAACGAGATCGCGGCGCTGGTGAAGATACGCCGCGCGGCCGGCATAACCTCGGCCAGCTCGGTGGAGATACTCAGGGCCGAGCACGGGCTTTACGCCGCGGTCACCGACGGCAAGGTCGCCTTGAAACTGGGCGACAGGGACTGGAACCCCGGGTCAGGCTGGACCTTGGCCGCGCACGGCCAGTCTTACGCCGTCTGGACGCGCTGACCGTCACGCCGGCGCGCCGGTTGCTTTGTCGCCTTAATTATAATTAAATATCAGGCATGTACCAGAAGCACTGGAACCTGAAGAAGCTCCCTTTCGAGAACACTCCCGACACGGAGTTCTTTTTCGAGTCCGAGAAGCACGAGGAGGCCTTTTCCCGGCTCTCGTACGTCGTCGACGAGAAGAAGGCCTGCGCGGTGATAACCGGAGCCTACGGCACCGGCAAGACCCTGATACTGAAGGCCCTCGAGCGCCAGTTCAAGAAGAAGGGCTACGTCTTCTCGTCGGTGCAGAACCCCCGCCTCGACGACCTGGGGCTGCTCAAGATCATCCTCCACAATTTCACCGGTTACAACGTCCCCAAGACCAAGGAGGACGTGCTGATGGGCATAGAGCGCTTCCTGCGCGACACCATGCAGGACGGCAAGCACGTCGTCGTCGCGATAGACGAGGCCCAGCTGATAAACGACGAGAACGTCTTCGAGGAACTGCGCCTGCTCCTCAATTTCCAGACCGAGACCCGCTTCCTGCTGACGCTGATACTGAGCGGCCAGCCGGAGCTCCGGGAGAAGCTGGACTCCAACAAGCAGTTCAGCCAGCGCATCACGCTGAGCTACCACCTCAAGCCGCTCGACTTCGAGGAGACCAAGAACTACGTGCGGCACCGCCTCGAGATAGCCGGCGCCGAGGGGGAGATCTTCGACGAGCGGGCGATGGAGCTGCTCTACGAGCGCTCGGGCGGCATACCGCGCTGGATAAACAATATCGCCAACATGAGCATGCTGGCCGCCTTCTCCAAGGGCGAGAAGACCGTGACCGAGGCGCTGGTGGCCGAGGGCGTGGAGAGCAGCCGCTAGGCGGGGGGACCATGAAGATACTGGGCATAGGCGCGCACCCGGACGACCTGGAATTCGGCTGCGGCGGAACTTTCTGCAAGATGGCCGCCGCCGGCCACAAGATACACCTGCTGGTGATGACCCGCGGCTCCGTCGGCGGCGACCCGGAGCGGCGCGTGGCCGAACAGGAGCGTTCCGCCGCCATGCTCAAGGCTAAACTCTACTGGGGCGGCTTCGAGGACACCGGCGTGACGCTGAACCGCGACCTGATACGCGCCGTCGAGGAACGCATAGAGGCCGTCGATCCCGACATCGTCCTCGTCAACCACGCCGCGGACACCCACCAGGACCACCGCAACGTCTCCCGCGCCGTCGAGACCGCGGCGCGCTACTGCAAGAACCTCCTCTTTTACGAGGTGCCCACGACGATGGACTTCAACCCGGGCATCTTCGTCGACATAGGCGGGGTGATAGACCGCAAGGTGGCGCTGCTGAAATGCCACCGCTCGCAGGTCTACAAGACCCGCGTCAAGAACCTCTCCATAGTCGAGAGCGCGAAGGCCGCGGCCATGTTCCGCGGTTACCAGGACCGCGTGAAGTACGCCGAGGGCTTCACGTCCAGGCGCCTGCTGCTCGACTACGTGCTGGGCTGCAAATGACTATCCCGCGCCGCGGCGGCCCCGTCTCACTGCTCGCGCTGGTGCTGCTGCTGATAATGCTGCCTCCCGGCGGTTTCTCGGCGTGGACATGGACCGAGGGCCTGCGCTGGTCCTACCTCTTCCTGATAGCGATGTCCGCCGTCTTCCTGCTGGCCCCGGCCAGCGCCTGGCTGGCCGCGCGCATAGGCGCCATGGACGTCCCCGACGCCCGCAAGGTGCATACCGAACCGGTGCCGCGCATAGGCGGCCTGGCCGTCTATCTAGGCTTCATGGCCGCCGTGCTGCGCAACCAGCAGTTCTCGCGCGAGGTGTACGGCATCCTGGCGGGCGGCACGGTGATCTTCGTGCTTGGCTTCTTCGACGACTGGCGCGGGCTTTCCGCGCGGGTCAGGCTGTTCTGGCAGACCGTGGCCGCGCTCGCCGTCACCTTCTTCGGCCTGCACCTGAGCTTCCCGCTCAACCTGCCCTTCGGCGGGGTCCTGTCCGCCGCGCTCTCCGTGTTCTGGCTGGTGGGCATCACCAACGCCTTCAACTTCATGGACGGTATCGACGGCCTCGCCTCCAGCATGGGCGCCGTCTGCGCGCTGCTTTTCCTCGGCATAGGCTGGAATTCCGGCCAGTACCCGCTGGCCTTCATCTCGGCGGCCCTCGCCGGGGCCTGCGCCGGCTTCCTGCGCATGAACTGGCGGCCGGCCCGCGTGTTCATGGGCGATTCCGGCTCGACGTTCATCGGCTTCATACTGGGCTGCCTCGCGCTGTACGGCAGCTGGGCCACGGACAACCCCGCCGTGTCGCTGTCCACGCCGCTTTTGATACTCGGCATACCGATCTTCGACATCATCTACACCACCGTCTCACGCGTCCGCAACGGCAGCGTGAGAACGGTGAAGGAATGGCTGGAGTACACCGGCAGGGACCATTTCCACCACAGGCTGATGAAGCTCGGCCTCGGCGTGGAGGCCACCGTCGGCTTCATCGTGCTGCTCAACGTCTGCCTCGGCCTCGGCGCGTGGACCATACGCCATACCGCCTCCACGCTGGGCACCTGGCTGCTGCTGGCGCAGAGCCTGCTGATCTTCGTTATAGTGGTGGTTCTGATGCTGCTCGGGCGCGAACGTACGCCCGACGGAAACAAGGGGAAGACAACATGAAAGAGACGATCATAAAGAAATTCTCGGTGCGCAAGCTGGACGCGGAGCTGTTCACCCCGTTCACCATATCCACCGGCAGCCACAAGAGCCTGGAGAACCTGGTGTTCACGCTGGAGGCCGCCGGCGGCGTAAAGGGCTACGGCGAGGCCGCGATAGCCACGCATATCACCGGCGAGACCCGCGCCGGCACCGCCAAGAGCCTGGAGCGCGCCGGCCGCCTGCTCGCCGGGCGCGACGTCTCCAACTACCTCGGCGCGCTGGTCGCGCTTGAGGACGCCCTCGACGGCAACAGGGCGGCGCTGGCGGCCGCGCAGATGGCCGTGCTGGACCTCGCCTGCAGGCTGCAGGGCGTGTCGCTCTGGAAGTTCTTCGGCGGCAGGCAGAAGGGCCTGAAGACCGACATCACCGTGGTGATAGGCGGCGCCGGCGCGGCGCTGGACTTCACCAAAAAAATGCGCGCGCGCAACTTCCGCATCTTCAAGGTGAAGACCGGCTCGGACATGGACGAGGATTTCCGCCGCCTCGAGGCGGTGAAGAAGGCCGCCCCCGGCTGCGCCATATACCTGGACGCCAACTGCGCCTATACCGCCAAGGAGGCCGAGAAGTTCATAAAGGAGCTCGCCCGCCGCGGCATCCGGCCCGAGGTGGTTGAACAGCCGGTGGCCAAGGCCGACTGGGACGGGCTCGCCTGGCTTACCAAGCGCCTCCCGATGCCGGTCTGCGCCGACGAGTCGGCCTATTCCCTCGACGACGTTTACGGGCTGATACGCCGCCGCGCGGTGGCCGCCGTGAACATAAAGCTCACGAAGCTCGGCTTCCTGCGCGCCCGCGAAGTGTGGTCGCTGGCCCGCGCGGCCGGCATAAAGCTTATGATGGGCGAGATGCTCGAGAGCGAGCTCGCCTCCGCGGCCTCGGCCGAGTTCGCCGGCGGCCTCGGCGGCTTCGACTTCATAGACCTCGACACTCCTTTCTTCATAAAGGACAGCGGCATGAAGGGCGCCGGGTTCCTGTCGAAGGACGGCGTTTATTCCGTCGAGAATGTGAAAGCCGGCATAGGCGTGCTGCCCTGGGGCGGTAAATGAAACTGCCGGCGGCGCTGGTCCTGTGCCTGGCGCTGGCGGCCCCGGCGGCCGCGCAGGACCTGCCCGACCTGCCGGGACTCGACGACCTGCCCGAGCCCACGCGCTACCTCGCCGGCTATGTTTCCGTCTCCGGCGGGCAGGCGCTGCCTTACGGCGGTCACTGGGGGGACAAGGACGCCGGGTTCAAGGCCTCGCAGTTCGCCGGCCTGGCCGTTTCAAAGAGGGTGGACGAGCTGCTGAGCTACGGCCTGGAGGCCGACTACGCCCCGTCGCATAAGAACCGCTCCGTGCCGGAGATGGGTTTCAGGATGTTCGCGCTGTCCCCTTTCGTAAAGGCCTCTTTCCCGTCGGACAGCGCCGTGTACTACGGCGTGCTGGGCGCCGGGATCTACCAGTGGAGCAGCCCCGCCTACACCGCGGGCGGGACCCGGTACGGTTCCGCTTCGGGTTCCAGCGCCGGCCTGAGCCTGGGCGGCGGCGTGTCATATTCCTTCCTTTTCGGCACACGCCTGGGGGTGGAGCTGCGCTGGCACCACGTCTTCAACGTGAAAGGCGGGGGGCTGGACATGGGCGCGACCGACACGCTGAATGCCGGGCTTACGCTGACCTACGGCGTGTGGAAGGACCGCGCTAAGCCTGCCGGGGGGTCTTGACAAGTCAAGGAATCTCTGCTACAATCATATTGGTCGACACCTAGTGTCCACCAAATGAGACTCCCCGAAACAGGGGGACGCGAAAACCCGCCAAAAGCGGGTTTTCGCATTTATGCCTCCCGCCGGCCGCTTGCGGCCTCTTCCAGTTCCTCCGGCCTTATTAGTATAATAATCTTATTAATAGGGCCTTACTGGCCCGCGCTAAACTTTTACGGAGGACCTATGGGAAAATTCGTGGAATGCGTGCCGAATTTCAGCGAAGGCCGTGACCTGGCCAAGATAAACGCCATCGTGGACGCCGCCCGCAGCGTGCCGGGCGTGCTGGTGCTGGACGTGGAGAAGGACGCGGACCACAACCGCACCGTGCTCACGTTCATAGCCCCCGTGGAGACCGCGGCCGACGCCATGTTCGCCGTGACCAAAAAGGCCTCCCAGCTGATAGACCTGAACGTGCACAAGGGCGAGCATCCCCGCATGGGCGCCACCGACGTGGCCCCGTTCATACCGATAATGGATTCCACGATAGAGGACTGCATAAAGCTGGCCGAAGCGGCCGGCGAGCGCATAGGCCGCGAGCTTCAGATCCCGGTGTACCTCTACGACCGCGCCGCGAAGTTCGAGCACCGCAAGGACCTGGCCAAGGTGCGCAAGGGCCAGTTCGAGGGCCTGCGCGAGGTGATAGGCAAGGACCCCGAGCGCGTGCCGGACTTCGGGCCGAACCATATCCATCCCACCGCCGGCGCCATGGCCGTGGGCGCCCGCAACCAGATCGTCAACTTCAACGTCAACCTGAACACCACCGACATGGAGTTCGCCAAGATGCTGGCCAAGAAGATCCGCACGTCGGGCGGCGGCCTGCCGGCCCTGCGCGCGAAGGAGATCTTCCTGGAGTCCAAGGGCCAGGTGCAGATGTCCACCGTGCTCACCGACTACAAGACCACGTCGGTGAAGCGCGTGCTCGACGAGATGAAGAAGGACCTGGACCCGAAGGGCATAGCCATCACCGGCACCGAGCTCATCGGCCTCACCACCCAGGACGCCATAACCGATTACGCCGCCGAGGCCTTGAACGTCCAGGGCTTCGACAAGAACACCCAGGTGCTCGAGACCAAGCTGCTGAAACTGCTCTCGTCGTGGCAGAGCGGCGCCAACCTGTTCATAGACGCGCTCGCTAACACCGACCCGACCCCGGGCGGCGGCTCCGCCGGCGCGGTGAACGGCGCCATGGGCTGCGCGCTGGGCCAGATGGCCATAGGCATCTCGCTCAAGAGCAAGAAGCTCGACGAGGCGAAGAAGCCCGCGCTGCGCGAACTGCACGCCCGCCTGGGCGAGCACAAGGCCGCGCTGCAGGGCTGCGTCGCCGAGGATTCCGCCTCTTTCGACAAGTTCATGGAGGCCATGAAGCTCCCTAAGGACAACCCCGAGCGCAAGGTGAAGATGCAGGCCGCGCTGAAGTACGCGGCCGAGGTGCCGCTGAAGACCGCGCGCCTCTCCTGCGAGGCGCTGGCCGGCCTGACCGTCTGCGGCGGCTCCGTGTCCGCCCAGGTGATGTCCGACTACAGGAGCGCCCGCTACCAGCTGGAGGCGGCCATACGCTGCGCCGCCGAGAACGTCTTCATAAACGCGGAGGGCCTGGAGGACAAGGCCGCCGCGGAGAAGCTCGTCGCCGAGGTTAAGGGCTACCTGGCGGCTTTCGAGCCTGTGAAGGCCTGAGGATCTAGAACATAACAAGGAGTACTGAATGGCAAGTATAGACGCGATATCACGCAACCTGATGCTGGACAGCCTTAAGGACTACGCCAAGCGGCGCATTCCCTACGACCTGATCCGCGAGCTGGACGCCGCCAACGAGTTCCCGGCGGACATACTCAAGGAGATGTACGACCCCAACATACTGGGCGTGCACCTGCTGATGATACCGGCCGAGTACGGCGGGGTCTCCGGCGGCAGCTTCGACATATACCGCGTTTGCGAACTGCTGGCCCGCATAGACCTGGGCATCGCCACCGGCGTGTTCGCGACGTTCCTCGGCACCGACCCGCTCAACCAGGGCGGCACCGAGGAGCAGAAGGCCAAATGGCTCAGCCGCATAGCCAAGGAGAAGCTGCTGGTGGCCTACGGCGCCACCGAGGCCGACGCCGGTTCCGACCTGGTGAACCTGCGCACCCGCGCCGAGCACGTGGTGAAGAACGGCAAGATCGTAGGCTACCGCATCACCGGCAACAAGCAGTGGATCTCCAACGGCGGCGTGGCGGACCTCTACACCATACTGGCGATGGCCCCGGGCGGCCCGTCGTGGTTCCTCGTCGAGCGCAACATGGAGGGCTTCAGCCCCAACAAGCACGAGGACAAGCACGGCATACGCCTCTCGAACACCGCCGGGCTTTCGCTCGACAACGTCTACGTGCCCGCCGAGAACCTGATAGGTCTCGAGGAAGGCAAAGGCCTTCTGCAGGCGCAGGCCGTGTTCGGCTATACCCGCCTGATGGTGGCCGCTTTCGGCCTGGGCTGCGGCACCGAGGCCCTGGAGGTTGCCGTGCGCTACAGCCAGCAGCGCGTGCAGGCCGGCACCCCGCTTTCCGAGAAGCAGGGCTACACCCACAAGCTGATAGTCCCGAACGCCGTCTGGCTCGAGGCCTCGCGCGCCTACATCGAAGAGGTGGCGCATAAGCTCGACGCCGGCGACCACGGCCTGCAGACCGAGGGCGCCATAGCCAAGTATTCCGCCACCGAGGCCGGCAACCGCATGGCCGAGGACGCCATACAGGCGCTGGGCGGCTACGGCTACACCAAGGACTTCCCCGTAGAGAAGATAAAGCGCGACGTGAAGATAGCCTGCATCTACGAAGGCACCAGCGAGATCATGGAGATGACCATCTACCGCGGGCGCTGGCAGGAGCACCTGAAGAGCCGCGGCCGCTACTACCTGGACCAGGCCGACCAGCTGGACCAGCTGCACGCCAAGGTGCCGTGCGTCGGCGCCCACGCCGCCGCCCTCGCGCTGCGCGCCCTCGGCGCCATCATGGAGGAGTGCCGCGTGCAGAAGCTCACCCGCCACCAGCACGTCACCTTCAAGCTCGGCAAGCTGATAGCCGCCGCCGAGACGGCCGCCTGCTTCGCCAGGACCGCCGCCGCCGAGCGCTACAGCGAGACGGTGCGCTTCGACAAGCAGGGCTGGCAGGCGATGGCCCGCGTTTACGCGCGCCAGACCGCGCTGAACATAGCCGTCGAGGGCCTCGCGCTGGTGCTGGGCGCCTCCGACCAGGCCGGCAGCCTGTCCGACGCTGTGAACCTGTCCGCCGTGCAGGCCGAGCAGAAAGGCCAGCTGACCGACATGGACCTGGTCGCCCAGAAGCTCAAGCAGACCTTCAAGGCGAAATAAGGCTTTAACCCAAGGAGAAAACATGAACACAGTAGTACTGGTGAAGCAGGTTCCCGATACCACCGAAGTTAAGATCAACCCGGAGACCGGCACGCTCATACGCGCCGGCGTGCCGAGCATCATAAACCCTTACGATCATTTCGCGCTGCAGACCGCGCTGGAGCTCAAGAAGAAGCACGGCTTCAAGGTCACCCTGGTCTCGATGGGCCCCGGGCAGGCCAAGGCCGTGCTGCAACTGGGCCTGGCCCTGGGCGCCGACGAGGCTGTGCTGCTCTCCGACATGGCGGTGGCCGGCTCCGACACCTGGGCCACGTCGTACGCGCTGGCCAGGACCGTGAAGAAGATCGGCAAGGCCGACATCATCTTCTGCGGCATGCAGGCCATAGACGGCGACACCGCGCAGACCGGCCCCGGCGTGGCGCAGCACCTCGGCATGGCGCAGATCACCTTCTGCGAGAGCGTCGAGGTGGACGGCCGCAGGATCATAGTGCGCAAGCAGATAGACGGCGGCCACGAGATACTCGAGGCCAAGCCGCCCGTGCTGCTCTCGATGGTGATGACCAAGGACTACGTGCCGCAGTACCCGTCGTTCCCGGCGGTGCACGAGTCGCTCAAGAAGCCCTACCACGTGTGGAGCGCCGCCGACGTAGAGGCGGACCCGCAGTTCCTGGGCCTGAAAGGCTCGCCCACGCAGGTCAGCCGCATCTACCCGCCCCCGCAGAGGGAGAAGGCGGCCATGTTCTCCGGCTCCGGCCAGGAAGGCGTGGACAAGATACTCGACATCATGCGCCGCGAGCACTTCATAGGCGAGTAAGACCGGCGACCAGACCAAATTCAGGAGAAAACGATGATAGAAGTCTCGAAGAAATGCATAGGCTGTTCCAAGTGCGTGCCGGTCTGCCCGTTCGGCGCGATCAACATGGTGGACAAGAAGGCGACGATGAACGAGGCCTGCAACCTCTGCGGCGCCTGCGTGCAGACCTGCCCGGTGCAGGCCATCACGATAACCCGCGAGAAGGCCTCCTCCCGCGACCTGTCCGGCTATAAGGGCGTCTGGGTCTACGTCGAGCTCACCGAGACCGGCGACAAGGGCCACCCGAAGAAGATAAAGCCCGTCACGCTGGAGCTGCTCGGCGCCGGCCGCAGGCTGGCCGACGAACTGAAGGAAGACCTCTGCGCCGTGCTCTTGACCGACAAGAACCACGATTACGAGAAGGAACTCGGCGCCTACGGGGCCGACAAGGTGTACCTCGTCGAGCACGACGAACTGTTCGAGTACAACACCGACATCTTCTCGACGGTGATAACCTCGCTGGTCAACCGCCACAAGCCCTCGTCGATGCTCTACGGCGCCACCATACAGGGCCGCGACCTGGCGCCCCGCGTGGCCTCCACGCTGTACGTCGGCCTCACCGCCGACTGCACCGCGCTGGCCATCAAGGACGGCCTGCTGCTGCAGAGCCGCCCTGCGTTCGGCGGCAACATCATGGCGGACATCCTGGCGCCCAGCTCCAGGCCGCAGATGGCCACCGTGCGCCCCAACGTGATGAAGGCCATCGAGCCCGTGCTCGGCCGCAGCGCCGTGGTGGTGCGCGAGAGCGCGAAGATAGACAAGAGCCTGCGCCGCGTGAAGGTGCTGGAGCGCAAGATAGACCACGGCACCGGCGCGGTCAAGATAGAGAACGCCAATATAATAGTGTCCGGCGGCCGGGGCATGAAGACCAAGGAGAAGTTCCACCAGCTGGAGGAACTGTCCAGGCTGCTCGGCGGCGTGGTAGGCGCGTCGCGCGCGGCCGTGGACCTGGGCTTCAAGGACAAGGCCCACCAGGTGGGCCAGAGCGGCACCACCGTGTCGCCCAAGCTGTACCTGTCGTTCGGCATCTCGGGCGCGGTGCAGCACATAGTGGGCATGAAGTCGTCGGACGTGATCGTGGCCGTGAACAAGGACGCTAACGCCCCGATCTTCAACGTGGCCAAGTACGGCATAGTGGGCGACGCGCACGAGATAGTGCCCAAGCTGATAGAAGCGCTTAAAAAGGGGAAATAACGGGTCGCGGCACGGCGGCCGGGCAAGACCGGCCGCCGCGCGTCCCGCAGGCGGAACGTGACGCTGCTTAACAGACTGCTGCTTATCGTGTTCGGGGCCGGGCTGGTACCGATGGTCCCGGCCTGTCTCTTTTTATTCTATTTCCAGGCCAGGGCCAAGAACGACATCTCCGACCTGCAGCGCAACGTCGCGCAGATGGGCTCGCTGATGATGGAGCGCGAGGCGCAGGACCTCGCGCGCCGCTTCGAGCGCATGTGGGACGCCGACGCCTCCTACGTCAGCCGCCAGTCGCTGTCGCGCGCCCTCAAGAACAACCCGGAGTTCCTCTACCTCGCCTTCACCGGCCCCGACGGGCGAGAGGTGATGAGCGGAGGCGTGCCCGAACTGAAGCGTTATTACGGCTACCTCGACCTCTCGCGCGACCAGCTGTTCCGCGCCGCCTCCTCCGGCGGCCGGGCCACGCTCGGCCATTTCGAGATGATCTACGACATGCCGGTATGCCGGCTGGTCTACCCGCTGCCCGGCGGCTACTACGCCTTCGCGGCGGTGAACCTGCGCGACCTCTTCGAGAAGCTGCGCGCGCAGCGCCTGGGCGTCACCGGCGGGCTGCTGCTGGCCGACGCGGAAGGCAACGCGCTGCCGCTTTCCGGCTCTTTCGAGAAGTTCGACGGCGCCGCCGTGCGCGACATGCTGCGCCGCGGCCGGGTCTTCTCCATGGACGGCCACGACGGGACATATATAGGTTCCGCCTCCTCGGTGCGCGGTTTCGACCTCTACGTGGTGGCCCTGGAGAACAGGGCCGAGGCCTTCGCCGGCATCAACCGCATCTCCTGGCTGGCGGCCTTCGCGCTGCTGGCCTTCGCCACGGCCTTCTATTTCTCGGCGCTGCTGTTCACCCGCAGGCTCGGCGCGCCTGTGGACGCGCTTATGAGCGGCGCCGGCCGCGTTTCCGAGGGGGATTTCCGCACGCCGGTGGGCGAGGACACCGAGTTCGCCGAGCTTTCCGAACTGCTGAAGGCCTTCAACTCCATGATGAGGGAAGTGGAGCGCTACCACGGCATACAGGTGGAGAAGGTCTTCGAGGAGAAGCAGAAGCTGGAACTCCTGGTCAGCCTGATCCACGACGCCATCATACTTTCCGACCTGCGCGGCGAACTGCTCTACGCCAACGCCGCCGCGCGCGAGCTGCTGGACGCGTCAGACGCGACGCAGGGAGAGAACGAACCGCTGCGCCGCCGCGTGGCTGAACTGGTGAAAAAGAAGGCCTTCTCGAAGGGCGGCGTGGTGGAACTGGAGCGCGGCGGGGAGAAGAAGTACTACCGCGCCAGCGTGCAGACCCTCTCCGCCCGCACGCAGAGCCCGGCGGTGTTCATGGTGCTGCGCGACATAACCCTGGAGCGCCGCATGCAGCAGATGAAAGAGGATTTCTTCCACTCGGTGGCGCACGACCTGCGCGCGCCGCTCCTGACCATGCAGGGCTACATAAAGCTGCTGGAGCGCGAGTTCTCGCCGGAGGCCAAGCAGGCGGGCTATGTCCGCAACGTAAAGGACTCCAGCGACAGGCTCTTCAAGCTGCTGGAGAACGTGCTGGACATCTCGCGCATGGAGGCCGGCCAGCTGCGGCCCGACATGAGGAAGTTCGGCGCGGCCGATTTCCTGGAGCAGGCCGCCGGGAACTTCAGGCCGCTCTTCGACGAGAAGAAGATAGATTTCAGCGTGGACGCCTCGGCCGCCGCGGGGGCGGAGATACATGGCGACCAGTCGCTGCTGCGCCGCGTCATAGAGAACCTGGTCTCCAACGCGCTCAAGTTCACGCCGGCCGGCGGCAAGGTTACCGTGGCCGCAGCGCGCGAAGGCCAGGGCGTGGCCTTTACCGTGGCCGACACCGGCCCGGGCATACCGCCCGACCAGCTGGAAGCCGTTTTCGAGAAGTACAAGAGATTGAAGTCCGGCGAGGGCGAGGCCGGTTTCGGCCTGGGCCTCGCCATAGCCAGGAAGATAGTTGAACTGCACGGCGGGACGATAAAGGCAACCAGCGGGGCCGCCGGCGGCAGCGTTTTCACTGTGAAAATGGGGTAAAGCGCAGGGGCGCGAATAAAGGATAAGGGGATATCATGGAGAAGAAGGACAAGAAGGGGCGGAAATATCTGTACATCGGGGTAACGGCTTTTTCCATAGTCTGGCTGTTGTTCGGTCAAGCCATGGACGGGTTGCGTCCTTTTGATAATAAGTGGAATGACCTGCGCCTGATATTCCCTATGTACCTGTCAGTGCCGTTCACGCCGGACGGCGACTATACCTTCCTGTTCGGCAAATATATAAACAAGGCCGCCGATCCCAAGATAACTATAACCGCTATAGACGAGTATACCGTCGATAAATACGGCTACCCGTTCAAGCGCAAGTATTACGCCACCCTTATTGAGAAGCTTAATAAACTGGGCGTTAAGGCCATAGGCATAGATGTGATGTTCTTCGACCAGGACCGGGACGACCCGGCCAACGACGCCAAGTTCCTGGCCGCCGTGGCTAAGGCCGGGAATGTTGTGAACCTATTCGCTGTGGACAGCGAATCCTGGAAGGTAAAACCTCCGATAAAAGGCCTGGCCGAGCGCAGCGCTTATATGGGTTATCCCAACTCCGATATAAGCCTGGACAACGACGGACATGTCCGCCATTTCTACCTGTTCTATCGCGGCGCGGACGAGGACTTTGACGGCGTTGAAGAGAAGAACCTTCTGTACCGCGACCTCAACATGGGCAAGCTCAAATGCAGCCCTAAATGCGACGAGGGGAAGGTGTCCTCGCTGGGTATGGCCACTTATGCCGTAGCCACCGGCAAGCCGCTTATAGAGTACGAGATGAGCTACGGTTCCGAACCGATGATGCTGAATTACCGCTACCCGCAGGACAGGCCGGCCCACCCTGGCTGGGCGAAACCGTCAGGGGACAAGGTGCTTTCTACTTTCCGTCATATCTCGGTCGGAGATATACTGGAGGACAGGCTGGCTCCCGAAGAGAAAGAAGCTCTTAAAGGCGGTATAACACTGATAGGTTCTACGGCTCTGGGCGCCTTCGACCATTTCCCTTCGCCTTTCTTAAAGTTGTTCCCCGGCGTTGAGATACACGCCACCAGCATGGACAACCTGAAGTTCAGGGATTCGCTGAAGAACGTTACTTCGGTCTACCTGGGGATGCTGATACTTGCGCTGCCCTGGCTGGCGCTCTTCATTTCCCGGTTCTCGCTTAAAACGATGGTCGCCTCCGCGGCCGGCATACTTCTCGCCATGCTGGTCGGCGATTACGTGATGCTGATTAACCTGTACGCGGTGCCGTTCATACTTGTCGCCAGCTCTTTCGCGGTGCCGGCCGCCTACTTCATAATAGAGCGCGGTCTCGCCGAGGGCCGTGAGAAGCGCTGGATAAAGAACTCCTTCGGGCAGTACCTGTCGCCGAAGGTGGTGGACCTTATAACCAAGGACCCGTCCAAGCTGTCGCTCGGCGGCGAGAAGCGCGAGATGACGGCCTTCTTCATGGACCTCGAGGGCTTCACGACGATGTCGGAGAAACTCTCGCCCGAAGAGCTCACCTCGATGCTTAACGAGTACCTGTCGGCCTTTACCGACATCATACTGAAGCACGACGGTACAGTGGACAAGTACATAGGCGACTGCATAGTGGCCTTCTGGAACGCCCCGCTGGATCAGAAGGACCACCGCAAGCTGGCCTGCCTGAGCGCCGTGGAATGCCAGGCCGCCATACTGCGCCTGCACGACGAGCTGAAGCAGTTCACCATAAAGCCGCGCGCCCGCATAGGCGTGAACTCCGGCCACATGGTGGTGGGCAACATGGGCTCGCGCTCGCGCCTGTCCTACACCGTGATGGGCGACTCGGTGAACCTGGCCTCCCGCATGGAAGGCGCCAACAAGTATTTCCACTCGCGCATCATGGTGAGCGAGGAGACCTTCGCCGACCTGAAGGGGGACTTCGACCACCGCTTCCTGGGCAGCATACGCGTGGTGGGCAAGGCCATACCGGTGAAGGTGTACGAGCCCTTCGCCGAGAAGGGCAAGGCCCCGGCCGACGTGGCCGCCATGCTGAAGGCCTATACGCCCGGCGTGGAGAAGTTCTTCGCCGGCAGGTACGCCGAGGCCGCGGCCGACTTCAGGGCCGCGCTGGCCGCGCGTCCGGCCGACGGCCCGTCGAAGTTCTACCTGGACCTCGCCGAGCTCTACGCCAAGGAACCGCCCAAGGGCTGGGACGGCGCCTTCAACCTGACCGAGAAATAAGGGAACCATGATAATATTCTGGAGACTCCTTCTCGCTCACCTGCTGGCGGACTTCACGCTGCAGTTCGACATCGTGAACCGCCTGAAGCGCACCACGCTGCACGGCATGCTGCTGCACTGCGGCACGCACCTGGTGGTTTCCGTGATCGCCGTCTGGAGCTGGCTGCCGCAGCCCTGGTTCAAGCTGGGGGCGGTGTCCATAAACGGCTGGTGGGCGCTGGCCCTGATGACCGTGGTGCACTTCATCGTCGACAAGCTGCGCATCTACAGCATGAACGAGATGGGCTTCAAGGACGGCACCGTGAGCTTCCTGGTGGACCAGGTGCTGCACTTCTACGTGCTGTTCATGATCGCGCCGGTGGCGGTGGCCGGGCCGGGCGAACTGCTGGGCGAGAAATGGATAGGCATAGCCTGCATGCTGGTGCTGGTCACCCATTTCACCACGGTGCTGGTGTACTTCCTGGAGAAGGACCTGTTCGGCAAGAACTTCCCGGCCTTCGACGAGAAGTACTTCCTGATCTTCGAGCGCGTGGTGCTGTGGGCCTTCTTCTTCGCCGGCGGCTACTGGTGGATACCGTTCGCCGCCGCCTGGGTGGCGCAGATCTATTTCGTCAAGCGCAAGCGCATCATAGACCTTTCCGGCCTCAACGTCGCCCTTAACGTGGCGATAGCGGTGGGCCTGGGCCTGTGGACGCGGTACATGTACTACGGTTATATCTAGGCGGCTGGAGCCGCGGACTACGACATGCTGGAACCATCTAAGCTCAACATAGAAGACGCGGTGTTCACGTTCATCGACGTGGAGACCACAGGCCTCTCGCCGCGCGCGGCGCGCGTCTGCGAGGTGGCCGCCATCAGTTTCCGCGGGGCCGAACGCGTAGGGACCCTGGCGGAACTGGTGAACCCCGGCGGGCCCATACCGCCCGAGGTCTCAAAGATACACGGCATCACCGACGAGATGGTTAAGGACAGCCCGGCCTTCGGCGCCGTGGCGCCGCGCCTCCTGGACATGCTGGAGGGCTCGGTGATAGTGGCCCACAACGCCGAGTTCGACACGGCCTTCCTTTCGGCCGAGCTGGAACGCGTTGGCCTTAAGTTCCCCGAGCTGCCGGTGCTGGACACGCTGCTGCTGGCCCGGCGCAACTGGAAATTCAAGAGCAACAGGCTCGGCAACATAGCCGCCGAGCTCAACATCCCCAACGGGAGCTGGCACCGCGCCTTGAGCGACGTGGAGATGACCAGGAAGATCTTCGAACATTTCGTGAACGTGTTCAGGACGGCCGGCGCCGTTACCGTGGCCGACCTTATAGAGAAAAGCGGAGGAAAAAAATGAACAACAAGCCTTTTACCCTTGGTACCGCCCCGGACATCGTGGACTTCGCCGAAGTCGCCTGCGGCTTCAGGAAGGTCGCGGTGACCCCGAAGGCGCTGAAGCTCATAGAGACGCGCCGCGCCAGCCTGGAGCGCCTGCTGGCCGAGGACCGCGTGATGTACGGCATCAACACCGGCTTCGGCGAGCTGGCCAGCCAGCGCGTTTCGCGCGAGAGCCTTAAGAGCCTGCAGGTGAACCTGATACGCAGCCACGCCTGCGGCGTAGGCGAACCCCTGGACGACCACGAGGCGCGCGCGCTGATGTTCGCCCGCGCCAACGAGCTGGCCATGGGCAACTCCGGCGTGAGGCCGGTGGTGGTGAAGAAGCTGGCCGACCTGATAAACAAGGGCGTCATCCCTTTCATCCCCGCCAAGGGCTCCGTCGGAGCCAGCGGCGACCTGGCCCCTTCCGCGCACATGGCGCTGGTGCTGATAGGCGAGGGCACCGCCAGGTTCGCCGGCGAGCTGGACTGGCAGCCGGCCGAGACCGTGCTGAAGAAGGCCGGCATAAAGCCGATAGAACTGGCAGAGAAGGAAGGCCTGGCGCTCATCAACGGCACGCAGGCAATGAAGGCCGTCGGGGGACTCGCGCTGTTCGAGGCGATGAACCTGTTCTACACCGCCGTGCTTACCGGCGCCATGAGCCTTGAGGCCCTGAAGGGCACCGACACCGCCTTCGACAGGCGCATACACGAGCTGAAGCCGCACGCCGGCCAGCTCGAGGTGGCCGAGATGCTGGAGGCCATGCTGAAGGGCAGCCGCATACGCGCCTCGCACCGCGCCAACGACAAGCGCGTGCAGGACCCGTATTCGCTGAGGTGCATGCCGCAGGCCATGGGCGCCGCGCGCGACGCCATAGAGTACGCGCTGAACGTTTTCGAGACCGAGTTCTCGAGCGTCACCGACAACCCGCTGGTGGTGGAGGGGAACAAGCGCGGCGAGATAGACGTGCTCTCCGGCGGCAACTTCCACGGCCAGGCCGTCAGCTTCGCGGCCGACTTCGCCGCCATCGCCGTGACCGCCCTGGGCAATATCTCCGAGCGCCGCATAGCGCAGCTGGTGAGCGACTTCAAGATACTGCCGCCCTTCCTGGCCCGCAACCCCGGCCTCGAAAGCGGCTTCATGATAGCTCACGTCACCGCGGCCGCGCTGTGCAACGAGAACAAGATCTTGAGCCACCCGGCCAGCGCCGACTCCGTGCCGACGTCCGCCAACAAGGAGGACTTCGTCAGCATGGGCATGAACGCGGCCAACAAGCTCAAGACCGTGGTGCATAACGTGGCGCGCATATACGCCATAGAGATGATGGCCGCCGCCGAGGGCGTGGAGTACCACCGCCCGCTGAAGTCCAGCGCCCGCATAGAGGCCGCGCTCGCCGGGCTGCGCAAGATCTCGCCGGCTTTCAAGGGCGACGAGGTTTTCTCCGGCCGCATAGAGGCCGTGGCCGACGCCATACTGGGCGGCTATTTCGTGATGTGAGAGAGGAAAAAAGAAATGACCTATAAGGCTATAAGAGCTCCGAGAGGCAGCAAACTGTCGTGCAAAGGCTGGCAGCAGGAAGCGGCCATGCGCATGCTGATGAACAACCTGGACCCCGAGGTGGCCGAGCGCCCCGAGGAGCTGGTGGTATACGGCGGCCGCGGCAAGGCCGCCCGCAACTGGGACTGCTACAACGCGATAATCTCGTCGCTGAAGCGGCTGGAGAACGACGAGACCCTGCTGGTGCAGAGCGGCAAGCCCGTGGGCGTGCTGCGCACCCACGAGTATTCCCCGCGCGTCATAATCGCCAACTCCAACCTCGTCGGCAACTGGGCCAACTGGGAGACCTTCGACGAGCTTGAGAAGAAGGGCCTGATGATGTACGGCCAGATGACGGCCGGCTCGTGGATCTACATCGGCACGCAGGGCATACTGCAGGGCACCTACGAGACCTTCGCCGAATGCGCCCGCAAGCACTTCAAGTCCGACCTCGCCGGCAGGCTCGTCGTAAGCGGCGGCCTGGGCGGCATGAGCGGCGCCCAGCCGCTGGCCGTCACCATGAACGGCGGCGTGGCCATCATCGTTGAGGCCGACGAGAGCCGCATACAGATGCGCCTCAAGACCCGCTACGTGGACATCATGACAAAGAGCCTCGACGAAGCGCTCTGCCTGGCCGGCAAGGCCCAGAAAGCGAAGCAGCCTCTTTCCATAGCTCTGCACGGCAACTGCGCCGAGGTGCTGCCCGAGCTGGTGCGCCGCGGCGTCAAGGTGGACGTGCTGACCGACCAGACCTCGGCCCACGACCCGCTGCGCGGCTATATCCCCAAGGGCTACAGCGTGAAGGAAGCCGACGCGCTGCGCCGTAAGGACCCGAAGAAATACGTGAAGCTCGCCATGGAGTCCATAGCGATACACGTCGAGGCGATGCTGAAGCTGCAGAAGGCCGGCGCCGCCACCTTCGACTACGGCAACAACATCCGCACCATGGCCTTCAAGCAGGGCGTGAAGCACGCCTACGACTTCCCCGGCTTCGTGCCGGCCTACATACGCCCGCTGTTCTGCGAGGGCAAGGGCCCGTTCCGCTGGGCGGCGCTCTCCGGCGACCCCAGGGACATAGCCGTCACCGACGCCGCCATAAAGGAACTGTTCCCGAAGAACGCGCACCTGAACCGCTGGCTGGACATGGCCGCGAAGAAGGTGGCCTTCCAGGGCCTGCCGTCGAGGATCTGCTGGCTGGGCTACGGCGAGCGGCACCTCGCCGGCCTGCGCTTCAACGAGCTGGTGAAGAAGGGCAAGATCTCGGCGCCGATAGTGATAGGCCGCGACCACCTGGACTCCGGCTCCGTCGCCAGCCCCTTCCGCGAGACCGAGGCCATGAAGGACGGCTCGGACATGATAGCCGACTGGCCTATCTTGAACGCGCTGATCAACACCGCGTCGGGCGCCAGCTGGGTGTCTTTCCACCACGGCGGCGGCGTGGGCATGGGCTACTCGCTGCACGCCGGGCAGGTCACCGTGGCGGACGGCACTAAAGAAATGGCTCTGCGCCTCGAGCGCGTGCTCACCAACGACCCGGCCATGGGCGTGCTGCGCCACGCCGACGCCGGCTACCGGGAAGCCACTACCTTCGCCAGGAAGAAGGGCGTTAAGATCCCGATGATGAAATAAAGGAGAAAAAGACATGGCTTCTGAATTCAGTTTCGACGTGGTTTCCAAAGTGGACTTCAACCTTGTGGACGAGGCTATAGCCACCGCCCTCAAGGAGATAATCAACCGCTACGACTTCAAAGGCATTACTTCGGAGATAAGCCTGGACCGCAAGGCCAACGTGATAAACCTGCAGTCCGCCGACGAGTACAAGCTGAAGGCCCTCTACGAGGTGCTGCAGACCAAGCTGGTTAAGCGCGGCCTGCCGCTCAAGAACTTCCAGCCGCAGAAGGCTGAGAACGCGCTGGGCGCCACCGCCAAGCAGCAGGTGAAGGTGCAGAACGGCATACCCCAGGACAAGGCCAAGGAGATGGTGAAGGCCGTGAAGGAGCACAAGCTGAAGGCCAACGTCTCCATACAGGGCGACACCCTGCGCGTCACCTCCAAGTCCAAGGACGAGCTGCAGACCGTGATGGGCATACTGCGCGCCGGCGACTTCGGCGTGACGGTGCAGTTCGACAACTTCCGCTGATGGCCACGCTCTTCACCGGGATAAAGCAGCTGCTGACCTTCGCCGGCGACGCCGCGCCGCGCGCCGGCGCCGCCATGCGCGAGACCGGCCTGGTGAAGAACGCCGCCGTCCTCGTGGAGAACGGCGTTATAGAGGCCGCGGGCCCGCGCGCCGCCGTGCACCGGCACCGCCTCGCCAAAAAAGCGAAGGTGGTGGAGACCGGCGGCGTCTGCCTGCCCGGCTTCGTGGACAGCCACACGCATATGGTGTTCGCCGAGCCGCGCCTGAAGGACTTCTCTATGCGCACCGCCGGCGCCACCTACCAGGAGATAAAGGCCGCCGGCGGGGGGATAATATCCAGCATAGGCGCCGTCCGCAAGCAGCCGCAGCGCGCCATGGCCGCCCAGCTGGCCGGCCGCGCCGCGCGGTTCCTGCAATGCGGCACCACCACGGCCGAGGTGAAGAGCGGCTACGGCCTAAGCCTCGATTCCGAGCTTAAGATACTGCGCGCGGTGCGCGAGGCCGCGAAACTTACGCCGCTGGAAATGCTGCCCACCCTGCTGGCCGCGCACGGCGTGCCGCCGGAGTTCGCCGGCGAGCCGCAGAAGTACCTGGACCATATAGTCTCCGAAATACTGCCGAAGGCCGCCGCCGAAAAGCTGGCCGTCTTCGCCGACATCTTCTGCGAGAAAGGCTATTTCACGCCGGAGCAGACCGCGGCCTACCTTAAGAAGGCGCGCGAGTTCGGCTTCGTCCCCAAGGTGCATTCCGAGCAGCTGTCCAACTACGGCGGCACGCGGGCCGGGGCCGCGGCCGGCGCCATAAGCGCCGACCACGCCGACCACGTTTACGCCGAGGACATAGCCGCCATGCGCGAGGCCGGCACCATAGCCACGCTGCTGCCCGCTTCCAATTTCTACCTGGCGCTGGCCAAGTACCCGCCGGCGAGGGAGATCATAGCCGAGGGCGTGCCGGTGGCGCTGGCCACCGACTTCAACCCCGGCACCTGCCCCTGCTGGAACATGCAGTTCGTCGCGGCGGTGGCCTGCACGCACTGCGGCATGACTCCGGAGGAGGCGCTGTGCGCCGCCACGGTGAACGGCGCCTGGGCGCTGGGCATAGGCGACCGCTGCGGCAGCGTGGCGCCCGGCATGAAGGCCGACCTGGCCTTCTTCGCCGCCGACGACTACCGCGAGCTCTGCTACTATTTCGGTTCCAGCCAGGCGTCCATGACCGTGAAGGCCGGACGCGTGGCCTGGAAGGCCTGAACTACGGAGGGAACATGAAGGTCGTGCTTTTCGACATAGACGGCACGCTGGTGAAGGCCGGCGGCGCCGGCGCCCGCGCGCTGAACCACGCCGTGGAGGAGATGACCGGCTATAAGGACGCCTGCGACCACGTGCAGCTGCAGGGCGCCACGGACAAGACCAATTTCGAGAACGCCTACAAGGTGGGCGCCGGCCGCAAGCCGACGAAGAAACAGCTGGAAACGCTGACCCGCAAGTACGTGGCCCGCCTCCCCGTGGAGGTGGAGATCTCCGTGAAGGCGAAGAAGTACTCCAAGGTGAAGGGCGTGGAGAAGCTGCTGGCCAGGCTGGAAGGCCGCGCCGGCGTTATGGTGGGCCTGGGCACCGGCAACCTGAAGGACGGGGCTTTCATAAAGCTCGAGCCCTCGGGCCTGATGCGCCATTTCTCCTTCGGCGGCTACGGCTGCGATTCGCATCACCGCGCCGAGGTGCTGAAGAAGGCCGTGCAGCGCGCGGCCAGGCTTTCCGGCTCGGCGATAAAGGAGCGCGAGGTGTTCGTGATAGGCGACACGCACCGCGACGTGGAGGCGGCCAAGGAGGCCGGCTACCACAGCGGCGTGGTGCTGGACGGCTTCGGCGACGAGGACGCCATCATGCGTTCCAACCCGGAGCTGATGACTAAGGACTTCTCCGACCTGAAGCCCTGGCTGATCTGGCTGGGCCTGGAGCGGGACCCGCGCGGCGTGCGCCGCGGCACCTATATCTGCCCCGACTCGCCCATAGAGCACGCCCATTACGGCAGCACCGGCATGGACCTGCGCGACATAGAGACCGGCATAGAACAATTGCGCGAAGCTAAACGGAAGGCTACCGGGCGGCCCTAGTCCGCCACGGCACAACAGAGGAAAAATAAATGAAAATACAGGACACGCTCACTTACGGCGACATAGCCGAGACCCCGGAACTGCTGGAGAAGTTCTCCGCGCGGGCGGGGGAACTGAAGAAGCTGGCGCTGCGCTCCAACGGCACCGTGTACATGGTGGGCCGCGGCTCGTCGGGCACGGCCACGCTGTTCGCCAAGTACATCTGGGAGACCTACGCGGGCACCATCACCAATTTCATACACCCGCACTCCATCTTCGAGGCCAAGAAGCCGCTGGACTTCAAGGGCCGCGCGGTGTGGGCCTTCTCGCAGTCGGGCCGCAGCCAGGACATAGTGGCCTGCCTCGGCAAGCTGCTGAAGTGGGGCGCCAGGGGCGTGGCCGTCACCAACGAGCCGGAGCTCAAGAACAACCCGCTGGCGCGCATGGCCGGCCGCCACATACTGCTCTCCACGTCGAAGGAACTGCCGGTGGCCGCCACCAAGAGCTTTGAGCTGCAGCTGTGGTCCGTGCTTTGGACCGCGCAGGTCTGGGAGCGCTGCTTCTCCGACAAGGACTTCAAGGCCGCCATAGCCGCCGCCCGCAAGGCCGTCGACGACGATTACGGCGGGACCGAGCTCCTGAAGAAGATAAAGAAGGCCGGGATGCTGGGCTTCGTTGGGCGCGGCGCCCTTAACGCGGTGGCCGAGGACTCGGCGCTGAAGTTCCGCGAGATGTCCAAGACCCACGCGCTGGGCTACTCCGCGGCCGAGTTCCTGCACGGCCCGGTTGGCGCCTACGGCCCGAAGGACCTCGTGTTCCTCTTCACCCCGACGGAGAAACTGCCCGAGGACATACTGAAGGTGAAGAAGGCCCTGGACGAGCGCGGTACGCCCTGCGAGATCGTTAAGCCCGGCGCGCTGAAGTTCCCGTTCAGCTGCATACCGACCGACATGCGCATGAAGAAGCTGGCGCTGCGGCTGGCGCTGTACAAGGGCCTCAACCCCGACAACCCGAAGGGCCTCAACAAGGTCACCCAGACCTTCTAAAACCGGAGGGGATTACAAAGCGCGCGGAATTATTTCCGCGCGCTTTTGTTTTATACCGGTCAATTAATTTGGCCCGGGGACTGGCGCCGCGGCGTTTTTGTGTGTATACTATTGCGGTAGTAAATTTCAGATAAGGAGGCTTTATGGCGGAGATTGTGATATCCCTCGGTTACCGGGCCTCCTTTCCTTTTTAATCCTCAACATCGAAGGCTCCGGTACTGCCGGCACGGGCTTGCGCCCGGGCGGCCGCGCGCTTTGTGCGCGCCTGGCGGTAACTAAGGAGATAACAATGTCGGAAAATATCATGTTCAAGGCGCTGGTGACGGCGGAGCATAGAGGTTGTTTTACCGTGCGGCTTAACGGCGCGGAGATGACGGCCACCGCGGCCGGGAAACTGGCCGGCGGGGCCGTGTCGCGGCTGGACTTCCCGGTGGTGGGGGACGACGTGGAAGTGTCCCTGCACGACGGGGGCAGCAAGGCCGTGATACACGCCGTGCTGCCGCGGCGCACGATACTGCTGCGCAAAGGGCTGGACGCCTCGGCCGACGCTCAGCCGCTGGCGGCCAACATAGACAAGGTGTTCATAGTGATGGGCCTGGACGGGAATTACAACATAGCCCGCCTGGAACGCCTGCTGGTGGCGGCCTGGGACAGCGGCGCCGTGCCTGTGGCGGTGCTCACCAAGAAGGACCTGTGCCCGGAGGCGGAACTGGCGGCCCGCGTGGAGGCCGCAGCCGCGGCCGCGCCCGGCGTGCGCTTGTTGTGCCTGTCCTCGCTGTCGGGCGAAGGCGTGGCCGAGGTGGAGGCGGAGCTGGCCGGCGGTTTGCGCTGCTGTTTCGTGGGTTCTTCCGGCGCCGGCAAGAGCACGCTGCTCAACCGGCTGGCCGGCCGCGAAGCCGCGGCTACCGGCGATGTAAGGGAGAGCGACGCCCGCGGCAGGCATACCACCACCGGGCGGCAGTTGTACCTGCTGCCCTGCGGCGGCGAGATAATAGACACGCCCGGCATAAGGGAGTTCGGCCTGGAGTACGCAGGCGAGGGCCTGGCTTCGTCGTTCAGCGACATAAGCGCGCTGGCGGCGAATTGCCGGTTCGGGGATTGCTCGCATACCGGCGAACCGGGCTGCGCCGTGGCCGCGGCCATAGAGGGCGGCAGGCTCAGCAAGGAGCGGTTCAAGAGCTACCAGAAACTGAGGCGCGAGGCCGAGCGGCTGGAGCTGAGCACCGACCTGAAAAAACGCATCGAGAACAAACGCAAGCTGAAGAGCTTCGGACGTATGGTGCGGGATATAGGCGAGGTGAAGCGGCGGCTGCGCGGAGGCTGAATAAAAAGGCCGCCGGGGAGACCCGGCGGCCTTGCTTTACGGCTGGCGGTCAGGAGATCTTGTTCACCCGGCCTTCCCAGTCCATGAAGAACAGCCCGTCGGCGCCGGCGATGAAAAGGCCTTTCTCCGACGAGGTGACGCTGCTCCAGTCCGGAGGCGCTTTGCGCCAGACCAGCCTGGTGGGGAACTTCCATAGTTTCGCGGCGCCCTCGCCGTCAGAATCTACGCTGGCCATATATTTGTCCCCGAGGTTGAACCAGACCCGCCCGCCTTCGGCGTGCAGCACCTGCACGCTACCGGCCGGGACGCGGGCCTTCGCCAGCAGCGTGTGCAATTTCACTTCGAGGGTCTTGCGGTCGGAGGTCAGTACGTGGAAACGCTGTACCATGGAACCGCGGTCTATACTCTCGCCGCTTACCGTGCCGGTCACGCGGATCTCGCTAATGTCGGAAGTCCACACTGAGCCGTCGGGGTTCAAGTACAGGTTCATGTCCGGAGTTACGGCCCTGGGTGCGAACTCCGCGGCTTTGGCGCCTGGCAGGCAGAGGTACGAAGGTTTGTGAGCGCCGGTATTCACTATGAAGGCCATCTCTTTCGAGCCTTTCAGCGGCACCGGCACGGCGGCCCCGCCCGACGGCAGCTTCCAACTGTGTCCCTTGTAGGAAAGGACGCCGGTGCGCCTGTCCGCCCTTAGATACACGTCCTGACTCTCCATATCCATCAGGTACCGTGCGCCTTCGCCGCTGTTGCGGCCCACCTTGCGCCATTGCAGGTCTTTCATGCCCGGCTTGAGGTCCGCGAAGTAGGAGCCGTCGGCGCGGAAGTTCAGAAGGCCTTTCTTTTTCGCTAGAGAGAGGGTAAGCCCGTAATTGTACGACGCGGAAGGATACTCCGCGAAGCCGTTGATATCGCCGTTAAAGACCCTTGTCAGGGCGGCGGTTGCCCCGTAAAGCACCCAGGCCTTGCCGTAGCCGTCCTTGGCTGCGATCACTGTGCGGTACGGGCGCATGTAGGGGGAAAGATAAAGGAAGCCCTTCTCCCTGTCGGTGGAGCCCTGCACCATGACGGTCTTTTTGCCGGCCGGGTCGGCGAGGAACAGCTCGCCGGTGAAAGGCCGCTGGAACATGGCCGCCCCGTTGAATATGTCCGGGTCGGGGAAGGTATTGTAGCGCGCGAAGCCGGTATAAGCCGGCGCCGGCATTATTACCGCCTCGGCCCTGCTGTTGAACCTGGCCAGCATAAGGAAAGTTACGGCCACCGGCGCCGCCAGTACAGCTGCGGCTATGAGCGCCAGTTTCCTGCCGCCGGAGGCCGCGCGGCTGCCGCGCTCCGAGAACAGCTTAAGCGCATAAGCGCCGCCGGCGATGGCCATTGCGGCTAGCAGCGCTTTAAGCGAGGCGAGGGGAAGGAGTTTGTAGTGCACCTCCTGGAAGGCGTCCATCAATACTAACGGTGTGCCAATGGCGGTCAGGGCCGTGATAGCCAGCGCGCCGCCGGCTATGCCGTTGGCGAAAGCGTAGGATAGCGTGAAGCCGTAGAGCGTCAGGAACGCCAAGGCGAACGCGTAGTACGGAAGCATGAAACCATACAAGGCCCGCGGCCCTTCCGACGGGAAGCCGGCCAGTGCGCCCAGGCCGGCGGCCAGGGACAGTACCGCCGAGGCTATGAACGCCGTCAGCAGGGCGGAGAGCAGCAGCCGGTATTGCGGCACCGGCAGGAGTTCTTCGGTGAGCGCCGCTTTTTCGCGGGCGGCTTCGGCGCCGGCGCCGCAGCTGAAGATCAGCGCGGCCAGCGGTATGCCGGCGAAAAGCCAGTAGAGCATGGCCGTGGCCGCCGATTCCGAGGCCTTAAGCCCTTGCGGCTTCAGCAATACGGCCAACGGCAACGATATCAGCAGTGCCGCCGCTATCACGCAGAAAGTAAGCCTGTTCTTCCTGAACTGCAGCAGTATAAGGTCTTTCATATCTCCCCCAGCATAGCCCTGAAAGCGTCGTCCATCTCCAGCGGTTTCACCTCGGCCCCGTCGCCAAGGCCGGCGCCGCGCAGTTCGTCCAAAGCCTGCCTGCCGAACACGGCGAACTCGGCCACCGCCCCGGCGCGGGCCAGTTCGCGCACGCGGGGGGAAGTCTTAACTGAGCCCGCCCTGGCGCTGACGCGGAAGGTTTCGGCTTTGATGAAATCGGCACTGTGCTCCTCGGCTATGCGGCCGCCTTTCAGCACGCAGACGCGGTCCAGCAGGCCGCCCAGTTCGCCCATGCGGTGGTCGGATACCAGTATGGTGCGGCCGCCTTCGGCCAGCTCGTGCACCAGGCCGTTCAATATATGGTCGCGCACCAGATAGTCCAGGCCCGACGTGGGTTCGTCCAGCAGGAAGAGGCGCGGGTTATGGGCCGCGGCGCATACCCAGGCCAGCTTGGCCGCGCTGCCCTTGCTGAGCGCCCCGGCCTTGGCCGCCGGGTCCAGCTCCAGGCGCCGCAGCAGTTCCTGCGCCTTGGCCGCGTCCCAGGAGGGGAAGAAGCGCGCGCGGAAGGCCAGCACCCCGGCCACGGTCATGAAGGAATGGAAGGCCGGCTTCTCGGGCACATAGCCTATAAGGCCGCGCAGGCGGCCGCTGCCGTCGGGGCTGAGCCCCAGGGCGCTGATCTCGCCGGTGTCCGCGGCTATAAGGTCCAGCAGCACCTTGAACAGCGTGGTCTTGCCCGAGCCGTTGCGGCCCAGTATGCCCACCACCTCGCCGGGGCCGGCCTTGAGGTCCAGGCCGTCCAGCACCTTCCTGAGGCCGAAGCCCTTATGCAGGCCTTTCACCGAAAGTATTGTCCCGTCGCTCATAAAGCCCCCTTCTTAAGCTTCGCCAGCAGTTCCTCTATAGCGGCGGCGGCCCGGCCGTGGCCCAGGCCTTCCTTACCCCCCTCGGTAAGGCGCGCCTGCAGGTGGGCGGCGGCGGCCCGGGCCAGCGCCGCGGCGCGGGGGGACAACACGTTCTCCGAACCGCGCTGCCCCTCGAAGAAGCCTTCGGCGCTGAGTTCCCTGTAGGCGCGGGCCACGGTGTTGGGATTGAGCTTGAGCTGCGCGGCCATGGCGCGTATGGACGGGGCCTCGTCGCCGGGCTTAAGCAGCCCGCGGCGCACCAGGCCCTTGAGCCCGGTCTTTATCTGCTCGTAAATAGGAGCCTGCGATCTGAAGTCGATCTGTATCATAAGTGTACTACCTTACTAGTACAGAGATAGTATAGCCCCCTCCGACCCGTTTGTCAAGGCCCGGTCCTTTCTGCCGCCAACGTAGCATCATGCTGCCACGAAGTAAGTGCCCGTCGGTAAGTGGAACTTTTCAGGAAATTTAATCGGCTAGCATGGATGTCGCCCACTCGCGGTAGCGCAGCAGGTGCTTCCAGAGCATATCCACGTCTTTGCGGGTGTAGACCTCGCCTTCGTAGGAAACGCGGTTCTTTTCGTTTATTATACGTTCCAGGTGGCGCGCCCCGGCAAGGCCTTTTTCGTCCAGGGCTATGACCTGGCGCAGAAGTTCCACGGCGGCCATGTGGTCTTCGCCTTTGCTTTTTACGCCGCCGAATTTAATGGTCAGGGCGTCGGTGTACGCTATGGCCGCGTGCACAATAAGCAATCCTGCCGCGTTCCAGTATTCGAATTCACGCGCCACTTCGGCGCCTTTATAGAAGTTGTCGCCGACCATGGCGTAATCGGAACTTTTAGACTTGGGCACGGAGACTCTTTTAGTAAGCCTTGGCGTCATAGCACCACGTCCTTCAGTTTTTTATCGAGCAGGTCTATGCCGTGCGCAAGTATGTTCTTCATCAAAGGGTCGCCGCTGCGGTACTTCTTCTTCGCCTCCGCGGCTGAGTAAGTTATGGGGGAAAGTCTTATGCCGTATTTCCTGGCGAAGCCGCGGCCGAATTCCAGCGCTTTGTCTTCCAGGCCGGCTTTTGCTGCGCCGTCCGTTACCAGCAGCAGGTCTATATCGCTGCCGGGCTGGTCTTCCTTCCTAGCCGCACTGCCGAAAAGCGTTGCCGTGCGGGCGTCTTTGCCCAGACTATGTGCGATCGAATTGCGCAGCAGCGACTGAAAATGTTTCTCGGCCTGGAACATGGGCAACAGCGCCTCTTTGACCAGGGCATGGTCGAAGTTCAGCCGCAGCAGCTGGGTATGGCCTGAGCCTTGCCGTATAATAATCCCGATTACTTCCAGCCTGTCCAGCGCCTGCCGGCAGGCCTGATGATTGATCCCCGCCGCCCGTGCCGCTGCCCTGCCGCTCATGCCTTCCGCGCTGTCCTTAAGCGCCCGCAATAGCGCTACATGACTCGGCGCCGAGAACACCCAGTCCAAAGGATACGCAATGAACGCCTTCTTCTTTCCCATATGTCTATTATAACAGCCAATTGGCTATATTTCAAGACATATTTGCTGGGATTTGTACGGCGGCTGATAATATCTGGCGCATGTGTGATTTTTATCGCATTATTCACAAAATGCAGAACTTGCACCATTGGTGCAAGAAATGTACTGACCATGGGCTGGGCGGGGAGGCGTGGTGTCGCTCCTGTCGGTTCTTTAACGCCTCGCTCGCGATGAATAATAGAGGAAGGCCGTGCCTGACGCCCCCATCCCCGCCTGACGCGACTTAAGGCAAAAAAGAACCCCGGGTTTGGGCCCGGGGTTCCTTTTTGTGCGACTTGGACCTTAGAGGTCCGTCATGTAGGCTATCTCGTCGTACGGGGTGCGGTACAGCGGCTGCTTCAGGCGCTTCTGGTCGAAGATGTGCCCGAAGATGCCGATGCTGCGCGCCACCACGAACAGCGCGTTGAGGCAGCCCATGCTGACGATGTTGTTGATCTCGTCCTTCTCGAACGAGCCGGTGCTCATCAGCATGTCGACGAAGCAGATGCCGATGCAGCCGTCGACGTTGAGTATCAGGTTGCCCTTCTTGGCGGTGGTGAGTTTCTCCACCTCCAGCGCGTAGTCCAGCAGGTCGGTCTTCTTGAAGTTCTTCTTGCAGAAGGCCTTCAGCTGGGTGACGCGCATGTCCGGGTTGGTGACGCTCTTCACCTTGTGGCCGATGCCGGGGATGTTGATGCCCTTCGCCTTCATGTCCTTTATGAACTGCTCGGGCGTGAGGCCGGCGTCGTAGGCGCGTTTGAAGTTCTGCGCCGCGCCGTCGATGGCGCCGCCGAAGCGCGGGCCTATCGTCAGCACGCCGGAGACCATGCTGGATATGATATCCTTGCCGGCGCGGGCCGCCACTATGGCGTTATGCGCGCCGCTGACGGCCGGGCCGTGGTCGGCGCACAGCATCAGAGCGGTCTCCAGGAACTTGGCGCCGTAATCCGGCAGCTGGCGCTTGAACCAGAGCAGGCCGATGACGCCGCCCAGGCCCATGTTGTCGTTGAGCACCTTCGATATCGGTATGTTGCAGTATTCGAGCTCTTCCTTCTTCTCGTTCGATATCGTGGCGATGAACGTGGTGGCCTTGCGGATCTTGCCTTCCTTCAGCGCCTGGGCGAAGTCCATGGGCAGCGCCGGGGCCGCTACGTCGGCCGCGGGCTTTATGGTGCCTTTCTTCACCAGCTTCTGGTAGGTCTCGTTCACCTTTATGCCGTAGTCGTCGAAGGAATCCGGCACTATGGCGCCGGCGTCCTTGAGCGCCTTGTTCTTGGCGTCCGCGGTTTCCAGGTCCGAGCCCGCCTTCGCGCCGGCGTGGCCGAACTGTACGCCCGCGGGGAACATCTTGGAGCAGGTGCCGGTCACCCAGATCACGAGGGGCTTGGTTATCTTCCTGGCCTTCAGGGCCTCGACGATGCGCAGCTCCTCGGTGCCGCCTATCTCGCCCAGCGC
>ERZ1645187.373-NODE-373-length-43930-cov-6.712934_pt1 | contig 43930 bp, 33 predicted proteins | sample MGYA00575352_ERZ1645187 | MGnify/ENA primary metagenome ERZ1645187 (study PRJEB40837, sample SAMN11349314) | freshwater sediment metagenome | isolation source: river sediment | host: Sediment | place: India: Wazaribad , New Delhi | collected 2017-02-21 ... | reverse complement strand
TATCATCTAAAGTGCTCCACTCCACCATCACCCCATCAAGCAACCTCTCCATAAATTTTTGCTTACTCATCTTTCAATCTCCGCGATGATGGCATCGATAGCAGAACGGAGCCTGTCAATCTTCGTAACTGTGGTTTTAATCTCTTCATTGAGTTTTGTGATATCCACAACCTCGCGAGTGTCCTTAGCTTCCACATAGGAGCTGACAGAGAGGTTGTAGTCGTTGGCAGAAATGGCTTCGTTGTCAACCGATTTCGCCAGATACTCAACATCGGCTTTACTGTCAAACACTTCCATGATGCGAGCGATATGGTCAGCGGTGAGAATGTTGTTGTTGGTCTCTTTTTTAAAGAGTTCGCCGGCATCGATGAACTGTGTCTTGTTGTCGGTCTTGTGTTTGGAGAGGACCAAGATGTTGACGGCAATGGAGGTGCCGAAAAAGAGATTAGGAGCGAGGGAGATCACGGTCTCCACAAAGTTGTTGTCTATGAGATATTGACGGATTTTCCGCTCCGCACCGCCCCGGTAGAAGATTCCAGGGAAGCAGACAATGGCGGCACGGCCTTTACTGGACAGGTAGCTCAGGGAGTGGAGCACAAAGGCGAAGTCGGCCTTGGATTTAGGAGCCAGCACGCCGGCCGGGGCAAAGCGCTCATCGTTGATGAGAGTGGGGTCGTCGCTCCCGATCCAGGTCACAGAGTAGGGCGGATTGGAGACAATGGCGTCGAAGGGCTTTTCGTCGCCGAAACGGGGGTCAAGAAGGGTGTTGCCCAGGGCGATATGGAACTTGTCGTAGTTGATGTTGTGCAAGAACATGTTCATACGGGCAAGGTTGTAGGTAGTGTGGTTGATCTCCTGGCCGAAGAAACCCTCCTCGATGATATGGGCATCGAAGTGCTTTTTCGCCTGAAGGAGCAGAGAGCCGGAGCCTGCGGCGGGGTCGTAGATCTTGTTGACCGTTTTCTGTTTGTGCATGGCAAGCTGAGCAATGAGCTTAGAGACATTCTGGGGCGTGAAGAATTCCCCGCCCGATTTTCCTGCGTTGGCGGCATAGTTGGAGATTAAAAACTCATAGGCATCGCCGAAGAGGTCGATCTGGTTATCTTCGAAGTTGCCGAAGTTCAAGCCCGCGACTCCTTTGAGGACTGCGGCAAGTCGGCTGTTCTTCTCTTTGACGGTGTTGCCCAGGCGGTTGCTGGTGGTATCGAAGTCGGCAAAGAGGCCTTTGATATCCTGTTCAGAGGGGTAGCCCTTTGCGGAATTTTCGATGGCGGAGAAGATTTCGGCTAATTCGGTGTTGAGGCTCTCGTTGGTGTTGGCGGTGGCGGCGACGTTTTCAAAGAGCTGGCTCGGCTTGATGAAGTAGCCCTTGGTTTTGATGGCATCGACTCGGATTTCCGGGGTAATAAACGAATCGGAAAGGGTGGCGTAGTTGACGCTTTCATCACCGCCCTTGATGTAGCTTGCAAAGTTTTCGCTGATGAAACGATAGAAGAGTGTGCACAGTACATACTGTTTGAAGTCCCAGCCATCCACGGAACCACGGACATCGTTGGCGATTTTCCAGATCTGGGCTTGCAGTTCGGCTCTTTGTTGCAGACTTGACATTCACGATTCTCCTGGATGATTTCACTCTCAAGGGCTCTGCCTCGTTGTTCATTAAACACTGCGAAGCGGTAACGCACAACATTTTCGCGCCTTTGGAAAGAGGAGGGGTATACTCCCCCAAACTTAAAAGAAGGGATGCGGGTCTCTCGCCTCGGCTTCAAGTAGTAACTATAGCAGAGTTTCATTATGGCAACCTCAAACAGAGAGTCTCCTTGTAAAGGGGAGACGGCCTTGAGTTGCGTGCCAAGGAGGTCTGGAAGACATACCCTCTTGTTTTGACATGAATCATTGCTTTGATTTACGCCTGGCCCGTCGATTACGGTATTTATCAAAACGTGATGTTAATATAAACACATAAGTCAAAATATATTCAGTAAAATCGAGAGTGTCTCGGGCATCTCTCCTCGTGACTATATCATCCTCATGGGCTCCATCGTTTCCAACAAGACGAATCTCCTGTGCCCATTCTAAAAGTCGGGAATCTATTTTTTTTGCTTCATACAGATTGTTGAGCTTATCGTTGAGGTTTCGCCCATTGGCACCGAGAGTTGTGCACATCGTTTCAATACACTTTCGGCACATCATGGCACAGGACTCATAAGATGCAACTTTGAAAGATAGAACTGCCTCTTTATACCTTTTCTTTAAGCTGGGAGGGACACCATCCAACTGCGTACTTCTCTCCGGCGGGTAAAGAACTTCATCTTCTTTGAAAGTCCCATACTCACCGGAAGCTTCAAAATTGGCTCTTCGAACAAAGAATGGTTGCCCACAATGTTTACATGCACAAACATAATACGTATAGTTAAGAAACTCAGCATAAACACCCTCTGGGGGGGTGGCAGCACTATTGCTGAAGGTATCTACTCCTTTGGTAACAATCTTTGTGGTAATCCTTATGTTGCATTCTGGACAAAAGAGATCAATTTCTTCTTCTAGCTTTGTGTTATCTTCTGGAGAAAAGATATCTTTTTCTGGCATGAACTGAAATACCTCCTTTTCAGTAGTCTGACAATTGCAAATAGGCAGGTCTGTCCAAAAAAAGTCCTACACTTTGAGCGGTCGGGACCAACCCACCGGTTTACGAAACAAGAGAGGCAAAAGGTTCGTTGCCTCTTCCAGGAAGCCGTTATCTGTTGAGTTGGCACGGAAAGTCACGAATCTCTCTCCTCAGGGTAGACTCCCCGTTGGAGATCCAAGAAGCGATTTAACGCTTCTATTGGTTAAATTTACCCCCTTGGCGATAGTTTTACAAGGAAACCTTCTTTTAACAGTTTCTCAGCCTCAAGAACTCAGAAGCCGGCGTTCAGTCTTTCTTTAAAACTGGAAGATTGGCCTATCTCCAAACAGTGGATTCCACTTGGCTCTGACGCATCAAGAATCTTGCCGGTTTCAGTGACGAAACCCAACGGAAGAAGAGGAGTCTCTCTATTATGGGAGGGACTCTTCCGACTTCTCCCCTGGACACTCCGATCTTAAGAGGGCCCTCCCCTCTCTTTTCGGGGATAGCCGTCATGTTTGCCGTCAAAGGCCCGAGGCGGGAGGGTCCGGCCGAAGGGGGTTGTTCGGCTGACCCAAGGCGCCGTCCAGAAGCCGGTAGGAGGCGTGAACGCAATAGCTGCACCAGAAGACGATACCCAGCCACTTCGCCCCGTCTTCAAGGAGGAAGGCCCACTGGCCTAGCCGCCACAACCAGGTCTCAAGGATCAGATCCTCACCGGCGGAAGCGCTAAGGAAGCCGAGCGCCACCACCAAGGCGCCGAAATTCGTTCGCCAGAGGATCCGTCTAAACACGATGAGATAGGCGAACAGGGCCACTGCTAACGCGGAGATCACGATTTTTCGCTCAGGCCTAAGTACCGAGGCAAGAGGTTTTCATGGAGCTGGAAGAGGTCATCCAACATGAGGTAGACCGACAAGAGGGAGGAGGAGAGCAGAAAACGGGAAGGGCTCCTGGGCTGGGCATGGCGAAGGAGGAACGACGCGAAACCACATACCGCCGCGGCAGTGCACCAGAGGAGAACCCCAAGGTTGGAAAGCACACCGGAAAGGGGATGGATGTTGGCGATGGCCGTAACGTCGCGGGTCATGTTCGGCATACGGACTTGCAAGAAGAGGCTTGCCGCCACGACAACCAAGAGAACCGACAGGGAGGGTGCCAGGGTCATCAAGAGGTGCCGTGGGGATATCGTCTTCCACGCCACACTCCCCATTTTATGCAGCGTTGCCCCGGAAAGCTTACAGAGGGCCGAGACACCCGAGTCTTGTGTTAAGAGCCGAGTCTGGTTGGAGCAGGTATGGTCAGGCATCTCTTTTCAAAAGGGTCCTCATCCTTCGTGATCCGTAGGTTTCAGCCATGGAACGGTTTGAAAGGTTCCCGTTGAAGTTTACCGGTGGCTCTTGTTCTCTCCCGATCCGAGAGGGCGGGAGATTTGAGCGCCAGAAGAGCCTCCTCTAATCAAAGAACTTCCCCTTAAAGAAGTTCTCGTTCCCGAGTCTCTTCGCGGTCATCCTGAAGGCGACGCAGCCGTCCGGGCAGACGATCTCCTTGCTATACTTGCTCTCACCACCGAGATTCTCCAAGTCTCCGCCGCTTCTGACCGCCTCCATGATCGGGAACATCACCACCATGACCTTGGAACAAATCCCCTGCCCATCCTTGTTAACAGGGCAACCGTAAGTGCAGGTGTACTTGTCTCCGACTTCCTCACCGTTTCGGCAATACCTCTCGGTGTGGTCGCTCCGCAGAAACCCTGTGACTTCGATCTCCCACTGGTACTCCTCGTCATACCATTTCTTCATCATCACCTTCCAATTTTTCCTTTCGGATCAACAAGTTTAATCCATTTTTCACAGTTTAAGAAGGGCTTTAAGGGGACTCATCCTCGACATTATCGACTAAGCTCGCCGCAACGACCGAATCTCTCTCTTAAGGCCCAAGATCTCAGAAAAGACACTCTTCTTGACACCCATACCCCCCGGGTGTAGAGAAAAAGATCTTGCCGGAGGTGACAAATGAAGAAGCTTTCCCTTCTCACCTTTCTCTTCTGTTTTCTCACGCTCTCCCTGACGGCCTTGGACGACGGTCTGGCCAAGACCCCTCCCATGGGATGGAACAGTTGGAACAAGTTCGGCTGTGATGTCAACGAGAAGATGATCAGGGAGATGGCCGACGCCATGGTTGCCAGCGGAATGATGGAGGCCGGATACAGGTACATCGTCATCGACGACTGCTGGCAGGTCGGAAGGGACAAGGAGGGGAACATCATCGCCGACCCCGAACGTTTTCCCTCGGGGATGAAGGCCTTGGGGGACTATATCCACTCCAAGGGGCTTCTCTTCGGCATCTACTCCGACGCGGGGACCAAGACCTGCCAGAAGAGACCCGGGAGCCGGGGCTACGAGTTTCAGGACGCGCGGCAGTACGCCGCCTGGGGAGTGGACTACCTCAAGTACGACTGGTGCTCCCACGGCGAGCAGAACGCCAAAGCCTCCTACTCCCTCATGAGGGACGCCCTGAAGGCCGCGCAACGTCCCATGGTCTTCAGCATCTGCGAATGGGGAACCAACCAACCCTGGACATGGGGGGCCGATGTCGGCCACCTCTGGAGGACGACCGAAGACATCCTGGACTGTTGGGACTGCACCACCGATTGGGGCGGAATGGGATGGCCCCTCATCCTCGACAAGCAGGTCGGACTGGAAGCCTACTCCGGCCCCGGCCACTGGAACGACCCCGACATGCTGGAGGTGGGGAACAAGAGCCTGACCATGGAAGAGTCCAAGGCCCACTTCTCCCTCTGGTGTCTCCTCTCCGCCCCCCTCATGGCCGGCAACGACCTGAGGAGCATGGCTCCGGAGACCAAGGCGATCCTGACCAACCCCGAGATCATCGCCCTGGACCAGGACCCCTTAGGAAAGCAGGGGACTAAGGTGAGGGACGACGGAGAGTTCGAAGTCTGGTCAAAGGTTTTGGCCGACGGGAGCCGTGGGGTCGTTCTCTTCAACAGAGGCCCCAGTGAGGCCCGAATCGCCTTCTCCTGGACCGAGATCGGCTACCCGGTCAGGCTCTCCGCCAAGGTCAAAGACCTCTGGCTCCATAAGGAGCTGGGGAAGTTCAAGGGAGGCTTCGGCGCGACGGTCCCCTCCCATGGGGTCGTCGTCTTAAGGGTGGAACCTTGAAGAGAGTCCTTTCCCTAACAAACAATCATCAGGACTAAAGAGGACCAAGGTTCGGTCAGGCGGAGAAGATCAGCGCCACCAGGAGGATTAAAAGGGCGACTATAAGGCCTTTGGAAAGGTGCATCATCTTTCCCTCCTCCTAAATCTCTTCTACTCTACCTCTTCCCCTCGGGCGTGTCAACACTTCTGAGCCCTTTCGCCCCGGAGATTCCCGAAATTTTTTGGCCGTTCCCCTCCCTCCCCGTTCTTTGACAATTACGACCACCAAGCACCCCGCCACACCCTTTCGAGAAGGGAGATTCCAGAAGCATATAAGCGAAGAGGCCCTTCGGCGGCTCCGGGGATATCCGGCGCCCTCTTGCCTTTTATGCCCTTTGAATGTATAAATATTCGATGAGTTGAAGGTTTCGGCCTTACTCAAACGACGAGGAGGAGAAGCATGGCGGAAGCGGACAACAGAGTGGATATAAAGAGTATCGACCCGGAGAAGGGTTTCTTCGACGAATTCGAGCGTCCCACGAAGGAGCAATGGAAGCAGGAAGCCGTGGCGGCCCTCAAGGGCGCACCTTTCGAAAAGGTTCTTCTCACGAAGACCTACGAAGATTTGACGGTTGAGCCCCTCTACTGGGCGGAAGACATAGAGGGATTGCCCCACCTGGGCTCCCAACCCGGTTTCCAACCCTTTGTCCGCGGCACCAGGCCCGAGGGGTCTCTCACGAAACCCTGGCGGATTTGCCAGGAGCTGACCAACCCCCTTCCGGAGGAGTTCAACAACGAGGCGAAATTCGATCTCTCCAAGGGCCAAACCGGTCTGACCATGGTTCTGGACCGACCGACCCGGAGAGGCTTAGGCCCGAAGGACGCCGCCGCCGAAGAAGTCGGCCGGGGAGGGCTCTCCCTGGAAACTCTCGCGGACCTTCAAGAGGCCCTCCAAGGGATCGACTTGACCAAGGTCTCCCTCCTCTGCTCTGCCGGAGCCTCCTCCCTTCCCCTGTTGGCCATGGTCACCGGGATCGTCAGGGAGCGTCAAGGCGATCTGAGAGAGGTGTCCGGGTGCATCGGATCCGACCCTCTCGCCGAGTTGGCCCTGGAGGGGACGTTGACCACATCCCTCTCCGCCGCTTACGGGAGCATGGCTCAGGTCACCCTGTGGGCCAAGAAGAACGCTCCGAAGCTCCAGACGGTCTTCGTCCTCGGTCACCCCTACCACAACGGTGGGGCCGGTTCGACCCAAGAGGTCGCCTTCGTCCTCGCCACCGGAGCCGAGTATATCCGTGAGCTGATCAACCGGGGAATGAACATCGACGAGATCACACCCCGTTTCCGCTTCGGCCTCTCCATCGGCTCAAACTTCTTCATGGAGATCGCCAAGATGAGGGCGATCAAGATCCTCTGGAGCCAGATCGTCGCCGCTTTCGGTGGGAACGAAGATTCGCAGAAGATATGCATCCATGCGCGTTCTTCGGCCTTCAACAAAACCGTTTACGACCCCTACGTCAACCTGCTCAGGATCACGAGCGAGGGCTTCTCCGCCGCCGTCGGAGGCGTTGACTCCATGCACCTCTCCCCCTTCGACGAGCCTCTGAAGACTCCCGACCGCTTCTCCCGCAGAATCGCCAGGAACACCCAGATCATCCTCCAGGAAGAGGCAAGGTTCACGGTCCCCATCGACATGGCCGGCGGCTCCTACTACATCGAAAAACTGACCGACCAGTTCGCCCGCGCCGCCTGGGGAATCTTCCAGAAGATCGAGGAAGCGGGAGGAATGGCGGCGGCCCTCAAGGCGGGCCTCCCCCAGACTCTGATCGCCGAGACCGCGGCCAAGCGGGCCAAGAACATCGAAAGCCGCAAGGACATCCTTCTGGGAACGAACATGTACGCGAACCTCCTGGAAAAACGGATCGAAGTCCCCGTCGTGAACAGGGAGGAGCTGAAGAAGACCAGAACCGCCGCGATCAAGGCCTATAGAGAGAAGCACGGCGAACCCGCCCTGAAGGAGTTCACCGAATCCTTTCAAGCGGGAAGCCCGGATTCTCTCGATAAGGCGTCGAGGGCCCTCCAGGCCGGCGCGACACTGAGCGATCTGGCCAAGGCGATCGCGGAGAGGGAGAGCGAGAGGCCCCAGGTCAAACCCCTGGTCCTCTTCCGGGCCGCAGAGGCCTACGAAAACCTTCGCAAGAGGTCGGAGGCCTACGCCGAGAAGAACGGAGAGCCACTGAAGATCTTCCTGGCCAACATGGGCCCGATTCCCCAGCACAAGCCCAGGGCGGACTTCACGTTGGGTTTCTTCGAGGTGGCCGGCTTCAAGGTCCTCTCCAACACAGGCTTTGCCACATCCGAAGAGGCGGCGGAGGCGGCTCTCGCCTCTGGAGCCCCCATCGTTGTCGTCTGCTCCACCGACGCGACCTACCCCGACTACGTCCCCGCGCTGGCAGAGGCCGTCAAGAGGGCGAAACCGGAGACTACGGTGATCGTGGCGGGCAAACAGAGCGAAGAGGTTGAGAAGGCCTTCCTTCAGGCCGGAGTGGATGAGTTCATACACGTTCGATCCAACTGCTATGAGACGAACAGAAAACTTCAAGAAAAATACATGGGGGTAAAGTAACATGAGCAAGTTCCCTGATTTTCGTACGATCGACTACAACCCTAAAAATACTCCGGTCTCCCCGGAAACTTGGCGGGAGGCTTTCCAGAAGAGTGCCGGTGAACCGCCGGTGTGGATGACCAACGAGCAGATCCCCGTCAAGGCGCTCTACACACAAGAGGACATCGCCGCGATCGAGCACCTCGGCTTCACCGCCGGACTCGCCCCCAACCTCAGGGGCCCCTACCCCACCATGTACGTTCAGAGGCCCTGGACAATCCGCCAGTACGCCGGGTTCTCCACCGCCGAAGAGAGTAACGCCTTCTACAGGCGGAACCTGGCCATGGGTCAGAAGGGACTCTCCGTCGCCTTCGACCTGCCGACCCACAGGGGCTACGACTCCGACCACCCCAGGGTCGTCGGCGACGTCGGCAAGGCCGGTGTCGCGGTGGACTCGATTCTGGACATGGAGATTCTCTTCTCCGGAATCCCCCTGAAAGAGATGTCCGTTTCCATGACCATGAACGGAGCGGTTCTGCCCATTCTCTCCTTCTACATCGTCGCCGGCCTCGAGCAGGGCGCGACCCTCGACCAGCTCTCCGGGACGATCCAGAACGACATTCTGAAGGAGTTCATGGTCCGTAACACCTACATCTACGAGCCTGTAGGTTCCATGCGGATCATCGGCGACATCTTCGAGTACACCTCCAAGTACATGCCGAAGTTCAACAGCATCAGCATCTCCGGCTACCACATGCAGGAAGCGGGAGCGACCGCGGACATCGAACTGGCCTATACCATCGCCGACGGGCTGGAGTACATCCGGACAGGGATCAACGCCGGCATCGACATCGACAAGTTCGCCCCCCGTCTCTCCTTCTTCTGGGCCGAAGGAATGAACTACTTCATGGAGGTTTCCAAACTCCGCGCCGGCCGTCTCCTCTGGGCAAAACTCGTGAAGATGTTCAACCCCAAGAACCCCAAGTCCCTGGCCCTGCGTACCCACTCGCAGACCTCCGGCTGGAGCCTCACCGAGCAGGATCCCTTCAACAACGTGGCCAGAACCTGCATCGAGGCCATGGCGGCGACCCTGGGCCACACCCAATCCCTCCACACCAACGCCTTGGACGAAGCCATCGCCCTGCCGACCGACTTCTCGGCCCGAATCGCCAGAAACACACAGATTTACCTTCAGAGCGAGACCTCGATCTGCAAGTCCATCGATCCCTGGGGCGGCTCCTACTACGTCGAGTGGCTGACCGATCAGCTCCGTAAGAGGGCCTGGTCCCACATCGTCGAGGTCGAATCCCTCGGCGGCATGGCCAAGGCTATCGAGACGGGTCTCCCGAAGATGAGAATCGAAGAGGCCGCGGCCCGTCGCCAGGCCCGTATCGACTCGAAGACGGAGCCCATCATCGGTGTCAACAAGTTCAGGCTGGACCACGAGGATCCCATCGATATCCTCGCCATCGACAACACCGCCGTCAGAGCGGCTCAGATCGAGAGGCTGAAGAAGCTCAGAGCCGAACGCGATGAGGTGAAGGTTCAGCAGATCCTCAACGCCATCACCAAGGCCGCCGAATCCCGGACCAACGGGAACCTTCTCGAACTTTCCGTGGAGGCGGCGAAGGCCAGGGCCAGCCTCGGGGAGATCTCCGACGCCATCGAGAAGGTCTACCCCCGGCATAAGGCCGTCATCCGTTCGATCTCCGGCGTTTACAGTGCCGAGTACGGAGCCTCCAGCGATGTGATCGCTGTCCAGAAGATGTGCGCCGAATTCGAGAAGCACGAAGGGAGGAGGCCTAGGATTCTGGTGGCTAAGATCGGACAGGACGGCCACGACAGAGGCGCCAAGGTTGTCGCCACCGCCTACTCCGACCTCGGCTTCGACGTGGACGTAGGACCTCTCTTCCAATCCCCGGATGAGACAGCGGACATGGCCGTGGAGAACGACGTCCACATCATCGGGTTCAGTTCTCTGGCCGCCGGCCACAACACCCTCCTTCCCGCCCTCGTGGAGGAGCTCAAGAAGAGGGGCCGTGAGGACATCATGGTGGTCATCGGCGGGGTCATCCCGGCCCAAGACTACGATTTCCTCTACAAGAGCGGCGCGGAGTTCATCTTCGGACCCGGCACGGTGATCCCCTTGGCCGCCCGCAAGATGATCGAAAGGCTCAACCAAAGACTCGGCATCGATGAGTGAGAGGGTTCACAGGCCCGAATGGGTCCCTGAAGACGCCGGAGAGGCCGAAGGTTTCACGACGAACATCATGGCCGGTGTCAAGACGGCCCATGACGGACTCTCGAACCAGGGCTCCACGCCTGTCGAACAGAAGACACCCCCCCGGAGAAGGGAGCTGACCGTCGAAGAGTACGTCAACGGAGTCCGCTCCGGTGATCGTACCCTCCTGGCCCGGGCCATCACCCTGGTTGAGAGCAACGCGGCCAAGCACCAGGAGATGGCCCAGGAGATGCTGACCTCTCTGCTTCCCTACACGGGTGGAACCGTCAGAGTCGGCATCACCGGTGTCCCCGGCGCGGGGAAGAGCTCCCTCATCGAAACCCTCGGCCTCTTCTTGTGCGAGAGGGGGCACCGCCTCGCGGTCCTGGCCGTGGACCCGAGCAGCAACGTCACAGGCGGCAGTATCCTGGGAGACAAAACCAGGATGGAGCTCCTCTCCCGAAACAAGAACGCCTACATCCGTCCCTCCCCTTCCGGGGGCGTCCTCGGAGGAGTGGCCCGCAAGAGCAGAGAGACCATGCTTGTCTGCGAAGCGGCCGGCTTCGACGTGATCTTCGTCGAGACCGTCGGGGTTGGGCAAAGCGAGATCACGGTCCGTTCCATGGTCGACATGTTCCTCCTCCTCCAGATCGCCGGCGCCGGCGACGAACTCCAGGGGATGAAGAAAGGGGTCATGGAGTGCTCCGACCTGATCGTCGTGAACAAGGCCGATGGAGACAACATCCTCAGGGCCAACGCCGCCAGAGCCGAATACGAGAGGATTCTTCACTACCTTCACCCCTCAACGGAAGGGTGGATTACAAAGGCGCTTACCTGCTCGGCCTTGACGGGAGAGGGGATCGAAACCCTTTGGAACACGATCTCCCGTTTCCATGAGACCACCCTCGAATCCGGGGTCTTCAGGAGACGAAGGGAGCGACAGAGCATCGAATGGGTTCACGCCATGATCGAGGAGCAGTTGAAGAGAGACTTCTTCAACCATAAGAGCGTCCGGATGAACCTTCCCATCGTCGAAAGGATGGTCGTTACGGGGCAGATCTCCCCTACCGCGGCGGTGCTTAAACTTTTCAAGCTTTTCGAGGACAAGGACGTTTAGATCGTCTATCCCTAGCGAGGTCAACTATGTGTGGAATCTTTGCCATCGTTTTCAACCGGAGCCGCTCCGACCTCGGCTCGATTCTCTACAAGGCCGCATCCCGTCTTCTCTACCGGGGCTACGACTCCGTCGGGTTCGCCACGTTGGACGCTCAAGACAAGGTTGACCTGCGCAAGGACAAGGGAAAGCTGGACGACGTAAACCGGGAGCTGCACCTCTCACAGATGCAGGGAGTCCGGGGGATGGTGCAACTCCGATGGGCCACCTTCGGCGCCCCCTCCAAGAAGAACTCTCAACCCCATAGAGGGTGTCGGGGAAAGATGATCTCCGCCCACAACGGAAACATCGTCAACACCACCGAACTGATCGACGACCTGACGGCCAAGGGGCACCTCTTCCAGGGGGACAACGACGGGGAGGCCCTCTGCCATCGGGTCGAGGAGAGCCGGGAGACCACGGCGACGCTGGAAGAGGCCGTTCGGGAGGGACACCGCTTCATTCAGGGACACTACAGCGCCGTCTTCGCAGAGGAGGGTGATCCGAGGATGGTCGCCGTCAAGGCCGGTTCCTCCCTCTTTCTCGGCCAAGGGGATGGCTTCGTCTGTATCTCCTCGGACCTCCCCTCGATTCTGGAGTTCACCAGAACCTATGTCCCCCTCAAGGACGGGGAGATGGTCATCTTTGACTCCCAGAGCTTCTCCCTCCGCTCCCTTCAAGGGGGAGAGCCCATTCTGCGCCCTCTGCAAACCTACACCGAAGAGATCACCGTCGCCGAGAAGGGGGCCTTCCCCCACTTCATGCTCAAGGAGATCCACGATCAACCCGAAGGGGCCCTGGAGCTTCAGAGGTTCGCCTTCTCATCGAAAGAGTACCGCCAAAGGGCTCAGAGGCTTTTGAAGCATCCACGGATCTTCCTGATCGGGTCCGGTTCCTCCTACCACGCCGCCCTCATGGGGGAGTACGCCCTGAAGAACACCCTCGGTTTGGACGTGAACGCCTGCGTCGCCGGAGAGTTCATCGGACGTTACGGCGCCGTTCTCAAGCCGGAGGACGGTTTTCTCTTCATCTCCCAGAGCGGGGAGACCAAGGACCTCCTTCTGGTGGTCGATTTCGTCGAGAAACGGGGCCTCAAGAACCTCTACTCCCTCGTCAACGTGACCGGTTCGACTCTCCACACCCGTCTCCCCGAACGCTTCCCGATCCTCTCCCATCAGGAGGTGGGGGTCGCGGCCACGAAGACCTTCTTCAACCAGGCTCTGACCTTCCTCATCCTGGCCGAGGCGGCGGGAGCCCCGATACGCGGTTCCATAGAGAGTCTCCACGATCTTTTGAAAGAGCAGTTGAGGATCTTCTCCGAAAGTGTCCCTCCCTTGGCCCGCTCCCTGACCTCGGCCCGGGCCCTCTTCTTCCTCGGCTACGGCGTCTCACACCCTGCGGTTCTCGAAGCCGCCCTCAAGGTCAAAGAACTCGCCTACACCCCCTCGGAAGGGTTCTTCTCCTCGGAGTTCAAGCACGGCCCCCTGGCCATGATCGAAGAGGGGCAACCGGTCTTCTTCCTCTCCACCCTGGGCGACAAAGAGCTGACGGTCGCCCACATCAACGAGATCAAGGTGAGAGGGGGGATCATCCACACCGTCTCCCCGGAGGACTCCCTCCTGAGGAAGAACAGCCACGCCCTCTACCCCTTGGAGACGGAAGACCCACTCCTGGTCCCCCTCATGGGGGTCCTCTTCTTCCAGCTCCTGGCCTACCACATGGCCGTAGCCGCCGGAGAGAACCCCGACACCCCCCGTAACCTCTCCAAGTCCATCACCGTGGACTGAGACGCCGGAGGTTCAATTCCCCCCGACCACCGTCAGAAGAAGGACGAGAACGGCCACAGCGACGAGGACCGCGAAGACGATCTTCACCACGCTCCAGGGTCTCTCCCCCTGAACCTCTCCGGTTCTGGCGTTGACGAGGAACCGGTAAACCTTCTCCCCGTAACGGTAAGAATCGATCCAGATCGGCATGAGAAGATGTTTGAAGGTCTCCTGGGAGTAGGAGGTGTCGATTTGAAAGACCCTCTGGTGGTCACCTCCGATGTCCCTCTCCACGAGCCGACGGATCTCCTGTGCCATCTTCTCCCGTGCCAGCCCCCTTCCTTCCGGTAGAGGAAGGGAGTAGCTCTCCACCCTGAAGCCGCTCAGGTAGCTCTCCTCGTAGGGAACCACCTGGGAGAGGTCCCAAGGCTCCAAGGCCTCCATGTACTTGCGGGGAAGGTTGTTCGAGGCGGGAACGAGGACATCGTCGAAGAAATGTTCCACCCTTCCGCTCGCAGGGGTCCAGCGGGTGTGTTTCACCCGGCGGTTTTCTATGCATTGACGGCCGTTCCGGACCACCGAGACCGCCTCGGTGGTCCAGTAGTCGTCACCCCTCTCCCCGGTGTAGGGGCTGTCGGTCTGGCTGTCGAAGGTCCAGTAGGGCGTGTAGACACCCTTGAGGTTGGAGGGGTTCTTGGAGTGTCGTTTCAGGTCGTTAGGAGCGAACCAGCGGCTCCCAATCCACCGGGCGAAGCTCTGGTTGGCCTTCTGAGAATCGACGAGAAAGGGGAGAATCCCATGGGGCTGAACCTTCTTCTGGGAGAGGCTCTTACCGGTGACCAAAGGGGAACCGCAGAAGGCGCACTTATCGGCGGTAACGTTGGGAGGAAAGGTGGTCTTGGCCCCGCAGGCCTCGCAGGGGACGACGAGAACCTCTCCGACCACACCTTCCTCTCCGACCCGAGCCAGCTCCTCCTCAAGGTTCTGCTCTTCAACCCCCGCCTCTCCCTTGGGAATGGGGTTCTCCTTCCCGCAGAAGGGGCACTTCAGTTGATCCGTACCAGGCTCGTAGTGGATTCCTGCGCCGCAGGATTGACATTTGAACTCTCTCATGGTTCTCCCTTCTTAGACTCTATTTCTGGGGAAGGGGAGGAGGGACAGCGGCGAAGAGGGAGGCGAGCTCGGGAATCTCCCCGGCGGGGCCCCACTGGGCCATCCCGCTGCGCCAAGCCAGAGTCTCCCGGGTGATCTGGCCGGAGACGACCATGGGTTTGAGCTGCTCCAACCCGAAGGGGCCGCTCTGCTGGTTGCCCGGGGCGACAAAGAACTGAGCCTGTTGGGGAAGGGGGGGAGGCGCCCCGACACCGCCTGCCGACGAAGCGGGGTTCCCCGCCATGGCCTGGGCCATCTGGTTGGCCATCCCAAAGCCCATTCCCATGCCGACGCCGGCCGCCGCACTCCCGGAGGGGTTCTTCGCCGCTTCCTCCAAAGAGTTGGCCGCCTGGAACTGGAAATACTGCTGAAGGTTACCGACGATGCCCATGCTGCTCCGCTTGTCCATAGCCGCTTCGACTTCTGGAGGAAGAGAGATGTTCTCGACCAGGAGCTGGGAGATCTCGAGACCGTAGAGCTCCGAATCGGGCCTGATCTTCTCGCCTATGAACTGTCCAAGCTCATCGTAGTTCGAGGCCAGATCCAGAATCGGAATCTTCTTCTCCCCCACCATATCCGAGAAGCGGGCGACGATGATGTTGCGCAGCTGGTTGGTGATCCCCTGGGTGGAGAAGTCCTGGTTCGTCCCCACGATCTGCTTCACGAAGGTTCCTGGGTCCTTAACCCTCATCGTATAGGTGCCGAAGGTTCTCAGACGGACCGGTCCGAACTCGGGATCCCTGAGCATGATCGGGTTCATGGTCCCCCACTTCTGGTCGGTGTAGGTCTTGGTGTTGACGAAGTAAACCTCCGCCTTGAAGGGGCTCTCGAACCCGTACTTCCACCCTTGAAGGGTGGAGAGGATGGGCATGTTCTTTGTCTCCAGGGTGTAGGTGCCGGGGACGAAGACGTCCGCCAGCTTCCCCTCGTTGATGAAGACGGCGTTTTGAGACTCCCGAACCACCAACTTCGCCCCGTACTTGATCTCGTTGCCGTAACGCTCGAAACGGAAGACCATGGTGTCCCCCGTCGTGTCGAGCCATTGGATGATATCAATCAGTTCGCCTTTCAGCTTATCGATGAAGCCCATGGTCAACCTCCTCGCGGTTATAGTTTATCCCCCCAAGGATCAGGAGGAGGGGGGAAAATCCTCCTGGTCTATGTCCATCAAACGGACCCTCTTGCGGTCACGACATCTCTCGACGGCCGGCCTCAACCGATTCTGCAACTCTCCGGCCTTTGGCAAAGCCTCCAGGAGCATGGTCGGGTTCGTCCTGTCCGAACTGATGATCTTCAGGTGTCCAAGTTTAAAAATCCTCATCCAGAAAGGTTCGACAAGAACCATGTCCACGACCCTATAGAGTTCCAGATCGTTGGTGGTCTTGGAGAGAATGCCCGTAGAGACTCGGATCCTCTCCGTGGTAATCTTGAAACGGCGGGTCTTGAGCATCAGCCATTTCAGGAAGATGTAGAGAAAGTCCGCGGCCAGAACCACCGAGGCAACGATCAGCAAGATCGAACGGAGGGTTCCCTTCACCTCCCCCACCGAGTTCACCCAAACGATCAGGGAGATAAGGAGGAGGGCAAGTATTCCCCCTTGCAGGTAGACGGGAAAAAGCCGGATCGACGACGGGCTCCCCTCCCATAGGATCTCTTCCGGCCCGGAAGAGGGTTGGTTAAGACTCTTTTCTTCCATGTTTTCCTCCTGAGAACCAAAATGTAGCATCATCCCCCAAGCGTGTCAAAAGGAAAGTCGCCCACCACCTCTCTTGTCTGGGAGGGGGAAGGGGAGTACAATGATTTGCGTGAGCCCGGACATAGGATCCGAACCCATTTCCTGCTCCTCCTGTGGAGCCCTCAACACGCCGGAGGCCAACTTCTGCTCCCTCTGCGGGAAACCCCTGCAACCCCTGCGCGAGCCATGTTCGTGCTCTACCCTCTCCCCCTTCGCCCCTGGAATCGTTCTGGGAGAGCGGTACAAGGTTCTCCACACCCTGGGGCGTGGGGGAATGGGTGTGGTATGGCTCGCCCTGGACACGAAGCTCCAGAAGAGAGTCGCCATCAAGAGCCTCCCCAAGAACCATATCCAAGACAGAGGGTGGAGGGAACGGCTCCTCCGGGAGGGACTGATCCTCGGACAGATCGAACACCCCAACATCTGCTCCGTCCTCGACCTCTCCGTCGACCAAGAGTCTCCCTACCTGGTCATGCCCTACATCGAGGGGGAGAGCCTCCTCGAAAAAATGCAGAGAGGGGGAATGGGAAGGGCCGAGGCCTACGGCTACGCCCTTCAGATCATCGCGGGGTTGGAAGCGGCCCATTCGAAGGGGATCATCCACAGGGATATCAAAGGCTCCAACATCCTGGTCACTCCCGACGGGACGGTGAAGATTCTCGACTTCGGCCTGGCCAAGCCCATCACCCCGGCCTCTTCACCCCACCTGCAGGACCGGGAGATCACCCAGAGCGGTCTCATCGTCGGAACGATCTCCTCTATGTCGCCTGAGCAGGCGGAGGGTCTGAAGATCGACCAGCGTTCCGACATCTTCTCCCTCGGCATTCTCCTCTACGAGATGTTCTGCGGTCACAAGCCCTTCTCGGCCTCCTCGGACCTGAGCCTTCTGGCCCAGATCGTCACCGCCGTCCCCAGGCCGATCACCCAGGTCGATCCCTCGCTCCCCAAAGAGCTCTGGAACCTCCTCGATAAGTGCCTGAGGAAGAAGCCCGAAGAGCGTTACCCCTCCATGGAGCTTCTCAGGAAGGATCTGTTGAAGCTGAAGAAGGTCCTTTGCCGCCGAAAGGTCTCCCTAAGACCCTCCAAGCCCCTCTTCGCCGTGGTCGCACTCCTCTTCCTTCTGACCGGAGCGTCGGTCCTCTTCCTGCTCCTGCGCCCTGCCAAGGTTCCCCCTCTGCTGGTTCTCAGGCCCGTGAAGGCCACCTCGACGGCCTCTAAGAGTTGGGCGGACGGTGTAGGCTTCCTTCTCAAGAAGAGCCTCAGCCAGTGGCCTGGCTTCGAGGTCATCGAGGAACGGACCTACGCGGAACTCTCGAAATCCTCCAAAAGCCGTCCCCTCCAGGTCGCGGCCCTCTTGACACCGAAGCTCTCGGAGCAGAGAGGGATGATGATTCTCGAGGTCAACGTCGAGAGAGGGGGAGAGAAGAAGAGTTTCACCTTCACCGGAGAGGGGGCCCCTTCCCTGATCCTCCACCAAGTCGACAACCTCGCCTCTTCGTTGGCCAAGCTCCTCCTTCCCCAAGAGTCGCCTCTCCCCACCCTCCTGAGGACGGCCGACCTTCTGACCCCCTCTTGGACGGCCTTCGAAAAGTTTCACCAAGGGTACAAACTCTGGCAGGAGCAAGACCTCTCCCGGGCGGAACGGTTCCTTCAGGAGGCCCTGGAGATCGACCCGAACTTTGTCGCCGCCCTCTCGACTCTGACGGAGATCTCCCTCCTGGAGGGAAACTACAAGAGGGCCAACTCCCTGGTCGCCAAGGCCTATCCTCTCAGGGAGCGTCTTCTTCCGGCAGACAAGCTCACCATTGAGGCGCTGAGGGCGCAGTTGATGCTCGATTTCGACAGGCAATTCTCCTCCTTGAGGGCCATCATCCGCCTCAGGCCCAGGGACAAATACGCCTATTTCAACCTGGCCGAGGCCTATTTCCACCGGGGGGAGATCGACAAGGCTCTGGAACTCTACGGCCAGACCCTCTCCCTGGACGCCCGTTTCCCCGCCGCCCTCAACCACTCCGGGTACTGCCACTCTTACCTGGGAAACCATGAGAAAGCCTTGGAGTTTTTCGAGAAGAACAAGGAGATCAGCCGGGTCGCCAACGCCTTCGACAGCCTCGGGGACGGTTACTTCTACATGGGGGATTACCTCAACGCCCGCAACAACAAGCTGACGGCCCTCGCCTACGACCCCGGACTGGAGTGGGTCCCCTACTCCCTGGGAGACATCTACCTGCTGGAAGGCCGCTTGGACGATGCTTTTCAAGAGAACAGCCGCCACTTCGTCGTCTCCCGTTCCCCCAGGAACAAGGCCCTCTCCCTCTCCCAGAAGGCCTTCTTCCTCTTCCTTTCCGGCGACGACGCCTCCTGCCGTCAGACACTGGAGGAGGCGGAGCTCCTCTACTCCGACAAAGACCCCAACCTCTTCGTCCCGGAGATCGACTACATCCAGGGGATCTCGGCCATAAGGGGAAAGAACCTCCCCGCCGCTAAGGCCGCCCTGGCACGTCTTGAGGGAATCGTCGCCGCCAGCCGCATCACCCCGAAGAGCTACTTCCCGGTCCTGAAGTTCTCCTTGGGCCTGAAGGCCCAGATCGAAGCGGCGGAGGGCCAACCGGAGAGGGGGATCGAAACGATGGAGAGGCTCCTGGCGTTGAAGCCGAAGTTGGGGTACTGGAGCACTCTCTTCAACGCGGCCTACTTCTACAACATCTACCTGGAAATGGTGGAAGCCCGGGGAAACCGTGAGAAGATTCTCCGGGGAGAGGCCCTTCTGAACGGCTACAACCCCTTTTTCCGTTCCGCTTTGGAAAGGGTTTTTCGGCGATGAATCGCTCCGTTGATTTTTTCTTCCCTACCCTATACAATACATGACGAGGTGAACGATGAAGGGAAAACGGTTTGGTTCTCTCTGTTTCTTTCAGGAAACGAGGAAGAGTTATACCGGGCAGGAGTACAGGATCGGTTTTGTGGAAGCCGAAAAGGTCAAAGATTTCTTTCTCGGAACGGTTCTCTCTCCGGAGATCAAAGTCTCCCCGGAAGAGTTGGGCACCCTGGCCCAGGCCCCGGCCCTGAAGAGGTTGCAAAACTTCCTTTCCACGCGGCAAGTGGAGCGTTTTCGGGGAAAGACCTTGGTGACCGCCCCCTACAAGGGAGGAAGAACCCTGTCGGAGATCATGGCTTGCGGTTCCACCCAGAGAAGCGGGCTCACCTTGGACAACGGGTTTCACGTCTTTCTCTCCCTTCTCGACCTTGCCCTGAGTTTCAAGCAGGAGTGCGCACGGGAGAACGGCATTGAGGCGGGCTTCTTCCCCTGTCCCGATGAACTCGCCTTCGATTTCGACGGCGCCATCACCTACCGTTACCCCTTCTTCCAGCTTCTGCTGGGAAAGAACAAGGGGTGGGAGAAACACCTCGCCACCTCCTTCCCCTGGCTCCTCCCTCAGGGGTTCGACGGAACCTTCTCGCAGAAGGTTGAGGTTTACTCCTTCATGGCCCTCTTCCTCTGGATCATCACGGGGGAGAAGAGCGGCGTCGTCTCCAACGACCCCGCCCTTTTCGCCGCTAAGAAGCTTTGGGTTCCCTACCAGGGGTACACGACGATCCCCGAGTTCATCCTCCCGATCCTCGCCAAGGGGTTCGGTGGAGAGTACAGGCACCTCCTCCAGGTGAAAGAGGAGCTCGAAGGGATCGTGATGGAGGGTGACGTCACACCCACAACCTTCAACCTGGCCTTCTACGTCAACTCCCTCTTCAAGGAGGAGATCAGAGCCGAGATCGAACAGGTGGAGAGGGAGAAGGTCGCGCCGGTCCCTCAGGACGAAGAGGCCAAGGAGATCGCCCGCAAGCAGAAGATGGAGACCGACATCTTCAAAACCATGGACACCGTCCAGGAGATCGAGAACAAACGCCGTGCCCCCATCTTCGTGGCTGTCGCGGCGGTCATCGCCTTGATCGCCGTCGTGGCCTATATGGTTCTGAAACCCAAACCGACCCCGCCCCCTCCGCAGGCTGTGGCCTCCCAACCGGCTCAGCCTCAGGTTGACGTCGCCAAGCTCGCCCAGGAACTCGAGCAGAAGATGTCCGCCCAGTACGAGGAGAAGGTCAAGGATATGGAGTCGAAGTACAACGAGCAGATCTCCCAGATCAAAGACGAAGAGAAGAAGCGCCTCCTCACCGAAGAGAAGAACAAGGAGAAGGAGCGCTTGAAACGTCAGCAGGAAGAGGCGACCAAGAAGGCCATCCAGGAAGCCAACCAGCAGATCGTCTTCGTTCAGGAAGAGCAGGCGAAGGCAAAGGTCGTGGAACAGAAGAAGGCCGAAGAGCAGGCCCGAGTCGCCGCCGAGCAGGCCCTGAAAGAGGGAGACACCGTCTCCATCAACGACCTTGATTTCCCCCTCAAGACCATCTCTCAGGCTCCTCCCAGGGTCGCGAACATTCCCACCGGCGGAGTCTCCGTCACCTTTCAGATTCTCATCGGAGTTCAAGGGAAGGTCGAGAAGGTGAAGGTTCTCAAGGTCTCCCCCCCCCTACCGGGGATGGACAAAAACATCGAGCTGGCCTCCCAGCGGTGGGAGTTTTCCTCCCCCGTATCCAAGGGGATGAAGGTCAAAGTCTGGAAGACACAGAACATGGTGATTCGCCGCTGAGAAGGAGGGTAGCGTTACGACGAGCATGAGCATGAACCCGGCCAAGAAGAGAGTCCGTATCGTCTCCACCGGCTCCTATCTGCCGGAAAAGGTGTTGACAAACTTTGACCTAGAGAAGATGGTCGACACCACTGATGAATGGATTACCACCCGTACAGGGATCAAGAGACGACATATCGCCAAGGAGAGCGAGGCCACTTCAGACCTCGTTCTCCAGGCGGCGTTAAGGGCTCTTAAGAAGGCCAAACTTCAGGCTTCGGACCTTGACGTCTTGATCATCGGGACCGTCACGCCGGACACCTCCTACCCCTCCACGGCGTGTTGGGTCCAGAGGGGCCTGGGAATCGAAGGGATTCCCTGTTTCGACCTCTCCGCCGCCTGCAGCGGTTTCCTCTACGGACTCGTTCTCGCCGAAAGCCTCATCAACGCGGGGACGGCCAGAAGGGTTCTCGTCGCCGGCTCCGAGTGCCTGAGTAAGTTTCTCAACTGGGAGGACCGTAACACCTGCGTCCTCTTCGGAGACGGCGCCGGAGCGGTCATCGTCGAAGCCAGCCATGACGATTCGGGGATTCTCTCCTTCTCCTGGGGCGCCAACGGGAACTACACGGACATTCTCGTCCAACCCGCCGGAGGCTCCCGGATGCCTCCCTCCGAGAAGACGGTGATGAAGAAGCTCCACTCCGTCTACATGGAGGGGAACAAGGTCTTCCGCTGGGCGGTCAAGTACATGAGCGAATCGGCACTGGACGCCGTTCAGAAGGCCGGGCTGAAAGCCGACCAGATCTCTCTCTTCATTCCCCACCAAGCCAACATCCGCATCATCGAGAGCGCCTCCAAATACGCCGGCATTCCCGAAGAGAAGACCTACGTTGTCATCGACAGGACCGCCAACATCTCGTCGGCGACCATCCCCATCGCCCTGGACATGGCTATCGAAGAGGGACGCGTTCAGAGGGGCGACAACGTCCTCTTGACCGCCTTCGGCGGCGGTTTGACCTGGGCCTCCATCGTCCTCCGTTGGTAAAGGAGGGAGAGCGGGTGAGAATCCTCTCCCTTTAAGGGGTTTGAAGGAGGGGCTCCTCCTGTGAGGAGAGACCCCTCCTTTCCCAAAAATCTCTCTTACTGTTTGCGAACGATGATCTTCCTCGCCTTGGCGCCGGAGGTCTTGTCCACCACCACCACGGTCAGGAAGAGGTTTCCAGGCTGAATCTCCAGAGGGATCTCCACGCTCCTCCCCTCACCGCGAAGTTCGTCGGCGGTGACGTTCCACTGCACGGGGACCTCGGTCACCTTCGCCGCTTCGGCTTTTCCACTACGAAGGAAGGCCTTCAGAAGGAGATCGCATCGGTACCCTTCTCCCTCTTTGATGACCCAGGAGATATCCGAGAAGCGGAGCTTGACAACCACCTTGTTCTCGGAGAGGGTCAGTTCTGGACGGGGAAATTTCTGATTCTCCATCCCCCTCATTTCACCCAAGAGACCCTCCTTGGCCTTGTCGATGATCTGGAAGATTCTGGGATCCATAGGCATCTCCTGCAGGCTCTCCTGTTTCTCTCGGATGAGCCCCGCATCCTGAACCCTGGTCGCCGAGACAAAACGGTAGACGTTGTTCCCGGTACGGTCGGTAAAGATGAGGGCGATGTCCCAGATGGGGTAGTTCCACACCTCGATTCCCCACATCTCGGGGTTGTTGGTCACAGACTCCCGGTTGACCGAATCCGGAGGCCCCAACAGGATCATCATCCTGCCCCGTTCGGTTCTGTAACCGGGGCGTCCCATCTCCCGGTAGTTGCGTTCCGCGTAGAGGATTCTCTGGTCGACCTCCTCTTTGAATTCGTTGAGCGTCGGGGTGGTGAGGTTGGGGTCCCGGCTCTCCCAGAACTCACGAATGAAGTCATCCCTCTCGCCCGCGGTCTCCAGCATCTTGAAGTACTCCTCTTCGGTCTTGTTCATCAAGAGACCATACCGCTGGGTGAAGTCCTGATACTTGGGTTCCAGCTTCACCCCTTGGGAACAGGAGGCAAAGAAAGCCGCCAGTAGAAGGACAAAGAAAGTCGAAGCAAGCCTTTTATCCATAGAGTTTCTCCTCATGGACCCCCGAAGGATCCACCTCCCCCCGGAAGCGACCCGGGAGGGAGAGTTAGTTTTATCCCTTTCCCGAGATACCCTTGACTTCAGCCATTGGTCATTCCCTTGCGAATCTCTTCGATGACCCTCTGTTCACCGACAGGCATGCGCGGGTAAAACCGTTTTTTTATCGTCTCGTAGAGAGCGAGTGCCTTCGGTTTATCGTTGAGCTTTTCGGCGTAGAGGACCAAGAGGTTGAAATAGCTGAAGTAGTAACTCGGATCGACGGAGATCGAGTGACGGAAGGCCTCTTCGGCCTCCCCAAAACGGTTGAGTTTCAGAAACGTGGAGCCCAGGCCGTTGTAAGCCGCCGCCAAGCGGGGATCTTTCTCGACGGCTTTGCGGAAGTTTTCAAGGGCCTTATCGTAAAGGTAAGCCGAGAGGTAGAGGGAACCGATGTTGGAGTAGACGATGGCGTCTCCAGAATCCACGGAAACGGCCTTGTAGAAAGTGTTGAGAGCTTCCTTGAAGAGGCCTCTCCGCCAGTAGGCCAACCCAAGGTAGTTGAGCGCGTCCTCGTCCTTGGGGGCCTTCGTCAAGGTCTTCTGGAGGATGGCGACCGCCTCCGGGTAGCGACCGCTCTCGACGAGGGTGCTTCCCAGGAAAGAGAGAAGGACCGGGTGGTCCGGGAACGACCGGAGCCCCTTCAGGAGGGTTCTCTCCGTCGAAGGGAGCTGACCGACCTCCCGGTAGGAGGAGGCCAGGAGGAGAATCGCCTCAACGTGCTCGGGTCTCTTCTGGAGAAGGAGGCTGAGGGTCCCGATCGCCTGAGGGAAGTTCCGGTGGAGGAGAAAGAGTTGACTCCTATGGAGAAGGGTGTCCAGAGGGAGTAGCTCCTGGTGGCCTATCCGCGCCCCTCTCCGCTCGCCCTCCAAGGCGCTTCCCTTCTGCTGGTGGTAAGAGTCTGAGGCCCCCAAGGAAGCGGTTTCGGCTATCGAGAGCCTCTCCACGAGCCTTCGCAGGCTCTTGCGCTCCTCCTCTCCCGAACCTCCCAGGACGTTAGCCCTCTCCTCCCCATCCCTGTAGAGGTTATACCCTTCGGGGCTTGGCAGGTCGATGAACTTCTTACCCCCCAGGATGTAGCCTCTCAGAGGGGCGGCGTTAGCGGTCATATAGGGGCGGAGGGCTTCGAAGTAAAGGGGTTCGTCGCCCATCGCCTTTCCTTTGAGAAGGGGCAAGAGGGACCGCCCCTGAGCCTCCCCCGGACTCTTCATGTTGAGGACGGCGCAGAGGGAGGGAAACACATCCATCAGCGAGACGTTAGCCTCCACGCGCCGTGGGGCGAAACCGGGAACAACCATGACCAGCGGAACCCGAAGGGTGGAATCGTAGGCGAAAAACCCGGGTCGGGTCTCCCCGTGGTCTCCCAGAGGGGAGCCGAAGGGTGCCGTCAAGACGATCACCGTCTTTTCCAGGAGCCCCTTCCGTTGTAGAACATCCAGCACCCGCCCGATCTGTTTGTCCGTCTCCACAAGGGCGGCTCCGTACTTGGCCCTATCCCCTTCGGCCTCGGGGGAACCTGGCTCGGAGAGGTTCAACAGGGCCATCCACTTCTTCCCCTGGTTCTTCTCGATCCAGGAGAGGAGCGAATCCGTCGTTTCTCCGGCCGGGCGGGAGGGGATCAAAGGGATGTAGCCGTTCTTGGAGGGGTACCGTTCGTCGAAGTGATCGAAGCCCTGGGCCGTACCGAAACGCGAGTCCAGCGCATAGGAGCCGATGAAGCCCCCCGTTGCATAGCCCTCGGTCTTCAAGGACTCGGCCAGGGTCAGGACCCGTTCGGAGAGAACGAAACCTCTGTCATCGCGAACACCATGGGCCAGAGGGGAGAGTCCCGACACCAGGGAGGCGTACGCCGAAAGGCTCGACGGAGACGGCGTATAGGCGCGGGAGAAAGAGACGCCCCGCTCACCAAGCCGGCGGAGAGAGGGGAGGTTCGGGGATGAGTAGGTCCCCTCCGCCCTCAAACCATCGACCGTAATCACCAGAACGTTCAAGTTTCTTGGCTTCTTCCGACAAGAGGCAAGGCCGAGAAGGGAGACCAAAACCAACAGAAGAGTCAGGCTTCGGGTGTAACGCTTTCTCTCTTTCATTCCGCTCCCTAAAGAGTCGATTGGGGGTATGAAACTATCGAACAGCGGCGCCTGAGACGATGTTCGTCTCAGACGCCGCCTCTCATCACTGTATGGATTTCAAGAGGGCTTCCGTTTCGGGCTGTTCTTTCTTGAGTTTCAGGGAGGCCTTGAGAACCTTCACGGCCTCTTCCTTGTTGCCGATCTTCAAGAAAAGCCGCCCCATGTCGTTGAGCAGATCGGTGTCGCTGTCGTAGATCTTGTTCGCCGCCAACATGCTCTCGAGAGCTTCCACATCCTTGCCCAGGAGGGCCAAGGCCCTCCCCCGGATGGAGAGGTATTCAAACTTCTCTCTCTCGCTCCCCTTCAGATTCTCTATGACCGAGAGAGCCTCGGCCCCGTTCCCGCTTTCCAGGAGGAAGAGCGCGTACTCCTTGGCCAGCTTCTCCTTCACCGGGCATATCTCCCAGGCCTTCCGGAAAGACTCCAGAGCCTTGTCCTTCTTTCCGATGCTTCTCGCCAACCCACCGACCATCTGGAAGTAGATGTACCTGTTCTCCAGGGGGATCATCTTGAAGGCGACACCCGGCTCGGGGACGTTGCCGAGAGGGGAGACCGAGAACTCCTTCTCTTTGACCTGGAGGGGGATCCCTTGGGAGAAGAGGTTCACCGAGACGAAGTAGGCGTTCGGCGCGAGGCCGTCCATAGGCACTTCACGGCAGAAGAAGGTATCCGGAGTCAGCTCCCCCAGGGGGAAGCTCTTCTTAAACTCCGGATAGCCCGGCTTGCTCCTGACGTTGAGCTCCCCCGTGACGGGGGAACCAAAGCCTCGGGTGTCCATGCAGAAGAAGGCCTTCAACGTCTTACCGATGGCGAACTCCCCCTTGGGGTTGGGGGTGATCTCGAACTCCTGAACCCTGTAGGGCAGAAGCGCCGGCCTGGGCTGTTGGAGGATCTTCGTCGCCACGAAGGGTCCGTAGAGACGGGGGAAGGGCTTTCCCTCTTCCTCGTCCACGACGATGTCCGCGTCGAAGGAGGAGAACTCCTTCTTCACGGAGTTTTGGACGAGAACGGTCAGCCGGTAGTTACCGGGGAGGATGGGCATCATGTCCCCGATGGCGTACCCCGCGGATAGGCGCGGCAACTCATCCTCCCCCATGTAGAGGGGGAAGGTCTTGTTGTACTGAAAGACCTGGTTCTCCCCCTGGTGAAGGGAGACGGACATCTTATAGGAGAAGTAGTACTGCCCCTTCTCGGGGGAGAAGTCCACGGAGATCTTCTTGGGTTGGATGGCGAAGTGAAGGAAGAGGAGCCCCGTGGTGGGATCCCGAAGAATCGCCGTGTCCGAGTAAGACTCCACGTACTCCATGGCCACGTCGACATCGACGAGTCCCTTGAAGTGGGCGAAGTTGGTCGCATAGGTGGCGTTGACGTTCTTCAGGGGAGTCTCGTAGATCCTCGCCAGGAGGAAGGAGTTCTCGGCGGTGGGGTGGTAGTCGGTGGGGATGGAACCGGGGATAAGGCTCACCGAAACCTCGGCGGCCAAGGTGCTGATCTCACGGATCTGTTGGTATATGGCGTAGTAATCGATTCCGGCGGCGCTCAGGCTGTCGGAGGTCCGGGAGACGAGACTCTCCGGGCCGTCGGCCAAGGGATCGTAGATTCTGAGCTCTCCGGATCCTCTGGGACGGAAGAAGACCACCCGGAAATCGCTGGGCATACCGCTGTTGGGTTGGCTTCGGTATGTCCACACCTCCATGGGGTAGAGCTCTTGCTTGTCGATGGGCTCTCTTGTCTCGGGAGCGCCCAGGAGGATGTAGATTCGTCCCCGGTCCGTTCTCCAGCCTGGTTTGGAGGTCCCGTACTTGAAATACCTCTGAGCGTATTCGAAGCGTTTCACATGCTCATCTTTGAATTCGTTCTGGGGTGTTCCCTTGGTGGGATCTCTTTGCTGCCAGAAGAGCTCTATGAACGTATCGCGCTCTTTATCGTTCTGGAGCTGGTTAAACACCTCTTTTTCAACAGGAGTGATGATATAGTGCACCATATCCATCCACTCCTGGTGGCGGGGAGCAAGGGGGTTCTCTTTCGCTGAGAGAACCAGCGGGAGCAGGGAAACGAACAGAGCGAGGAGAAGGGAGGACCTCGTTTTACGGTTCATTTAGGAATTCTATCCCATCCCTTCGCCTGCGTCAACGGGAAGAGAGAAGCCTCTTTGGCTTGATTTTTTTCCCTCCAGACTGTATCTTATCGTCGAGAGGCGATCATGAAGAAAGATGCTACCTTTTGGCTAACCCTTTTGGCGACCCTGGTGGTGATTTTTATTCTCCAGTTCTTCTTCCGCAGCACCTTCTACAAGGTTCCAACCAAGGAAGAATTGGCCTCCTCGGTGAAGGTGGTCGGAGTCCACTCCCAATGGGTGGACAAGTACATCAACCCCCAGGAATCGAGCATTGTCCCCGCCTTGACCTTCAAGGTTCGCAATGTCGGCAAGAGACCGATCCAGCACATCATCGTCAACGTCGTCTTCGAACTGGAAGGGTTGAACCAAGACCTGGGAGACGGTTGGACGCCCTTCTTGACAAAGAAGGCCCTGGCCCCCGGAGAGACAAGCGAGGCGATCACCGTCAAGTCCAGCTACGGCTACCGCGCCTCCTCCAAGAGAGCCTTCTTCGACAACTACGCGCAGTGGAAGAGGTGTTGGGCGAAAGTCTATATCAAATGGCAGGGGTCCGAGTACGTACCCTTCGGAACCTTCGAAGTCAAGAAGGAGATCCAAGGGGTCAAGGTGATTTCCAGCGATTCCGTCGCCGTTCAGCCCATGGAGTGATATTTCTCCTTTCAAAAGGAGAGCGATGACCAGGGTCATTACCCTTCTCTTCCTCATCACGGCCCTCCTTCCCGCCGCTCCGGGGGAACCATTTTACCGGCTCTCCTTCTCCGAGAGGAGCAGAATCTTCTTCACCGGTGACCATTCGGGAAACGAGGAGATCTACCTCCTGACCGAAGGAAGGCTCAGAAACCTGACCAACCATCCCGCCTCCGACCGCTGGCCGACCGTCGATCCCTCGGGCCTCCGCCTTCTCTTCACCTCCAACAGGAGCGGGAACTACGACCTCTACACCCTCGACCTGAGAAACGGCAGGCTCGACCGCCTCACCTTCGATCCGGCCGATGAGCTCTCCCCGATCTGGAGCCCCGACGGAAGAGCGGTTCTCTTCGATCTTCAAAAGGAGAACGGCCTCTTCGTCACCTACCGCCTCGACCTCTCCTCCCGCCACAGGGAACCCCTCTTCCCGGGCGCTCCCTACCCCTCCACGATCGTCCCCTTCCCCTCCTCGCGGAGTGGGGAGATCTTCTTTACCGGAAAGGTGCTCCTGGGCTGGAAGGTCGCCAAGTACGACCCCCTCCGGAAGCGCTACGTCGACTTGGGGGAGAGGGGAAGCTGCCGTCCCCGCCTCTCTCCGGACGGCAAGAGGGTCGCCTATGTATCGCACCGAGACGACGGGCTGGGGGACATCTTCTCCATGAACACCGACGGTTCTCAGAAGACCAACCTCACCCCCTCTCGCTCCCGTTTCTACGACTACTACCCCTCCTTCTCGCCGGACGGGAAGAGGATCGTCTTCTCCTCATCCTCCGAAGGGAAGGGAAAGGGCTCCTATCAACTCTACCTCCTGGATCTGGCGACGCGAAAGGTTCGGAGAATCTTCTTCTCCTCCGGGAACAACTCCTTCCCCTTCTGGGCCCCTCCTCTCCCCCAACCTTGACCCGCTTCTCACCTTCTGTTAAAAAGGAGTATGTCCATACGACCGTCGCTTCTCCTGTTGTTGTTCCTTCTCCCCTCCCTTCTTCCCTGCTCCGCGGAGGCCATCAACCTCTCCAACTCCCAGGGAATCTCGACGGAGCCTCGAGTCGCCGTCGATTCTTTCGGACAGATCATGGTGGTCTGGACGGAGAGGAGCGGTTCCGCCTCCCAGATCTACTACGCCATCAACAGCGGTAACGGCTGGTCCACGGCGGCCCCTGTACCTGGGCAGAGCTACCAGTGCAACTCCCCCGACCTCTTCCGGGGTCCCTCGGGAGGGTTTGTGCTGGTTTACCACGACAACTCGTCGCAAACGATCCGCTTCTCCGATTATTCCACCGCCTGGAGCACCCCGGTCTCCCTCTCCCAACAGGCCGGGTACGAGATGGGTCTGCCGAAGGTGATCTCAACCTCCAACGGGAGGATCTTCGCCGCCTGGCAGAGGGGAAACCCGACGAAACTGGAGATCTTCGGGAGGCTCTTCTCCGGCTCCTGGGGCGATATCATCAACGTCTCCCAGACCGAAGGGACTTCCAAATACGTCGACCTCTACCCAGGCCCATCGGGGCAGATCTACGTTGTCTGGCAGGAGAAGAAAGGAACCACCGCCACTCAGCTGGCCCCCTTCATGAACATAGAAGGCGGCTCCGGAAGCTGGGGAGGCTCCTTCGAAGTGGTCAACCCCTCCCAGGAGACGACGGCGGACTCTTATTCCCACCGGCCCGTCGTGGCGGCCGACGGCTCCAACAACCTCCTGGTGGGTTATTTCCACTTCCAGAACCGAAACTACACCGTCTCCCTCCGAGAGGGAGGGGCCTGGACAAGCCCCAAGGAGATGGGCGTCTGGGACACCCAGCACGACCTCTACTTCTCCGATCCGGTTCCCTTGGCCGATGGGTTCGTCTACGTGATGAGGGACAGCGGCTTCAACATCGTTTACAAGCGGTACTCATCGGGAGTTTGGAGCGAAGCGGCCGCCTTGACAACCAACGGCAACAACTCTTACCCGGGAGCGGACATCCACCCCCGTTACGGTTTGACCGCCGTCTGGGCGGACAACGACACCGGCGAAGTCATGTTCACCAACGCCTCCCTCGACGGCTCCCTCCCCCCTTCGACCTCTAACAAGCCCCCGGTTCCCTCCTTCACCCTCTCGACCCTTTCGGGTCTCGCCCCCTTTACCGTCACCTACGACGGTAGCGCCTCTTCCGATCCCGATGGAAAGATCACCCGATACATCTGGAGTTTCGGGGACGGAACGACCGCCGAAGGTCCCAAAGGAGAGCATACCTACACCTCCCAGGGGGAGTACACCCTCCGGCTCACCGTCGTCGACGACAAGGGGGCCAAAGCGAGCGCCTCTCAGCTTATCGAGTCCCTCGGCCTCTTCCCCCCTCTGAACATCTCCTCTCAGATAAAGGTCAACCGCTCCCTCTTCACCAGGGAGTTTATCGGCGACGTCACTTGGGCGCCCAACCCCAGGAACGATGCGATCGGAGCGAACATTACGGCCTACAGGGTCTACCGACGCAGCCGAGGGGTGGCGGCGTACAAGTTCATCGGAACGGTCTCCGGGGCCACCTTCCGCTACCTGGACAGGACCGGCGACACCTCCCAGCCCGAGTACGAGTACACCGTCACCGCGGCGGATTCTCAGGGGCGGGAGAGCTCTCTGGAGGGCTTGGGAACCGCCGAGACGGCTCCCCTGACCAAGCTGGATCGGGAGAGAAGGAGCTACTCCGAAGCCGACTGAAGCGGGCTCTCCACCCTTTCGGACCTCACCGGTTCCCCTGTTCTCCACAGAGAGTCTCTCCGGAGGAGCGTGAATCTCCCGATCACGGTTTCTCCCCCCTGCCACCGGTGAGGGGACCGCGCCTTCCCCGGAAAGGATAACGAAGGTCAGCGGGAGAAGAGGGGGGCGTGTTGGAGGGAGCGGCACCGTCCCCACCTCCCCTTCCGTTCTTCGAATCAAAGCCCGAGAAGGCAGGGGGACGACGTTTTGACAAATTCCAAGCCTCTATTATTTGACTAAGTGCGTACCACGAACTTTCTCTTGATACTTTGACAAGCCACAGCCCTTCTGTTTTGACATTTTTAAGGACGGCACGCCCTCATCGTAGGATTCTCAACGGTCCGGTAAGGGTGCCGCGACGGAGGGGATGGGAGGCCTCGGAGCACAAAAAAAAGCCAGGAGACCCTTGCGGGGTCTCCCGGCCTGATTCGTTTCTCTCTATTCGGAAAGCTCAGATTCTGATCATGATCCCGAGGCCGAACTCCACGCCGCTCAGGTCAAAATCGGTCTCATCGATGGTGTCTTTGACGCTGTTATAGTTGAAGAAGAGGTTCCCCTCGACGAAAGGAAGGCTCTCGAGGCGGAGGTAGGTACCGGCGCCGACGCTGAAACCCATGGCGTTGTCGGATGTCTTGTTCAGGGTCTCACCGGTGAGGCTCTTCTTTGTCTCTTTGTAGGAGATGTACTCGAGACCGGCGCCGACGTAGGGTCTGAGGTACCCCAGATCGGTGAAGATATACCGAAGGCCGACGGTGTTGTAGGCCATCTTGAACTCCAGGGGGAGCTTGTAGTAGGTGGTCTCGGCGGTGTCCTTGTAAGATTTCACACTGCCGAAGATCACGAAGCGGTCCATGATGGGAACGTTGATCTCCCCACCGAAGACCATCTTGGAAGAGCTGTAGAAGGTCTTGAAGTTTTCGTCCTTCACGGAAACCGAGGAGATCACGGGACCGATGCTGAAGAGGTTCTTCCCGCTCAAGGAGGAGGCCTTCTCTTCCCCTTCTTCACGAGGGGCCTGAACTTTTACCTCTTTCTTCTCCTTCACCGCTTCCGGAGCCTTCTTGGCCTCGACGGCAGGGGCCGCGGGCTCAGAGCCGGGGGTGAGGGCGATCTTCTGACCCGGAAGGACCTTCTCGGGCTGGAGGATGAGGATCTCATCGGAGAGGAGTCCGGAGGTGAGAGCAGTCACGCCCTCTTCCGTGGGACCAGTGGTTACGTAGAGCTTCTTGGCCTTGTTCTTACGGGCTACCAGAACGTAGGCTCCTTTCTCATCCCTGGCGACCGCTCCCTTGGGAACGACCGCGACGTCGGTATACTCCTTCTTCACAACCTTGAGGGTGCCGACGGAACCAACCGTCACCGTTCCCATGGAGTTGTCCACGCGAAGGACAAGGCTTGTCCCGCTCTGAGCGGCGATAGTGGCGGCCAGAACCTTCTCCTCGTCGAAGGAGATCTTCAGGGGGGAGACGGTCTTGACCAGGTCGATGTCTTCGTAAGAGGCGGTGAAGGAGAGAACCAGCGAGGAGATGTCGATCATCTTCACCATCTCGCGGTCGGCGGCGATAGAGTCTCCGGCGGCAACGGTCAGATCGGTGACCTCACCGGCGAAGGGAGCCTTGATCTCCAAAGGACGGCCGGCGTTCTGCTTCTCCTCGTAAACGGTGAGAGCCTTTTCGTAAGCCCTCTTCGTCTCTCTCCAAGCCTTGGTGTTCTTCTTCTTCCCAACGCCTTTGTCGTAAGCCTTCTTGGCGGCTGCGTAGTCGCTCTCAGCCAAGGCAAGAGCCTCTTGGGAGGCTTTATCCTGAAGGAAAGCCAGGGTCTGGTTGGATTTCACCCGGTCGCCGACCTTCACGGCCAAAGAGATGACCTTTCCGGCCATAGGGGCCTTAACCATGGTCTCTCTCTCGGCGGAAGCCGTCGCCTTGAGAATCAGGTGTTCTATGAACTTTTCCAGTTGGACTTTCTTTGTCTCTACATAGATAGGAGCCGTTTTCGCTGCCTGAAGAGCAGGGCAGAAAAAGAGTCCCAGAGCAACAACTAAAAGCATGATTCTCTTCATCCGTTTCACCATCCTCGTCGGGGATATAGAGGCTAATTATACAGGAGGGCACGTCTATGTCAACCGGAACGGAGAGATCCGCTTTGACAGGCTGTTGACTTTCCCGGGGGCATCCTCTACAATGGTTTTCGAGGGCGATGGAAATGGCCGTGTTCCTGTTTCTAGCCGTGGTTTTTCTCATGAGCGGAATCTCTATCATCTTCGTCAAAGAACCGACCACGAACATCCTCCTCCTTCTGGTTTCGCTGACCGCCATGGCGGGACTCTTCGCCCTCTACGGATCGCCTTTCTTGGCGGTTGTTCAGCTTCTCGTCTACGCCGGAGCGGGGGTGGTCCTGCTGATCTCCGCCCTCTTCTTCCTTCCCCGAGAACGCCGCTCTCCTCCCCCCCTCAGACTCATGGTCCCCGGACTCTTGTGGCTTCTCCTTCTGGCCGTGGACATTGCGGTTCTCCTCCCCTCAGGAAGGGGAACCCCCTCCGTCTCCCCCCTTACAACGGCGAGGCTCTCCTCCTATCTTCTTCACGATCTCCTCCTCCCCTTCGTGATGGTCTCCCTCCTCCTGGTGATCACCGTAACCGCCCTCTTTCTCTGGACAGGAAAGGAACGCGGCGAATGATCCCCCTGGTACCGGCCTTGGTCGTAGGCTCCCTGGGGTTTCTCCTGGGTCTGACGATTCTCTTCGTCAAGAGAGGCCCCTTGATGATCCTGGTGGGGGCCGAATTCGCCCTCAACTCTATAAACCTTCTCTTCGTCGCCTTCTCTCGGCTCCACAAGAGCCCCCTGGGGGACGCGGTCGTCCTCTTCACCATCGCCTTGGCGGCCGTTGAGGTCGCCATCGCTTTGGCCTTGATCTTCCACCTCTACCGGAGGCTCAAGATCAAAGCCCTTGAGGAGTTGGAGGAGCTGAAGGGATGATCCTTCTTCCCCTCCTCTTTCCCCTCCTGGGCTCTCTCCTGCTCATCCTCTTGGGAAGGCAACTCTCCCGCCGTCTCGCCGGATTCGTAGGCTGCGCGGCCTCCGGGCTCGCCTTCTTCTCCTCCTTGTTCCTTATCCTCTCCCGTCGCCCCACCTCGACCCTTCTCCTGGGGGAGTGGTTCCGCTTCGGTTCCCTTCGACTCCCCTGGGCCTTCCTCTGGGACCCCCTCTCCTCCGTCATGGTTTTCTTGGTCGGCGGAGTCGGCCTTCTCATCCACATCTACTCCCTGGGTTACATGGAGGAGGATCCCTCGCTCCCCCGCTTCTTCGCCCTCATGAACCTTTTCACCTTCTTCATGTCCCTTCTGGCCCTCTCCTCCAACCTGGCCGTCCTCTTCCTGGGCTGGGAGGGGGTGGGCCTCTGCTCCTACCTGCTCATCGGCTTCTGGAACCACAAGGAGCGAGCCGTAGCGGCTGGAACGAAGGCTTTCCTCTTCAACCGGGTCGGGGACCTGGGGTTTCTCCTCGGGCTCTTCTGGCTCTTCAAAGCGACGGGAACCGTGGACTTTCAAACCCTTGACAGCCTTCTTCGGGGCGGATCGATCGCCTCGGCCACCGCGACGCCCATCGCCCTCCTCCTCTTCTGCGGAGTGGCCGGGAAGTCCGCACAACTTCCCCTCTCCCTCTGGCTACCGGACGCCATGGAGGGTCCAACTCCTGTCAGCGCCTTTATCCACGCCGCCACCATGGTAACGGCGGGAATCTTCCTCATGGTCAGGCTCAACGGCCTCTTCTTCCTGGCTCCGGGGGCCTCTACGGCTATCGGCTGGGTCGGCGGCCTCACCGCCCTCTTCGGAGGATTCTCCGCCATCGCCCAGAGGGACATCAAGAAGGTTCTGGCCTACTCGACGATCAGCCAGCTGGGCTACATGGTCATGGCCGTCGGGGCCGGCGCCTTCGCCGCCTCCTTCTTTCACCTGGCCACCCATGCCTTCTTCAAGGCGCTCCTCTTCCTGGCGGCCGGATGCGTCATCCACGCCCTGAGAGGAGAACAGGACCTCTTTTCCATGGGAGGGCTCAGGAAGGACCTTCCGAAGACGGGAGTTCTCTTCTTCATCGGCGCCGCCGCCCTGGCCGGCATCCCTGGGTTCTCAGGGTCTTTCAGCAAAGATTGGATCCTCTCCTCCCTCTTCTTGTCAGGCCACCAGGCACTCTGGGCCCTCGGGCTCCTCGTCGAGTTTCTCACGGCCTTCTACATCTTCCGCCTCTACTACCTGGCCTTTCACGGCTCCTCCCGAAGCCCGGAGCGACAGATTCACAAACCCTCGGCAACCATGCTGCTCCCTCTGCTCCTCCTCGCTCTGCCCTCCCTGCTGGGCGGATTACTCTCCCTTCCAGCTTTCCTCGCCCTCCCCTCCCCATGGCGCTCCCTCATGGCTTCGATTCTCCTCTTCCCTGAACCCTTCCAGGGGGCTCATGGAACCGAGCTTCTCCTGACCCTCCTCTCCGCAGGGGCCGCCTTAGTGGGCTTCGTGACCGCCCGGCGCGCCTACGCGAAGGCTCCTCCCTCCCGAGACCTCCCCTCTCCTCTCCTGGAAGAGCTTTCCAAGAGGGCTTTCTCTCTGGATACCCTGTTGGAGAGGTTTCTCCTAACCCCCTACTCCAGGTTGAGCGCTTTTCTCGACTCCTGGGTGGAGAGAAGGGGGATAGACCGGGGAGTCTACCTGACGGGAGATCTCTTTCAGGCTCTGGCCGGTTCCCTCTCCCGCTTTCAGGACGGGAGGCTCCACCGCTCCCTGATCGGTCTGCTCGCCACAGGCGCCTCCCTGCTGACCCTGTTGGTGCTCCTATGAGAGGCCACGCCCTCCTCTTCCTCCTGGCCTTCCCCTTCTTCGCCGCCGCCCTGGTCCTGCTGTTTCCCCAAAAGAGGAGGTCCCTGACGATCCTTCTCTCCTTCCTCCTCTCCCTTCTCCCCTTCGGCGCCGCCTTGAGGCTCTTCTTCCTCTTTCCCGAAGGTTCAACCGCCCCCTTCCGGGAGATCTCCCTCCCCTGGCTTGATCCCGGCGTTCCCTTTCACCTCGCCGTAGACTCCCTCTCCCTCCCCCTGATCCTTCTCACGACCCTTCTTCTCCCGATCACGCTCTTAGCCTCTTGGAAGAACCCCGGCGAGGGGATCAAGGGGTTTCTCTCCTCCCTCTTCCTCCTGGAGGGAGCGCTCCTAGGGGTCTTTCTCTCCCAAAACGCCCTTCTCTTCTACCTGTTCTGGGAGACTGTCCTGATCCCCATGTACTTCCTCATCGGAAAGTGGGGCGGTGAGAGGCGGACCGGAGCCGCCCGGAAGTTTCTCCTCTACACCATGGCCGGAAGCGTTCCCCTCTTGGCGGGAATCCTCTGGTCCTTCTCCCTCTACGGGAGAGGATCCTTCGAGATCGCCCTCTGGACTTCGGCCCCCCTCCTTCCGGCGGCGTTGCAGAAGATCCTTTTCCTCCTCTTCCTGTCCGCCTTCGCCGTCAAGCTACCTCTCTTCCCTTTCCATACCTGGCTTCCAGACGCCCATACCGAGGCGCCCACGGCAGGTTCGGTCTTCCTCGCGGCGGTCCTTCTCAAGATGGGAGTCTACGGCTTCCTCCGCCTCGCGGTTCCCCTCTTTCCCGAGGCGGTTCTCTCCTTCCGTCCCGCCCTCATCGCCCTGGCCCTGATCGGAGTCGTATACGGCGCACTGACGGCCTTCGCTCAGGAAGACATGAAGCGCCTCGTCGCCTACTCCTCGGTCTCCCATATGGGCCTGATCTTTCTGGGCCTGTTAACGCTGACTCCGGAGGGGTACGTCGGCGGACTCCTCCAATCTGTCAACCACGGCCTCTCCACGGGAGCCCTCTTCCTCTGCGTCGGCCTCCTCTACGAAAGAACCCACACCCGGCTTCAGAGGGAGTACGGGGGAACCGCCAAGGCGATGCCCGCCTTCAACCTCCTCTTCCTCGTCTTTCTCCTCTCCTCGGCGGGGCTTCCCGGGCTCAACGGCTTCACCGGGGAGTTCCCCATCTTCTGGGCCCTCTTCCTCAAATCCCCCTGGCTGGCAGGGGCGGCCCTGACGGGCACCGTCGTCGGAGCCGTCTACCTCCTCTCCCTCTACAAGAGGGTTATGACGGGACCGGAGAAGAGTCTCGAATCCGGGACCAGACTCCTGGACCTCTCCCCGAGGGAGCTTCTCCTCCTCCTTCCCCTGCTGCTCCTGGTTGTCTGGATCGGCCTTTACCCCTCGCTTCTGACGAAGAAGATGGCCCCTCCGAGCTACATCGCCCCCTTCTTGAAGGAGTACCGCCTTCCCGGAGGGATCCGATGAGCCTTCTCCCCCTCGCCGCACCGGCGGCTCTCTTCCTCTCGGCCCTCCTCTTCCTCACCGAAGGTGCGCTGGCATCCCGAAAAGCCCCCTCCCTCAGGAAGATTCACCTCCCCCTCTTCTCCCTGCTCCTTCTTCTCTCCCTGGTGCCGCTTCTCTTCTCCGCTCCGGAATCCCTCTTTCACGGCCAGTTCCTCTGGGACTCCCTCTCCCGTTGCTCTGGACTCCTTCTCGGGTTTTCCGCCCTCTCGGCTATGCTCTTACTCCCAGGTTACAGCAGGAAGTCGGAGGTTCCAGGAGCCGAAACGGCGGCCCTCCTCTTTCTCGGAAACCTGGCCCTCCTGCTCCTAAGCTCTACGACCCATCTGCTGACCGCCCTCCTGGCCCTGGAAGCCTTCTCCTTCATCACCGTTCTTCTAGGAGGGATCCTCCGGGACCGACGCTCTAGTGAAGGGGCCATGAAGACCTTCTTCCTGGGCCTGACCGCGTCACTCTTCTCCCTCTTCGGTCTGGCCCTCCTCTTCGGAGCCACCGGGAAGGCCGACATCGCCTCCCTGGTCTCCCTCTCCCCCTCCCCTCTCCTCAAGGCCGGCCTCCTCCTCTTCCTCTTCTCCTTCCTCTTCAAGTTCGCCATGGCTCCGCTCCACTCCTGGGCCCCCGATCTCTACCAAGTCGCTCCGGCTCCCCTCGGGGCCTACCTGTCGACGGCGCCGAAGGTCGGCATCGCCCTCTTCCTGCTCCGCCTCTCCCCGGCCCTCACCCCTCTCTTGCCCTTTCTGGGCGCCTTCGTCATCGTCACCGTGCTCTGGGGAAACCTCTGTGCCCTCAGGCAGGAAGACCTACGAAGGCTGGCGGCCTACTCCTCGGTCGCCCACTCGGGGTACATGGCCCTGGCTCTGCTCTTACCCTCCCCCTTCCGGGGAAACGCGCTCCTCTTCTACCTCACCGTATACGTGATCATGAACCTCTCCCTCTTCCAGGCCCTCTCCCTTCTCCCGGAGGGGCCCGAACTCTCCCCTTCCCTGGAGAACCTGAAGGGGTGGGGGAAGGACGAACCCTGGATTGCCGGCTTTCTCGCCTTCGCCCTCCTCTCCTTGGCCGGCTTTCCTCCGACCCCGGGTTTCCTGGCCAAGGCCATCCTCTTCCTCCCGGCCCTGGAGAAAGGCCTCTTCCTCCCGGTCGGGGCCGCCTTATTGGGAACCCTTATCTCCGTAGCCGCCTACTTCCGTCTCTTCGCTCCCATATACTTCTCTTCCGGATCCACCCTCAAGGGAGGGGACAGACGGGGAAGGGCCCTCCTGGCCCTCTCCTCTCTCCTTCTCCTGGTTCTGACCCTCTGGCCCAAGGGCCTTACCCTTCTCATCAAGGAGGTTTTTTCCCATGTCTAAGGTTCTTATTGTGGATGATGAAGATTTCATCCGGGATATGATCGGCGATGTTTTGGAACTGTCCGGGTACACCTACATCAAAGCCGCCAACGGCGGGGAGGGGATCGCCCTTCTGAAATCGGACAGAGAGATCTCTCTTGTGCTTCTGGACTTCACCCTCCCCGATATCTCGGGAGAGCTCTTTGTCAAACGGATGAACCAGGAGGGAATCGCCGTTCCCGTGGCCGTTCTCTCGGGGCTGAGCGATAACTTTTCGCTCTTTGAGAAGGAACCTATCGTGAAGGGAACCCTGGCAAAGCCCTTTCGTATCGACGAACTGATCACCCTCGTCAAAGAGCTTTTGCCTGTCCCCTGAGGATCAGCACTCCCCTTGGTAACCCTTGGGCTCGTAACGTGAATAGGGAGGAGCCGCATAAGGGTAGAGAATACCGGCCGTGAGGTAATGGAACCCCAGCCCGGCGATCATGGCTCCGTTGTCTGTGCAGAGGTCGCCTTCCGGGAGAAAGACCGGTAGGCTCCGTCTCTCCCCCTCTTCCAGGACCCGCTCCCTCAGACGGCGGTTCCTCGCGACTCCGCCTCCGAGAAGGAGGGAACGGTAGGGTCTCCCCTCCCGGAGCGCCTGGTCGATGAAAGTGACCAGCTTCTCCACCATGTATTCGACGATGGCGTTTTGGAAGGAGGCGGCGAAGTCCTCCCGTTTCAACCTCTCCCCCTCTTCGACGGCGATCCTGAGGGCCGCGCTCTTCAATCCGCTGAAGCTGAAATCCAGACTCCCGTCTCGAAACCTGGGGAAGGTGAAGGGGTACCGTTTCGGATCGCCCGTGGAGGCGAGTCTCTCGATCACCGGACCTCCTGGGTAGCCCAACCGGAGCTCCTTGGAGACCTTGTCCAGAATCTCGCCGGCCGCGTCGTCCCGGGTCCGTGCGAGCCTTCGGTACTTCAGGACCCCATCTGCGGCGTAGAGAGAGGTATGACCACCGGAAACGATCAAGCCCAGAGCCGGGTAGAGGATCTCACCGGTCAGTTCTGGAGCGTAGAGGTGTGAGAAGAGGTGGTTAACACCGACCAGGGGCTTGCCCACGGCCAAAGAGTAGGCCTTGGCGAAGGAGATTCCCACCAGAAGGGATCCGATCAGCCCTGGCCCCCTGGTAACGGCCAGGCCGTCGATCTCCTCCACCGAGCACCCCGCCTCTTCGAGGGCCACGGTCACGACGCCGTCTATCCGCTTGATGTGCTCCCGGGAGGCCAATTCGGGAACCACTCCCCCGAAGTCTCGGTGCAGCCTGATCTGGGAGTAGATCGTGTTCGACAGGATCCTCTTACCATCCTCCACGACGGCGGCGGCGGTTTCGTCGCAGGAAGATTCGATTCCCAAAACCTTCATCTTTTCCCGCTCCGCAAGAGAGTCTGACAGTAGGAGAAGAACTCCTTGTCCTCGCCGATCCCGAACCTTAAGACCTTCCCCTCTGGGGAGAGGAGGACGAAGTGGGGAATCCCCTGAACCGCGAAATCTTCATAGACACGCTTGCCGGAGGTCACCAGGATCGGGAAATCCATCCCCTTCTTCTTGGCGAAGGCCTCTATCAGGGCAAACTCCTTCTGACGGCCGACCTTCTCGATCTTCACCTCTCCATCGAAGAAGGAACCGTTGAAGAGGGTCACTCCCAAGACGGCGAGACCTTTGGGAGAGAACTCCTTTCTCAAGCCCTCAACCAGGGGGATGCTGGCGCGGCAGTGGGAGCACCAGGGGGCGAAAAACTCCAGAAGGAGGTACTTCCCCCGGAAGGAGGAGAGTTTCACCCCTCTGCGGGAGTTGATCCACCGACCCGACGAGGAGAGCTCGGGAGCTCTCTTGCCTATGAAATTCAAGAGCCGCTCTTTCCCCTCCACCGCCGTGAGGATCGAAGGAACACCTCGGTAGGTCTCTTTCAACCCCTTCAGGAAGACTCTGCTCTGCTCCGAGGAGAGACCGCCGTAAGTAAGAATCACGTTCATGGCCACTGGAACATAACGATCCCACTGGGAGGGGAGAGGGTAGCGCAACGCCGTCTCCAGGAGGGGAATGGCGTCGGCGATCTTCTGTTGGCTCAGACCGACCAAGAGATAGAGGTGGGCCAAACCCTTGAGGTCTTTGACAACCGTTCTTGCCCTGCCCAGAAGAAGGGCGGCGTCACCGCTCCTCTTGGCGCCCATGTAGGCGTTCACGAAGGCCTTGAAGAGTTCAGGATCTTCACTCTTACGTGAGAGAGGTTCCAGGAGAGCGATGGCCTTGTCGAACCTCTGAAGATCGCAGTAGGCTCTGGCCAGGGCGATGGAATCCTCCGCAGTGAGCCTTTGGGAGGAGTACTTGAGAACGAGGCCGTTCAGCCACGTCTCCCTCTCCTTCAGGAAGGAGTCGTACTCCTGCTTGTTCTTGGCAGCGTTGAGCCTCTGGTCAAACTCTTGACTTCCCCGCCCATACTCGGGAGCCAAAACATTACGGGAAGGCTTTCGACATGCTTGGGGAGAAACAAGAACCAGAACCACCGTTAAGACCAAGAACCAAGCTGCGGGTTTTCTTCCCATTCTTCCCTCCTTAACACGGGGTTGCCACTCACCGAAAACGGAGACTCTCACCTGCTGAACCTCTCCAGGTAGAGGGATAGGAAAAAAAAGGCGGTGATCAGAAAGAGAAGGATCGAAAGGAACGGGTTCTGAAGGATCTCCTCAGGCTCTTCCAGCTCCCCCCTCTTTCGGTTGATCACCCAGAACATCCAGAAGAAAAAGCCCGCCATGGGAAGAGAAAAGATCAGGAAGGTCATGATCCTGTACTTGAGAGCGAAGGCGACGATAAACAGGAGGGAGAGAATCCCCAAAGAGAGCATGGAGAGACGAAGAGCCGGTTCAGTCACCCTCTTCAGGGAGGGGCGGTAGGCTCCTGAGCCTTGAACGCCTAAGAAGCGCTTCTCGGAGATCCGCTTCCCTACCATGAGAAACATCCCGAAGGCCCACCACCAGAGGAGAAGCAGGATCGGGGGGAAACTCTCGCCTCCGAAGGAGTACCAACCGATGAGGAAGCGGATCGGGTTGTTGATCGATTCGGAGATGAAGTCCAGGAAGGGAATATCTTTAAGCCGGAAGGGAGGAACGTTGTAAAGAAGCCCTGCGATCAAGAGGGCCACCAGAGAGAGCACGAAGGGGGTCGAAAAGAAGGCGTAACCCATGCCGAGAGCGCCCACGGCGAAGAGGACGAAGAGAGCCCCCAGAACGTTCCGGCTCACCAACCCCGCCGCTAGAGGCCGGGTCTTCTTGACCGGGTGGTGCTGGTCGAAGGGAGCGTCGGCGATCTCGTTGATGATGTAGTTCGCCGTCGAGACGGCCCAAGTCAGAAAGAAAGCGAAGAGAAGGGCGAGGAACACGGAGTAGTGAAAGGCTAAACTCTTGGGGTTGAGGAGGAAAAAGGAGAAGGTTCCCACATAGATGGCGAAACTCCTCGGCCAACGTTCCAGCCTCAGCGCCCGCAGGTAATCAAGAACCTTCTTTGCGTGCATAGGCCTCCAGGGAGTCGAAGAGAAAGAGTTTGACCTTGAGCCTTCCGAGAAGCTTGCTCATAGGGGTGAGTTTATCACAAATCCACTTTCCCGGAGAAAAGCGGGAGAGAAGATAGCGCAGAGAGAAGGTCCAATGGAAGGGATAGACCTTTAAAGGGGAGAAGCCCCCTTGTCGGAAGAAGAGGGGGAGAGTCTTTCCCGAGAAGAAGAGGATATGGGGCGGACGGTAGTGCCACCATCTTCCGGAGAAGAGACGGGCGGCGAAGGAATCGACGTTCGGAGTGACGACCACAAGGATTCCCCCCGGTTTGAGGAGGCGGCGAGCCTTCTCGAGGGCCTCCCGAGGGTTGGGGAGGTGCTCCACCAGGTCGAGCATGGTCACAACGTCAAAGAGCTCCTTCTCGGGATAAGAGAGCAACTCTCCCAAGTGGAGTTTCACACCGTACTGCCTCTCGGCCGTCTCCACGGCCCATCGGGAAGGTTCCACCCCCTCGGCCGACCACCCCTTCTTTCGGGCGATCGAAACGAAGAGCCCCGTGGCCGCTCCCATATCCAGAAGCCTCTTCCCGGTGAGGTTCAACCTCTCCAGCCTGTTCAGTATCCTGGAAAAGTTGGCTCCTCTCCCCTCCTCTTCGGAGCCGTACTCGGGGTCTTCCAGAGATCCGTAGATGAGGTTGAGAAGCTCCGCGCCAGGACAGGGGTCGGCGTAAACAAAGCCGCATTGGCGACACCTCTGAAAGTGCCACCGTTTCCCGTAGTGAGAATCGGTGATCTTGAAATCTCCGGAGGAGAACTCTTCGAAGGTCGAAGCCAGGTGAAGACCTCTCTCAGGGGAACCGCATAAGGGGCATCGGCTTACCGGTTCCAGGGGAGGGCTCTTCTCGGGCATCTTCTATCATACAACAGATCCCCCCTTTCCGGCAAGAGCGGGATAGGTCGAGGAGGAGGAAAAGCTCCCTACCGAGAGCCGCCGCTCCTCCGCAGTGTAATCCTCAGAAGCCCCGGAGAGGGAACACCCTCCCATTCGTAGGGGGTTAGAAGCGTAATCTCTTCTCCGGAAAGAAGCCTCCTCTTGTCCAAGGGCAAGAGAACCTCGAATTCGCTCATGGAGAACTCCGCTTCGGTCTGTTCGCACTTCCATTCGATAACCGAAGGGTAGGACTGGAAGAAGGCGATAAAATCGAGGATATAGTAGGGAGCCTGGGGAAGTTCTCGCTTCCTCTTCTTCGATTCCGGCCATGGGAGAGCGTCCTCAGGAATCTCGTCCCTGGCGAGAGCGATCAGAATCGGGGTGAAGACGTCCTGATGTCTCGTGAAGGTGCAGGGATAGGTCTTGCGTCCGTCTGGAGACCACCAGTGGCAAAGATCCGCCACCAGAAGCTTTCCACTCCCGTAAACGTCCTGGGAGTTCTCCTCGGCCTCTCCCCTCTTCGGGGTTTTCCTTATGGAGAAGACCCTCTCCTCTTGCTTGGGGGAAAAGACGAAACGAACCCTCTGGAACCGGGCCTGAAAAGAAAACCGGGAGAAATAAGGCCCGTTGGGAGGAACACAGGCGGCGTCGGCGTTAAACTCAACCAACAGATCGTAGGCCGGGGAGACCCGCTCTTGTCGCTCCCTCTTCTCTTGCCCGCCCAGGGCCTCTTTACACGGGAGAAGGTCATAGGAGAGAGCCGACAAACAGAGAACGAAGAAGATTCTTCGATAGGCAGAATGGAACACAACGTTTTTCATCGGGAAATCAGGTCTCTCTCCGCCCCCCCAGCACAACACTTGTTTTAAAGATTTTACTCTTAGGCCTCTCTTTTGTCAAGGAAAGCGGGAGGGGGAGACCCTTTCCACCGCAAAGAGCCCTCCCCG
>ERZ1645187.372-NODE-372-length-43942-cov-22.378267_pt1 | contig 43942 bp, 42 predicted proteins | sample MGYA00575352_ERZ1645187 | MGnify/ENA primary metagenome ERZ1645187 (study PRJEB40837, sample SAMN11349314) | freshwater sediment metagenome | isolation source: river sediment | host: Sediment | place: India: Wazaribad , New Delhi | collected 2017-02-21 ... | reverse complement strand
GGTCGCGCGGGAAGAAGCGGGCGACCCGCCCCGCCCCGTCGAGGCGCACGTAGGTGAGCACTTCGCCGCGCCAGCCCTCGACGACGCCGAGGCCTTCCCCGCCCCCGTCGCCGCCTCTGCCCGCTTCACCGCCTCTGCCCCCTTCACCGTCCCCGGCGGCTGGCCAGGGGGCCCGGGTCGCGCCTGCCGGCAGGGTCTCCAGGAGCTGGTCCATCAGGTCGAGGGAGATCCGGACCTCTTCCATGCGCACCCGCACCCGCGCCGCCACGTCGCCCTCGGCGAAGACCGGCACGGGGACCTCGAGCCCGTCGTAGGGCGGGTAGGGGCTGTCCCGGCGCGCGTCGAAGGCCTGACCCGAGCCCCGGCCCACGTAGCCCAACGCGCCCATGAGGCCCGCGGTCTGCGGGGCGAGCCGTCCGGTGGTCACCAGGCGGTCCATGAGGGAGGGGTTGTCCTCCAGCAGGTCGAAGAGGACCTCGACCTCCTGGCGCAGGCTCCGGTGGTCGGCCCGCAGGTTCCCGATGCCGCCGATCCCGATGTCTCCCCGCACGCCCCCGGGGACGACCACGTCCATCAGCAGGCGGTGGCCGAAGCACTGCTGGCTGCGCCGCTGCCAGAGCTCGCGCAGGCGCCCGAGCTGGGCGAGCGCGAAGGTGAAGGCGACGTCGTTGCAGATGGCGCCGATGTCCCCGAGGTGGTTCGCGATGCGCTCGCGCTCGGCGAGGATCGCGCGCAGGTGCAGCGCCCGGGGCGGGACCACGCAGCCCACCGCCCGCTCGAGGGCCTGGCAGGCCGCCCAGGTGTGGGCGACGGTGGAGTCCCCGGAGACCCGGCCGGCGAGCCGGGCGAGTCCCTCGGCATTGCGGCCGACCGCCGCCTTCTCGACGCCCTTGTGGACGTAGCCGAGGCGCTCCTCGAGCCGCAGGACCTCTTCGCCCACCGCGTGGAAGCGGAAGTGCCCGGGCTCGATGATGCCGGCGTGCACCGGCCCCACGGGGATCTCGTAGACCCCGCTGCCCTCGACTCGCGCGAAGGGGTAGTCGGGGTCGGGGGGCGTGGCTCCAGGGGGCTCCCCGCTCGGGGGGAAGTCGTCGGGGCGCAAGGGGAATCGGGTCTCGGGCCAGGCCTGGTGGCGCGTCCAGCGCTGGGGCTGGGGGTGGTCCAGGAGCTCGAGTCCGAGCAGGTCGTGGGCGTGGCGCTCGGGGCGGTCCGCGGCCGGGAATTGCCCGGCGAGGGAGGCCAGGCGGGGGCTGGCGAGCGGCACGCCGGTCTCGAGCACCAGGTGGCCGCCGCCCTTCTCGAGGACGCTGCGCACGAGCAGCGTGTCCTCCCGGGGGTCGGCCCAGAGGGCGGCCCACCGGCAGCCGAAGGCCGCCGCGACGGCCCCCGCCCGTGCCCAGTCCTCCGGGTCGACCGCGAGGACCTGGGCGGGGGCGAGCACGCTCGTCGAGCGCCGCCGGACCCCCACCAGCTCCTCGCGCAGTCGCGCCGCGTACTCCTCGACCCACGCCAGGCGCCGGTCAGCGGCGGGTGCGCCGAGAGGGGCGCCGGTGGGTGCGCCGAGGGGGGCGGCGGTGGAAGTGCCCTCGCTCACAGGAGCCCGCTGCCGGTGATGAGGTGCGTCGCCTGGTCGAGCCAGCCCGCCAGGAAGCCCGGGATCGCGAGTCCGAGCCAGAGCACCAGGAGCAAATGCACGGTCACCGGGGCCATGTTCGCGGGCACCGGCTGCTGCCCCTCGGGCGCGACCCCGAAGACCATGGGGTGCAGGTGCCGGAACAGACCGGCGAAGGCGATGACGAGGCCGGCGAGCAGCGTCACGGTGAGCCAGGGCCAGCTCTCCATGGTCGCGGTGAGCAGCAGGAACTCGCTCGTGAACACCCCGAAGGGCGGGAACCCCGCGATGGCGAGCACGCCCACGGTGAGGCCCCAGCCGACCGCGGGCTGGGTGCGGATGAGCCCCCGGATGTGGTCGATGGTCTGGGTCCCGGCGATGTGCGCGGCGTGGCCCACGGTGACGAAGATCGCCGACTTGGTGAGGGAGTGCACCAGCATGTGCAGCAACGCGCCGAAGGTCGCGAGCGGTCCGCCGATGCCGAAGGCGAAGGTCATCAGCCCCATGTGCTCGATGGACGAGTAGCTGAACATGCGCTTCACGTCGCGCTGGCGGTGCAGGAAGAGCCCGGCCACGAGGAACGAGACGAGCCCGAAGGCCATCAGCAGGTGCCCCGCGGTGTGGGGCGCGGCGGTCCCGAGGAGGGCGCCGTCGGTCAGCATCTTCAGGCGGACGAGGGCGTACAGGGCCACGTTGAGGAGGAGCCCGGAGAGCACCGCCGACATGGGTGTCGGGCCCTCCGAGTGGGCGTCCGGCAGCCAGCTGTGCAGCGGGACCAGGCCCACCTTCGTGCCGTAGCCCACCAGCAGGAACACGAAGGCGATGCTCATCACCGTCGGGTCGAGCTTGTCGGAGATCGCGTAGAGCACGGTCCAGCTCAGGCCGCGGGTGGGGTCGGTGAGCGCGAGCTGGGCGGCGAAGTACACGAGGATGGTGCCGAACAGGGCCTGGGCGAGGCCGACGCCGCAGAGGATGAAGTACTTCCATGCCGCCTCCACCGCCTCGGGGGTGCGGTACAGCGAGACCAGCAGCACCGTCGCGAGGGTGGCCCCCTCCACCGAGACCCAGAGGATCCCCAGGTTGTCGGTGGTGAGCGCCAGCATCATGGTGAACATGAAGCCCTGGAACATGGCGTGGTAGAGACGCATGTGCCGGCGGGGCAGGTGGCGGGAGTCGCAGACGTGGCGCATGTAGGGGCGCGAGAAGACGCTCGTCGTGAAGCCGACGAAGGCCGTGAGCGCCACCAGGTAGACGTTGAAGGCGTCCACGTGGAAGCCGTTGGCGTTGAGGGGCCCGTCCGCGAGCACCTGCCAGGCGAGGGTGACGGCCCCGGCGAGGCTCAGCGAGGACAGCCCCACGTTCAGCCAGCCCGCGAGGGTGAGGCCGGGCACGAGCCCCAGGAGGAGCAGGCCGACGGCCGGCGTGAACACCGCCACGAGCAGGGCGTTCATTCCTGCTCCATGCCTTCGGCCAGCCGGTTCAGCCGGTCCACGTCGAGCGAGTCGATGGCGTCGCGGATCTGCAGGAAGAACACGCCGAAGAGCACCGCGGCCACCAGGATGTCGAAGGCGACGCCGAGCTCCACCACCAGGGGCATGCCGCTGGTGGCGGTCACGGCGGCGAGGAAGAGGCCGTTCTCCATCGCCATGAAGCCCACCACCTGGCTCACCGCCTGGCGCCGGGTCACCATCATCAGCAGGCCGAGCACCACCACCGCCAGGCTCACCGCGATGACGTTGCGGGTGGCCGTCAACTCCATGCGCTCGATGGGCAGCACGACCCAGTAGCAGAAGATCACCAGGCCGACGCCGGCGAGCGTGACCGCCGGGGGGGAGGCCAGGCTCTCCACGTGCCGGTCGAGGCCGAGGCGCCGCACCCAGCGGTGCAGCATCCAGGGGATCACGCCCGCCTTCAGGACGAGGGTGAGCGCGGCCGTGACGTAGAGGTGCGGCTCGCGGTGCGCGGCGGCCATCAGCGCGGTCACCGCAGCCACCAGCCCGCCCTGCCAGGCGAAGGTGCGCAGGGTGGCGACCAGCCGGGCCTGGGTGAGGAGCGCGAAGCAGGTGAAGAGCACCACCGCCGCGAGGACGAAGACCGCCTGGTCGAGGAGGGTGAGATGGGTCACGTGCTACGCCCCCACCTCGAGGATCACGTGGCTGAACATCCCGAGCAGGGCCAGCAGGAAGGCGAGGTTCAGGAACAGCGGGGCGCGGAAGAGCCGCATCTTGGCGAGCGTGGTCTCGGCGAGGGCGAGCAGGACCCCGAGGACGGCGAGCTTGCCGGCAAGGGCCAGCGCCGCGAAGGCGAGCGCGGACGGTTTCAGCACGGTGGCGACGCCCCAGGGGAAGAAGACGTTTGCGATCAGGGTGCCGTAGAGCAGGAGCTTCAGCTGCGCGGCCCACTCCATCAGCGCCAGGTGGCGCCCGCTGTACTCGAGGATCATCGCCTCGTGGATCATCGTGAGCTCGAGGTGGGTCGCGGGGTTGTCGATGGGGATCCGGCCGGTCTCCGCGATGGCCACCAGGGCGAGCGCCCCGAGGGCGAAGAGGATCGAGGGCCGCAGGGCGAGCGGGGCGCCGAGCAGCTGCTCCATGACCCCCGAGAGGTTGGTGGTGTGCGCCGTCATGGTGATGGTGAAGACGGCGGTCAGCATGGCGGGCTCGGCGAGCGCCGAGATCATCATCTCCCGCGAGGAGCCCATGCCGCCGAACGCGGTGCCCACGTCGAGCCCCGCGAGCGCCAGGAAGAACCGCGCCAGGGCGAGGAAGCCGGCCAGCACCACCACGTCGGCGACCGCCGCGCTCGGCAGGCCGGTGGCGAGCGAGGGCAGCGTGGCGGTGGCGATCCAGGTCGCCCCGAACACGATGTAGGGCGCGGCCCGGAACACCGGCGAGGCCGTGTGGGCGACCAGGGCCTCCTTCGTGAGCAGCTTCGCGAGCTCCCGGTAGGGCTGCGTCAGCGGGGGACCCTTGCGGTTCTGCAGGCGCGCCTTCACCCGCCGCACCCAGCCGACGAGGAGCGGGGCCGCCGCGAGCACCAGGAGCGCCTGCAGCACCGCGAGCGACCAGGCCCAGACGCTCAGGAGATGATCCACAGCAGCACCAGGAGGGTTGCGAGCGACCACGCCAGGTAGGTGCGCACCTGCCCCGTCTGCAGGCGCACCACGCGGCTCGCCGAGCGCTCCACGAGGCGCGCCACCGGCGCGTAGAGGAGATCCCAGGCCCGGTCTTCCACGTGCAGGAAGTGGCGCTGGCGCCCGCCCTCGGTCTCGACCCGCTCGTCGATCCGGAACAGCGGGCCGAACACCCGGCGGATGGGCTGGGCGAAGGAGGTGGCGGTGTACTGCATGCGGGCGTTCGGGGGCGAGAAGCCGCAGTCCCAGGCGTCGCAGCGGCGCACCGCGGCGCGCGGCCCGCGGGCGAGGAGCCAGCGCCCGCCCCACCAGAGCACGGCGAGGGAGAGCAGCACCAGCGGGGCGCCGTAGCTCGCCCCCTCGGCCGGCACCGGGGTGAGCCACAGCCAGCTCTCGGTGGTGACCGGGTCGAGGCCCTGGCCGAGGAGCAGCTGGGAGACCGGGTTCAGCAGGCCCACCACCGTGGTGGGCAGCACCCCCAGGAGCAGGCAGAGTGCGGCGAGCAGCGCCTGGCCGGCGCGCATGCCGAGGCTCACCTCGCGGGCCCGGCGCACGTGCCGGGAGCGGGCCTGGCCGAGGAAGGCGACCCCGTAGACCTTGACGAAGCAGGCGGCGGCGAGCGCCCCGGTCACCGCGAGCATGGCGGCGGTGATGGGGAGCAGGCTGCGCAGCACGCCGCTCTTCAGGCTCCAGGCCTGCAGCGCCGCCTGGAAGGTGAGCCACTCGGAGACGAAGCCGTTGAAGGGCGGCAGGGCGGAGATGCTGATGCAGCCCACCAGGAAGAACAGCCCCGTCCAGGGCATCCGGCGCAGCAGCCCGCCCATGCGGTCGATGTCGCGCTCGTGGGTCGCGTGCAGCACCGCGCCCGCGCCGAAGAAGAGCAGGCTCTTGAAGAGGGCGTGGTTCAGGGTGTGGTAGAGCGCCGCGATGAGCGCGACGACCCCCGCGACGGTCAGCCCCGCGGAGAGGAAGACGAGCGACAGGCCGAGGCCGATGAAGATGATCCCGACGTTCTCGACCGAGTGGTAGGCGAGTAGCCGCTTCAGGTCGTGCTGCATCAGGGCGTAGAGCACCCCCATCAGCGCGGAGACGCTGCCCACCAGGAGCACCGTGACCCCCCAGCCGAGCCGCGCGTCGCCGAGGAGGTCGAAGGTGAAGCGGATGAAGCCGTACACGGCGACCTTCAGCATCACCCCGGACATGAGCGCGGAGACGTGGGACGGGGCGGCCGGGTGCGCCTCGGGCAGCCAGGCGTGCAGCGGCACGAGCCCGGCCTTGGTCCCGAAGCCGAGGAAGGCGAGCCCGAAGGCCACGCTGGACCACACCGGCTGCAGCTCCCCGGCGCGCATCGCCTCGAAGGTGAAGCCGTGCCCGAAGGCGGCCAGCACGCCGTAGCCGAGCAGGATGCTGAGACCGCCCACGTGGGCCATGAGCAGGTAGAGGAACGCGGCCCGGCGGTTGGCCGCGTGCTCGTGCTGGAACACCACGAGGAAGTAGGAGCTGACCGACATCAGCTCCCACGCCACCATGAACAGGAAGGCGTCGTCGGCGAGCACCACCAGCAGCATGCCGGTGAGGAAGAGCCCGGTGAGCCCGCCGAGCAGCCACAGGGGGTCGCGGCTGCGGGAGAACTCCCGCACGTAGCCGGGGCCGAAGAGCGCGACCGCGACGGTGACGATCCCGATCAGGACCAGGAAGAAGCCGGACAGGGCGTCGAGACGCACGCGCCAGGGCAGCCAGGGCAGGCCGAGGGGCAACTGGGCGGTGGCCACCGTGCCCCCGCCCGTGAGGGCGCCCATTCCGGCGGCGACCGCGAGCACGCCGGTGAGGCCGAGAAGCAGGAAGTACAGGCGCCCGACCCGTTCCGCCCAGGCGCAGGTCGAGACCGCGAGCGAGCTCGCGGCCAGCGCGACGACGACCGCCCCGAGGGCGAGGACGAGCGCGGGGTCCGTCACGGGCGGTGGGCCTCAGGCACCGAGGTACGCCTCCCTCACCCGGGGGTCGCCCCGGAGCTCGGGTCCGGTCCCGGAGAGGGTGACGGCGCCCGTCTCGAGGACGTAGGCGCGGGAGGCGACGTGCAGGGCCATGTTGGCATTCTGCTCCACCAGGAGCACGGTGACACCGCTGCGATTGATCTCCTCGATCACCCGGAAGATCTCCTGCACCAGCCGCGGCGAGAGCCCCATGGACGGCTCGTCGAGGAGCAGCAGGCGCGCCCGGCTCATCAGCGCCCGCCCCACCGCCAGCATCTGCTGCTCCCCGCCCGAGAGGGTGCCCGCCGGCTGGCGCAGCCGCTCGCGCAGGCGCGGGAAGGTCCCGAGGACCCGCTCCAGGTCGGCCTCGATGCCGGCCCGGTCGCGCCGCTGCCAGGTGGCGAGGCGCAGGTTCTCATGCACCGTGAGGTTGCCGAAGACCCCGCGCCCCTCGGGGACGTGGGCGATGCCGAGCCCGACGATGCGGTGGGCCGGGACGCGCCGGAGGTCCTGGCCCTCGAAGCGGATGCTCCCCCCGAAGGGCGCCAGGCCCGAGATCGCCCGGAGCACCGAGGTCTTGCCGGCCCCGTTCGCGCCGACCAGGGTGACGATCTCGCCCGCCCCCACCGTGAAGGACACGCCGTGGAGCGCGCGGATGCCGTCGTAGCTCAGGGTGAGGTCGCGGACCTCGAGCTGTGCCTCAGCGGCCGGTGCGAGCCGGGCCTCAGCGGCCGGTGCGAGGGGGGCGCTCACGCGACCGGGGCCTCGCCGAGATAGGCCTCGAGCACGCGCGGGTCGCTGCGGATCGCCTCCGGCGGTCCCTCGATGAGGGTCTCGCCGAAGTCGAGGACCTGGATGCGCTCGCAGATCCCCATCACCAGCTTCATCTGGTGCTCGATCAGCAGGATGGTCAGCCGGAACTCGCGCCGTATCCACTGGATGAAGTCCATCAGCTGGTCGATCTCGTTCGGGTTCATGCCGGCCGCCGGCTCGTCGAGCAGGAGCAGCTCCGGGCCGATGGCGAGCGCGCGCGCGATCTCGAGCCGGCGCTGCATGCCGTAGGGCAGGTTCTTCGCGGTCTCGCCGGCGAGGCGCTCGAGCTTGAAGATCGAGAGCAGGCGGCGGGAATCGTCGACGATGCGGCGCTCCTCGCCCCGGTAGCGCCCCAGGTGCAGCAGCGCCTCGATGGGCGTGTAACGCGCCCGGGCGTAGTGCGCGATGCGCACGTTGTCGAGGACCGAGAGGTCGCGGAACAGGCGGATGTTCTGGAACGTGCGCCCGATGCGCAGGGCCGTGATCTGGTGCGGAGTCTTGCCCACGAGCTCCGTGTCCTTGAAGCGGATGCTGCCCGAGCTCGCCCGGTACACCCCCGTGATCAGGTTGAAGACCGTCGTCTTGCCCGCGCCGTTGGGGCCGATGAGCCCCATCAGCTCGCCCTCCTCGAGCGCGAGGTTGAAGCCGGCGAGCGCGCACAGCCCGCCGAAATAGTGCCGCACGTCAGTCGCGGTGAGCAGCGCCATCGCGGCGGCCTCCCTGGGGGTCGCCGCGGCGGTGGGCCTCGCGGTCGAGGCGGGGGATGAATCCGCGGTACTCGCGCAGCCCCATGATCCCGCGCGGCCAGTAGAGCATCACCAGCACCAGGGCGAGCGGCATGATGACCATGCGCCACACGCCGAGGTGGCGGATGAAGTGCTCGTTCAGCGGGTCGAAGACCACCGCCGGCAGCCAGGAGAGCAGGGCGGCCACCGTGGACGGGCGCAGGATCTCCAGCAGCACGGTGTAGAGCGTCGCCCCCAGGATCGACCCGCCGATGGAGGCGATGCCCCCGAGGTACACCATGATCAGGATGTCGGTGGTCTTGATCACGTCGAACACGCGCGGGCTGATGAACTGCAGCAGGTGCGCGAAGAGCGCGCCCGCCACGCCGGCGCCGAACGAGGACAGGGTGAAGGCGAGGAACTTCACCCGGCGGGTGTGCACGCTCATCAACTCGCTCGCGATCTCGTCCTCGCGCACCGCGAGCACGCCGCGCCCGTAGCGCGAATAGACGAAATTGCGCACGAGCCACACGACGGCGACGGCCCAGAAGAACACCCAGGGCAGGGTGGTCAGCTTGCCGATGCCGGGGATCCCGCGCGGCCCGCCCACGGCGTCGATGTTCTCGATGACCGACTTCACGATCATCAGGAAGGCGAGCGTGATGATCGCGAGGTAGTCGCCCCGCACCTTGAACGAGGGCACGGCCACCACGAGCCCGAGCAGCGCGGCGGCGAGCCCGCCGGCCAGCACCGCCACCGGGAAGAGCGCGGGAAACTCCGCGACCGGCAGCACCCTCATGGTGAGGAGCGCCGCGGTGTACGCCCCCACCGCCATGAACCCGGCGTGGGCGAGGGAGAACTCGCCCATGAAGCCGTTCACCAGGTTCAGGCTGACGGCGAGGATGATGTTGATCCCCACGTACATCAGGACCATCTGGACGTACCTGTTCAGCAGTCCGTACTCGGGGATGGCGAAGGAGAGCGCGAGCCCGGCGACGAGCAGCCCGGGCAGCAGCCAGCGCTGCTCGAGCAGCCAGTCCCAGCGGCGGCGCAGCGGGCGGCTCATACCTTCTGGGTGCGCGGCTGGCCGAGGATCCCGTACGGGCGCACGAGGATCAGGAGCAGCAGGAGCGTGAACGCGACGAAGTCACGGTAGGTGGACGGGAAGAAGGCGGTGACCATGATCTCCACCCCGCCCAGCAGGAAGGCGCCGATCATCGCCCCCCGGATGTTGCCGATGCCGCCGACCACCGCGGAGATGAACGCCTTCCAGCCCACCATGATCCCCATGTACGGGTCGATCACCGGGTAGGCGAGGGCGTACATGGTGCCCGCCGCGCCCGCGAGCCCGGCCCCGATGGCGAAGGTGACGGAGATGATCGTGTTGACCGGGACGCCCATCAGCGGGACGAAGGTCCGGTCCCAGGAGATCGCGCGCATCGCCATGCCCACCGGGGTGCGGTGCACCACGTGGTCGAGGACCAGCATCAGCCCGAGGGAGAGGAAGATGATGATGACCTGCAGCGAGGAGAGCGAAACGCCCCCCAGGTCCCAGGTCACGTTGTCCAGGAGCGCGGGCACGTTCTTAGGGTAGGGCGCGAGCGCCAGCGTGAAGTTCTCCAGGAACAGCCCGACCCCGAGCGCGGTGATGACCGCGGAGACGCGCGGGGCGTGGCGCAGGGGCTTGTAGGCGAGGCGCTCGATCAGCACCCCGAGGAGCGCGGTGCCGAGGATGGTGAGCAGGAGCGTCGGGACGAAGGGCAGCCCCAGGTACACCGCGGACAGGAAACAGAAGAAGGCCCCCACCATGAACACGTCGCCGTGGGCGAAGTTGATCATGGTGAGGATCCCGTAGACCAGGGTGTAGCCGAGCGCGATCAGGGCGTAGATGCTGCCCAGCTGCAGGGCGTTCAGGACCTGCTGCAGCCAGTAGACGAGGGCCTCGCTCACGGCCGCTTCCCGACCTCGATCCCGATCTCGATCCCGGACCCGGTCCCAGTCCCGCGCCCGATCACGGGCTCGCGTTCGTGAAGTAGTGGAAGCGGCCCTCCCGGATCTGCAGGATGACGGCGCTCTTCACGGGGTCGCGCGAGTCGGCGCGGAACTGCAGGTCGCCGGTGACGCCGCGGTACTCCGCCAGCGTGGAGAGCGCGGCGCGCACCGCCTCGCGGTCGGCCTTGCCCGCGGTGCGGATCGCACCGAACAGCAGGCCGAAGGCGTCGTAGGTGAGCGCGGCCACGTCGTCCGGCTTGGCGCCGTAGGTCGCCTCGTAGTCCTGCAGGAACTTCTTGGCCGCCGGCGCGGCGTTGTCCGCCGAGTAGTGCGTGCTGAAGAAGTAGCCGTTCATGTCCGCGCCACCGAGCTTCAGCAGCTCGTCACTGCCCCAGGAGTCGCTGCCGATGAAGGGCACGTCGATCCCGAGGCGCTTGGCCTGCTGCACCTGCAGCGGGACCTCGCTGTAGTAGTTCGGGAGGAAGACGACCTGGGGCTTCGCGTCCTTGATCTTGGTGAGCTGCGCGGAGAAGTCCTTGTCGCCCGTGGTGTAGGTCTCGAACGCCACCACCTTGCCCCCGAGGCGCTCGAAGCTCTCCCGGAAGACCTCGGCGATGCCCTTGTTGTAGTCGGAGGCGACGTCGTAGAGCACCGCTGCGCGCGCGGCCTTCAGGTTCTCGTGGGCGAAGCGGGCGAGCACGCCGCCCTGGAACGGGTCGACGAAGCAGGCGCGGAACACGTACTTCTTCGGCTTGCCGGTGACGCCGTCCACCGTGGTCTTGGGGTTGGTGGACCAGGGGGTGACCAGCACCGTGCCCGCGCTCTCGGCCACCTCGGCGGCCGGGATGGCGTAGCGGCTGGCGTTGGGGCCGACGATCGCGAGCACCTCGTCCTGGGTGATGAGCTTCTGGGCGGCGACCGCGGACTGGTCGGCCTTGCCGGCGTTGTCCTCCACCACCAGCTTGAGCTTGACCCGCTCGGCGCCGATCTCCAGGCCGCCGGCGGCGTTGACCTCCGCCACCGCCATCTGCGCCGCGTTGCGGCAGGAGGCGCCCACCGCGGGCATGTCGCCGGTCAGCTCCGCGATGACGCCCAGCTTCAGCGAGCGGTCGCTGTCGCAGGACGCCGTGCCGAGGGCGGCGAGCAGGGTGAGCAGCAGCGGGAAGGTCCTGGTCATCGGGTTGGCTCTCCTCGACGTCGCTGGGGCTTCATCATGCCTGGGGCTTCATCATGCTTGGGGCTTCATCATGCCCGGGGCTTCGACGACCCCGGGGCTTCAACATTGCCCGGGCTTGGGGTGGCGCGCCTTCACCTCCGCGATCCGCGCGTCGATCGCGGCGAGCTCGCTCGGGTCGCCCTGGCGCTCCTTGTAGAGCGCGTCGAGCTGGTCGCCGATGGAAGGGTACTCCGCTTCGCGCGCCTCGCGGTACGCCTCCGTGCGCTGCTCCTGGCGGTACTCGGCCATCGCCCGGTCCAGCTCCTCGGCGGTGGGCACCGCGGTCGGCAGCAGCCACTCGGCGATGGCGAACCCCTTGCCTTCCTTCTTCACCAGGAAGTCGAGGCCGACCCGGGCGTTCGGGTACAGGCGGTGGATCGCGCCGCAGAACTCCCGGTGGGCGCGGCTCACCGCGAGAGAGCGCGGCGCCCCCGGCTCCCCTTCCGCCCCCCCGGGCGGCGGGCTCTCGCCGGGCGCGGGGGGGTGGGGGCGGGCGGCCATCGCGGTCACGACGACCAGCAGGAAGCCGAGCAGCACGACGACGCTGACGGCGCTCAGGGTGAAGGCGTCAAAGGACATGGGCAGGCCCTCCTCGGCTTCGTCCGGGCCCTTCCGGTCGTTGCCCGGGGGTGCGGACGCGCAAGCTTTGCCGACCGCGGGGCGAGCCGTCAATGCGCGCTTGCTAGAAGCTCACCAGGACGATGGCGACCAGCGCCAGTGCGATGCCGACGCCCTGGCGCAGGGTCAGGGGCTCGTGCAGGTAAAGGGTGGCGAGCGCGATGCTCAGCACCGGATAGAGGGCGGTGACGGTGGCGATCACCCCGACCGGGCCGCGGGTCACGGCGTAGAGGTAGGCGAGCGCCCCGGCGACCCCGAGCATGCCCGTCACCAGCGCGAGGCCCGCCCCCCGGGGGTCCGCGGCCGGCCGGAAGCCCAGCACGACGAGGACCACCAGGGCGACCACGAGGCCACCCAGGGCGTGGTAGACGACGGCGCTCGCGGCGTCGACGTAGCGGGTGGTGAGCTTCGGCAGGAACGCATAGACCCCCCAGAGGAGGAACGCGAGCGCGGCGGGCACCACCCAGGGAGGCATCGCTCTTCGCCCCTCAATCGCCCTTCGAGGGGGCCCCGAAGAGGCGCTCGAGGGCCGCGCGGGCGGCCGCGGCCTCGTCCCTGGGGGCCGGGGCGCCACCCGCCGCGGGGTCTGCCCGGGAGTCGGCGGGGACACCCCCCGGGTCGCCGCCGAGCCCGAAGAGGGCCTCCAGGGCCTGGCGGGAGGAGGCGTCCGAACCCCCGGGGGAGCCCGGTCCGGCGCCCTGCCGGGCCTGGAACCAGTCGCAGAAGTTCGCCCGCTCCTTGTCCTTCACCTCTCCGGCCACCGGCTCCCGGCAGGCCCGGGAGACGCGCGGGTCGTAGTGCCGGCACATCCGGCAGACGTGCAGCTCGGCGCGGCAGGCCGGGCACTCCTCGCGCCGGCCGAAGGGCCGGGGCAGGCCCTCCAGGCTCGCGCCGCACTTCCAGCAGACCCAGGTATCCGGTGTCACGCAGGGGTACCTCCCGGGGGGATCCTACCAGGGCCAGGGGGTCCGCGCCGGCGCGACCGGCGGTCCCCGGCGACCCCGGGGTGCCGGGCGTCGGGGAGGCTAGCCGGCCGCGGGGGCGACCGGGGCGACGGCGAAGATGACCGCGCTCCAGAGCGAGTGGGAGACGATGAGGGCGGTCATGTCCCGGCGCCAGAGGTACTGCGCGCCCCACCAGGCGCCCGCCACCAGGGCGGCCAGGACCAGCATCAGGTTGCCGGAGAAGGCGTGGACCCCGCCGTAGACGAGGGTCGCGGCCGCGTAGCCCGCGAGGGGGCCCAGCCGGCCCATCAGGCGTTTCTGCAGGAAGCCGCGCCAGAAGATCTCCTCCGCCGGTCCGGTCACGAGGAGGAGCAGGAAGAACACCGCGACCCGCGAGGCCCCCACGCCGAGGTCGTAGATCCCCCCGACCTGGGAGCCGGCCCCGGGAACGACGTACGGGGCGAGCGCGTTGCCCAGGTAGAACACGGCGTAGAGCAGTGCCGCGGAGACCACCCCGAGGGCGACGGACGCAGCGGAGAGGCGCAGGCGCGGGCGCTCGAAGGCGAGCGCGTACAGGGCGACCGTGGTCGCGGTGAGCCCGAGCTTGACCCAGAAGCTGCCCCACGCCAGACCGAAGATGAACGCCCAGCCGGCGACGGCGAGCGCGAGGGCGCCGGCGATCACCCCCATGGCGCGACCTGCGCCGCGAAGAGACCGCCGAGGAAGAGCAGGCCGAAGACGGTGTCGAGCTGGGCGGTCATGGCGTCGGCCATGGCCGGGATCTCCCCGTGGAACCGGTCGAGGAGGTTGAAGGCCATGGGCAGGGAGAGGAAGACCACGAGGACCCAGGGGCTCAGCCCGCCGGTGAACACCGCGCCCAGCGTGTAGGAGTAGGCCGAGAGCATCAGCCCGCTGAAGAGGTACAGCCCCTGCTCCCGGCCGAAGGCGGTGCCGAGGGTCTGGATCCCCGTGCGGCCGTCGTGGTCGATGTCGCGCAGGTTGTTCGCCAGCAGGACCAGCGCGACCAGGGCGCCGAAGGGCACGGAGACCCCGAAGGCGTCGAGCGAGAGGGCGTCGCGCTGTACGGCGTAGGCCCCCTCGACCATGAGCGGCCCCCAGATGAGGAACACGGTTGCCTCGCCGAGGGCGCGGTACTTCAGGCTGACCGGGCGAGCGGTGTAGAAGACGGTGAGCGCGAGGCCCGCCAGCGAGATCCAGAGGACGTGGGCCGAGCGATGCCAGGCCAGGGTGGCGCCGATGAGAACGGCCAGGGCGAGGAGCACCAGGCCCTCGACGAGCAGCGTGCGCGGGCTCATCAACCCCCCCACCAGGGGGTGGGGGCGGTAGTGGACGGTGGGCGAGTCGCTCTGGTCGACGCCGTTGCGGGTGTCGAAGTAGTCGTTCATGACGTTGCCCGCGGCGTGGACGAGCACCGCGCCGAGGGCCGTCAGCAAGACCCAGCCCCAGGCGACCGGCCCGTCGGCCGCGGCGACCGCCGTCCCCAGGCCGACGGACAGGAGGGTCATGGTGAACGACCAGGGCCGGGTGGCGAGGAAGTAACTGCGAGCCGTGGGCATGGGCGAGCGAATCGGGTGGGCAGGAGCGGCGATCCTGCCCTAAATCCTACCATGAAACTCCGTTAAAGCTCTTCCGTGGCGAAGGTCTCGCAGGCGGACAGCCGGCCCTCCTCGAGGCCGCGCTTGAACCAGCGCACGCGCTGGGCCGAGCTGCCGTGGGTGAAGCTGTCCGGGGTCACGTAGCCCCGGGACTGGCGCTGCATGCGGTCGTCGCCGATGGCGCTGGCCGCACCGAGGGCCTCCTCCACGTCGCCCGCCTCCAGGACCTGGCGGGCCCGGTGGGCGTGGTGGGCCCAGACGCCCGCGAGGCAGTCGGCCTGGAGTTCCTGGCGCACGGAGAGCTGGTTCGCCTCGACCTCGTCGGCGCGCCCCTGCAGGCGTCGCACCTGGTCCGAGACCCCGAGCAGGTTCTGGACGTGGTGGCCCACCTCGTGGGCGATGACGTAGGCCTGGGCGAAGTCCCCGGGGGCCCGGAAGCGGTTGCGCATCTCCTCGTAGAAGACGAGGTCGATGTACACCTTCTGGTCGGCCGGACAGTAGAACGGGCCCATCGCGGCCTGGGCGAACCCGCAGGCGGAGTTCACCGCGCCGCTGAAGAGGACGAGCTTCGGCGCCTGGTACTCGCGGCCCGCCTGGCGGAACAACTCCTGCCAGGTGTCCTCGATGTCGCCGAGCACGAAGGAGACGAACTCGGCCAGCTCCTCCTCTTCGGCCGAGCGCGGAGCCCTCTCGGATCCCGCCTCGGGCGCCGAGCCCGGCAGCGAGCCCGTGGGGATGCCCTGCAGGAGGATCGTGGGGTCGACCCCCAGTACCAGGGCCAGCAGCAGGGCGGCGACGAGGCCCGCGCCGCCGAGGCGCAGACCGCCGAGCCCCATGGACATGGAAGAGCCCTCGCCCCGACGGTCCTCCACGTTCTCACTCCGTCTGCTCACCCTCCAGCGCATTTGAGCCCTCCTCCCGGTGCGGCCAGCCTCTCGGTACGGCTGCCAGGATAAACGCTCGGGCGACGAAAGCTCCACCCCGGAGGGCATTGCCGGGGGTCAGCGCCCGCGCTGGCGCGGATCGGCGTCGTCGTGAGAAAATTCCGGGTTAACAGTGACCGCGCAGCCCTTCCGGCTGAGGGGAGAGGCGTACCCATGTCGAGCCATTTTCCGTCCACGCGGACGCCACGCCGGCCCGCCGCGAGCTGGACGGCCCGCGTCAAGGAGGGCCTGCTCCCCGTCAAGTGGGGTGCGGCGCGCACGGTCTTCATCGGCTACGTGGGCTTTTCGCTCTTCACGGGCGTCGGCGGCTTCCTGACCGCCCCCGTTGCCACCTGGTACTTCTTCGGCGACTGGCGGTTCTGGCGCCACTGGCGCCCGGGCGTGCGCCTCTACGCGCAGGGCTGGCGCATGCTGGGGCTGCTGCTGAAGGGCGAGAGCGGCTACATGCTGGACGTGCCCCTCGGCGCGCCGCCCCACAGCGCCCCGGTCCCCTCGCTCGTGCAATTGAACCCAACCTGGTCGCACGGACCCTCCTGCGGGCCGTGCGACCGCTGCTGCTCGCTCATCCGTTGCCCCGTGCTGGACCGGGAGACGGGGTTCTGCCGCGGGTACGACTCGTTCTACTGGCGCTACTTCAACTGCGGACGCTTCCCTTCGAGCCAGCGCGAGATCGAGTACTACGCCTGTCCGAAGTGGTTGATGAAGCAGGCCCCCCCGGCCTCGCCCGTCCTGGAGCCGCACCCCGTCCAGGCGATGGCCTCGGAGTAGGGCCTCCCCCTTACCGCAGATAGCCCCACTTCTGCAGGCGCTGGGTGGCGTAGCGGGACTGGGACCCCTGGGGAGCGGCCTTGACGTAACGGGCGTATTCCCGGGCCGCGCCCTGGAGGTTCTGCATCCCCTCGAGGCTCACCCCCTTCAGGAAGGCGATGTCGGCGTTGCCCGGGAGCAGCCGGTCGTAGGTGCTCAGGTCCTGGTAGGCGCGGTCGTAGTCGCGGCGCATCAGCGAGCTCACCGCGCCGACCCGGTGCCCCTGGGCCTCCCGGGGGTAGACCGACTTGGCCTGGCTCGCGTAGCGCTGGGCCTGCTCGGGGCGCTCCAGGGCGAGCTGGCACTTGGACATCATGACCAGGGCGGCGTAGTCGTTCGGGGCCTGCTTCAGGGCCTGGTTCAACTCCTGCTCGGCGCGCGAATAATCCTTCTTGCGCATGTCCGTGTCGGCCCGCTGCATGGACTGGAGGGCACCCTTGATCCGGCGCACCGCTGCGGTCTTGTCCTGGTAGCGCTCGCGGTTGAACGGCAGGCCCCGATCGGCGGCGTAGCGGCTGCGCATGGTCTCGCGAGCGTTGGCGACACGCTCGTCGCTCATGGGGTGGGTGGAGAACATCAGCTCGATGGCGCTCGGGCGCTCCCGGGACTGCCGCTGCAGGATCTCGTGCAGCCCCACCATGCCCTCGGGGTTCAGGCCCGCGCGGTGCAGGTACTCCATGCCGAGGGCGTCCGCCTCGCGCTCGTTCTCCCGGCTGTAGTGGGCGAGGAGGGCGCCGGCGCCGATGTTGCCGATGTCCTCGGCGAGGGAACCCAGGCCGCCGAAGCCCGAGACCTGGGCGGCGATCCCCACGCCGGCCACGGCAACCTGGGTGATCATGGTCTTGCTCGCGTGCTCGGCGGTGTGGCGGGCGTTCACGTGCCCGATCTCGTGCCCCAGCAGGGCCCCGAGCTCGGCCTCGTTGTCGATCTCCGCCAGGATGCCGCGGGTCGCCGCGATGCTGCCGCCGGGGAAGGCGTAGGCGTTCACGTAGCTCGCGTTCACGGCCCGGAAGGAGTAGGGCATGCCGGGGCGATGGGAGAGGCGCGCGAGGCGATTCCCGACCTCGCTGAGATAGGCGTTGACGCTCGCGTCCTGGACCGGGCCGTAGTCGCTCGAGAACTGCTGGGGCGACTGCTGCTGGTCGATGGAGATCTCCTGCGACTCCGACATCAGCATCAGGGTCTGCTCGCCGGTGACCGGGTCGACGGCGCAGCCCTCGAGGGCCGATGCGCCCACGGACGCCGTCAGCAGCCAGAGAAAGTCACGGCGGTCCATCCGCCGGTGGAAGATTCGGTCTGCTCGCTCGCTCGACATGACTGCACCCCGCGTCGCTCGGAACCTCTAACCCGCGCCGCCCTGCGGCCCCAAGGCCCCAAGGGCCCAAGGCCCTGCGGCCCCACGACCCTCCGGCGCCCGGGGTCGGGGTGGCACCCCCGCCCCCGCACGATGAGATACTTTCCTTCGGCTGGCGCACCCGTCAACATGATCGGCCATGGGCACCATGACGATCGACCGTTTGCTGGACGCCTTCGCGCTCCTCGAGGACTGGCAGGAGCGCTACGACTACCTGAGCGAAGTGGGCGCGAAGCTGGCGCCCATGCCCGAGGCGGAAAAGACCGAGGCCCATCGAGTCCAGGGCTGTGTCAGCTCGGTCTGGGTCACCGGTCGGGCGGTGGGCGAGCCCCCGATCATGGAGTACCACGCGGACGGCGAAGGCGCCGTCGTGCGCGGGCTGGTGGCGCTCGTCCTGATGCTCTTCCAGGACAGGCCGCGCGCCGAGGTGCTCGAGCTCGACGCCCAGGGCGTCATCCAGCGGTTGGGTCTGGACGAGCACCTGAGCGCCAATCGCCGCATGGGGCTGCACGCGATGATCGAGCGCTTCAAGGCCATCGCGCGCGGATCCCCTGCCTGACGCCCTCTAGGCGTCGTCCCGGTAGCCCCGCTGGGACTTCTCCCGCAGCTCTTGGGCCTCCACGCTCAGGGTGGCGATGGGCCGCGCCTCCAGGCGCTTCAACCCGATCGGCTCGCCCGTCTCCTCGCAGAACCCGTAGCTGCCGTCGTCGATCCGCCGCAGGGCGGCCTCGATCTTGGGCAGCAGCTTGCGGTAGCGGTCCCGCGTGCGCAGCTCCAGCGCCACCTCGCTCTCGTCGCGGGCCCGGTCGGCCTCGTCGCCGACGTACCGGGAGGCGCCGTCGCTGCGCAGGTGATCGATGGTCTGCTGGGACTCGCGCAACAGCGCGTCGCGCCAGTCGAGCAGCTTGCGCCGGAAGTAGGCGAGCTGCAGGGGATTCATGTACTCCTCGTGGGGCGAGGGCTCGTAGCCCGGCGCCAGCGCGACCTCGGAGATGGGTAACTCGAGCTCGGGCGGCGCCTCGGGGGTTGTGCCCGTCCCCGATGGGGCGGTGGTCACCACCCCGGCGGTCTTCTGAGCGGCTTTCTTTTTCCCCGCCGCTGCTCTGGGCGGGGGCGGCTTGGCTGCCGCCGTGGGTTCCTCCTGAGCCTGTCTTGCAGCCATCACTCTCTCCGGCTGGCGCTTCGGTGGGGGCTTCGCCTTCTTCGGCTCGGCCCGGGTCGGGGTCGGCGCCTTCGCGGGCGCTGTCTTCTTCGGTTCCGGCGCCTTCGCCGGCGCTGTCTTCTTCGCTTCCGGCGCCTTCGCCGGCAACGCCTTCTTGCGCTCTGGCGGCTTTGCCGGCCCGCCGGCCTTCGCCGTGGAGCCCTTCTTCGCAACGGGCTTCTTCGGCGTGGCCGCCTTCTCCGGCGGCGCCGCCTTTGCGGGCGTGGCCCTCTTCTTCGCCGCCACCGCCACCGCAACCGCTGGGGCCTTCTTCGAGGCCTGCGCCTTCACCGGCGCCGCCTTGGCGGCTGCGCCTGCGGGTACCGACTGGGCTTTCTTTGCGGCCATCGGGTTCTCCGACGGTTCATTCCTGGTGGACTGCCGACTTCGCCCGGCAGGGCGGATGTTTATAGCGTGTCGTGGACCGGTCTGACAACCGGGCCTCCCCAAGCGTAGCCCGTCATCGGAGGACACGCCTGCGTACCGCCTCCCGGCCGAGGGTCGACGCCAGGTACGCGAGTCCTGCCAGGACGATGATGACGGAGCCCGAAGGCAGGTCGGCGCCATACGAAAGCGCCAGACCGCCGCTGGTGAAGGTGGCTCCGAGGGCCGTCGCCAGCAGCATCATCCGGCCGATGGAACCCACGTACTGGGCCGCGATGGCCGCGGGCAGCGTGAGCAGCGCGATGACCAGGATCAGCCCGACCACGCGGATGAGGAGCACCACCGTCACCGCGACCAGGGCCAGCAGCAGGAGGTAGACGAGCTCCACGCGTACCCCGCGCAGGAGCGCGTGCTCGTCGTCGAAGCACACGGCCAGGAACGGCTTGTAGAGGACCCCCACCACCAGCAGGATGCCCCCGTCGATGGCCGCCATCAGGTAGAGGTCCTCCCGGGTCACCATCAGGATGTTCCCGAACAGGTAGCTCATCAGGTCGGGCCCGTAGCCCGGGGCGCGCGACAGGAACAGCACCCCGACCGCCATGCCCACGGCCCACAACGCCCCGACCAGCGTGTCCTCGTGCTGGCGCCAGCGCAGGGAGACCCAGCCCACCAGGAAGGCGGTCACGAGCGCCGCGGCCAGAGCCCCCCAGAGCGGGTCCGCGCCGAGGTAGTACGCGACGCCCATGCCGCCGAGGACGGCGTGGGCGATGCCCCCCGCGAGGAAGGCGATGCGCTTGACCACCACGTAGGTCCCCACGACGCCGCAACCGACGCTGGCGAGCAGGCCTGCGGCGAGGGCGTGCTGCAGGAAGGCGTGCTGGGAGAGGGCCTGAAGGAACTCGTTCACGGGGGCAGGTCGCCGGGTCGGTCGGGGGGCGCGTCGCGGTGGGGGCCCTGGCTCGCGGGGCGGGTGGCGCCGGGGTGCGTCCCGGAGCCGTGGTCCGCGTGGGCGTGGCGAATCATGCGCACGGGCTGGCCGTAGAGGGCGGAGATGGTCTCGCCCGTCAGTTCCTCGGTGGCGTGGCACATCAGGGTGCGGTTCAGGCACGCGACCCGGGTCACGTAGCGGGAGATGAAGCCCACGTCGTGGGAGACCACGACCACCGTCAGGCGCTCGCTCAGGTGCTTCAGCAGGTCGAAGATCTCCATCTCCACCCGCTGGTCGATGTTCGCGGTGGGCTCGTCGAGCAGCAGCACCTCCGGCTCGGAGACGAGCGCCCGCGCCACCAGCACGCGCTGCATCTGCCCCCCCGACAGGGTACCGATGGGGCGCTCGGCGAGCCCGGCGACTTCGGTCTCGCGCATGGCCTCGGCCGCGAGCGCCCGGTCCCGGGCGGTGAACCCCCCGAACGGCCGGGTGCGCCCCAGCCGGCCGAGGGCGACGCAGTCGCGCACCGAGATGGGGAAATCCCGCGAGAAGGAGGGGTACTGCGGAACGTAACCGATGCGCCGCCGACCCGCCGCCGGGCTGCCGCCCAGGACGCTGACCCGGCCCCGCGTCGGGGCGAGGAGCCCCAGGACGAGCTTGAGGAGGGTGCTCTTGCCGCCCCCGTTCGGGCCGACGAGCCCCAGGAACTCCCGCCTGCCGACCTCGAGGTTGACCCCTTCCAGGACGCCGACGCCGTCGTAGGCGAAGCTCACGTCCTCGAGCTTGATGACGGGGACGGGCTCCATCCCTACCTCAGGGCCGCCCGGAAGGCCGCGGTCACCCGCCGCAGGTTGTCGGCGTAGTCCGCTGCGAGCGGGTCCACCGCCGCCACGGTGCCCCCCAGGGCCCGGGCGATGGCCTGCGCGGGGGCGGGGTTGTCCCGCGGCCCCACGAAGATCACCTGCACGCCTGCGTCCCGCGCCTGCTCGATCAGGGTCGCCAGCGTGCGGGCGCCGGGCTCCTTGCCGCCCTGCTCGATGGGGACCTGGGTGAGGCCGTAGGTGTCGGCGAAGTAGCCCCAGGCCGGGTGGAACACCATGAAGCGGCGTCCCTGCGCCCCGGCGAGGGCCGCCCGGATCTCGGCGTCCAGGGCGTCGAGGTCGCGGGCGAGCCGGGCGTAGCCCGCGGCGTAGGCCGCGGCGCCGGCGGGATCGGCGCGGGTCAGCTCGTCGCGGACCTGGGCCGCCATGCGCTGCGCGAGCGGTGGGCTGGTCCAGACGTGGGGGTCGGCCCGGCCGGGGGCCTGGGCCGCGGGTTGCCGTTGCGCGTCGGCGGTCTCCGGCTCGGCGGCGCGCCGGTGCCGGGGCCCGTCGTGCCGGTGGCCCTCCACCTGGCGGAGCGTGACCACCTCGCGCTGGTCCACGACCCGCAGGCTCGGGCTCGCCTGCCGGATCCGCTCCAGCCACACCTCCTCGAAGTCGACCCCGACGCGGAAATAGACCCGGGCCCGCGAGGCCTCCGCCATCTGCCGCGGGGACGGCTCGTAGGCGTGCGGGTCGCGGCCGGGCCCGACCAGCACCGTGGTGTGGACCCGCTCCCCGCCAACCCGGTCCACCAGATACTGCTGGGGCGCCACGCTGACGAGCACCGCCAGGGGCTCGGCCGCGGCGCTCGCGGCGAGACCCGCGAAGACCCAGGCGAGGAGGGCGGTGAGGGCGAGTCGGGGGGCCATCTTCTGGTGCATCTCGTTGCCCCTCAGGTTGCGCCAGGCCTCCGTCACGCCCGGCCGCCTCATCAGTCCACCCCAGGCCCTCGGGTGCGCGGTGTCACCGCCACGCCCGGCCCCGGCCTGGCGCCACAGTAACGCCATCACCTCCCCGGGCCAAGGCCCCGGGGGCGTCAGTCCTGCAGGGAGACGGGTGTGACGAAGCCGGGCGGCTTGATGGCGAGAACCGAGCACCCGATCTGCTCGAGGATGGCCTCGGCCGTGTTGCCCATGATCAGGCCCGGGATCCCCGTGCGGGCCACGGTGCCCATGACCACGAGGTTGGCCTCCAGGCGCCGGGCGAGGGCCGGGATCTCCCTGCGGGCCGACCCCTTCACCAGATGCACGCTCGGTCTGAGGTACTGCGCCGTCTCCTTGCCGAACGCGTCCTCCAGGTCGAGCATCAGCTGGTCCAGGTTGGCCGCGACGCGCCGGCGCGCGTGCTCCACGTAGGGCGCAATCTTCTCCTCCGGGCTGTTCTCGAAGGGGCCGCGCAGCAGGGACTCGCCCATGGCGTCCCAGACGCTGGCGACGTGCAGCTCCGCGAACTCCGACAGGGCAAGCGCGGCGGCCCGCTCGAGGACCTCGTGATTCAGCGCGCGCCGGGTCTCCAGCTCCTCCGCCGGGTATCGGTCGTCCGCGTCCACCGTCGCCAGGATGCGCTGCCTCGACTTCGGGGGCTCGCACTGGATGAGCCAGACCGGGCAGGGACACTTGCGCAGGAGGTGCATGTCGTCGCTCCCGAAGAGCCGGTCCAGCCAGCCGGGGCGCTCGGGCGGTCGGACCACCAGGTCGTGACCGCCGCGGATCACCTCGCGCACGACCTCGAGATAGGGGGTGCCCGTCAGCACCCGGGTCCGGATGGGGAGCCGCTCGCGGAAGGGCGAGACCAGGCCCTCGAGGAGCGCGCCGCGCTCCGCCGCGAGCCCCGCCTGCAGCTCGAGGCCGGTGAGGCCGGCCTCCGGGCCGCCAGCGCCCAGGGCGAGCCGCGGGAGCACGTCCACGACCGTGAGCGCCGCCTGGTTGTTCTCGGCGAGCGCCACCGTGCGCTCCAGCACCAGGGCGCAGGGCTCCTCGGGGTTCACGACGAAGAGGATGTTCTCGAATGGCTTCATCTCGCACCTCCACAGCTACTCATCCGGGGGGGAACGCATCGGGCAAGCGCCGTTATATCATTACGCCCGCCGGCCGGGCCCGGGCCCCGGGTCTCCCGCGGGCCGGCACTCCCGCTCCACCGAGGGGCTCTCATGTTCTCCCTGCAGACGATTTTCGGTAAGGGCACCCAGTTCTTCGGGCTGCTCGAGGATGCGGCGGTGACCGCCGTGGACAGTACCCGGGCCTTGCACGCCATGCTCCGGGAGCACCATCAGCCGCTCCAGCTCGATGTCTTTCGCCTCGCCCGGGAACGGGAGAGGGCCGTCTCCGACAAGATCAACGAGGAGCTCCTCTGCAGCTTCGTCACCGCCCTCGAGCGGGAGGACATCGAGGCGCTGCGCGCCGCCCTGGTCCGCATCCCGAAGCAGGTGGAGCGCTTCGCCGAGCGTTACGTCCTCGCCACCGGCATCCTCGACCAGGTGGACTTCGCGCCCCGGGCGGCCATGCTCGAGCAGGCGGCCGAGGTCGTGCTGGAGATGGTCCAGAAGCTCCGCCGTATGAAGGCGGAGGAGATGAGACTGCTCAACGACCGCCTGCGCTCCATCGAGAGCGAGGCCGACCGGCTCATGCTGGAGCTGTACCGGGAGATCTACGCCGGCCGCTTCGGTGGGCAACAGATGTTCCTCATCAAGGAGTTCTTCGAGATCCTGGAGAAGGCCATCGACCGCTGCCGCGAGGCGGGCACCGTGGCCTACCAGATCGTCCTGAAGAACAACTGAGGGGGACGACCTTGCTCTCCACCCTCATCCTGGTGCTCGTCACCGCGCTCGTCTTCGAATACATCAACGGTTTCCACGACACGGCGAACTCCATCGCCACCGTGGTCGCGACCAAGGTGCTCTCGCCGATGCAGGCGGTCGGGCTGGCGGCGGTCGCCAACCTGATCGGCGCGCTCTGGGGCACTGCGGTGGCGAAGACCATCGCCTCCGGCCTGATCGACCAGGCGGTCGTCGAGGTCACCTCCCAGGTGATCGTGTGCGCCCTGGCGGGCGGGATCGTCTGGAACCTGACGACCTGGTACGTGGGCCTGCCCTCTTCCTCCTCCCACGCCCTGGTGGGTGGGCTGGCGGGCGCGGCCATCGCCGCCAGCGACGGGCGCTGGAGCGCGGTCATCTGGTCGCAGCCCGCGGAGCCCTGGTACCACAGCGCGGGGGTGCTCTGGAAGGTCGTGGTGCCGATGATCACCAGTCCCTTGCTGGGGTTCGCGGTGGGGCTGCTGCTGATGGGCCTGGTCTTCGCCCTGTTCTGGGGGATGTCGCTCAGCCCGGGGGTGTTGCGGCGCATCGCCCGGCCGCGCTGGGCCAACGCCTTCTTCGGCAAGGCCCAGCTCGCCTCGGCCAGCTACATGGGGCTGGCCCACGGGCTGAACGACGCCCAGAAGACGATGGGGATCATCGCCCTCGCCCTGGTCTCCGCCCAGCAGGCAGGGACGCTCGACGGGCTGCCCGGCTGGCTCGCCTGGCTGCACCCGAGCGAGGCGGCGCTCACCCACGGGGACATCGACACCTGGATCAAGGTCACCTGCGCGGTGACCATGGCGGCGGGCACCGCCGTGGGCGGCTGGCGCATCATCCGCACCCTCGGCCACAAGATGGTCCGGCTGCAGCCCGTGCACGGCTTCGCGGCCGAGACGTCCGCGGCCACCATCATCACCATCGCCTCCTCGCTCGGCATCCCCCTGTCCACCACCCACAACATCTCCGCCGCCATCCTCGGCGTCGGCGCTGCCAAGGGCTTCTCGGCCATCCGCTGGACGGTCGTGGAGCGCATGCTGTGGGCCTGGATCCTGACCATCCCCGCCGCGGGCGGGATGGCCTACGGGCTGTTCCGGCTACTGCACGTCTTCGGCCTGACCTGACCCCGCGCCGCCGGGCCCTGTCGATCAGAGCCAGTCGCGGCGCCGGAACCAGTAGAGGAGGGCGCCGGCGATGCCGACGCTCACCATCCAGAACGCCGGGTAGGTCCAGGCGTGCTCGTTCTCCGGGATGGGCATGTTCATGCCGTAGACGCCGGCGAGGAAGGTCAGCGGGACGAAGATGGTGCTGATGATGGTCAGCGTCTTCACGATGTCGCCGAGGCGGTTGGAGGCCGAGACCATGTGCATTTCCACCAGGTTGGAGGCGAGCTCGCGGTAGGTCTCCAGCAGGTCGAGGATGCGCACCACGTGGTCGTGCACGTCGCGCAGGTAGGTCCGCGTCGTGTCGGAGAGGCACTCGTGGTGCTCGCGGTGCAGGTTGTCCAGCAGGTCCCGCATGGGCCAGGTCACGCGGCGCAGGACCATCAGCTCCCGGTTCATGCGGTGGAGCCGCTGGGGCGCGTCGCGGCCTGCCTGGTCCTGGAAGACCGCCTCCTCGAGCTCCTCGAGGCCGTCGGAGACCTCTTCCAGCAGGGGGAACGAGTGGTCCACGACCGCGTCGATCAGGCAGTAGAGCAGGAAGCTCGCGTCGCTGCGGCGCAGCCGTGAGTTGGGGGTCTCGATGCGCTGAACGATGGGCACGAACGGCTCCGGACCGCGTGCGCGAAAGCTGAGCACGGTGTCGCGGCCGAGGAAGAGGCTCACCTGCTCGGTGCTCAGGTTGCCGTCCACCCGGTCCACCAGCCGAACCACCACGAACAGGCGCCCGGGATGCTCCGCCGAGGCGGGGTAGTCTTCGGCCTTCGGGCGCTGCCCGCGGTTCACCACGTCCTCCACGGCGAGCGGGTGCAGCTCGTACTTCTCGGCGAGCGCGCGCAGGAGCGTCGGGTCCCCCACCCCCACCACGTCGATCCAGCGCACGCTCGACCACTCGGGGCGGTGAGTGGCGAGGAAGCTGCGCACGTCGTCCACCCGCTCGACGCGAGCCTGCTCCGGGCAGTAGTCGACGCAGGTGACCGTGACCGGGGCGTCGCCCCGGGCGAGGCCCGGAAGCTCGTGGGGCTCGATCCCGGGCGCCTTGCCCGGGCGGCCGAGGGCGCGGCCGAAGCGGTTCCGGCGGGGCCGTTCCGAGGGTCCGTGATTCTTCCTGCGGTGTGTCATCGGCGGAACCACTCCAGGCCGCCCTCGGTGGCGGCGGCGTCGAGGGGGACGTCCCACGGGCTCACGGCGAGCGCGGGGACCCGTTGGAAGCCGTACGCGGCCCCGATCAGGACCGGCCGCCTCCAGCGCAGGCGCCGGTGGGAGAACGCGAAGGTGCGGTCGTAGTAGCCACCGCCCATCCCGAGGCGGTTGCCTGCGGCGTCGAAGGCGACGAGGGGCAGCACCACCAGGTCGAGGGCGGAGGCGGGCACCTGGCGACTGGCCGTCTCCGCCGGCTCGGGGATGCCGAACCGGTTCGGGCGTAGGACCGTGTCGGGCGCGTAGGGCAGGAAGCGCAGGCGCCCCCGCTCGACCACCGGCAGGTAACAGCGCTTGCCGGCCTTCCAGGCCCGGATGACCAGGGCCGTGAGGTCCACCTCGCCTCCCCGGGACAGGTACACCGCCAGGCGGCGCGCCCGGTGGAAGGCCCCGGTCGCGGCGAGGGCCCGGCAGACGCGCGCGCTCGCGTGCGCCCGGGTGGCCGGGTCCAACCGCCGGCGCTGCTCCCGCAACGCCCGGCGCAGGTCTCTCGAGGGGATCACCGCGGGCAGGTCCGGATGGATCGGGCTCGGCTCAGCGTGCGGCGTGCCTTGATGAGGTGTCCCCCGTAGGTGCCGACCGAGATCCTGCCCCCTTGAACCGAAGTTCAACTAGGGGGAATGGTTCGGCGTTTCAGGCTTTCCGCAGCGAGGCGGACATGCACAACGACGCCGAGAGCCGACCCCCGAGGGCTGTGATATAGGCTCAAAGAGTACTGGATCTCTTTGCGAACACCACAGGGGACGAAAAGCACTCTAAACCGTTTGTCCGCTGCTGTCACTGCGCAGCGCGAGCTCGAGCTTGCCCTGGATCCGCTGCATTCCCGCGCCGACCGCGTCGGCGAGAATATCGTGGCGGCGGCGGTCCTGGAGCAGTTCGTGCGCGAGGTTGAGCGCGGTGATCACGGCGACCCGCTCGGCCCCGATGACCCGCCCCCCGTCGCGCATCTCGCGCATCTTGTGGTCCAGCAGCTGGGCGGCCTGCAAGAGGGCGTCACGCTCGCTCGGCGGACAGCCCACCGTGTATTCCTTGTCGAGGATGCGGATGGAGATCGGGGTGCTCGACTCTGGCACTTCACATCTCCATGGACTTCAGGCGGGCGATCATGGACTCGACCCGATTGCGCGCGTGCTCCGTCTTCTCGATGAGGGCCGCGCGCTCGGTCAGCAGGTGCGTGTGCTGATTGCGCAGGGCGCGGTTCTCGTCGGCGAGACGTTTGCTCCTGGCGATCAACTCGTCCACGAGTTGCTCGAGCGCCTTGATGTCCGGCGTGTCCATGGGTTCCCCGGTGTGGGCTCCGGTCTGCGGTCCGTCCCTCGGACGGGATCCCGAGCCGTGCGCCATCTGGTCGTTTTATCGGCACTATAGAACCCGGGCCTGAGGGGGTCAACGGCGCGCGCCGTCACGCTTTTCCTGCAGACGGGCGGTGGTTGGGGCGCCCGTGGGGCGGTGCTAGCATAGCCCTGGAGCCACCCTCGCCGAAGGTAAGCCGACCGTGACCGACCACGAGCCCACCTACGAAGCGCTGGAGTCTGCGCTGCGCCAAGCCGAATCCGAGATGAGCCCCGCCGAGAGCCACGGGCTCATCTGCGGGATGCTCTGTGTCGACCCGGCGGTGTCCGACGACCGCTGGATCGGGGAGGTGGTGTCCGAGAGCCCGGAGGGCGGGACGGACCCCGCCGGGGCGCGGGAGCTGCTGGCGCGCCTGCGCGGGGCCAGTGCCGCCGCGCTGGCCGGCGAGGAGGTTGGGCTGCAGCTCTTCCTGCCCGCGGACGACGCGGCGCTCATGCTGCGCACCGAGGCTCTGATCCACTGGTGCAACGCGTTTCTCTATGGACTCGGGGTCGCGGGGCTGAGGGACGACGCATCCCTCAGCCCCCAGGCGCGCGAGGTGCTGGAGGAGTTGACGGAGGTCAGCCAGCTCGACCCCGAGGCCGAAGGGGAGGAGGACGAGCGGGCCTTCTTCGACGTGAGCGAGTTCGTGCGGGTCTCCGTCATGCTGCTCTACGAGGACCTGCGCGAGCGTGACCGCGCGGAGCACCCGACACTGCACTGATGATCGGGCTCACCCTCGAGCGCAAGGAGTTCGCACGCCGGCGCAAGTCGTTGATGCGCCAGATGGACGAGAACAGCGTCGCCATCCTCTTCACCGCTCCGGTGCGCATGCGCAACCGCGACGTGGAGTACGCCTTCCGCCCGGACAGCGACTTCTACTACCTGACGGGGTTCCCGGAGCCCGAGGCGGTGATGGTGCTGGTCCCCGGGCGGCCCGAGGGCGAGTACCTGCTCTTCGTGCGCGAGCGCGACCTGGCGAAGGAGGTCTGGAACGGGCGCCGGGCGGGTCTCGAGGGCGCGTGCGCGGACTACGGCGCGGACGACGCGTTTCCCATCGGGGACATCGACGACATCGTCCCGGGGCTCATCGAGAACCGCGACCGGGTGTTCTACGCGATGGGCGTGTACCCGGAGGTCGACCAGCAGGTGATGGGCTGGGTGAGCCGCGTGCGCAGCCGGGCGCGTGCCGGGGTGAGCGTGCCGGGGGAGTTCGTGGCCCTCGACCAGCTGGTGCACGAGATGCGCCTCATCAAGAGCGCCGGGGAGCTGCGCCTGATGCGCCGCGCGGCCGAGGTCACCGCGGCGGCCCACCTGCGGGCGATGCAGGTGGCGCGCCCGGGGATGACCGAGTACCAGGTGGAGGCGGAACTCGTGCACGCCTTCATGAGCGGGGGCTGCCGCGCCTCCGCCTACGCCCCCATCGTCGGCAGCGGCGAGAACGGGGTGATCCTGCACTACACGGAGAACCGCGACCCCCTGCGCGACGGTGACCTGCTCCTCATCGACGCGGGCGCGGAGTACGAGTACTACGCGGCCGACATCACCCGAACGTTCCCCGTCAACGGGCGCTTCACCTCGCCCCAGCGCGGCCTCTACGAGCTGGTGCTGGAGGCCCAGGAGGCTGCGATCGCGAAGGTGCGCCCGGGCAACCACTGGAACGAGCCCCACGAGGCGGCCGTCGCCGTCATCACCCGGGGCCTCGTGGACCTGGGGCTGCTCAAGGGCCGCGTGCCGCGGCTGGTCAAGGAGGAGGCCTACAAGCCCTTCTACATGCACCGCACCGGACACTGGCTCGGCATGGACGTCCACGACGTGGGCGACTACAAGGTCGACGGTGAGTGGCGGGTGCTGGAGCCCGGCATGACCATGACCGTGGAGCCGGGGCTGTACGTGGCGCCGGGCGCGCGCGGCGTGCCCCGGCGCTGGTGGGGCATCGGGATTCGGATCGAGGACGACGTTCTCGTCACCAGAGACGGCTGCGAGGTCCTGACCCGCGCCGTGCCGAAGACCGTCGCGGACATCGAGGCCGTGATGGCCTCGGCCGGCGCGGTGGCCTCGGAAAGAAAACATCTCCCCCGGGAGGGATGAGCGATGGCCGTGAAGACCTACAAGGCAGGGGTGAAGGAATACCGCGAGACGTACTGGATGCCGGAGTACACGCCGGTGGACACCGACCTGCTCGCCTGTTTCAAGATCACGCCCCAGCCGGGCGTGCCCCGCGAGGAGGCCGCCGCCGCGGTCGCCGCCGAGTCCTCCACCGGCACCTGGACCACGGTCTGGACCGACCTGCTGACCGACCTCGACTACTACAAGGGCCGCGCCTACCGCATCGAGGACGTGCCGGGCGACGACACCTGCTTCTACGCCTTCGTCGCCTACCCCATCGACCTCTTCGAGGAAGGCTCGGTGGTGAACGTCTTCACCTCGCTCGTCGGCAACGTGTTCGGCTTCAAGGCCGTGCGCGCCCTGCGCCTGGAGGACGTGCGCTTCCCCATCGCCTACGTGATGACCTGCGGCGGGCCGCCCCACGGCATCCAGGTCGAGCGCGACATCCTGAACAAGTACGGCCGCCCGCTGCTCGGCTGCACCATCAAGCCGAAGCTCGGACTCTCGGCGAAGAACTACGGGCGCGCGGTGTACGAGTGCCTGCGCGGGGGGCTCGACTTCACCAAGGACGACGAGAACGTCAACAGCCAGCCCTTCATGCGCTGGCGCCAGCGCTTCGATTTCGTCATGGACGCCGTCGACAAGGCCGAGGAGGAGACCGGCGAGCGCAAGGGCCACTATCTGAACGTCACCGCCCCGACGCCCGAGGAGATGTACAAGCGCGCGGAGTACGCCAAGGAGCTCGGCGCGCCCATCATCATGCACGACTTCATCACCGGCGGGTTCTGCGCCAACACGGGCCTCGCCAACTGGTGCCGGGACAACGGGGTGTTGCTGCACATCCACCGCGCGATGCACGCGGTGCTCGACCGCAACCCGCACCACGGCATCCACTTCCGCGTGCTCACCAAGATCCTGCGCCTCTCGGGCGGCGACCACCTGCACACCGGCACCGTGGTGGGCAAGCTCGAGGGCGACCGCGCCTCCACCCTGGGCTGGATCGACCTGCTGCGCGAGAAGCACATCGCCGAGGACCGCAGCCGGGGCATCTTCTTCGACCAGGACTGGGGGTCGATGCCGGGGGTGTTCGCGGTCGCCTCGGGCGGAATCCACGTCTGGCACATGCCGGCGCTGCTCTCCATCTTCGGCGACGACTCGGTGCTGCAGTTCGGCGGTGGCACCCTCGGGCACCCCTGGGGCAACGCGGCAGGCGCGGCGGCGAACCGCGTGGCGCTGGAGGCCTGCGTGGAGGCCCGCAACCAGGGCCGCCCCGTCGAGAAGGAGGGCCGGGAGGTGCTGGCCGGCGCTGCGCGCCACAGCCCCGAGCTGAAGATGGCGATGGAGACCTGGAAGGAGATCAAGTTCGAGTTCGACACCGTCGACAAGCTCGACGTCGCGCACAAGTAGGCGCGCCGCGGCCCGGGGCCGTTGGGGCCCCCGGGCGCGCCGCCGGGACGGATGAGCCGGGAGGCCGAGACACCATGAGCGAGATGCAGGACTACCAGTCGAGCCTGAGCGACCCGAAGAGCCGCAAGTTCGAGACCTTCTCCTACCTGCCGCCGATGACCCCGGAGCAGATCCGCAAGCAGGTGGAGTACATCGTGAAGAAGGGCTGGAACCCGGCCATCGAGCACACCGAGCCGGAGAACGCCTTCGATCACTACTGGTACATGTGGAAGCTGCCGATGTTCGGCGAGACCGTCGTCGACCGCATCCTGGCCGAGGCCGAGGCCTGTCATCGGGCGCACCCGAATCACCACGTGCGCCTCGTGGGCTACGACAATTTCGCCCAGTCCCAGGGCACCGCGATGGTGGTCTTCCGGGCGCCACTGCAGGAGCCGCGGTGAGCGAGCGCGATCCGTACCTGGTGGGCGCGGAGCCCTACTACCGCCCCGTCGCCGACGAGGTCGCCCTCTACGAGGCGGCCTACGGGGCGCGCATGCCGGTGATGCTGAAGGGCCCGACCGGGGCCGGCAAGTCGCGCTTCGTGGAGTACATGGCCTGGAGGCTCGGCCGGCCGCTGGTGAGCGTGGCCTGCAACGAGGACATGACCGCCTCGGACCTGGTGGGGCGGTTCCTGCTCGACGTCTCGGGCACGCGCTGGCAGGACGGCCCGCTCACGACCGCCGCTCGGATCGGCGCCATCTGCTATCTGGACGAGGTCGTCGAGGCCCGCCAGGACACCACGGTGGTCATCCACCCGCTCACCGACCACCGGCGCCAGCTCCCGCTCGACAAGAAGGGCGAGCTCGTGCGCGCGCACCCCGACTTCCAGCTCGTCATCTCCTACAACCCCGGCTACCAGAGCCTGATGAAGGACCTGAAGCAGTCGACCAAGCAGCGCTTCGGGGCCATCGACTTCGGCTACCCCCCGCTCGAGGTGGAAGTGGAGGTGGTGGCCCACGAGAGCGGCGTGGACGCCGCGACGGCGGAGAAGCTGGTGCAGGTCGCCCAGCGGGCGCGCAACCTGAAGGGGCACGGGCTCGACGAAGGGGTCTCCACCCGGCTCCTGGTCTACGCGGGGAGCCTGATCGCCCGGGGCATCGAGGCGCGCGCGGCCTGCTCCATGACCCTGGTGCGCCCCCTCACCGACGACCCGGACCTGCGCGAGACCCTGGAGGCGGCGGTCGCGACGTTCTTCGGATGAGCGTCAGCCTCGAAGGGCACCGCGAGCTCCTCGAGGGCGCCGACCCGGCGGTGCGGGACACGCTGGCGGCGAGCTTCGCGGAGGCGGCGCGCTGCATGTCGCCGCGCGCCCTGCAGGGCTACCTCGAGGGGGCGACGGCGCTGCGCCGGCTCGGCCGGGGCACCGATCTCGTGGTGTCCTATCTCCAGGCGATGCCGCCGGTCTGCAGGGAGGTGGGTGAGGACGTCCTTGCGGACTGCGTCGGCGCCGCGATGAAGCTCGCCTCGATGGTGAGCGGCGAGGTGGTCGGCCTCCTCTTCTCGAGCCTGCCCACGGCCGCCCGCCGGCTCGGGGACCCGGAGCTCCTGCGGGGGTATCTCGCGCTGGTGCACCAGCTCTCGGCGAAGGCGCCCCGGGGCCTGCGGCCCATGCTCGCGCGTCTGGACGAGCTCCTCGCGAGGTTGACGCTCGGAGGGCTGCGCCGCTGGGCGCTCTGGGGGGCGCAGGTGCACGGCCGCGACTACCCCGCGCTCGCCGCCTACTTCGCGCTCGAGTCCGCCGACAGCCGCGCGGTCCTGCAGAGGGAGCGGCGCGGGACGCTGTTCGTGGACACCCAGCGCGGGCTCAACTTCTACCTGCGTGCCCTCTGGGGGCGGGACTTCTTCCTGCGGCCGACCTCCGGGGACCACGAGACCCGGGAGGGGACACGGCCCTTCATCGAGGCCGGGGTGATCCACCTCCCGGACGCCTGGGACGACTTCGCGGGGCTCCCCGGTCGGGACCTGTACCGCGCGGCGGCGGCCCACGCCGCGGCGCACCTCGCGTACACGCGCGAGCCCCTCGGCTCCGGGGAGCTCGACCCGGTGCTCCGGCTGCTCGTCGGGCTCGTGGAGGACGCGCGGGTCGAGGCCCTCGCCATCCGCGAGCTCCCGGGGCTGCAGGCGCTCTGGGCGCCGTTCCACGCCGCGCAGGTGGAATCGGCCAGGCCGGAGCGCGACCCGGTGGTGCGCCGGCTCGAGCGCTGCGCCCGGGCGCTGCTGGACCCGGGGCAGGGGGACCTGGACCCCTGGGTGCGCGAGGCGGCGGCGCGCTTCCAGGGAGAGCTCGCGCGGCGGGGCGGGGACCCGCGCGGGTCCCGGGAGCTCGGGGCGGCCCTCCTCGAGGGGCTCGTCGCGGCGGAGGGTGAGCTCCCCCCGCTGCGGGTCCTGGAGGCCGCCGGGGCGCCCTACCGGGACGACAATCGCTACCTCTGGGCCGCGGACGAGGCGGCCTGGCGCGAGGCCGCGTACGTCCCGGCGAGCCAGCGGCAGACCCGCAGGACCGTCGGCGTCATGGAGATGGTCAACGAGGTCGACTGCGAGCTGGCCGGGGACGATGCCCAGGAGGTGTGGACGCTCGCGAGCGAGTTCTTCCGCGACGGCGACCCGCCAGGGGTCAGCGTGAACCGGCTCGAGGGCCGGGAGCCGGTGAGCGAGCCGCACCCCTACCCGGAGTGGGACTACCAGGTGCAGCTGCACCGCCCGGACTGGGCGACCGTCCTGGAGAAGCGCCAGCCCCGGGGGCGCGCGGCCGACATCGACGCGATCCTGGCGGAATACGGGCCGCTCGCGCGCCGGATCCGGCACACCATCGACGCCCTCCAGCCCCAGGGGCTGGTGCGCCTGCGTCGCCAGGAGGACGGCGAGGAGATCGACATCGACGCCGCGGTGGGGGCGATGGTGGCCCTGCGCCTGGGCCAGACGCCGGACCCGCGGGTGAGCGTGCGCTACCTGCGCAAGACCCGGGACCTGGCCGTCCTGCTGCTGCTGGACCTCTCCGAGTCCACCCGCGAGGTCCTTCCGGGCAGCGACCGGTCGGTGCTCCAGCTCGCCCGGGAGGCGACGGCGCTCCTCGCCTGGGCCATCCACGGCATCGGGGACCCCTTCGCCGTGCACGGCTTCGCCTCGGACGGGCGCCACGACGTCCAGTACTACCGCTTCAAGGACTTCGACCAGCCCTGGGACGACGCGGCGAAGGCGCGGCTGGCGGGGATGCAGGGGGGCCTGTCGACCCGGATGGGGGCGGCGCTGCGGCACGCCGCGGGGTTCCTGCGCCGCCAGCGTCAGCAGAAGAAGCTCCTGCTCCTGGTGACCGACGGTGAGCCGGCCGACATCGACGTGCGCGACCCGCAGTACCTGCGCCAGGACACCCGCAAGGCGGTGGAGGAGCTCGCCGCCCGCGGGGTGCAGACCTTCTGCCTGACGCTCGACCCCGCGGCCGACGAGTACGTGGCGCGGATCTTCGGGGCGGGCCGCTTCGCGGTCGTGGACCGCGTGCAGCGCCTGCCCGAGCGCCTGCCGGCGCTCTTCGGGCAACTGACGCGCTGACTCCCGTCACCCGCGGGTTGATTCACCCGCGGGTTGATTCACCATTGAGTCAATTCACCCGCGGGTCGAGCTCGCCGCTCTCGTAGCGGCGGACCATCTTCTCGAGGGAGATGGGCTTGATCTTCGACGCGTAGCCCGGGGTCCCGAAGGCCTCGTAGCGCGCCTTGCAGATCCCCTTCATGGCCTTCACGGTCGCGGTGAGCCACTTCCGGGGGTCGAACTCCTTGCGGTTCTCGGCCAGGAACTTGCGGACCGCCCCCGTGGAGGCCATGCGCAGGTCCGTGTCGATGTTGACCTTGCGCACGCCGTTGCGGATCCCCTCCTGGATCTCCTCGACGGGCACCCCGTAGGTCTCGCCCATGTCGCCGCCGTAGCTGTTGATGATGGCGAGCCAGTCCTGGGGCACCGAGGAGGAGCCGTGCATCACCAGGTGGGTGTTGGGGATGCGCGCGTGGATCTCGCGGATGCGGTCGATGGCGAGGATGTCGCCGGTCGGCGGCCGCGTGAACTTGTAGGCGCCGTGGCTGGTGCCGATGGCGATCGCGAGCGCGTCCACGCCGGTCGCCTTCACGAACCGCGCCGCTTCCTCCGGGTCGGTGAGCAGCTGGCTGTGGTCGAGGGTGCCCTCGGCCCCGACCCCGTCCTCCTCCCCCGCGACCCCGGTCTCGAGCGAGCCGAGGCAGCCGAGCTCGCCCTCCACCGAGACCCCGCAGGCGTGGGCCATCTCCACGACGCGGCGGGTGACGCCCACGTTGTACTCGTAGGAGGTCGGCGTCTTGCCGTCCTCGCCGAGCGACCCGTCCATCATCACCGAGGAGAACCCGAGCTGGATCGAGCGCTGGCAGACCGCGGGCGAAGTCCCGTGGTCCTGGTGCATCACCACCGGGATGTGCGGGAACTCTTCGACCGCGGCCAGGATCAGGTGGCGCAGGAAGGGCGCGCCGGCGTACTTGCGCGCGCCGGCCGAGGCCTGGACGATGACGGGGCTGTCGGTCTCGTCCGCGGCCTCCATGATGGCGCGCATCTGCTCGAGGTTGTTGACGTTGAACGCCGGGCAGCCGTAACCGTGCTCGGCCGCGTGGTCCAGAAGCTGGCGCAGTGAAATCAGGGCCATGGTGGATCGCTCCCTCTACTTCCCGGTGGCGCGCTCTTCGAGGATGGCGACCGCAGGCAGCTTCTTGCCCTCGAGGAACTCGAGGAAGGCGCCGCCCGCGGTGGAGATGTACGAGACCTTGTCGTAGATGCCGTATTTCTGGATGGCGGCGATGGTGTCGCCCCCGCCGGCCAGGGTGAAGGCCCGGGTGGCGGCGATCGCCTCGGCGATGGTCCGGGTACCGGCACCGAACTGATCGAATTCGAAGACGCCGACCGGCCCGTTCCAGACGACCGTGCCGGCCGCGAGGATGATGTCGGCCAGCTCCCGGGCGCTGCGGGGGCCGATGTCGAGGATCATGTCGTCGTCGGCCACCGCGCCCGCGTCCTTGACCACGGCCGGCTCGGCCGCGTCCAGGTTCTTGCCGACGACCACGTCCACCGCGACCGGGATGGTCGCGCCGCGCGCGCTCATCTTCGTCATCAGGTCCCGGGCGACGGGGACGAGGTCGTCCTCGCAGAGCGACTTGCCCACGTTCTTCCCGCTCGCCTTGAGGAACGTGTTGCCCATGCCGCCGCCGACCACCAGCTGGTCGACCTTCTCGGAGAGCGCCTCGAGCACCGTCAGCTTGGTGGAGACCTTCGACCCGCCGACGATGGCGACCAGCGGCCGGGCGGGGTGGGCGAGGGCCTGCTGGAGGGCGTCGAGCTCCCGCGTGAGCAGGATCCCGGCGCAGGCGACGGGGGCGAAGCGGGCGACCCCGTGGGTGGAGCCCTCGGCCCGGTGCGCGGTGCCGAAGGCGTCCATCACGAACACGTCGCAGAGCGCGGCGTACTTCTTCGCCGTCTCGTCGAGGTTCTTCTTCTCACCCTTGTTGAAGCGCACGTTCTCGAGGAGCACCAGCTCGCCTTCGGCCACCTCGAAGCCGCCGTCGATCCAGTCCCGGACGAGCCGCACCGGTCGGCCGAGCTTGGCGGAGAGGTCCTCGGCGACGGGCCGCAGGGAGTTCTCCGGGGAGTATTCGCCTTCCGTGGGGCGCCCCAGGTGGGACATGACCATCACCCGCGCGCCCTGCTCCAGCGCGTGCCGGAACGTGGGCAGCGACGCGCTGATGCGGGCGTCGCTCGTCACCCGGCCCTCCTTGACCGGCACGTTCAGGTCGGCGCGCACGAGCACGCGCTTCCCCCTGAGGTCCAGGTCCGTCATCCTGATGACGTTCATCACTTCGCCTTCATCAGGGCGACGGTGGTGTCGAGCATGCGGTTGCAGAAGCCCCACTCGTTGTCGTACCAGGACAGGACCTTCACCAGCTTGCCGTCGATGACCTTGGTGAGGCCCGCGTCGTAGGTGGACGAGACGGCGGTGTGGTTGAAGTCGATGGAGACGAGCGGCTCCTCGTTGTACGCGAGGATCCCCTTGAGCTCGCCCTGGGCGGCATCCTTCAGGATCGCGTTGACCTCGTCCTTGCTCGTGGGGCGCGCGGCCTCGAAGGTCAGGTCCACCACCGAGACGTTGATCGTCGGCACGCGCATCGCGAAGCCGTCCAGCTTGCCGTTCAACTCGGGGAGCACGAGCCCGACCGCCGCCGCGGCGCCGGTCTTCGTGGGGATCATCGACATGGTCGCCGAGCGGGCGCGGCGCAGGTCCTTGTGGAAGACGTCGGTCAGGACCTGGTCGTTGGTGTAGGAGTGGATGGTCGTCATCAGGCCGCAGACGAGGCCGATCTTCTCGTGCAGCGGGGCCACCAGGGGCGCGAGGCAGTTGGTGGTGCAGGAGGCGTTGGAGATGACCGTGTCGGAGGCCTTCAGCGTCTTGTGGTTGACGCCGTAGACGATGGTGGCGTCGATGTCCTTGCCGCCCGGCGCCGAGATGATCACCTTCCTCGCGCCGCCGGCGAGGTGCGCGCCCGCCTTCTCCTTGCTGGTGAAGAGGCCCGTGCACTCCATCACCACGTCCACGCCGAGTTCGCCCCAGGGCAGCTTCGCGGGGTCGCGCTGGGAGAGGACCCGGATCCGGTCGCCGTTGACCACCAGCGAGTCGCCGTCCACCGCGACGGTGCCCGCGAACTTGCCGTGCACGGTGTCGTAGCGCGTCAGGTGCGCGTTGATGCTGGCGTCGCCCAGATCGTTCACCGCGACGATCTGGATCTCCCCGGTGCGGCCCGCATCGTAGAGCGCGCGCAGGATGTTGCGGCCGATGCGCCCGTAGCCGTTGATTGCGACCTTGATTGCCATGTTGCTCTAGCCTCCCTCAACCCACTGGTCTTACCGATGGAAGCGAAGTGACGGGCTCAGGCGGCGAGGACGTCTTCGACCGCCTGGACCACGTTCTCCGTGGTGAGCCCGAAGTGCTTGAACAGGGCACCCGCAGGGCCCGATTCTCCGAAACTGCGCATGCCGACGACCCGGCCTGCCATTCCCACGTACCTGTACCAGCCGTCCGTGACGAGCGCCTCGACCGCGACCCGCGCGCTCACCGCCGCCGGCAGCACGGACTCGCGATAGGCGGCGTCCTGGGCGTCGAACACGTCGGTCGAGGGCATCGACACCACCCGCACCCGCCGTCCCCGATCGTTCAGCCGGCGGGCGGCGTCGACCGCGAGGGCGACCTCGGAGCCGGTGGCGATCAGGATCGCCTCGGGCGCCCCGGCGGGCTCCAGGAGCACGTATCCCCCGCGGGCGACGGCGGCCGTCTGGGCCGGCGTGCGCGGCTGGTGGGCGAGGTTCTGGCGCGAGAGGACGAGGCTCGTGGGCCCGCCCCTGCGCTCGATCGCGGCCTTCCAGGCGACGGCGGTCTCCACCGCGTCGGCCGGGCGCCACACCGACAGGTTGGGCGTCAGGCGCAGGGCCGCGACCTGCTCCACCGGCTGGTGGGTCGGGCCGTCCTCGCCGAGGCCGATGGAGTCGTGCGTGTAGACGAAGACGCAGCGCTGCTTCATCAACGCCGCCATGCGGACCGCGTTGCGCGCATAGTCCATGAAGACGAGGAACGTGCCGCCGTAGGGGATGAAGCCCCCGTGCAGGGCGACGCCGTTCATGATGGCCGACATCCCGAACTCGCGCACGCCGTAGTAGACGTAGTTGCCCGCGGCGTCGTCCCTGCGCACGCCCTTCGAGCCCTTCCACAGCGTCAGGTTCGAGCCGGCGAGGTCGGCCGAGCCGCCGAGGAGCTCCGGCAGCAGCGGGCCGTAGCCCTCGAGCGCGTTCTGCGAGGCCTTGCGGGTGGCGATGCTCTCGGCCTTCGCGGCCACGGCGTCCACGAAGGCGCCGGCCTTCTCCTCCCACTGCGCGGGGAGGTCGCCGGCGAGGCGCCGCTCGAGCTCGGCCGCGAGCTCGGGGAAGGCCGCCCGATAGGCCGCGAAGCGCTCGCGCCACTCGTCCTCGGCCGCGGCGCCCCGGACGCGGGCGCTCCAGCCGGCGTAGATCTCTTCCGGGATCACGAACGGCGGGTGGGGCCAGCCGATGTTCTCGCGGGTCGCCGCGACCTCGTCCTCGCCGAGGGGCGAGCCGTGGCAGTCGTGGCTCCCGGCGAGGTTGGGGGAGCCATAGCCGATGACGGTCTTGCAGCAGACGAGCGTCGGTCGGTCGCGCTCGGCGCGTGCCTCCTCGGTCGCCCGCCGCACGGACGCGGCGTCGTGGCCGTCCACGCCGCGGATGACGTGCCAGCCGTAGGCCTCGAAGCGCGCGGGGGTGTCGTCGGTGAGCCAGCCCTCGACGTGGCCGTCGATGGAGATCCCGTTGTCGTCGTAGAAGGCGACGAGCTTGCCGAGCCCCCAGGTGCCGGCGAGGGAGCAGACCTCGTGGGAGATCCCCTCCATCATGCAGCCGTCGCCGAGGAAGACGTAGGTGTAGTGGTCCACCACGGCGTGGCCGGGCCGGTTGAACCGGGCGGCGAGGACCTTCTCGGCGAGCGCCATGCCGACGGCGTTGGCGAGCCCCTGACCGAGCGGGCCGGTGGTGGTCTCCACGCCCGGGGTGTAGCCGTGCTCGGGGTGGCCGGGGGTCTTCGAGTGCAGCTGCCGGAACTGCCTGAGGTCCTCCAGGGAAAGCTCGTAGCCCGAGAGGTGCAGCAGGGAGTAGAGCAGCATCGAGCCGTGGCCGTTCGAGAGCACGAACCGGTCGCGGTCCGGCCACGCGGGGTCGGCCGGGTTGTGCTTGAGGAAGTCGTTCCAGAGCACCTCGGCGATGTCCGCCATGCCCATCGGCGCCCCGGGGTGCCCCGACCGGGCCTTCTGGACCGCGTCCATGCTGAGGGCGCGGATGGCGTTCGCGAGGTCTCTACGGGAGGGCATCAGGATTCTCCTCACAGCAAGACGGCAATGGCGGCGCCGCGTGGCCCCGGCCTCGTGGTTGGAAGGATCCTGGCCCCGTGACCGTCCTGGCGGGGCCCGTGTGGGTGAATTTTCCCCCCATCGGCGCCCGAGCGGCAATAGCGGCGGCCGGGCGGCCCCCCGGGGGCAGGGGAGGGGGAGGTCCGGGGGGATGGTCCGGGGAGGTCCGGGGGCCCCAGGGGGCCCGGGGGGGTCGTCGGCGGGCGGAGCGTGGCTATAATGCACGGTTCAGACCATCCACCTGCAACGTGGCGAGGACCCACCCCCATGGCGGACAGCTTCCTCTTCACCTCCGAGTCGGTCTCGGAGGGGCACCCGGACAAGGTCGCCGACCAGGTTTCGGACGCCGTTCTGGATGCCTACCTGGCCCAGGATCGCCGGGCCCGCGTGGCCTGCGAGACCCTGGTCAAGACCGGCATGGTGGTGCTCGCCGGCGAGATCACGAGCAACGCCTCGGTCGACTACGACCAGCTCGTGCGCCAGGCGATCCGGGAGATCGGCTACTCCGGCTCGGACATGGGCTTCGACTGGCAGACCTGCGCGGTGCTGACCGCCATCGGCAAGCAGTCGGGCGACATCGCCATGGGCGTCGACGAGACCACCGAGCACGAGCAGGGCGCCGGTGACCAGGGGCTGATGTTCGGCTACGCGACCCGCGAGACCGACGTCCTGATGCCGGCCCCGATCACCTACGCCCACCGGCTGGTCGCCCGCCAGGCCGAGGTGCGCAAGGCGGGGCGCCTGCCGTGGCTGCGTCCGGACGCCAAGAGCCAGGTGACCTTCCGCTACGAGAACCACCGGCCGGTGGCGATCGAGGCGGTGGTGCTCTCGACCCAGCACGGGCCGGACGTGGGGATCACCACCCTGCGCGAGGCGGTGATGGAGGAGATCGTGAAGCCCGTGCTGCCCGCCGAGTGGCTCACGCGGGACACCCGCTACCACATCAACCCGACCGGGCGCTTCGTCATCGGCGGCCCGCTCGGCGACGCCGGGGTCACGGGGCGCAAGATCATCGTGGACACCTACGGCGGCATGGGCCGCCACGGCGGCGGCGCCTTCTCGGGCAAGGACCCGAGCAAGGTCGACCGCTCGGCCGCCTACGCCGCGCGCTACGTCGCCAAGAATCTGGTGGCGGCGGGCCTCGCCGAGCGCTGCGAGATCCAGGTGTCCTACGCCATTGGCGTGGCCCGCCCGACCTCCATCTCGGTGGACAGCTTCGGCACGGGGCGGGTCTCCGACGCCCGGCTCGCCGAGCTCATCCAGGCGCACTTCGACCTGCGCCCGAAGGGCCTCATCACGATGCTCGACCTGCTGCACCCCATCTACCGCAAGACCGCGGCCTACGGCCACTTCGGGCGCGAGGAGTTCCCCTGGGAACGGGTCGACAAGGCCGAGGAGCTGCGCGAGGCGGCCGGTATCTGAGCCGCGGGGCGCGACCGGCAGCGATTCCCGGATACCGACTCCCGGATACTGATTGCCGAATACCGATTCCTGAATACCGATTTCCGAGCGACACCGAACAGCGAGACAGAGTCCAGAACATGAGCAGCCAGCCCGCCGTCCCACCGAGCCACGACCACCCCGACTACAAGGTCGCCGACATCGCCCTCGCCGAGTGGGGCCGCAAGGAGATCCGGATCGCCGAGGGCGAGATGCCGGGTCTGATGGCCCTGCGCGAGGAGTACCGGGGGCGCAAGCCCCTTGCGGGCGCGCGCGTCGCGGGCTGCCTGCACATGACCATCCAGACCGCGGTGCTGATCGAGACGCTGGTGGAGCTCGGCGCCGATGTCCGCTGGTCCTCCTGCAACATCTTCTCGACCCAGGACCACGCCGCGGCCGCCATCGCGGCGGCGGGCATCCCGGTCTTCGCCTGGAAGGGCGAGACCGAGGAGGAGTACTGGTGGTGCGTCGACCAGACCATCTTCGGGCCGGACGGCTGGCGTCCCACCATGCTGGTGGACGACGGCGGTGACCTCACGCTGGTGATGCACGAGAAGTACCCCGAGCTCCTCGCCGACGTGCGCGGACTCTCGGAGGAGACCACCACCGGCGTGCACCGGCTCTACGAGATGATGAAGCAGGGCACGCTCCAGGTGCCCGCCTTCAACGTCAACGATTCGGTCACCAAGAGCAAGTTCGACAACCTCTACGGCTGCCGCGAGTCGCTGGTCGACGGCATCAAGCGCGCCACCGACGTGATGATCGCGGGCAAGATCGCGCTCGTCGCGGGCTACGGTGACGTGGGCAAGGGCTGCTGCCAGTCCCTGCGCGGGCTGGGGGCCCAGGTGTGGGTGACCGAGATCGACCCGATCTGCGCCCTGCAGGCCGCCATGGAGGGTTACCGCGTGGTCACGATGGAAGAGGCCGCGCCGGTCGCGGACATCTTCGTCACCGCCACCGGCAACGTGCGCGTCATCACCCTCGAGCACGTGCAGGCGATGAAGAACGAGGCGATCGTCTGCAACATCGGGCACTTCGACGCCGAGATCGACGTGGCGGCGCTGCGCCGGTTCCCCTGGGAGAACATCAAGCCCCAGGTGGACCACGTGATCTTCCCCGACGGCAAGCGCGTCATCCTCCTCGCGGAGGGGCGCCTGGTGAACCTCGGCTGCGCCACCGGCCACCCGAGCTTCGTGATGTCGGCGTCGTTCACCAACCAGGTGACCGCGCAGATCGAGCTCTGGCAGAACGGGGAGCGCTACGAGCGCAAGGTCTACACGCTGCCCAAGCACCTCGACGAGAAGGTGGCGCGCCTGCACCTGCCGAAGCTCGGCGTGCACCTCACGCGCCTGAACGCCGAGCAGGCCGCCTACATCGGCGTGCCGGCGGACGGCCCCTACAAGCCCGAGTACTACCGCTACTGATGGAATCCCAACGCCGCCACCCCCGGACCTTCAGCTTCGAGTTCTTCCCCCCCAAGACGGAGGAAGGACAGGCGAAGCTGCGGGGGGTCCGCGACCGCCTGGCGCGCCTCGGACCCCGGTTCTTCTCGGTGACCTACGGGGCCGGGGGCTCCACCCGGGACCGTACGCGGGAGACCGTGCTCGAGGTCCAGCGCGAGTCGGGGGTGGACTGCGCGCCCCACATCTCCTGCATCGGCGCGAGCCGCGAGAGCATCCGCGAGATGCTCGAGGACTACCGCGCCCAGGGGATCGCGCGCCTCGTGGCGCTGCGCGGCGACATGCCCTCGGGGATGCACGAGCCCGGGGACTTCCGCTATGCGCGCGACCTCGTCGAGTTCATCCGCGCCGAGACCGGGCGCCACTTCCACATCGAGGTGGCGGCCTACCCCGAGTTCCACCCGCAGGCGCGCAGCGCGCCGGCGGACCTCGAGGCCTTCCGGAACAAGGTGGAGGCGGGTGCCGACGGCGCGATCACCCAGTATTTCTTCAACGCCGACGCCTACCTGCGCTTCGTGGAGAGCTGCGAGGCGATGGGGCTCGCCGTGCCCATCGTCCCCGGGATCATGCCGATCACGAATTACGCCCAGCTCGCGCGCTTCTCGGACGCCAGCGGCGCGGAGATCCCGCGCTGGCTGCGCAGGCGCCTGGAGGCCCTCGGCGAGGACACCGGGGCCGTCGCCGAGCTCGGTGCCGACGTGGTGAGCGAGCTCTGCGCCCGCCTGCTCGAAGAGGGCGCGCCGGGGCTGCACTTCTACACGATGAATCGCGCCGAGCCGACGCTCGCCATCTGGGAGCGCCTGGGTCTCGGCGGGCGGGGGTAGGGCGCTGCCGGGGGTGACGCCCCGGCCCTGCTCGACACCCTCCCGGGGCGGGACGCGCGCCCCTCCACCCTCACGGGGTCCCTGCTAG